>Ga0307517_10001359_pt1 | contig 41052 bp, 47 predicted proteins | sample 23_EM_MG_FD_194515 | JGI IMG/M metagenome (GOLD analysis project Ga0307517, IMG submission 194515) | Populus trichocarpa ectomycorrhiza microbial communities from riparian zone in the Pacific Northwest, United States - 23_EM | ecosystem: Host-associated > Plants > Roots > Unclassified | place...
GCCGATGTTTACGAGATCCACCGTGCACGATCCACGGGCACCCTACACTTTAGAAACCAGGGCAGTCGCAATGATTGGGTTTGGGTACAAGCGGGCACAGAAGAAATGTATGGTGTGCTGAGGGGTCGTCTCCCGGCAAAGCTAGTAGCCCTCTTGAAGATCAGGGACCCCAGATCCGAGGATACTGTGCGTCGAGTGGCCGGTGTTCAGTTGCTGACCCCAGTGAGCTCAGGGCGTCTATCGGATCTGGATGGCTTGGTTACAGTGCAGAGGAGGGAAGACACGCGAGGGTTTACAATAGTTGATATAGGAACAATTCTCGGTCTGGCACACCTGATCCCGGAGGAGGACCGGCGATGGCTTGTAAATAGCGGGATTGATTTGAGAACATTTAATGAGGTTTAATAAGGAATCCGGATGACAGAATCAGGATTGGGCGATGCGTGAGAATCAGGATTCGGCGATGCGTGAGAATCAGGATTCGGCGATGCGTGAGAATCAGGATTCGGCTATGCGTGAGAATCCTACATATTGATACTGTATATAGTAGAAGATATATAAGCGACTTTCTTGAAACCTAGATCATTAGTTCGCCAGACCAGTGAGGCGTGAGACGTGAGACGCGGGAGGGACCAAAAAAGGTGCTGCCGCCCCAGACACCAGGCGACGTCGGAGCAAGCAGCAAATTAGTTGTGATTACACGAGCGGGGATGAGCGGTGGGTCAGGACGCGGAGAAGAGGTAATGAGGAGCTATCGCCGCATCAGGAGAAAGAAGAGATAAGAGAAAGAGTCTCGGGTAGTCCAGACGTAGGGAGGGCGCCAGGTTGCGTCAGGACGCAAGGAACGTTGCCAGGTAGCATCTGGAAGCGTGGGATGTGGCGGGGCGTTGCAACGCAAGTCAGGACGCACAGGAAGCATGGGACGCAGGAGATGCGTCGCTTGCGTCACGACGCAACGCCGACGGATCAGACGCAGGGTCCGTTTTTGCTGATGAATACGCCGTTCTGGAAGACGTCGCACGGGTCGAAAATGAGATTTCTAGGTTTCGGGATGAATTCTTTTTTCCTTTTTACCCCTACTACTGCCTTACACGCGCTGTGCGATTTCCTTTGAGACACGGTGTCATGTAATTTATTTTCTCCTTATGATTCCTAGCTAGTATAGTAATGATACTATTGCGCCCCCCTTGCTTCAGCTTCTCTCATCCTTACGTCCCCTTATGCTGATGTCTGATAACCTTTTCCGCTTTGGGCTGGACTCGCATTCTCTGTCCATAACTAGACTGGCGTTAGCCAAAAGGACTAGGGTATGCACTATGTGAAAAGTGAGATCTAAAGATTTAGTGGTGTTGATTCGACGTCGGGAGATGAGGTTTGAGATATCTAATCTGCATTGGTCGTGGCGTGTGTCTTGCTAGACCTAGTGTCGCTAACGGATACTCGTTGTGGCTAGTGTTTGCATAGGCACTACTGATATTAGCGACGCCTCCTACTTTACTGACACCTCGAACCTTTTCATACCAGAGCGTAGACGAACATTATACATGAGCTCGTCCAGAGTACGAACATAATGTTGAACAAGCAGAAAACACCTTTTTGCAGTTGAATAGATTCTTTCAATACCGAGTGATAGTACGTGAATCTCACACCTCCACCCCCCCCAAAAGACGTAGCGTATAAGACCTGGCGCGTTCCATTGCACAACAACTACAAACTACAAATATCCACATCGCATGGGATACATTACACTCACGCATTCTAATCCCTATTCTCTCTGAAAAATCTTCATCACTCTCCGGTATTCTACGATGTCTAGACAACCTCAAGGCAAATCACTCAGTCAGCCAACTTCACGAGTAGGCAATCTGGAGTGGCGTAGACGCGACGCCATACCCGCACAGAGGGGATCTGGATCAGGAACACAGCGGACCGAATCAGGCAGCTCCTATAGTACAAGAACACTGCCTGCCGAATCAAGCAGCTCCCACGGTACACAGTCGTCCGGTCGCAGTTCTTCCCCACCACAAACCACAAGACGCCCCACATCACGACCCGCGAAGCGCGCCAGAAGGCGGACCTTACAGACCACGGCGTATAGTGCACCTGAGGGCCAACCAGATGCACAACAACAAATAGCGAGAGTTCGTCTGCGCGATGAGAGCAGCGATCAGTACCAGAACTCCCGCAGATCTGATAAAACTGAATCGGACACAGAACCAGACGCTACAATGATGTCCCGGATGACGACACTGGATCAGGGTCTCGTCACGGATCCCGAACTCCAGACAGACGACAAGCAAATATCCGGGTTTCAACGGTGCGAGTTTCGAGCACCTCCGGATCTGAAGGAACTGTGCAAGTCGGGCGCACCCAAGCTGCTCGGCCACGTATAATTCAGGGTTGTGCGTATACTCCACCGGCGTTCACATCTTCCAGTGTACCACCATATTCGTCGCCGCTGGCCACCCATAGTCCCACTACGTCCGGAGTCCGGAGGTCGCGTCCTCCCAGCCATCCCAATAATCAACAACACGAGCATCACATCTGGCCGGATACTAACTCACGGTGAAATACGGCCACCGGGGCTGAGGCTACTGTAATATTGTGGGCCAAGACTCTTATTCTATGGTACACCCTGTTTGTGAATCCTCTCCCAGCACCCGCTGTATTGATGTCGGAGGTCCACCGTGTTTGGCTAAAGGCTCTCGAGGACATATTCGACGCAGGAAATATTGAACCATCGGTGGCAAGCATAAAAATAGTAAGTGGACGCTGATACTCAAACTTGACGCACTCGTCGTGGGTTCTTACTAAATCTGACACCTACGCGCCAGACACTCTGCAGTAAGATCCCAGTTTCTGTTCCACGTAAAGGAACGCATTGGAAGCTATTACGATCTCCCCCGAGACCGGACAGCGATTGCGCGTAGGGTGGACTAACTTCTCAAGAGGGAAAGATTCATGTGTTCCCCGAGAGGGTATGAGGTAAGTGTGCGCTTTGTGATAGCCCGGCCATAACTAATGCGTATGGACTTGACCCAGCAAGGAACGAATCGATTCCTCGCACCCCAGATCCCCGTGGCAATACGGGGAAAGTACTTCAAGGGCAGGAAAATGCGTGGGATTGCCAAACCTGATTTTCTTGCTCGCATCAATGGCACCATGGTATGTTTAACCTGTGCCATACTCTTCCATACTCTGCCAGCATGGCCAACCGGAATCTATCTTGAAACATGCGTCTTGAAGCCTGACGCAGTAGCAGGTGAGCCTGACCCTGACCCTGGTGTCCTGCAGTTCCGGCCAGGATGCTAACCTCATGATGAGCTCGGAAGACCTCTTTGCCCGCCAGCGCCAGACGTGGGCCACGTGCCCAGACTGGGTACAGACAATGATCCTCAAGAACATTCACGAGACCATCAAAGCGAAAATGGAGAAGGAGCATGGGATACAGGAAGATCGCCGTGAAGGGTTTACTGACGATTGGGAAGCAGTGGCGGCAGAGGTGCAGAGTCAGATGTCTAGACGGCCCCCCCACGGGCAACTCCTCGGATTCCGACACGCCCAACTCCACGCATTCAGACACGTCCAACTTCACAGATTGAGAGTCAAACTCCCGGCAACCTGCGTATTGGAGCCCTGGCTGGAGCCCCGGATAACCGAAACGATTCACAGGAAACTGTCACGTCTTTCGATTTCACCCAGGTGTCGGCAACCCGGCTACTCAACTTCCTCGATTCGGACCTACAGACTCCGAACGGCTCACAGGAGGTGGCTGGGGGGCTAACTTTGGACAATACTGTGACTCCGACTACATTGCGACAGCTCGCGCTCAGCCTTGATGATCTAGAGCCGGCGGAGGAGACTACTGATCTGTGGGATATGGAGCAGGGGGAAAGTGCGAGCATAGATGCGGGTAGTTAGAATGCTGAGCATGTGTAGTGTAGTGGTTTTGGGATGAGTTCTCACATATAGGAAAGTGTGCGAGGAGCATAGTCGTATTAAGATGAGGGCGTCTAGCCAACTCAAGGAATTCAGAATAGAATTAATAGAAGCAACACTTAACAGGTGCATCTTGGCGATCAGGATAGTAAAACACATCGTGACAGCGTTTGAAAGAAGAGAAGTCCCTAGGTGTAGGATGAGCATGGCATTAGACTAAGTACACGATGTGTCGGGATGAAAGCGCGGGGTTGGATAGAGTCACGATCGGATCAGGACGTGGCATATATAAGGCGTAAGATCAGGAAGAAGTGAGCAGGCGTCAGCAAGCGAAAGATGCGGATCGTCGGATCCGGACGAGGTCGGCAGGGTGTGAAAACATTGGGACACGAGATCTGCAGATTAGTGAAGCCCTGACGTTCGCTGAGAAGGAACCGGCACCAGGGCGGGAGAGTGATAAATCCGACGCAGTCAGAACGCAATAGCGGAGAACCCGACGCAGTAGGAACGGAAGAGTCGTAGATCAGGGGGAGTCAGGAGGTAATAGAGGAGCACGAGAAGCAGTCCGGACGCACAGGACGTAGGGGTCCGTGTCTGGATTGTGTCACGACGGATGGCGCTAGGTGACGCAAAGTCAGGATGCGAGGTCGATCCGACGTTACGTCCTGATTTGCGATTAACATTCCGACATCCCGAGCGTCAGACGCACTGGGCGCACAGGACGCAAGGTATTATTTTTGCTGATGACGATACGTACTGCACGTGGACGTCCAAGCAGAGCACTCCAATCTATATCTCCTAAGTCAGTAAGTGCAAAAAAAACACATCCGGATTATTGCCCAAAAAACTCACTAATTTGGGACAGACCGGACACTCCGCGACGCACCCTCCACACCACATCAAAGGATTGAATCAACGGATCCTCCACGTTTGGTGCCGCGGCTTCCGGGATATCCGCCAGAGGAGCATCTCAGATCCCCATTAGCCTCCCGCGAATGCCCATTGGGGCATCCGCTTGGATTTGCACATGTATATCTTCTTGGCCGGGCAGATTGATCGGACCTGGGGGATTCGCTGGAGCATGTTTGATACCCAGTGGCGTACTCAGAATGCCCATTGAGGAACCCGATTGGATCTGCCCAGGAATATTCGCTTGTTGGTGCGCATTTTTCTGCCCGTACAGATTGCCCAAACGGAGACCAATCCTACGTAGGGGATTAGCCGGGCCTGGGGGTGGAGGATCGTTCTGAGCTTCGGGATCGGCCTGGCCTGGGGGTGCGGCAATGTTCTGAGCTTGGGGATTCGCCGGAGGAGCAGGTACGTTTTGGGCTGGCCCTGGAGCATTAGCCAGCAGAGCATTTTGGCCAACTGGGCCAGCCTTCGGTACTACAGCCATTGCAATACTCTACTGGCACTGAGGTGGTGCCTTGAGAGGTAGTAATATCGGCCTCACAATAACTTAGGCAGGGAGGACGCCTGGGCCGGGTGGTGGTACGTGGTTATTGGTCCTAATTGTATTTGCCAGCTTCTTTCCACAGTCCTTAAAGAACTGCCTTATCAATCTTGTGCATACTAGCCATGTTATTGGCTGCTGACGCAGTGGCGAGTTCATCACACGCAGGTTTCAATCTCCTCATTCCTGCGACAATTTGCTGGAATTCTGCATCTGGGAAGTGCAAATTATCTGAAATATAGCCACTGGCTAACATCTCATCTTTCACAGCATCCCGCCAACCCAGGTATTCCGGGGAGGGCTTGTTTATGGGGTGATGGGGGACGCCCATAGCCAACCTATGAGTGCTAATTGATTGACCATCGGGGCGTCGATGAGAATACACTCCAACGAGAGTAAAAGGCGGAAGATGATAGGTCTAACCCGCCGGCGGCTGCTGCGCACCTCCGGCGGGCAAGAGGGCGTACACTACAATATTGTTATTCTGCGCTATATTGCTGGATTCTTTATGTATATAGATTGCAGTATTTAGGGATACTCGTGATGTGATGATGGTGGCTGTTGACTCGGAGGAGGTTCTGTGTGTGAGATGAATCTTGGTATGAAGTCCCTCTAGTCTCGCGATCGAATCACTTTATATATAAAACTCCCAGATCCTCTGGGTAGTTTGAAAAGAAAACCCAAATCTGACGCTCTATTACAGGACTCTACTGTAGTTTGATTCAACTTGAATGAATGAAACCTGATAAACGCATTGGGGCAGGAACATATAATCTTTGCCGTCTCAGATGTTGAAAGACACGATAGCTGATACCACATGACACCTACGCTAAACTCGATCCACAACTAGATCATGAATATGGCATCCCTTGGCCCTACATGGGATCCACACGGGCTGTGGTCAAGACTTGACATATTATAGCCTTACCGTCGAATCTACACAGACTCGGAGCCCCGTGATCGACTGCGCAACGTCCAACCATGTCTAGCAAATGTCCGTTCTGCCACCGAAAATACAGCAGGTCTCGTGCATATAAGAAGCACCTGCGAACTGCGCACGCAAGTCTGGACATTCTCCTCGCGTCCACCATACAATATAACAACCTCCAAACAGGCGAATTGCTCAACGCCGACGCGAGTGAGTGCCAGGATTCTGACGATGAATCCGATCCGGGCCCTGCTGGATTGGAACCTGATGCATTTTGTCCAGATATTGCATACGAGTCTGATGCTGAAGTCTTCGATACTACCTCAGCCTGTGCCGGGAAACAGACTCATTTTGCAGGTGCCGGAGAAGTAACCGGAGACGTTGCCGGATTTGAGAACGAATGCAGCAACTTGTACGCGGACCCCTGGGCACCATTGAATAGCGCGGAAGGTTTCAAACTGGCATCCTGGTTCATTGACGGAAAAGTATCCAAAACCCGAATCAACGATTACTTCTCGAGTGTCCCAGGAAATGCCGAATCAGTTGGGTATAGCTCTATGCACACGCTGGAGAACCACCTGCAGTTCCTGGATCCCTACAGCTAATATCTGCAATGGTTCGAAGGGCAGGCTGAGGATGGCCACAGGACTTTGCCATTTTTCTACCGCAATGTCCTAGGTTGTATCAGATATCTCCTTCGCCAGATCGCATACCGAGATGACTTGGTCTACACGCCACGGCGTGAATATGACCCTTCCGGGCAGAGAATATATGCTGAAATGCGTACGGCGGATTGGTGGTGGGACCTGCAGGTAGAGCATCTGAGTCCCACTCTTGTTTGGAAGACCTTAGCTGACTGATCATGGCAGAGGCTTCTGCCAGGTGCTACCGTTGTTCCAATAATTGGGATGTCAGATCAGCCTAACCTCACCAACCTTTCTGCAGACAAGAAAGTGTGGCCTGTGTATATTACGATCGGAAATCTTCCGTCGGCTCGGCGCAACAGCCCAGGATCAATGGTTGTTCTTCTTCTTGCCTTATTACCGGTCCCATCCAAACTCTCCAAGTCCTCTAAAGCTGAGTGACGCCAGAGAAAAATCAACGCTGACACCCTACAAGATGTATTCGAACTAATCTTTGCACCCCTTCAGGATGTGGCGCATCTCGGCATCCCCATTAGCTGTGCCGACGGCAAGGTTCGACTTTGCTTCACAATTCTCTCTGCGTGGATCGCGGACCATATGGAAAACGTGGCACTTCACGGGTTGAAAACAAACGCCTGTCCTCAATGCGAGGTACCGACCAACGAATTAGGAACAAATGCCAGAAGCTATCGAGCCCGAGATTATGCAAGGTTCCAACACTACAAACCTGAAAATCGAACCTCAGGCTCGGAGACCGACGACGACCATGTTATGAATCTTGGTATCGGCCAAAACATATTCCACGGACTCGACTGGGTTTCCGCATCTGATCTGTACAAACCCGACATACTCCATATCATTGATCTAGCGCTATTTAAGCATATGATGGACTGGATCGAAGCCTTTCTGAAGAAACACGGGCAACTGCAGGCATTTGATGAGGTTTGGAAGGCATTACTGCCATACCCAGGATTCTTAGTCCCCAAAAAAGCCTACCGCGAGGTTACGCAGTGGCAAGGGAAAGAGATGAGGAATCTGGGACGTTGTATTCTGGGAGTTCTCACGGTGGCTCTTCGCCAGCCAGGAGGTGCGCAAGCAATGCCTTTCAAACGTGCTCTCCGATGCGTCAGGGCACTCGTTGACTTCAATATGATGGCACAATACCGAAGCCACACACCTGACACCATAGCCTATATGGAAGAGTATCTGGACCAGTTCCATAGGATGAATGACATCTTCTTGGAGTTCCGAGTGACAAAACGCACACAAGCCAAGGTCGACAAGCAACGAAAGGAGATTCGACCTCAGAGAGCACTAATCCGTGAGCGTGTGGCCACATCCCAACGGCGCCGGATGCGCGATGACGATCAAGACGAAGAGGATGAACTGCGTATGGACATGATTCACGGCGAATCACATTTCAACTTCATTAAGATGCATCTACTAAGCCACTTTTGTGACCATATATGCCAGTTTGGCAATATTCCAATGTATTCCACGGAGATCGGAGAGCTAGCTTACAAGACGCAAATCAAGGAAGGATGACGCCAGTCAAATAAAAATGATGCCGCGCGCCAGATCGGGCATAGCTACGGTCGTCAACATGCAATCCGGATGAGACTATTGAACTTGCAATCACTGAAATATCGTGGCGCAGATCTCTCCCCCGACATCCTAAAGCATTTATAATAGGACAACCAGTACAGTATCGCCGCCAGTCATTTGTAGGAGGATCTTGAAGGGACGCCGGGGCGATGAGTCCAATATCGTTGATTTTAGCCAGATCTCGGGAGTCTCACTCGAGATTATATATCGTGAATTGATATCATATAGCAGGCATAACCTGCCAATAGACCACGGTCTCCCGGAAGACCATGCGACGCTTCGATCACTTCCCCTTGAACTACTGACACAACTCGAAGTCCCAGTTCTTACATTCCAAGAAGCCGATGTTTACGAGATCCACCGTGCACGATCCACGGGCACCCTACACTTTAGAAACCAGGGCAGTCGCAATGATTGGGTTTGGGTACAAGCGGGCACAGAAGAAATGTATGGTGCGCTGAGGGGTCGTCTCCCGGCAAAGCTAGTAGCCCTCTTGAAGATCAGGGACCCCAGATCCGAGGATACTGTGCGTCGAGTCGCCGGTGTTCAGTTGCTGACCCCAGTGAACTCAGGGCGTCTATCGGATCTGCATGGCTTGGTTACAGTGCAGATGAGGGAAGACACGCGAGGGTTTACAATAGTTGATATAGGAACAATTCTCGGTCTGGCACACCTGATCCCGGAGGAGGACCGGCGATGGCTTGTAAATAGCCGGATTGATTTGAGAACATTTAATGAGGTTTATTAAGGAATCCGGATGAGAGAATCAGGATTCGGCGATGCGTGAGAATCAGGATTCGGCGATGCGTGAGAATCAGGATTCGGCTATGCGTGAGAATCCTACATATTGATACTGTATATAGTAGAAGATATATAAGCGACTTTCTTGAAACCTAGATCATTAGTTCGCCAGACCAGTGAGGCGTGAGACGTGAGACCCGGGAGGGACCAAAAAAGGTGCTGCCGCCCCAGACACCAGGCGACGTAGGAGCAAGCAGCAAATTAGTTGTGATTACACGAGCGGGGATGAGGGGTGGGTCAGGACGCGGAGAAGAGGTGATGAGGAGCTATCGCCGTATCAGGAGAAAGAAGAGATGAGAGAAAGAGTCTGAGGTAGTCCAGACGTAGGGAGGGCGCCAGGTTGCATCAGGACGCAAGGAACGTTGCCAGGTAGCATCTGGAAGTTTGGGATGTGGCGGGGCGTTGCAACGCAAGTCAGGACGCACAGGATGCATGGGACGCAGGAGATGCGTCGCTTCCGTCAGGACGCAACGCCGACGGATCAGACGCAGGGTCCGTTTTTGCTGATGCCCCCCCTGATACGTCCTCCCTCCACAACAATGCCTGTGGCCACTTGCTCTGCATCTTTAGAAAGGTGACCAGTGCAGCGCGTTCCCTCCGTGTAAAATCTGTATCTCTGATGATAAATGTTTTTTTACGACAATAGACAGGGGGAAGTAGTTCGGTATAGATAGACTTGGCACAATCGACAACATCTTTACGCACAAGTCCACGGGCTCGAGCTTCCTTACGAACAATTTCCTTGAATTCCGGCAGCTCAATCAGCCCCTCAAGTTGCATTTCGACATCCGTCTCACAGGGATTTAACTCCCTCCCAGCCTGGAATACCATGCCCTCTAGAGCAAAATATTAGTAATCACGAGATAAATGTTCATCGGCATTGAGTACCTATCAGCCGGCGGATTCTCATCCGTCTCTTTACCCTCACCCTTTGAGTTTTTTCCTCCATAAGAGCAGCCTATAAACAAATTAGAAATGAGATGGTGGTTATCAGTGGGGATCTTACAGTTAGGTTCTGAATTTCTGCAGTTTTCTCCCGCTCCTGCTCCCGGCAGTATTTGACCCACCAGTCATCAAGTCCTTGGAGCTCTTTATAGGGCCCCGACGGAGGCCGGTCGCAAAGTGGTTTAGTGCAGGGAAGCTGCCGCGGGACAAGCACAGCTATGAGGCTGCCGTAAAGCCAGCGTCGTGAGAATCCCGGAACAAAGGGTGTGATAGGAAAACAGAAGTGTGTTGGCCGTTCGATGTAAAGGTGACGATGTACAGAGAAAGGAACTCAACTGAGACTAAATACAGTTTGAGGTTGCCACTCTCACTGTAGCCTGAGCCACGCACAAACACCAAAACAGCCAGTCACCCTCCACGTTATGACAACCCCACTCCCACCAGTGTCATAACCTGGAAAACCACGATAGGGTTACTCCATCAGTGCGGTGGGGAGAGTCGATGCTCTCAGCAAGTGGTCCTCCACTAATTTTGTTACTTAGGGCCTGTTTGGCAAAAATGGAACAGTTCACGGGTGACTGTTTCTACTGTGAAAACGGCCTCCTCTCCATCTTGAAATAGAAGGAAGCATGTCATTTATATGGGGAAACGGAATTGAATCGTTGTATCATACACCAGATTAAATATAACCCCTAACCCCCTATAAATCCCTGTTCATTGCCATCAGTTTACGGACTATATCCAACGGCAGCTATTAAAAAATATCAAAAGATGTAAATTTTACCCACAATACAGTATTAAATAGTTTCATAGTAACCCCCAGGGTGCACCTTCGCGTGCAAAAAGATAAAGAGCAGAGGGTTCTTTTGTTTAGCATAGAGTTGTAGTGACAGCAACTAACAAGAAACAATCAAATGTAAAGAAAAACGGCTTCGACAATACATAAGCTGGGTGAGCAAAACACACGACCCACGGCCATTTGGCTCGAGATCCTAGCTCCTCTACGGAAAATAAAACCTTAGCTTGCCCTTGTCACCAATCAATGAAACGACAGTCCTTCCATCCCGCCCCCAGTTGAATTCCCCGAGATTTATAATATTCATGAAGCAATTATGAATCAAACGAGAGTATCCCACAGCATGCATAGTAGGAATCGCAAGTATTTGCCAAGAAATACTTTCTTCATTATGCACGCTTCCAACATTTACTGTATCTTAGCTACACGGGATATCATTCGCTCACCTGCCGCCAACAAGACTTTCATTGTTGATTCAAACACAACTATCCGGAACCCTAGCCCAAGGGGTATGTGGTGATCACTCATGGGAAATCCACTGACATCCTGTTACCTAGATCGAATCATTGTAAATGCAGAAGATCGCTGACACAAATAAATAGCTTTGAATCTTTCCTTATTCATACACGTACTTTTTTTTCTTTCCCGAGCCTCCGTTAGTGGGCCAAGCCCTACCACTCACTGCTAAATAAACATATTGTTACTTTACCTATTGACTGAGTTTACTCAGCCGGGTTAAGCACTGGTCTGAAAAACGCCTCAAGACAGCTCTCGACACTGATACCAGCGGTAGTGTTCTTAGCTTCTTCCTCTAGTTAATCAGTGTCAGCACGTCCCAGCTAAGATAAACAAAGATGGTTTACAAGATCTGAAATATCTCCAGCTCTTTTGAATTTCCTCTTCTCTTTAGCCTCGGGTCAATTGGATTTCAGGATCCCACTTTTTAGGTATAAATACATTTTAATTGATTGGCTTCCCCCCCCCCTAGCCCACTCCCCTGGACAAAGCGTTTCAGGTGATTTAGCAATTTTCCTTTTTTTACAGCAGATCTAGATCAGATAAATCCTCGCACTTACACACAAATGTGCATCGCCCATCGGAGGCAGAAATCAAAGACACCAGGCCCCGGCCAATGTCCTTACTATTGAGGGGGCACGATACTTCAAACACAGCCCGGACTACCAGTCTGGTGTCAAACCAAACGTAAAATTTAATAACAAAGAATCCCCCCGAGTCACAAAAAATCAGTCAAAACCAGGTTTTTCTTCTTAACTCCCTGGTAGGACACTACCCCCAAAGCCAGCCCTGACTAGGGAATATTCCTAACCCCCCCAGTCTTAACGTCATACAACCACCCACTGATACTCCCCTTAACACCTTCATGGTCCCTCAGGAATTTCACATCGTCCTTTACCGCCCCTTCTAACTCCTCGTCCTGGTACACCCCGCACTCAGTGTGCTTTATCAACAGTACTTCATTCGTGCCTAGCGCCTCCTGCGAAATTATGATGGATTCGAGTGCGTCTCTAGCTTTACCGCCGGCGTTGCGCACGATGTGTGTTGAGCCGAGTTTGAGGCCGAAAGCGGCTGAGAGGTGGAGGCGGGCATCCATGCATGTTACTGGGTTCCCATTATCAGTTTTAGTTGGAAAGTGGGGGAGGGGAAGGATGCTATACCAATAAGGAGTTGGCGGGATGGAGGCGGGAGAAGGTTAGCACCTGGTGGTGGGAAGTTCTGGACGTATTCTGCGTTTGCGCTGAGGATGTCTTTGATATTTTGGCTTGTGAGGTCTGTCATTTTGGTCTGTGGTTTGTTTTGTTTCGCCCCGTCTTGTTTCGGGTTGGGTTTGTTTCCCCTGGCTTGATGTATGGATGGGTGGATGGATGGACGGTTCTTATACAATCCCCGGTTGCACAGTAACGTATTATAATAATTACCACGAATATTATTATCTATGGTGGTTGAGTATGGGGGGGCAATGAACCTTGCGCCCTTTCTCTATCCATGGAGGTCACAGCAAATCACCCCTCCGATGCAGCCATCACACTATCTGCCCCCGGCCCGTTCGGGAGCATCCGCTCGCTGTTTGTGCACACCAAGTGCTCCCATACTTAAGCAGCATATTAGGATGATGATGGAGCAATAAAGGTTAAATTCGGTGGCACTTGGCGGCCCAACGATCTCGATCCTACATCAGGATTTAGACCAAATCGCCTCTCCGAATAAAGCACCTTTGGCCAACCGATTCGAAATCACAATTTGAGATCAGGTAATGCTTTGGACGTCCAATCACCGATTCCGAGATTTCACAAATTAAAATCACAACCACATTGGGTGAAGTTTAGTGCCATGTGATTTCAGGCCAGCTTGATTTAAAAATTTAACATGCGATCGGAAATCTCCAAATCACAGTTTCAATCCAGAATCGCGGCATGGGAGCGTGCTTGCGTACTTATTGTCTGTCGATTAGCGATCCGCTAATAAGTTAGGGTTTATCCGGGTGCCACGGTATCTGTTGGTTATCTGCCCAAAGCCAAGGTTTTGAATATAATAGTTGATGCTGGTATTGGTACATTCCCTTTAGGAAACCAGTAGACCACCGGCTTCACACTTACGGAGCCACCGAACCCCACAAGTACGTTTTCTGCATTAAAACCCCAATCTTTTTCCATTCGCAGTCCAGATATAAGTGAGACTATGAACCAAACAGCTACACCTCCGCAAAGGAGGCAGTGGTTCTCTATCCCGGATTGTTCTCGCAGCCCGATCAAATAGTCTAGCCTCGCTCCCCAGATATGTGGGTTGCCAAGGAGGATGAGTGGAAGAAGAAGAAAAGAACCCAATATATTTGTCTACCGATAATCACAAGCTATCTCTATCTCTTGTTTCTCCACATTCATTTCATTACTTTGACTCAACAGCCCCGAATGTGGCTCTGATATCCTCTTGTAGAAACTCGTTCTGCATTAATTTTTGTTCCGAGTTTTCTGGGAAGACTACCGAATGCTCCCAATCGGTCTCCTCAACCAAAAACGAAACTCCCAGACACTAGGTAAGCTTGGCCATAAAACCGACAATATCGAGGACTAGCATATTGAAACTAACTTACTCCCCGCCAGGCTCTTAGGCAAATTTCGAGCTTGTTCGGATGTTTATGTGGATAGGGAGTGGTGAGTCGCAGTAGATATTCTTAATTAGTCTGCGCTCAGATTGGGGGGGTCGCAGAAAAGAATGATTAGTGCAAGGGGAAGAGGGAGAGGTCTATGTACTATTTATTACCTGGCGAGAGTATCTGGGATATACCGGCGCTGTGAAGGAGTTACCATAAGGGGAGGAGCAGGCATTCAGGAGCGGCGGTGGTTGGTATATAGGACTCATCTTGTGAGGTCTGGGAGGTAAGCTACTGATAAAAGCTACGGTAAGGGTCCCCAAGAAAAAGAGTCTTTGGAATAATCTTTAGGATGGAGTCTAGAGGCAAATGCGACACCGTAGTCAATACTAGTACTATCACTGTATCCCCGCGTATTACAGTCCTATGCCGGTACTAGATGACCTCAACAAGACAACCCACGCTGGTCTCCCTCTTTGTGTTATCTTCCCTACCGGAATACTTCCAGCGCTCCGCTCATAGGTCACTAAACTATGATATAACGCAATTTTCCGCCAGCCCAAAAACCAACCCACCGCGCTACCCCACTCTAATCCACCACTCTACAATCCCACCTCATCCACCAGAGAATCCCACCTGGTATTCCCAAGAAGTCCAGTCCGCCCTTCCTAGAGGTAGAGTAGGACGAACTATAGGTCTGTCCGCCCTATGCAAGCTTGCCAGGGGAAAAACTCCGACAATTGACCTTCTTCCCACTACCCCTCTACCTCCATTATCCAACCCGACTAAAATATACCTCTTCCGGTGGCACAAAACTTACACCACTTAGAACCTACGTTCCCATTGTAAACCCACTTCACTTGGTCTCTCCAACATTGCTCCTCCCAAAAATACCCACCATCTTATAAAGTTTAGGTATTCTTACTGCCCCAGTAATCCTTCTATTGCGGAATGCTCACAAGGCTATCGTCATTCCAGACAGTTGAGAAAACCCCGAGATTTCTCCCTACAGACGTACAGGGCATGCCCACAAAACCTAACCAAGATCTCCACCCTGCTCATTGGTGTCACGTTTTTTTGTTCAGTCCACGGAATGGGTATTCTATAATGAGAGCTGAAGTCATGAAACATCACTCATGCTGTCCCCGGCGCACCGCCACCATGCACTCTCCACCATCACCACTAATACCATCATCACACCACACACCCCGCACTCCAAAACATAACCTTCCTCCAAGCGCACTAACATACAGGTCATTAAAGTGGCTGCAATCACCAGCATCACTGACAAATCTCCAATCCAACTTAACCAAAAAACTCTCCTGCCCCTGTTGTTTGCTCCTGTCTCTATATTCATGTGGAGTTAAGCTAGGTGGATATCAGAGGTATGCAAATGCAGTGGGGGAATACTGATGTTAAGCGAGGTTATGGGCGAGGGAAAGGTAGGTTAGTGAGGTTTGGGATCCCAAGTTGCGGTACCAGATGTGGCGGAAGATGGTGGGGATGGGGATTAGAGTTAGAAGGAAAGGTATAATATACACTGATGAAATTGATTGATAGATAGGGGAACACCCTATAGTGGAAACTCTTCTTCCATCTAAAGCAGATGTAATTGCTCTCAGTATTGACTCCATTACCGATTCCTTAATTGCCAAGTGTGCTAGGGCAAATCCTTCTAAAAGGTGGGACTTTGGTGAGTCAACCCGTGCCGGCCGCCGGGTCCGGGACCGGACTCCCTTGAGTCAGTTCAGGTTCGACGACACTCTTTAGCTTTGTTTTGAAATTTTAGTAATTTTCTCAAGAGCGGTAATTTCTAATCTTGATTTATCGCTCCATCTGAATCTTCTAAAAGTCGAATATACGATTGATTGATTCAGAACCCTTCTCGCTCTAAGTACTCAACAGATGTGCTATTCCCCTCATATTCACCTCCACTCTCTTTTGTTCTCATACTACCACACCGAGAAGAGAAAGCAACCAGCTTTTTCCCTAACATCGAGAGCGCTCTCTCCAGTCCTCCAACTATTTTACAAACATACGATGGGAAACAAGGTCTTCATAACGAAACACCATAGAGGTCCATTATCTTTCGCAGATCGCATGGGGTCGTTCGAAGTGGCATGGGCCGTGCCAGTAGCGCATATTTATAGGCGAGAACACCTATACAACCCCTGTAGAGCGGAAATCATCTGCCCTGACCATCCTCCTTAGGCTATGAGCTTCCTTCACTACCAGCTATTAACCTTATGCCTTTAATCTAACCTCTTCTGAAGCTCACTCACCATCCAGAGCCGGCCAGGATAATAAACTAAATTGAAGTCAGTCAACGGATTTTGCGAACCTTGAGTGCCACGAATTTCTGATATGCGTAGAAGGCGGTGATGCAACCCTAACCCTTAGGCAGTTATGTGGTACGGTTCGTCAATTGCTGCAGGGGGGGGGGGGGGCACCATGTGCTCGAGTGGGAGGATGGGAAAAAGAATTGAGGGGAGGAGGGGGCTGGCTTGGCTCGGTTTAGTTAGCCCAGATATGGATGCCCGCTGACGCGAGTAAGTGTAGTGCCCCACACTGGGGTAAATATAAGTTCGTCTTCGCCCACTCGCCTGCTACGATGGCCCCCGTGTCCCAGACAACTCCCTCGACCATCCGAGCAACTAAACAAATACCCTATCGAACATGGCGTCCGACCTGGTGGCCCACCACTACCTTCACACAGCCCCCTCACACGTCTCCCACCCAACACCAAACCCCTTCTCTGCGGCCCCGATCCCCCCATCGCACTTTACCCTGTACACCACTCCAAGTAACGAAGCCGTGGAACGCGTCTGGCTAATTCTGCATGGAGACAACGACGTCCCGAGCCCGTCTGAGCAGATGTACGGGCTCCTCTCCACCCCGCCGCTCGCCGGCAATCACCGAAAGCTCATGGTGAACACATATGATAAGCGTATCGTTCAGTGGGCCGTCGGGATTGGGAACCGCGCCATGCACGTTGACTTGCTGTACGAGATGGTGCTGAAGCCAGAGGGGATAAGAGAAGATAGGGCTGTGAAAGGGTACAAGTTAGGCAGGGGGGAGAGCTGGTTCACCGCGGAGTTTCCGGCGGCGGCTGGAATTGTGAGCGTTGGCGGGGAGGAGGTTTGGGTTGTCATGACGGACGGGCAAGAAGGCGATGAGAAGGTGGTTAGTTGGATGACAGTTGTCCGGAGTCAGGATGGGAAAAGGAGCTATGTTAGTACCCTTGAGACCAAGGAAGGCTATAGACGCTTAGGGTTGGCGGGGATGCTTTTGGCCGGATTTTTGAAGGGGGAGAAGGGGGAGGTTTGGCTTACCGTGTTTTGTACCAATTGGATGGCGGTGGAAATGTATGTGAAATTGGGCTGGAGGACGAAGAGGTGTTTATGGGCCGTGGGACATGGGGGAGCTGAAGCTTAGTCATATAGTGTTTGTCAGGGGTTGGTTGAGTAGTGCTCCGGGATGCCCGGAGTGATAAGAAGATTGGTCCACCGAATTTGTGGTTTCGAGTTGATGAGTGAGCACCTGTGATTGCATAATTTGTAGAAACGCGATGTCTAAGCGGAGCCTAAAGTGCGGGCTACTGCGCAGCACCAGTACTTGGCCATTTAAAAAGTCCCGGGATGCTTTGCACTTGCTCGTACATGTCTTGACAGAAAAGCGCCCGGAGACATTTTAAATTGACAAGAACCAAGGTGCCGAGAGGATGCGATGAGACAAGGGACTTTCTGTGACAGTTGTTCAGGCTCCAAAGGAAACGGTGTCAGCAGGCGGTTCTTGAGGTCTGGTTCTGATCGAAGATAGTTTGTCGCCAGTTCCCAATAGTGGGGGTTGGTCGGATTCCTTCATCTGGTTTTTGTCTTGGAAAATCCTCCTACCCAGCAGCCGATAATGATAAAACAAAAGTTCCGTTGTGATGCTTAGCTCGACATACCTCTCATTCATTCCAACTGGTCAGTTAATTGGGGTATCCCCATTTCCTTAGCGGATGGCGGCGCAGCACGTAAACCGTGTCTGAATTAACAACACGCCCGAAGCGAGGGCACTGACAGTCACACAAACCTTGGATCAATCGATTGAGCTATCAAGTAGCGATGAGGCTCTTGGCCAACGAACCCTGCTTTCCCTCACCTCCCTGCGGTTCGTCAACCAACCTCAACTTAACCGACCCTCGCTTTCTGCAGCACCTCAAGAAACGAAGAACTAAAAGAAGAAGAAATGTCTCAAGTCCCTAGTGATAGCATCAACTCTTTTAATGTTTCGAACAACTTCATCCTTGATCCTTGGTGTTAGAGATGAGGGATTGGGAATTCTGGCCCGGTAAACACCCTTGGAGCCATGAGTACGGCATCACGATGCCCGAACCCGGTGGGTGGAAAACGTGGGAGACTAGCTACCCTTAAAGTAAAAAATACAGAAGCTAGCACAGCGGTAGCGAGCAGAATGAATCCTATTACTATGCGGGCTTCTTCTGCTCCGATCATCCGGGGGCTAGCAAGAGCTTCATTACGTAGGGTAAACGATCTATAAGACAGGGCGAGGTAAGGATGCTGCTGACAGGTACGACGCCAGTTCTCTAGTGATAGACTCTTTATGTAACCGGGCTAGAGGATAAAATATTGCCGTTATCTGTTTTTACTCTGACTTTGCTTCCCGGAACGAGTAACGTATTATACCTAGTTATGGGTCACCCCCTAGTAATGGGTCAATATTTTCACTTCGTCAAAAGCAACAAAACTTACAACAACCCACTCACTATACATCTGAAGAAGCTGATATTTGAATAGTTCAATGTCTTGCACTTGGTAATAATCAGCATAAAAGAATATTAGCAAAATAAAATAAACTGCACTCTTGAAACACACAAGTGATAATTGATAATTGAATTACTATTTGTTCGATAATCAGTACTTGGAATAGATTTCTAGTTAATCTTTTCATATAGCAAGTATTAGGAATAGGTTGTTAATAAACTGTAGGTATTAGAAATGGAAATTTCCATCTACAAAACGTGAGCTATAAGTTTGAAAACAGGGTAAATTGAGATATTTGATATTTAAGAGAGTATTAAACTTAATAAGGTTTATCTTATTCTCATGTTTCTTTTAAGACACCAAACTTTGTATACTACTACTTTAACATACTCACTTTAATATATATTAATTGAAAGATCACTGGACTCTTTCTGCTCTCTCAGTTACCATTTCTTCAGTATTGATCTTTTCTGTACTTTGAACTTTATTTATGCTATTTTCCATACTTTCCAAAACCTAATCTATTGAATTCTATCTTTCCTTCAAGTGCGTAGCATGTTAAGACACTATTGGAAGTGCAAGAAAGCTACTACCCCTTCTAAATTTTAAAAATTCACTTTGTGCTTTATACTCCTAAGAATATCTTGTTCCACATCCAGTTTTGATTGATTTTACATGAATATTCCATTCAGATGTATTTGAAATGAGTATACCTAGTATATAAAGTGGGTTTGAGCTAGAGGAAGTAGTAGTAGTGAATGAAAACCAGTATCGGTTGCATATTTGTACAAAGTTTGTACACATTAAATATAGTTATTGTATAGGAAATATAAACAAATAGAGGCTTTAAAGATGGAGGGAATGATTAAGACAAATATAGAGAACTGGGAAGTAGTGAGATTTGAGTATGGAGACTAGATATTTGATTGTTCATGAAGAAAATTGTAAAATTCTTGAGAGAGTACTTATAAGAGAATATACAGGTATTTGAAGGTTTAAAGCAGAATAATACATATCTCAGAATAGCAGAATACTGGTAAAGTCAACAGAGGCAAATATTTATCATATTAGAAAGCTATTGAATGATAAACAGTGCAAATCACTGTGTAAACTATATTAAAGAATAACTAGTATAAAGGACATCACTGCGAGAGCAGAAAGAGTCCAATGATCTTTCAATTAATATATATTAAAGTGAGTATGTTAAGGTAGTAGTATACAAAGTTTGGTGTCTTAAAAGACATATGAGAATAAGATAAACCTTATTAAGTTTAATACTCTCTTAAATATCAAATATCTCAATTTACCCTGTTTTCAAACTTATAGCTCACATTTTGTAGATGGAAATTTCCATTTCTAATACCTAGAGTCTATGAATAACATATTCCTAATACTTGCTATATGGAAAGATTAACTAGAAATCTATTCCAAGTACTGATTAACTAACAAATAGTAATTCAATCATCAATTATCGCTTGTGTGTTTTAAGAGTGCAGTTTATTTTATTGTGCTGATAGTTTTTTATGCTGATTATTACCAGGTGCAAGACATTGAACTATTCAAATATCAGCTTCTCCAGATATATAGTGAGTGAGTTGTTGTAAGTTTTGTTGCTTTTGACGAAGTGAAAATAGTGACCCATTACTAGGGGGTGACCCATAACTAGGTATAATACGTTAGTCCCGGATAGATATGCTGGGCTCCTTGCTCCAGCAGCTTATGAATGGATTGGAAGCAATCCCGGAAGAGATAGTCCAGGAATACCGAGAGCAGAGAAAGGCCATTGATGACCGAGGACTAATGGTTTTAGGACTTGTGGGGGCGTTCCGATCGCCTCACCCACACAGCGCACATCTAGATGCACAGCCACTCTTGATGAATGTGTCCCGGAACATCTGGTCGAGGTTCTTGATTCCCTAGCCTGGATTCTACAGAAGCCACTAAAATCGCGGGTATCCACAGCCGGAAGGCCCGATATCAAGGATGAGGTTGAAAGGCAACTTGATGAAAGAGCCGGGGTCTACCGATGGGGCCTGTAGAGCGCGATACCGTTTTATATCGGGAGGCGAGATAGAAAAGGGACACAGCACCGGGTTCAAGGAAGATACTACGAAGGGCATTCTGAAGTGATATCGGAAGCGTATATAGGAGCGAGGAGACTCTGAAATCCGTCACTGATTGTTTGCCGATCTGTGATCGACGCCAATAGAAATTTCTTCTAGTTTCTCTTAATATCTAGGCAATCCTAAAGTACGAGAAACAACTAAGTTACTAGGTCTCTGTCTGGGACTTACCACGGTGAACAAAGAAGTTTCGACTGGGTGATCGATCCATCATACCCTCCAAGAGCATTTTCCACCCATCTCCACCTTTTCCTTATGGCTCATTCAATAGTCGTGCAAATGTGCCCGACACACCTGAATTCGCAACGAGTCAAGGAGCCCCCTCCCCATCCACTTACCCGCCCAAGAGACGTATCATTCCTCAAATACACCACTACTTCTCTACATTGGGCAGCCTGTGCGAAAAAGGAACTGCCTGATCACGTGAAATCGCTTGCTACAGAGCTCCTAGGCCGGCATGAGAATCATATATTAGCCAAAACCACTTTTGGAGACTGTCGTAATGTCCAAGTTCAGTGGTGATATCAATGGTTCTCCGTAGTTCACTAGGCTCCATTGTGTTTGCTCTCCTGGAATTGCCAAGTTGTAACAACATTGATAGGGAGGAATAGTTTGGAGATCCACAAGCGAGATTGCATGAGCGTGACACTAATAATATGGGCCGCCGTGCAAGGATACATAATAGTGGTGAAGTTACCACTCGGACAGCCTCGAAGAAGGCCTTCTGAAAAGTTGTACACTGAGCTATTTGGCTCCCGTTGGAGCCCATACCGAGAAGCGCCTCCACTCTTCAGACGAGTGACTTTCGGTGACGGCTCTCTTCTCCGGTCCTACGTTAATCCGGTCTTGGCAACAAGGGTGCCCAGCGATTCCACGTCACACGCCCGACCCAAACACCAACCCACCAACCCACCCCACCAATCGATCCATTCACCCACCTGCTCAGTATGCAGGTTATTCCACGTTTTCACCCCTCCTCAAAACCCCACCTCCCCTCTTCCCCTCCCTTGCACCACAAGCTACCTCGTCGCACCAAACAATAAAACGATGGCACCAAGACCTTACGAAAACAAATTCCGCGTCCGTCGTCCAACCCCCTCCTCTACACCGGCGGTCTACGCAGTCCCTTCAGGCCCGCAACGTGGTGTTCATCTCCTCAGGTAACTCCCCACTCTGGATTCTTCCTCCCTCAAGCTAACTTAGAGGAAAGTAATGAGCCCCTCCCTCCCTCCGTCCAGTACATGTATCGCCACCCCATAAACGTCCACAAATCCCTCCTCACAATAAACTTGACCTCCACTACCACGGTTCCCAAGCGCTTCGACAGTATCGAAGCAGCGCAGCGGTATATTGATGCTGTTGATGAGAAAGGACAGGAGGCGAAGGAGGGGGATTTGCTGGCCGAACAGTTGGCTTGTGGGTTGACCCTGGGTAGCGGGAGTGGGAGGAGGAGTGAGCCGGTTTATGGAAACTTACCGGAGAGTGTAAGAGGAAGCGTGAGCGAGAAGGAGAGGAGGGCCGAGGTTCTTGATGGGATCGTGAGAAGTGGGAGAAAAGCAGGGAAAGTTGAGAAAGGGGGCTATAGCCGAAGTCATACCGGGGCTGGAGAACGTGGAGGTGGGATGAGTTCAGGTGCGAGGGTGGAGAGCTGGAGGAGAGGGGTCGAGGAGAGGTTCGCCGCTATGAGGATTTGTGCGGGGGTTGCAGCGGGTAGGGATGATATAATTGATGAGTAAAGCAAGGGGGTTTTGTTGATAGTGGTAGTGGTGGATTTCAACCCTTCTCTTTTTCATCTTTTTTCTCTCTTCTGGGGTTTCGTGATCGGGGGCTGGTGCATATATATACATCGAGCGCGTTGTTTTCTAGCATCATGAGATTTCTCTATATATTTCCTTTCCCATCTTTCTTCCATTCATCTATTGCGGGATGTTAAGAGGCTGGCCTTTTGCTTTGCTTGCCGGCGTATGGAGTCTGTAAGGATGTTTTGGTGTCTGGCGATTATATGTAAGAACGATTAGTCAATAAGATACCCGTAGGAGCGACCATTTAACTTCCCAATACGTTGCGCCTACCCAGGGGGGGTTTCCTCCTGGGGATTAGGATAGGTCGCTGGAAACTGGAAGAGAGGGAGGATGGGGGGAGGGGGCTTCAAAAAATGTCGGAGAAAATATTAAGATGGGGGCAGTGACAGAAGAGGGTCCAGAAGGGTTTGCAATGGTAGAACCTCTGCTTCAACGATCTTGCTCCATACTCCTTTGGGCCCACAAATCTCCCTTCCCGCTACGAATGACCGTTAGTTCAAGGGAAAGTATTCTAAAGATCCTTAGGAGGAGCCGCCAGTCCACTAATATGCTATACTTCCGGTGTGGCAGTACCCGGGATTCCCGAGGGCCCTCATGGTCACTAGAAGGAGTCTTTCTTTCTCACAAGTGGTAACGAATTCGGGGCATTTCAGGGGGTATGAATAAAGGACGAGTTCCCCTGCTAAGTAGACATCGAGTACTGATGGTGTTGTAGGGCATCGCTTTAAATGGATTGATTCCATTTGATCACTTTTTTTTTGCAATGGAGAAGGTTTATGCGCTTCACTCTATCCTCTCCTGCTTTCTTTAGCTTGGTGGATTATACTTCCCACCGCTAGTATGATATTATAATCTGAGATTAGAAGTGAGGTTGGACACCTGGACTTTACCAATCTGCTACGAAAATAAGGCGGACAACGGGATGGAGATGTACAGCTGTGCCTTACTTTGGTCATTTCCTGCTCCAAGAATCTCATGCTGTGGGGAAGGCCAGTGCTTCGTTTCAATTCGTAGTACTTGTTGTTTTAGCGGCGCTGGTGGTCATTGATATTAGAGGGTTTATTTCGAGATGAATACACTACTGGACAGAATCTTGAATGTTAAGTAATCTCGAAGGAAGAGTGGCTTTCATTATAATGGTAGGTGCTCCGAGGGCCGCCACCAGCGATGGACCGGCTGTATTGAGCATAGTATCGTAGTAATGGGGCCTGAGTGGAGGCCATAAGGCTCCCATCTCCTCTGCCACGAGGATACTATTACTCATTTCGTGGGGATCAATTAAATCCTTTCACCTCTTTCCAGTTATCAAGGGAAAAAACAATAAATTAGTTGTCATGGGTAGGGACTGCCGGATAATGGTTTCCCACAAAGACGATTTCACAATGACCAAATTATCATCTCACCCTTCTGCGCAGACATCGCGTCATAACATATCACACATCTAAGCGAGAAACCACCACCACCACTGAACATTGGAGATATATAAAACCACAACGACGAGCTCCTATCCTGTGAAACGATACAAATCCCCCGTAATGCCAAAACGAGAAAACCCCCGCCTAACATGGTAGTGCTCGACGAATCTACCCTAACAAACCCCACAACGCCCGCAGTAACCCGCCAATGGATCCTCCACCAATACCCCCAAACCTCCCTCTCAATCTCCAGTGCCTTCGAACTCATTGAAAGGCCAATCTACCCTTCCACCTCAACCACCAATATCCCATCAACCTCCTATGACCCCCACAAATCCGCAGGCAAGATCCTCCTGAAAACCCTCTGGTTCTCGAACGACCCGGCGCAGCGCACTTGGATTAATGACACGAGCCCAGACCGGCTATACACCGACCCCGTAAAAGAGGGGGATGTGATGAGCGCAACCGCAATCGGAGAAGTAATCGAGAGTTCCCGCCCGGAGTATAGAAAGGGAGACCTAGTCCGTGGGGCCTTCGGTTGGACTGAGTACGTCCTTGTCGACATAGATTCATCTCACGACTGGCAATTGGTGAAGATCCCACCAAAGACCAACCCCGCGGACTTCCTGGCTATGGGCGACACAGCGCTAGCCGCATACTTCGGCCTGCTAAGCGTCGGGGCCGCCACCTCGGCTGACAAAACCATCGTAGTGTCCGCTGCAGCTGCAGCAACCGGCTCCATAGTGACGCAGATCGCGAAGAACATCCTTGGCGTCAAAAGGGTGATTGGAATCGCTGACAGCGAGGAGCAGTGTAACATTGTTAAGGAAAAGTGCGGTGCTGATATCGCGCTGAATTACAAGAGTCCCAACTTCCGTAGTGAGTTTGAGGAGGCGACCCCAGAGTATGTCGATATCTACTTTGATAATACGGGAGGCGAAGCGCTGGAGTTGAGTCTCCGAAGGATCGCAAGGAATGGAAGGGTTGTTGCCTGTGGAGCTATCTTCCGGTATGATTCTGGTGGGGAGGAGATGATTGTTAGTTCCAAAGCGTGGATGAATATTGTTGGTTCCCCCCCCTTTTTTTTTTGCGCTTCTAGGTAGGTGATTTCTGATGGCGATGATGGTGTCTAGATATTTATGAAAGCTCGGGTGGAGGGTTTCACTATCACCGAATTTAAGGATAGATTCCCGGAAGCGCAGAAGCAAATATTCCAGTGGGTGAGGCAGGGCAAAATTCGCCCTTTAAAGACCGTCTGGGCGGCAAAGTTCGAAGAGTTACCTCAAGGGATGGTGAAATTGTTGAAGGGAGAGAGTGTCGGAAAGCTAGTTACGGAGGTTGTCACAGAGTAGGCTCAAAGATCCTAGGAAGGAGATGGAATTTCTGTGTGATATTTGATGATTCACCCTTTTCCATGATTGTCATAACCTCTCACTCGTTGTGCTGAGCCTTGGCACCTGCATGGGACCCTTGCTCTTCTCAGCCTCATCTTTCGCCCCTTCTCCACACATTGTTCCACGGGCACGTGGGGCAGCCGATCTGTACCCCTAATCCACTTCGCAAATCACAATCCTAACCCAATCCTAACCAATACACTCTACACTTCATGGAATTCGCTCACAACTCGCAATGCCTCTCGGAAGTTAACAGTAGTCCAATACGCCACCTCCAGCGCCCTGGAAGAAACCCTCTCGAACCTCGAGAAAGTAACCGCAACCTCTTCCAGCACGGGCACCAACATCTTTCTCTTCCCGGAAGCCTTCCTCGGTGGGTACCCCCCCCCACAAGCACCCCCTGGAGCGGGGGTAGGCTCTTGGGCTAATATGGGGGGAAAGTAGTAGTACAGGTACTGGACGACTGTCGGCCTGGGCGATGCCCACTTTGACAGACTAGGTGTTTACGGTGCTCTTGGAGATGGCACGGGCGAGTTCTTGGAACGCGTGGCGAAGCATACGGGGGTGTTTTTGGTAGTTTGAGTAGTGGTGAAGGTCGGTGCTGAGCTTTTTTGCGGGGTTGTGTTTGTGTGTCCGAGGGGTGGGGTTGTGGGGAAGAGGAGGGGGGTCATGCCGGCAGGTTCTCATCTCTCACTAGTAAATACTTGGGCCGGGATGGGCACAATTCCGATTAGACGGGGGGAGAATAAGACGGACACAGAAAGAACAGTTTCGGGTATTGGCTCTCCAAAGACTTTGAAAGCTGTTAAAACCAAGTTTGCCGGTCAGAAGGTACGCTCGGTGCGGTGATTTGTTGGGAGAATTGGTATTAGCCCTTCCTTCCCCACAGGTGCTAACAGTTGCTATACTAGTGCGCCCCTCCTACGCACTACCCTCTACACACAAAACACAAGCATATACCTCGCGCCTACCGCTAACGCCCGGGGATCCTTCCTCTCAACAATGAACCACATAGCCTTTGGGGGCGATGCTACTTGCCGTGATGGACCGCACGCTTCCCCCGATTCGTGGACGGTATGGCTGGTGTAGAGCGGGACGATAGCAGGGTGGTAGATGTAGTGTTTGGTCCCATGGGGGAGCTGCTTGCGGGACCGTTGTGGGAGGGGGTGTGTGTGTTGTCGTGGGCTTAGAGGGGAGCTTGGTGAAGGCAAATATGGATCTTGATGGTGGGTTTGCAAGGCCTTATTGCCGGGTGTGTGTGTGTAGGTTGGAGGTTATGGGGTTGAAGTTGTGTGTGAGGGATGGTAGTGCTAATTCAAGACGACCGGAGTGGGAGAATTGATAGATAGCAACATCCTTCCTAGATCACGAGAGAGAGAAGACGCTACATCCCATAAATCAGTGAAATCAGAAACACAACCCACAGAAGAATCTATCAAACTATGGGTAATAAAAACTGGGAGCTCATGCCCATGAAGGATTAACGTGCCATCACAGCTGTACCAAGCAAAACCAAAAGCTTAGCACAAACCCCTTTGGTAGGATACTACAGCACTACCTAGCAGGGACAAACTCAGTGAGGGAAACCCGAGCTTTGTGACGTCGAAGAAATGAGAGCAGTGATATTATATATAGGCCCTGTTGAAACTAAACATGAGATAATGGAACAGCCTAACGGAGTAATGAATTTTCATAAGGAACTTCTAGGATATATAGAAGGGCAAAAGTCTCCCATACCACCCATTTTCATGTTTTGTCCCATCCCTCCCATACCACAATTTTATCATAAATCTCAAGTCCGTCGGATAGCCAAGGAAATAAGGGAGAGATTTTCGGTTGAGTTTTTTTTCCGGCAATACCAGCAAACAACGACCGCATGTATTGTCTATCTTTTGTTGCTGCCTTTCTCCCTTTCTGGTCTGAATCCTGCCCTGACCCCCGCCGGCTTTTATTTCGCACTATCAGTTATCTGCTACCTTCCTTCCTTGGCCCCACTCATGCTGCCATCTTGCTTCGTCTCCTATTATACCTTAATTCGTGTATTTCCGCGGTTCATTTGGTCTCGGAGCAGTGCCACCAATTAAATTGAGCTCGGAAGTTTAAATAATCGTATTTCTAGGGAGGGCTAGTACGATGGAGTTGAAGCACACTTGAGGTGGCAATGTCCATACCAAGTGCCCAGCTCCAATCCGGCCGCGCCAGCACAGTATTGTAATATCATACAATGTGATTTAACGAGTTAATAGCATTTGAGTATGTTCTGCATTTCACACTAGAACTAGCTTATCAGATCATCATAGGATCATCTGACAAAATTGTGGTAAGGGAGGGATGGGTGATACAGGAGTGATAAAGCATGATATGGGAGACCTTAACTGTATATATAATAGAATCTTCGTGATAAATCTAGAGCGGTTGGTATTTTTGGGTACTAATGAGCAAACCGAGTGCTAGTTCGGGCAGGCGGTAGCGTCTCGGAACCACAGTGCTTGGAGTCGATTCTTTTGTTTTCACACTGGCTTGGGGGATACCTACGCTGGGCCCCTTCTATCGGAAAGAACAGTCTATTAGCAATTTATCTATCTCTCTATTTATCCACCTATCTCTAGCAAGGGAAAACAAGGAGGAAATAAAATTAAGGTGGAGAAAAAGTAGGAGGAATGGGGATTTTGTAATAAGGGATCTATTCCACCGGGGAATAGTGATCAAGGTATATAATAAAACAAATGAGATAGTCCCCCAGCTGCTGTACGCCAAATACAATGAACAGAAATTCGTGAGCCTTCATTCATAAACGTCAACATCAGTAGGTTTTAGAGGAGAATAAGCTAACATACAAGTGAGATTTCCACCAATGATAGCCAGGGAGAGCCTCCGGGTTGGCGTAACGGACATACTAAGGAAGAAGTGGAGATAATCGAAACGGCCTATATCAGGCTCCTGGATGTTGGGCTAGGAGGACGCTAGAAAAGGAGGAATTCCACGAGATTTGAGCGTAGCCAATTGGATACCCGGGACACCCACTGCGTGGTAATTGTGTCACATATGGCGGGGCCACTGTGCGTCTACGCTTTCTCACCTGGACGATTGGGGTCTACATCTTCCCGGTCAAGAAGTGGCTTCACAACCTCTTCATGTCCCTCGAGGGCAGCACATCCGAGTGGTGTTCGATGATCCCCATCCGGTCGATGAGGGTCGGCATCGTTCCGGTCAAGCAATAGCCTCACAACCCCTTCATGTCCCTTGACAGCAGCACATCCGAGTGGTGTTCGATCATTCTTATCCGGACGATCAGGATCGACATCTTTCCGATCAAGCAGTAGCTTCACAACCCCTCCATATCCCTTGACAGCAGCCCACCCGAGTGGTGTTCGATCATTCTTATCCGGACGATCAGGATCGACATCTTCCCGCTCAAGTAATAGCTTCACAACCCCTTCATGTCCCTCGTGGGCAGCCCACGCGAGTGGCGTTCGATCATCCTCATCTGAGCGATTGGGGTCGACATCTCCACGGCCAAGCAGTAGCTTCACAACCCCTTCGTGCCCGTTTCCAGCCGCCCACGAGAGTGGCGTATTGTCTCCCTTATCTGCCGTGTCAGGGTCGACATCTTCCCGATCAAGTAGTAGCTTGACGACCCCTTCATGTCCCTCGGCAGCAGCCAGTCCGAGTGGTGTTAGACCATTCTCATCCGGGTGATCGGGGTCGACATCTTCCCGGCGAAGCAGTAGCTTCACAACCCCTTCATGTCCCTCGAAGGAAGCACATCCGAGTGGTGTCCGATCATTCTTTTCCGGACGATTAGGGTCGACATCTTCCCGGTCAAGCAGTCGCTTCACAACCCCTTCATGTCCCTTGACAGCAGCCCACCCGAGTGGTGTTAGATCATTCGTATCCGGGCGATTAGGGTCGACATCTTTCCGGTCAAGTAGCAGCTTCACAACCCCTTCATGTCCCTCGGAAGCAGCATATCCGAGTGGTGTTAGATCATTCTTATCCGTGCGATCAGGGCCGACACCTTCCCTTCCTAGCAGTAGCTTGACCACCTTTTCATGCCCACTCTGCGCTGCCCAGGAGAGTGGTGTGGAGCCAATGCAATCTCGTTGGTTGATATCGCAACCGTTGGCATTCATCAATGTAGTCACAAGTTCAATAAGCCCGAAGAAAGACGCACAATGTAATCCAGAGAAGCGAGGGGAAGCATCAATGCCTCCGCTATGTTCCAAATCCACCACCTGCTCGAAAAGTGATAAGGAGGATACGTGGTCTTCGTACTGATCCAAGAGGTCGAGCGCAAGGGTCATCGTGTGGTCCGAGAGTTCCCTATTCGCATGTGTTCCCCAATATCTCGAAGAATATTTCAGGAATGGCATGACTTGATGGTCCGGGAGAGTGTCAGATGAGAGGTTCTTGACCTGTTGTGAATTCAGATATGTTAAGCATGATTCTGCGATTATTGTGTGAGGTTTATAGAAGAGGTCGGCATGAGCGCAGAGATACTCTTGCACGGTAAAGTGGATTAACCGCACAGTCGAAGCTTCCTTATCCACTGTGATAAATCCTTGACAGCAGCTAAGCAGTGTACTTATCGAAGGAGCGTTTTCGGCGTCAAAATCCCTCACACCGATCTCTACCGCCAGTGCGTGGAGCAACTCATCCACATGTAACGGCCGTTCCGCGTAGCAGATCCATGTGAGGGCCGCAATCGCAAGCCTTCTCTTTTCCCCATCCTGCGCCTTTATCCGCTCCAGTGTTGCACCGTATGCATCCCCTAATTCTGCCCCATCTTCCACCAACTTGAGCCTTTTTCGTCGCCGAGCGATACTAGTTTCCCGCAGGATTGCCTCAATGTGAAGAGAAGCTAGGAGGAATCTAGACTCGAATGTTAGCCCTTAGCCTGGCGTAGTTCCGCACAACCTCGGCCTTGCACTTCGCTCTACATACGTTTCAGGCCCTATTTCGGGGATGCTCTCAATAATATTTTCCTTCAATCTGCTGCTCATTATCTCCGGGGCAGTGTCATTTCTGAGCTTCTCACTCAGATATTTAACAATACCTTCTCTTGTAGGCTCTACCGACACAAAAGTTACTGCGCCACCCAATTTCCTTTCGACCTCACTCCGGACATGGGATCTTCCAGTCACAAATATGCGGGTATCCCCTGAGCCCCGCACAATCTGCCCTAGTGATTCCAGAATTACCACTCGGTGCTCTGGCACACATTCGTCAAGTGCATCCACACAAATGAACGTGCGCTTTGTTGTTGTGATTGTCTGGAACATCTTCAAAATTCCTGCAACTTGTAGCCCTCTACCCCCAATAACCTTCTTCTGATTCCGAAAACCCCGGACTACCGTTTCAGGGATTTCGTCCAATCCACCAACAAGCTGTCGCAATAGGGAACCGAGCATATTTATTGGTGATTGCTCACTCCGCGCAGCAAAATCGAAGTAAAAACAGGCAACGGCAGTATCTTCCTCCGCAGCCTCGTCGCACAACTTGTCTATAACTAGGGAACTGTCATCCCAGCCTATCAGCGATACCATTCTTTGATTTCCAATAATGAGGTACTCCCTCTTACATGATATGGCTCTTTCCCACTCCTGGATTGCCGTGGCAGAATAAGGTCGCCTGATTACTCCCATCCTGCCTACTGCCGTCATGCCAGCTTCTGAATTCCTGGGTTTCCAGCAACCAGGCTCCAATATCGTCCACCCGCTGAGCTCCGATATCTCGATGCCGTACCCACGGTTCTGACGGAGACAACCACGCCAGTATTTTAGACTCATCATAAGGGATATTGAGGTTAAAGCTGTTTGAGATGATGATAGAGTTATCGTTATTGCTAAAAGCTTGAGCCATCTTTCGACTTTTTGCTGCCTTGAGCGGTGTCGGGAGCAAGGTGTTGATTCCCTTGAGGTTTGTTAAAGCAATCGCTTGAGAGTAAGGAGATGCGGGGATGATAGTACAGCCTTGCGCCTCGCTGACAACGGCTGTGGCACAATCACTCGAGGACTGCTTATGTCAGAACCGAGAACAAACCCGCTTGTTATGCTCGAGCAGTAGCCTCATGTTGAACCATATTGTTTCGCGTTGTCTAGAACGGACACCACAGATTCGATTATTTTTAAATTCTGCAGCATCTACAGCCGATGTAACTGAAAGAGGGAACCCATGCATCGAAGAGAAGCTGAAGGAGAATAACGCCTAAGTTTTTTTTCCCAGTACTGAAAGCCCCGGCGAGCTGCATAACGGGCTTTGAAAAGTTGCATCTTTGGTGAGAGACAGGATAGACACATGTTATGTGAACAGCACACCATATTCTCAGCATTTGTTGCTTAGGAAGTAAGTTTTTATGTCACCGGGACCTGAGTTTTTACTAAATATATGATACAAAAGAAAGCCCATCCCATCGCATAAGTCACTTAGTTAGCCCTTGCAGCAATAAACTTTAGCCACAAAACGATTAAGCATAAATACACAAGGCATAGGCATGTCACTAATATACCGGAGCTGGAGCATTAGATAATAATCACCTACTATATTATTATTATTTATAAATATTTTGCCTCCCTCTTGTCTCGTGACTATATTAGAATCCCTTCTTTAAGAGCTATGATATATCATGATCTAAACACCCTACCAGAAACCCTAATTTTCCCTCTTCAAGCCCCCAATATCCAGCCCTAAAATCACAATTTTGCACAGCGGTATGATACGTATTTTTTTTTCCGTACCCTATGTAATTTTTGGACCTCTCGAGTCATATATACCTCCCCCACCAAAAGTGTGCTTAGAGAGTGCCCTCGCGTGAAACAGGAATCCCGGTGCCACGTGAAGGCGTTTTTATATCCCTCCCATCACCTAGAATACTGTACTCTCCCAAATACACTTAATTGCACACTTTGCGAACCCTGTTCCAGCCATCGAGCCAATTGATTATTTACTGTATCTCCTAGAAACATGGAGGGGGCAGAAGGTAGAGTAGATACACTAGTGAGCTGGGTGCTAGGTATCTGTTTTCTTTTAGATGTAAGCTTGAGAGCCTCCCTTTCCCAGGCGGGAGGGGAGAATTTGAATCATGCTTTGACAAGTATTTCACCTCTGACCCTACCATCGTGTTTCTATATATTATCTTAGTAGTGATTTTGGGTGTGGTAGCTTGGCTTCTAGAGCTGTGACTACAAAGTGGTAATGAAATGCGAAGAGTGTTCGTGCCGTGAGCATGGTTACGTTTTAAGATGGGTAATTTGGCTTTGCTTAGTAGGTTCCGGATAGGAGGCGGTATTAGGCATAAGTTATCACTCCAGTCAGCAGTATTATCCCACATTGATTCAATAATTTATTACCCTGGCTTGGCCGCTGGACTGAGATATACCTACACTAGAAAGTGCCCAACAGGAAGTGAAAAGGTCGAAATGCTAATGTTTTGTGTCGTGGACTGTAGGAACGGAAGGAAATCTGGAAAAGAAAAGAAAAGAAAATTTGGAAACAGGAAAGAGGAACAGGAAAAAAGCAAGGATGAAAGGAAGAATATAGAAGAGAAAAGCTAACTTGGACACGACTAAGCATGAGTAGTAGGGACTTATGGGTCGAGTGGAATCGCAGGAGCACCCAATCGATAACGGGACTTTGATAGCCTAGTAGGCATATATATACCTACCTCTATGTCCCAACCCCCTTCTCTCTTCAGGCATTTCACTTGTAACAAAGTTTAGGGAGATTACTGCAGGGAGGGAAGGTTGATACATATCCTCCTTGCTTACCCCAGCCCCCACAGGCATACCCTAACCCAGTAATCCTCACCCACAAACACAGTGCGAGATCCAAGTAGTGGGAAACTCAGACTGCTTATCCGGGCATATCAGGTGATGTTTTCCTTACTTATTAGTCCAGGAGATGATCGGAAGACCCCTTAACGAATTTCTGTTTTTGGGTCTTGAGTCTTCTTTTTTCTGGCGATGTGCAGGTTGTCGGCTCAGAAGACAACTTACACTATTTTGTGTTTTGCAAGATAAAATCCGCAGGGGTAGAAGGTGTATGACATACAATACATTTATCATTTCAGGCGTCTGTGCACTCAACCACTCAGTCCACCTACAGGAAGTGTTGAATTTCTGATTATTGTCTGAGTCTTCCATTGTCCTCAAACAACGGCTTTGTCTAAAGCATTTCTTTCCTATATCATTGCGCTCTATTGGGTTGCATCTTTTGTGGTGGTGAGACATCATCAGTTGGGTCTTGATTACTGAGCAGCTATTTTTGTATCAGCTAGGCTTTATTGCGCTCTCCAGATTTGGAGGCGTACACTCAGTTGAAACACATCATGATGATGCATTCGGGGCTGAAGACAGGAAACCGGTTACTTTTCATGACGGATGAGGTCACTTACATTCCCTATATATGTTTGGCCTTTTGGCCCTTCTCATTGGATAACAAGTAAGAATGATACGGCGAGCAGAAGTTGTACGAATTCTTTACAGTTCCGCGTTCACATATTGAGGCACAATTACAACAGGAAGAGTGAATGGCCTATCGAGTGACCTCGCATGACCAACCTGAGTCTTTGGGGAGGTCGCAGAAACCCTTCTAAAAGCAATAAGGGTTTGAGCTTAACCGATTTCGGTCCTGTGTCATAATATTATTATAGGATACAGTTTATCTATAGAGTGAGAAGGGAAAGTATAGGAGCTCGGAAGGGGCTAGGTAAATTTAGAGCGGATGGTATTTCTCGAGAACTTATGAGTAAACCGAGTGATAATTCAAGCAGGCGATAACAGTGTCTCGGAGCCATAATGCTTAGAGTCGATTCTTTTGTTTTCATCCTAGCTTGGGGGATACCTACACTAGGTTCTCTGCTAACGGAAAGAACAGTCTATTTGCAGTTTATGTATCTGTCTATTTATCTACCTATGACTGGCAATGGGGAGCAAGGTGGAAACAAATTGATATAAAGAAAAAATAGAAAGAAAAGTGGGAACTTTGTAACAAGAGATCTATTCTACCGGGGGGTGGTGATCAAGATATAATAAAACAAGTGAGATAGTCTTCTTGCTACTGTATGCTAAATACAATGAACAGAACCCCGTGAGCCCTCATCCATAAACGTTAACATCCGTAGGTTTTAGAGGAGTATAAGCTAACATACAAGTGAGATTTCCGCCAATGACAGCCAGGGAGAGCCTCCAGACTGGCGTAAAGGACATGCTAGGGAGAGAGTGGAGATACCCATAACAGTGTATATTAGGATCCCGGATGTTGAGCTAGGATGGCGCCAGAGAAGGAGGAATCCCATGTAATTTGAGAGTAGCCAATTGGGTACCCGGGGCTCCCACTGCGTGGTAATTCTGTCACATCTGGCGGGGTCACCGTACATCTATGCTTTCTCATCTGGGCAATTGGGTTCGATGTCTTCTTGGCCAAGCAGTAGCTTCACAACCCCCTCATGCCCCTCGGCGGCAGCCTGTCCGAGTGGTGTTAGACCATTCTTATCCGGGCGATTAGGGTCGGCATCTTCCCGGCCAAGCAGTAGCTTCACAACGCCTTCATGTCCCTCGATAGCAGCACATCCGAGTGGTGTTCGATCATTCTTATCCGGTCGATTAGGGTCGACATCTTTCCGGTCAAGCAGTAACTTCACAACGCCTGCATGTCCCTTGACAGCAGCACATCCGAGTGGTGTCCGATTATTCTCATCTGGGCGATTGGGATCGACATCTTTCCGGTCAAGTAGCAGCCGAACAACCCCTTCGTGTCCATTTTCAGCGGCCCACGAGAGTGGCGTATTGTCTCCGATATCTGCCCTGTCAGGGTCGATATCTTCCTGGTCAAGCAGTAGCTTCACAACCCCTTCATGTCCCTTAACAGCAGCACATCCGAGCGGTGTCCGGTCATTCATTTCCGGGTGGTTAGGGTCGACATCTTGCCGGTCAAGCAGTAGCTTCACAACCCCTTCGTGTCCCTTAACAGCAGCACATCCGAGTGGTGTTAGATCGTTCTTATCTGGACGATCAGGGCCGACATCTTCCCGTCCTAGCAGTAGCTTCACAACCCCTTCATGTCCCTCGAAGGCGGCGCGTCCGAGTGGTGTTCGGTGGTTCTTATCCAGGCGATCAGGGTCGACATCTTCCCGGCCAAGAAGCAGCTTTACGACCCCTTCATGTCCCTCAGCAGCAGCCCACCCAAGTGGTGTTGAATTATTCTTATCCGGACGGTCAGGGTCGACATCTTCCCGGCCAAGCAGTAGCTTCACAACCCCTTCATGTCCCTTGACAGCAGCCCACCCAAGTGGTGTTGAATTATTCTTATCCGGACGATCAGGGTCGACATCTTCCCGGCCAAGCAGTAGCTTCATAACCCCTTCATGTCCCTTGACAGCAGCCCACCCGAGTGGTGTTAGATCATTCGCATCCGAGCGATTAGGGTTGACATCTTCACGGTCAAGCAGTAGCTTCACAACCCCTTCATGTCCCTCGAGGGCAGCACATCCGAGTGGTGTCCGATTATTCTCATCTGGGCGGTTGGGGTCGACATCTTCCCGGTCAAGCAGTAGCTTCACAACCCCTTCATACCCCTTGACGGCAGCACATCCGAGTGGTGTCCGATTATTCTCATCTGGGCGATTGGGATCGACATCATTCCGGTCAAGTAGCAGCCTCACAACCGCTTCGTGCCCGTTTTCAGCCGCCCACGAGAGTGGCGTATTGTCTTTATTATCTGTCCTGTCAGAGTCAACACCTTCCCGGCCAAGCAGTGCCTTCACAACCCCTTCATGTCCCTCGAGGGAAGCACATCCGAGTGGTGTTAGATCATTCCTATCTGGAAGATTGGGGTCGACATCTTCCCGTCCTAGCAGTAGCTTGACCACCCTTTCATGTCCACTCTCCGCTGCCCAGGAGAGTGGTGTGGAGCCAATCCAATCTCGTTGGTTGATATCGCAACCTTTCGCATTCATCAATGTAGTCACAAGTTCTATAATCCCGAAGAAAGACGCACAATGTAATCCAGAGAAGCGAGGAGAAGCATCAATGCCTCCGCCATGTTCCAAATCCACCACCTGCTCGAAAAGTGATAAGGCGGATACGTGGTCTTCGTACTGATCCAAGAGCTCAAGCGCAAGGGTCTTCATGTGGTCTGAGAGCCCCCTATTCGCATGTGTTCCCCAATATCTTGAAGAATATTTCAGGAATGGCATGACTGGGTGGTCTGGAAGAGGGTGAGATGAGAGGTTCTTGACCTGTTGTGAATTCAGATACGTCAAGCATGCTTCTGCGATTATCGAGTTAGGTTTGCAGAGGAGGTCGGCATGGGCGCAGAGATACTCTTGGACGGTAAAGTGAACTAACCGCACAGTCGAAGCTTCCTTATCCACTGTGATAAATCCCTGACAGCAGCTAAGCAATGTACTTATCGAAGGAGCGTTTTCGGCGTCAAAATCCCTCACACCGACCTCTACCGCCAGTGCGTGGAGCAACTCATCCACATGTAACGGCCGCTCCGCGTAGCAGATCCATGTGAGGGCCGCAATCGCAAGTTTTCTCTTTTCCCCATCCTGCGCCTTTATCCGCTCCAGTGTTGCACCGTATGCATCCCCTAATTCTGCCCCATCTTCCACTAACTTCAGCCTTTTTCGCCGCCGAGCGATGCTAGTTTCCCGCAGGATTGCCTCAATATGAAGAGAAGCTAGTAGGAATCTAAATTCGAATATGTTAGCCCTTATCCTAGCGCAGTTCTGCACAATTTCGTCGTTGCACTTGGTTCTACACACGTTTCCGACCCGATTTCGGGGATGCTCTCAATAATATTCGCCTTCAATCTGCTGCTCATTATCTCCGGGGTAGTGTCTTTCCTGAGCTTATCACTCAGATACTTAACAATACCTTCTCTTGTAGGCTCTATCGACACAAAAGTTACTGCGCCATCCAATTTCCTTTCGACCTCACTCTGGACATGGGATCTTCCAGTTACAAATATGCGAGTATTCCGCGATCCCTCCACAATCTGCCCTAGTGATTCCAGAATTACCACTCGGTGCTCTGGCACACATTCGTCAAGTGCATCCACACAAATGAACGTGCGCTTTGTTGTTGTGATTGTCTGGAACATCTTCAAAATTCCTGCAACTTGTAGCCCCCTACCCCCAATAACCTTCTTCTGATTCCGGAAGCCCCGGACCGCTGCTTCAGGAATTTCGTCCAATCCACCAACAAGCTGTCGCAATAGGGAACCGAGCATATTTATTGGTGATTGCTCACTCCGCGCAGCAAAATCGAAGTAAAAACAGGCAACGGCAGTATCTTCTTCTGCGGCCTCGTCGCATAACTTGTCTATAACTAGGGAACTGTCATCCCAGCCTATCAGCAATACCACTCTTTGATTTCTAGCAATAAGGTACTCTCTCTTACATGATATGGCTCTTTCCCACTCCTGGATTGCCGTGGCAGAATAAGGTCGCATGATTACATCCATCCTCCCTGCTTCCATCATGCCAGCGCCTGAACTCCTGGGTTTCCAGTAGCCAGGACCCAATATCGTCCACCCGTTGGGCTCCGATATCTCGATGCCGTACCCACGGTTCTAACGGAGACAACCACGCCAGTATTTTAGACTCATCATAAGGGATATTGAGGTTAAAGCTATTTGCGATGATGACAGAATGTTCGTTATTGCTAAAAGTCTGAGCCATCTTTCGTTTTTTTTTTGCCGCTTTGAATGGTGTCGGGAGCAAGGTGTTGATTCACTTGGGGTCTGTTAAAGCAATCGCTTGAGAGTAAGGAAAAGTGGGGTTGATGGTACAGCCTTGCGCCTTGCTGACAACATTCCAATCGCTGGATCCAAAGCCCGTGACACAAACGCTCGGGAGCTGTTTATGTCAGATACTGTACTCGAGTAGGCCGACCTGCATGCAGTATGATAGCCTCATATTATTGAACCATCTTAGTTTGAGTTGCCCAAAAAGGACACCACAAATTCAATTACTTTTGGATTCTGTAGTATTCCCAGCCGCTAGTGTCCATACCTGAAAGGAGAACGCCTATGTGCTAAAGAGAGGATAAAGGAGGATTAACCCGGTCTTTTTCCCCTCCCCGGAGTAATGAGGGCCCCCACTAGTTGGACAACCGGCCCTGAAATGTTGCTTTTTTGGTGCGCCATCGGTCTCTCGGCAGTATTTGGCTTCGGATGAAGTTCACAATTTTTGGTGAAAAACACATGTCAGCCGAGTATGTAAGCCGCACAGCGTATTTTTAGCGATGTACTTGTTGCTTAGAAAGTAGGCTTTTGTGTCATCGAGACCTGAGTTTTTCACTAAACATATGAAACAAAAGAAAGCCCATCCCACAGCATAAGTCACTTAGTCTTGCCCCTGGCGACAATTAACGTTAGCAAAGAAACTATTAAGGAAAAATATATTAAGAACAGACACAAAAGCCATAGGCATGTCACTAACATACCGGAGCTGGAGCAATGGATAATAATCACATACTATATTATTTGTAAATATTTTTCCTTCTTCATTCATCATTCATGTTCTGATATGTACCTTCTTCAAGGCTATTATCAGGACACAAACATCCAGAAACCCCAACTTCCCCCTTCCAGCCCTCAAATCCACCCCTGGCATCACAGTTTACACAACCACATGTGGCCCTCTTTTTTTTTAATTCTTATCATGCCCTGGCCTGCTCAAACCGTACCCCCCGTTAGAGAATCCCTACACAGCACCCCCGAGAAAAATGGGAACGTCAGCACTAGATAAAGGCGTTTTTATATCCCTACCCTGTCCTAGAGTACTGCACTCCTTAGAATGCATGTAATAGCTACATTGTGAACTCATCTCAGCTGTCGGGTCACGTACTGTACTGTATGTATTTACCATATCCCCCAGGGCGTGGCTCGCAAAATAGAGCAGATGCACCCATGAGCTAGGTGCCGGGTATCTGGTTTCTGTCATATATGATCTTGGGAGCTTTTTGTTCGGGAGGGGGGGGGGATTTGCATCGTACTTTGACAATTTTATCTCCAATCCTTCCACCACTTCTCCACATACTACCCTAGCCAGGATCTTAAGTATACTGACTTGGGGATTAGAGTTGTAGTACCTGCAACGCGGCAATGAAACGCAAATAGTATTAGGCCCAGGAGGGTGGTTATGTTTTAGGATGGCTGGTTTGGTTTTGCGCAAGGACCTGAATGGAACGCGGAATTAAGCATAGGCTATCACTCAGTCCAGCAGTATAGCCCTATATCTATTCAATACTTTCTTGCCCTGGCATCACCCCCAAACTGGTATCATAATATATACCAATTCTGGGAAATGCCTGGCAGGAGGTGAAAAGACTGGAACGGCAATACTCTCAGTGAGGGGCCCTACCTGCCCCCACGCAGATACCAGGGATGCACAGGATGGAGAAACATGCAAAAAGAAAGGAGGAACCAGAGAACCAGAGAACCAGAGAGAATTCCCTGAAGAATGAACATTCTGTAATCGTGCCATAGTTGTGGCATACGGCCGCAACCCCAGATATTCACTGGCTCACAACCTGGGCACTCCTACTGAGTACCTGATAGCTCAACATCACATTACGGCTCAACATCACATTGTGGCTCACCATCACATAGTGGCTGAAGATAGCTCTGTAGTGTAACACAATATTTTAAAGTACTAGCATTTTATTTTACAAAAGATTTCTCAACCTTGGTTCTTGCAGCATAATTGATGATATTGGTAATTCGGATTGATTATGGATTGACAAAAGAAATCTTTCTTCCACCATCAAACCTTTTTCAATTGTAGATTTCTTTTTATTGTAGCATGCTAAGATATCCCTTAGGCTTTAAGATTAATGTAATTATACTCAGTTAACTAAATAATTAATATATCAAATTAATACATATTATATTGTTAATATTGAAAACCAGCCACAATGTGATGTTGAGCCACAATGTGATGTTGAGCCGTAATGTGATGTTGAGCTGTCTGGCACTCAGTACTCGTCGTGTCGTGACGTTTGTGAAAAAGACCAGGCTTGCATAGTGGCGGAAGAGGGTGCATGAGAATGCAGGGAAGTACCTAGAGAGAGCAATGACCAATTAGAATAGGCCAAATAGTTAGATTTGATATGATTAATATAGGAAGCTCACCATCGTGTAAAGTATTGAATGAATTTTTGATCTTTACCTGCAAACAACGAGAAATCTAGCAAAATGTAACAATCCTATTGTTGAGCGTGTATGCAACAGGCAACGACTGTCGTCTCCTGCTTATGTGAATCTCTTTCTTTTATACTAAGGGATAGGGGAGTACTATCTCTTCAGATAGTACGGAACTG
>Ga0307517_10001360_pt1 | contig 41045 bp, 36 predicted proteins | sample 23_EM_MG_FD_194515 | JGI IMG/M metagenome (GOLD analysis project Ga0307517, IMG submission 194515) | Populus trichocarpa ectomycorrhiza microbial communities from riparian zone in the Pacific Northwest, United States - 23_EM | ecosystem: Host-associated > Plants > Roots > Unclassified | place...
CCCTGGAAGATATTCAACCCTGTCCAGAGATCCGCCAGCAAGGTACCAGCTGTGGACGATATCTTAAACGCCCATGAAGCAACAAGAATGGAAGTAGACATGGCCAGAAAGCATGCTACCTTCCGCCAGACCGTCCAGGCTGACAAACGCCGCAAACCCCTAACAGAACCCTTCAAGAATGGCAGCAGAGTTCTTGTTAGAGGCCGCCCTTATACCTCCTCTCCTGGACGATCCAAGAAGCTAGAACCACGCTGGTTCGGACCTTTCAAGGTCCTAGAACATCTACCTGACACAGACAACTACAAATTACACCTCCCGCCCAGAATGGCCCGCCAGAAACCCTACTTCCACGTCTCCTCCCTTAAAGAATACAGAGAGAACGATCCCGATAGATTCAAGTCCCGCAGAATGGACAAGCCAGCACCCATCCTAATTGACAATGCAGAAGAATGGGAAGCAGATCAGATACTCGACTACCGCCGCCAGAACAACAGGCACGAATTCCTGGTTCACTGGAAAGGCTATGAGCGAGCAGACGACTCCTGGGAACCTATCGAGAACCTCGACCACTCCCTGGAACTCATACAGGAATACTGGGACGCTAACCACCCAGCAGAACCGACGCCCCAGATCACCTCCCACTACATTAAAGCTTCCTGGGAACCCATGGAAGTTTCCTCTACACCCTGCACTACAAACGATTGCCCAGACGACTTCTGGGAACCCTATGACGATGAGGAATATGATTCTAGCAGCTCTGAGCAAGACTATTTCCCCACAGATGACGATAGCCTCCTATGGCACACCGACGAGAGCGCTAAGGACAGCGAGGACTTTGGAATGATTGTTGATTTTTCAGAATAAGGGAATGTAACATGTGTACATGTTCCGGTAACGGTACACAGGAGCGGGCAGTGCAGGATCTCCTATGTTTAGTTGATTTATATTTAGTTATTTGATTTGATTTCAGCTCCGCCACTGTCCCTGAGTCAGATAGGCTATGCTATCGTATTGCTATGTTTAGTTTGCTTTGTTGGAAGTTTATATTTAGGATTCCGGGTATGGAATGGTCATGTAACACTGGCGAGGGCTGAGCATTGTTTGTTTCTTTCTTTGGTCTTGCAGGATTACAGGATTCCCGTATGTGCGCAGCTACTGGTAATGATCGTGATTGCAGGAAGGCTATCGCTCTTGGGTTTTGTATTTAAACCAGTCTCCTGGCTAGCAGGAGACAGCAGACTTCGACAGACCTTCTGTCTAAGAATACACTTGGTTGAACGGCAATCCCTGAGTCCCTGAGTTCTATTTGTCCTTCAACTATTATCTCTTACCTCCGGTCCCTTGAAGCCTCCCTTAGCACCAGCGCTCGCAGGTCTATCGCCGATCCTATTGTATGTTCGTTAGACAGGAATAAAGGTGTTACAAGGGCCCAGTCCTGGCGGCAAAGATTCGCCGGTGTATGACCTCTTACCAGGCTCAGCCTGTCGAGTGGTGCGTAGCGGGTGAGGGGCTGGCTTCCCCCTCGCGGGGGGGTCCGCCCTTCGAGGCTGATCTTGTCCTGGCTGGGGGGGCTGCTATTGTAGTATGAGTGGCTCTTGGGGTTTCTTCCTGGAACGGTGGGAGGAGGCTTTGGGGGGGGGTGTTGGAAGCCTGGGCTGCAGGGCGGTTGGGACCGGTCTGTGGGGCATCTTGGTGGACGTCCATCTAGTCGGGGTCTATAACAGTTTGGTTTCCTTCAACGGCGGGAGCATTTCGTGGGGCTGGAGGAGGGGGTCGTTCAGGGCAGTCCCTGCTCCTGGCCGAGTGTGCTTCCCCACAGTTGGAGCATCTGGGTGGGGAGGCGAGGCAGCACCCAAGTATGGCCTTGAGGTTTCCTCCACTGGGGCATGAGGGGTTGGGGCAGCGAGGCTCGGCCTTGGTGTATTGGAGGGAGCACAGTGGGCATGTAGGAGTCTCCGCTTTGCAAAGTGGTTTGACGTGACCATACTTCCAGCATTTCTGGCACTGCGTGATGGGAGAAGACGAGTAGGCTTTTTCAACAGTCCTAGAGTTGCCGAATAGGTAGATGGACGGGAGCATAGTTTGGACGGAATCAGGCTCGACATTGACAACCACCGAATAGGCTTGTTTTTCCATACGGGACTGACGGTTCGGGTTGAGGAAGCGGGCCGCGGAGATGGTAACATCCTTGGAGTTGAGTATCGAGTCGGAGAGGTAGCTGAACAAGTCCTCATCCTGAAGAGGCATGTAGTCCACCGGTAGCGCATGGATAGCAAGCTGGACGGAGGTGTGAGCGAGTCTGAAGGGGAGCCAGGGGTTTGACCCAACGGGGAACAACTGGTTGAGTTTTGTGGTTAGGGCCTCGAAGTATGGGGAATAAGACGCAGCAGGAACCGATGTGTCTACAACTATGAGGGTGACAGAGCCTCTGTAGTTAACAATAGCTTTGAGAGAGCGCGGGAGAGAGCAGTTTGCTTCACGGAGCACGGATGCGGCCAGGTCGGGCAGGTGTGCCTTTATGTTGGCGGCGTCAGGGTGAGGAGCAGGGGACGAGCGAGGGGCAAAGAATCTCCTGGCAGCACTGGCAAGTGGGGGGGAAACCCGCGGGGGAGAGGCTTGCTTGGCGGCTGCCGTGACATTTGTTGCCGAGGTGCTGGTAGCGGAGTTCTTCTTCCTTCTGGTGGTATTGCTATTGTTGCTGTTCTTGGCGGCTAGTACTTCTCGGGCCGCTTTATCGAACTCGCTGGTACCACCAACAATTGCTGAGTATGACTACTTGGATTCCTTGGATGGACGTTGGGGAGGAGCCTTGGTGGAGGGACCTGGTGGGGCTGAGATAGCCGAGGGGCGGGGGCGAGATGCTTGGGCTGGGGGTGGTGCGGAGACCTGTGTGGGTGGGAGGTGTGCCACCCTATGTGACATGTCACGTAGGCTAGACGGGATTTGGTTTAGTTGTGTGGAGTGGTCCACACCTTCAGGGAGGGAATTGGCAACACGAGACTCGAGGTCGCTTGTCTGGAGGCAGAGCTCCTCCATCTCCTTACTCATTGCGGACATGGCATGGACCAGGGAACAGAGGAGGGGAAGGATTGTGCTATGGGCGAGGGAAACGTCTCCTATCTCGCGAAGGGAGGGCACGGGGAGCTGCTCGGCTGTGAGGCCCGTGAGCTGCCTTATCTTTAGGAGGAAGTGATAAAGGTGACGGTCTTCTGGTTTGAAGTCTGCCACCGAAGCAGACGCAGAGGGCAGGTCCTCCATTGGAGTAAACGAGTGGGATGGACCAGGCTGGGCCATGGTGGGAGTGCTCAGGGACGTGAAGCCTAAGCGAGATGCGAGAATGCGGGGGAGGACAGGATCGTGCAATATACGACAAGGTGTTGTGAAAAGTAGGGCAGGAAAATAGAGGGCACGGAGCATGCCTATCCCTTGGTAGTTTTTTTTTTTTTTTTTTTTGTAATCATGCGTGATTTGTTTTAAGGTACAACCAGCCTCATGCAGCGCTAGCTATGGAGAGAAAAAAACCTATAAATCAAAAACATAAACATAAGAAAGTCACGGCACCAGTTAAGTATCCACTATCGCGCAGGTTTCTCCTCCGCCGGGCCATCGGCCACATATAGCAAGGAAAGTACAAACTAACAACTTAGTCGTCTAGAAAAGGAAAGCACACCTAAGCCGAAGGAAAGAAAACCCAAAAACCCTATTCCTCCGCCATCGAAAAAAAACGAGAAACCGGGCGGGGCACTCTGGGGGGTGAGAGAGAAACCGGGGGAGGGAGGACCAGAGCGGGGCTTCGGGACCGACATCAGTAACGCCGTGGAGGAGGCGCGACCTGCTGTGCTGTCTCGAGGGGCAGGATAGGATGGCATGCTCGAAGGTTTCGGGTTCCAAGCCGCAGCGGGGGCAGGAGGTGTCGGCATCGGGGGACCTCCAGGTTGGGTGGGCAGCCAGGTAACCTTGTCCGGCTCTCATCTGGTGGATTCTCACGGCCACGAACTTGCCTAAGCCCATGAAAGGCCTCGGGTGCAGTGCGGGAGGGTGCAGGTAGTACCCTGGAGTCGGGAAAAGGGAGGCCCACTCTTCGAGGAGTGCCTCTCTTACTCTTGTCTTCAGGGCGGAATAGGTGCTGTCCATGAGGGACTGGGGTGGTAGGACGGGGGCGGGGGACACCAGGTGGGAGTTGATCATAGGCATCCTAGACAGCCCGAGGGTGAAGGGTATTGTGCGCTGAGCCACCGCGTCTACTGGCAGGTGGTTCCTTATCGGTGGGACATCGCGGGGCGTTCTCCCGTGTAGGGGTAGGTAAACGGACGATAGGCCGCCTATCCCTTGGTAGTTTTTTTTTTTTTTTGTAATCAAATCGTTATTATGTTTAAAGGTACAAAAGACTCATGCAGCGCTAGCTATGGAGATAAAAAACCTATAAGCAAACTTCATCCCGCCCGCTTGACCTCGTCATGGGAAAAATCAAACCCCCCGAAACCATAGAAGAAACTTCCCCCACCTAGCACCTAAGACTCGCACCTCAGACACGTAGGGAAACAACTCATAGAAACATACAGGAGAGAGACCCAAACCCTTCAGCAGGCCCCCAGGTAACACTAAGAAAAGAATCAAAGAAACGCCTAGATATAACTACTATTGCCAGTATGCCAAATCCAAGAACCCTTACGGTGAAATCCGGTTGGGGCGGCGGCTCAACGGTCGGGAGTGACCGGAAGGTGGCGACGCGTCGGCGTTTAGGAGAGACTAAGGAGGCAGTGCAATACCATGATCAACCGTAACCTAAGCGAGGATTGCGACCGTAGAGTAAATTGCAGGAGGGAGAGAGGCAGGTGGGCGAGCGGAGCCACCGGGCAGAGGGGATGCCAGCCGACGACGATGAGCAGTAGGGTGCCAGGCAGTGAGTAGCAGTAGGGTGGCAGCCAGAGGGGGGAGCAGTAGGGTGCCAGCCGGGGGAGGAGTTTTAGCAGTAAGGTGCCAGCTTATGGGGCAGTACGGTGCCAGCGGACGGAACCGGGAGGGGGGTGGAGGAAGGATCGCGAACGGGCTAGCCACCACCGACAAATGGGCCATAGCAAGGGCTTTTGGGACGACGACGAGACCCGGACGAGACCGTGATGTTACTAACCGAGGCTTTCCCCATCAGCGGTAGAAGCCCAGCAAGCCGGGGCCTACTTTGACGGAGAGTCTGACACCGTAACGCCGACCGTGAGCGTAGCGAGAAGCTTTCCGACCGTGCAAAATCCTAAACGAGGTGCGAAGGAAGTGCGGGGTAAGGGGGAGAACCAAACATCATGAGCGGGTGTCAACGATGAACGGGAACAAGAACCCCAAGGAGGGGAGGCAGGCGTGCCTCAGGAGCGGAGGGTAGATGGCTTAAGGTCAACCCCTAGGCAGTAGCCATGATGGGGGAAGAGAGGTGGGCGGGGAAAGTGACGATGATTTCCTGCGGTGTTGAGATTTCAATCGCCGGAGGTGGAGGAGAGATGGTTCGTGGCCTATCCCTTGGTAGAAACCACAAGCCTTATATAAGCATCTTCCCACAACCCTAACCCAGGTAACTCATCACCTCGCATTTACATAACTTCTATGACTCGTAATAAGTCATATCATGAAATCCATCAGATGACTCATATGAGTCACTGCAATATCCCGTTTAACCAATCATCACATATAACCCAAGTCAAGTGCTCAAGCGTGTCACATGCGTGAAACCCATGAGTCATAATGTGAGTCATGTGCGAAAGTCATTGCATCATATGACGTCACAATCGTGAGGCATGAAACCATCAACCAATCATAACCTAACAATGACTCGCAAGTGCGTTGTCATGTGAGAATTATAAGTCAAGTAACGTTATAATGTGAAATCCAATATACCTTATAACTAATAAGTATTAGCCATGACAAATCTGCCTTGCTTAGTCACAATTTGTGACATACGCTAGGACTTAGGGGCGGGTGCATCATACACTATCACTCAGTATTGAATCCAGATATGCTCTTGCGACAAATTGTTTTCTGAATATTCAACATTGTGTCTGTAGTCCTACTACTCTCCGCACTCGTGGACTTCAAGACCCCATACTTAAAAATCTAGATGAAATGGCGGTGTTCCCAAGGCGGGGTACTAGCTACAAAAGGTATCGGTTAGCGACAATAATTCTAGCGAGACATCGGCCACGCCTAAAGCGGACGATAAATATAGAACCTCTTCTCCAGCCGACTAATCAACCCACATGAATGTAGAACGCACTGTAGTCGCTCGATGATTGCCCCCAGCGCCTGGACAGTTCTAGTTTGATAAAGCGATGTGGGCCGAATCCAGTAAAGGTTAAACTTTAGCCAAGGCAAGGCTGGGAGTCTAAGATGCAAGGGAAAAAGGGGATCAGGCACAAGAGATTGAAATAGCTAGTCATACAAGATGCTAACGCAAGGGGGCTCAATGGTATGATTAATATCCTATGCTAGCCAAGAAAATCCTAGGGTGAAAATTCAACATCTAAACTACGAAGCTTGCACAATCAGACTGGTAATGAAAAAGTAAAACAAAATCAACAGAACAAAGAATCAGTTGCCGGCAACCCTGGTGCTTTGTCGATGGCCCTTTGGCGGCGTTTGGGTGTTTTGGCATGCGGCTGGAGGGGCATCATGAGTGTTAGGAGCCGGGGATGGAGGGGGCCCAGGGCAGGTCGTGATATCATGATCCAGTGCAGGGGCCGGGGTTTGCGGTGCTGCCAGAACTGTCTATGCATTTGGCATACTGGGGGCCAATGGGATAAACTCAGCATTGGGTGTGATGGGAGCCAGCTCAATTGTCTCAGCATCGGGGATCGTGGGATGTGGCTCAACTGTAGGGCTGATAGGGGTGGAAGCGCTGACCGGACGCTGATCAAGCGTCCTAGAGAGTCCAGCAGGAGGACTATCCTGGTCGCCATCATATGCATCACTGTCGCTTCCTCTCAGGTTGGGATTTCTCAGCCAACCATCCATCCATGGCGTCCCTTGGATCAGCTGTAGAACGGTTCTCTGCTGCTCGGAATCTGACGGCACCGACTGCTTCGGGCGCCACACTGGCACGATGGGATTAGAGCCCGATGTCACCTCCTCCTGGTCCAAAGGGAGAAACCTGGTGGCGCCAGAAGGCCTTGAGGGGCCAGGGGCGCCTGAATTGTTGTCCTATTCAGGCGGTTTAGTTATTGAGTCTGGTATTCTTCTAGATAGCTTAAACACAATAAACTTACGTCGATAACAATTGTCTGCCGCTCTTGGGGCATCTGAGATTCCCATTCGCCCTCCGCCACATGCTGGTCGCTGTCGGCCTCCTTGCCGTCCGCCCTCTCGTCGTCCTTGTCATCGATCATATCTTACATTTCATCCCAGCGCTCTCCCAATTGCTGCCTCATACACCTATTTCTCACCACGATGTGGTAGTCCTCATCGTCCTCGTCGCCCTCGTCGTCAGATTAGATGCCCCCCACTATATCTTCTGCCTGCCCGGAATGATCCCGGACGTTTCGGTTGACAAATGGGGGTCTGCCCCCGATGGGCTCCAGCGTTGCTCTGTTATTCCTTGCTTCCTCAAGGCGTGACTCCAGAACCATGAGATCCAGAGGATGTTTGCCATCGTTAGCAAGGAGCCAGACCCAAAGGTAATGATCTTTGAGGAGGAAGGTGAGGTCTCGGAGGGGGAGTGGGGCTGTAGGATCCAGACTTGGTGGGTTGCTACGCTGACGAGTTGCGCCGATGAGATATCGAGAGCACAAACTTACCTCCTCAGCGCGGTGCGCCTTCATCACGCCGAGCAGGTTTTTTATGCTTGGCGACTCGAGGACTCCACAGGCTATTCCGCGATCGGATCTATTCTGCCCCCAGTCATGGCCAAGGAACGCATGCTCACCTTCTGGGGCACTCGTTCAGCGAACAATGTGGTTCCTCTTGCCACTGGGGAATATGCGGATGTCGAATTAGGTGATGCCACTGCAGAGATCTATTACTACAGGGGACCGCAGAACTTATGGTGGATTGATCACTTACTGGGAGGTCCAGCAAGCTTATCAGCAGCCTGCTCTGGGTAGTCATGCTCAATTGCCGTCCATAGTTTCTTGGCCATGTCCTGGACCAAAATCCTCAGTTGACGACTGACCTCCCTGACATCGTCAGCGCACGGGCTTTTTATTACAAATTCAGTCTGCGATGTGACAGGTGGAAGTCAACTGGCAAAGTCGTGAATGACCGTCAATTGATCGTCAGTTAGCTGTAGTGGATTGAACGAGTGGGACTTGATATAGGTGTTTGTAACGACCATACAGATAGGTAGCTACAGTGGACTAGACTCAAGCCCGTATGGCATACCAAGTGGTAACCATATTGAGGATAGGCCAGTATACTTAGTATACTACCGGTAGACAGGAGTTGGTACAAGTGGCTACAAGGTGACCCGGTGACACAGGGTTAGAGAGGGTAACCTAGGTAGGCCAAAGTTACCCTACTAGGCAGGGTAACCTTCGGAGGGTATGTTAGCATAAAGCAAAGGACCCAGAGTAAACGTTGCATGGGTCTCCGGGGCAACATTATATGTGGTCGCGCAGACTCCGGAAGGAAATAACGGCCTGATAGGGTGAAGTTACCCTACCTTGGAAACATGATTACCCTACCTTGGGACCCCAGTTACCCTACTGAGGTACCCCAGTTACCCTACCTTCATCGACAAAGTCATCTGCGGACTTGGGGGAAAGTTATCCCACTATAGTGGAGCACTTAGATGTTCATAGGGCCGCTTCATATGGTAAGAAACGGACTACTGACAGAGCAGGAGTGGTCCTAACCTCCTGTAACCTTCAGGGGATATTCCTAACACCCCCCTGCGGCCCCAGCATTGGTACGGCGCGACAGCACGGTACGGCTGTGTAGTTGTGTGCTGCCTAGTAAAGAGAGATCCATAGGAACGCTCCGACAAAACCGTATGAGTTGTGGCCGTCCAACCGACCAGAAGGTGTTCGCAGGATATATAAGGGGTATGAGGGTGACCGCCTCCTGGGGCGCCACCTGGATAACACCTGGGAACCACCTACGGGCATCCTTTGACCTCCGGGTAGTTGTATGGTTAACAGTAGAGGGCTTGGGGCTGGCCGGGGAACCTGCAAGGCTTCCAGGACAACCACCCCAAAGCCAGTCCCTGGCTACCCCGTGAACTGTAGCATTACCATGGGTTATTAGTAGACTCTAGAGGTGTGAGTCTTGTCATGATTTAAGAGGGTCCCGCAGAGTTGGCTGTGGGTAGCGCCCATGCAGTGAAGCAGCAGGAGACTTCTTAGCATGGGAGCCTGCAGTCCGGTTTAAAAGCTTAGTATAGCCAAGTACATTTGCCGATGGATTACGTAGCTTGTATAGCCGAAACCACCGTTGGGCCAGTCAGTCCCAATGGATATTATCTCAACGGTGGGCATGTCAGTCGGCCACTGATATGCTACCAATAGGAAAGGGCTTTCGCTCACGCAGATGTAGTTGGAGAGACATCACCGGAAGCACTTCCTATTTGTGGAGATAGTTGATATCCGTGCGGTCCGACTGCCTCCGAGTGTTAGCTCACTCTAGGTGGGTGAGTTGGACAGCCTTGAGCTGAGCATGGTGCTCGCGAAAGGTCAGAATGGTTGACTGGTGTCCTCTGGCCTTACATTATTCTAGTTAACTAAAGCGAGAGACACCCTATTCTGATAACCAACGATCCTCAAGAGAACTTATTGAGTGAAGCTTTCATGCTTAACGATATTAAGTTTTACCGCTTGATTCTACTTTGAATTATCTTTATCTTTATTTTGATCCTTACTTCTACTTTGAGTCTTCGGTGCGGTCGCAATCTTAGGATCCGTCTTCCTACAGAGTGCCCCCGTTCCTGTATATCGTTAAGCGCACTGGCTTAATGCTCTTCTGAAAATTGTTGATCGCAGAGGCCTACTCCTGACATTGTTTGAATACGAGTCGCTTGTCTGGTACAAGAAGCATCGAGCGGAACGAACAATGTCTACCTCAGTGGTTATACGCCGTTCTCGTTCCAATCAAACCTCTACGCAGGTGTTCCAGGACCTCTCCATGTTCAATGCTCCCACAGACTTGATGGGATTGTGATGGACACCGGTGGCAGGTTTGTTGGAATACGAACCTACTGCTATTGAAGCGGAGTTAGTGGGAATAGTGATCGAGGACCCGTGTGGTCTCTTGGCTTCCCTGACCCGAGATAACACTGTAAGGCAGAGAGTGCCACAACAGAATTGGAACAACGTCACGTTTCAGTCCTTCGTCCGCGAGATATTCGAGCCCTATCTTCGGAAGGAAGTGGGCAAGCGATTCCAAGAGGCCCAAGGCCAGCTTGAGAATTTCGTCGAAGAGAAACAGTTAATGTTCCAAGACGAAATGGTCAAAAGTGCGAATGAATGGATGTGGGATCAGCAGAAGGCGTTCTGTCAGCAAGCCATGTCGGTGCAGATGTTGAACGGAAGAGTAGCAGCCCTTGAACAAGCCCGATGCGAGAACTATAAGATTGACCTCGAAATTGATGTGGTAATGAGAGCTGCTCCTCCACTACCTTTTGTGCAAGCACCGCCTGTTCACTATGCTGCGGAATTGGCAACGTATATGGTTGATGAAAGATACGAATCCTTTCTAACTAAGCTGGCATCGCAAATCATGCGACAGCAAATTCAGCTAGATCCCCAATAGCAGCAGTTTAGGGAGCAACAACAGCAGCTCGCGCTTACCCCATCACGTCTGTCCCCGTTCGAAACCGCCATCGCTGAAGCCCTCAGTTCAAGAGGCCAAACCCCAGCCCCTGTTCGTGGTGTGGGAAAAGGGCGAGGGAGACGAAAGGTTAGCAAAGAACGGAGGTCTGGCGCCGGTTCTGGTCGAGTCTCACCTCAACCGGCAACCCCTGCTACGAATCCCCTCGGGTAATGCTGTAGGGAGCAGATTTCCGTGGCCAGCAGCACAGTCGGCTACGGCTTATTGTTCTGCTGGTTGGAAGATCGTGGGAGAAGGAAGTGCACTTCCTTGGACCTATCGGGTACCTTGTCTACGAAGCGAGGGTGAACCTATTGTACTCCCCCAAGTCCTGAGCGACGACTTTCAAAGTTGAAAAAGATCTGTTGCCCCTATTTCGAGGCATCAACGCATATAGCGTTGGACGATTATTGGGATTTCAATAAGAGATTCCCACCCTGAGAGAATACCACCACCCGACCTGCTATATCTGCGACTGTGTCAGTACCCCGTTCCAATAGAATGGAGGACGATAGTGAGGAAGGTTCGAGGTTTGGTGGGTATGATAGGCCTAGGTCCACCCTAGGTAGAAATAGCGAAGGTAACGGAGAAGACGGAGGTGGAATTCCACTAACGGGTGGTAATGATGCTGGTGGAGGAGACCCGGATGATTCCGACCCCTCTACTGATAGTGACAACTCCAACTACCCACCTTTCGATCTGCGTAAAATCCTTTGTAGTCGTAAGGACAACTGGGATGAGGCAAGGAAGGTGAACTATGATAAACGGTTAAGGCGACTTCTGAAACTTGGCAAGAGGCAACGGAATAGCAAGAGCTCTGCTCACAAGCCCAAGAAGCCCGAGTGCATTGGGGTAGACCCTTTTGATGGTCACCCTAAGGACACCCACCGTTTCATACAAGATGTCGAGCTTAAGCTAAACTATTTCAGAGAATCCATGGTGGATGATATGGATAAAATTAGCGTCGTCATTCCCCTCCTTCCTGCCAGGGCCAAAGCATGGTACCATAGTATTCATGTTTATATTAATGAGGATGCAGCCATCCATGACAAGAGGCCGTTTGACCCAAATAATTTTCTTCGAAGATAGGAAGGCTTTCACAAGCGGTTGGTATCCAGTTTTGGTGGGTACTCAGATCAAGATCGTGCTCTTCGTGAGTGGAATGGTATATCCATGCAGCCAGGAAAGATTGATCTGTTCGTAGATGAACTAATCCGGCTGGCAAATGAGTTGAGATATGGTGGGGACTATGTGAAGGATAAGGCTCGCGTGGGGATGACAACTGATCTCTGTAATGCGTGGGCTATGAAGACTCCACACCCCGAAGACTATGTTGACTACCTAAACCTTCTGCGAAATACAGGTCACCAGTTAGAGGATGTCGCGTCTTTGAACCGCACTGTTGTCAGAGCAAAGGACTCCTCTCATCGTGACAAGAGTGATGATAGGCATACCTCCACTCGGAAGCAGAGGAAGGAGAGAAACGGTTCGGGCCCTCGAAATCCCAAACCTATCAACCCAGCGCCGTGGTCTTTCCGACCACCAGAATCAGAGCATGCAAAAGCGCATAAAGATATAGCGCAATATAACGGGGGCAGTCATTAGGAAGACGGATCCTAAGATTGCGACCGCACCGAAGACTCAAAGTAGAAGTAAAAAATAAAGATAAAGGTAATTCAAAGTAGAATCATGCGGCAAAACTTAATATCGTTAAGCCGGAAAGCTTCACTCAATAAGTTCTCTCGAGGATCATTGGTTATCAGAATAAGGTGTCTCTGGCTTTAGTTAAGTAGAATAATGTAAAGCCAGAAGACACCCGTCAACCATTCTGACCTTTCGCGAGCACCCTGCTCAGTTCAGAGCTGTCCAACTCACCCGCCTAGAGTGGGCTAACACTCGCAGGCAGTCGGACCGCTCGGATATTAACTATCTCCACAAATAGCAAGTGCTTCCGGTGATGTCTCTAGGCTGGCGGCGGGGTCGCCGGAGGTTTATTACATCGTCGAGGATCAGTTTGGGAGAAAGGGGGCGCAGCCCTCTCCCCATTACTTTCCCGTACCGAGCGTATTTCTCAAAACAATTTGTCAACTATATTCACAAACAGACAATTTATCTCCATCCAATCTATGTCCGCCCACGACATCGCGCGTATGTCGTGGTTAAAACACCCAACACAAGGCTTACCATGCATAATCCTCCGCTTACGCATATACTTGTCCGTCACACTAAACTCCTTTTGCGCCCCGAACCAACACTTGAAGAAATCCATACTGGTAAAGGAAACATCGTCGAAGACAACATAATCGCAATCCCCTCTCCAAACGGAGAGATCAAACATACCCGAAAAGAAAACATGATTACCCAAAGACCGAGCCCATTCAGTTTTACCCGTCCGCGAGGGACCCCAAACTACAAGACTACGCGGTCTATCTACATCCTCACCGACACACTCCGCCCACTCGGACAAATCACCTGGAACATTCCAATCATCGTAACTAGATCTATACTCCTCCACTGCGGGACGATAATGATGCTCCGCTACACTTTGAAGGTTATTGAAGAACGAGAGATAAAATCTGGCATCCAAAGCTCGAACGTTCTCAAGAAACTACCCAATAATGTCAGCAATGATTCCGAACAAGCCTTATTAAGTAAAGTAATTGTCGCATGGAATCGTCACTCAGGGTCTCTCTGGGAGCATTTAGAGGGCCGGTAGGGGGAAACCTACTTCATCCTTTGTCGGTGCATCGAAGCATGCAAGCCACGCCGCTTGCGATTTCCCGGAGCCGGCGCCCACTTCGCAACTCTCCCTTCTGAAATCCTCAACGACGAGATCCCCCTCTTTCCCCACGTAGTCCCAAGCTCTTTCCGGAGTGCGGTATACGATCTGGATATTCGGGTGATATACTCGATCGCCGCATCGTACGTCAAGGAACCTGGCACTCGTCGACTCGATTCGTCCTCCACCCACTCGACGGCAGAAAGCGTGGTAATGCACCCCGCCATCAGCATGTCGCTCTCGTCCAAGTCGGAACTCAAGTTGATGTCCTCGAAGTACTCGCACAATTGCATCAGGGTCGCACCCGTCAGCCTGGGGGTATGCGACGAGCAGGTGTTTGCAACAGACTCGGAAGGAAGATTGACGTCGAGCAAACGGTAGGTCCCCATCGTCAACCAGTAGCCTGACAGTTCCCGTTCCAGTCTCGCCGACGCTTCGAGCAATAGAGGCAGTGCGTCCTCCTTCTCGTGGTATGCGTCGACGGGATTGACTGGCGTGTGCGAGGGCAGAACGTGAGGAGGACATATGTCGTACATCTCGGGCGCCCGGTACGGGTCAAAAGGAGGGAGATCAGGAGTAGTTGCAACGTCGGTTGGTATTGTAGCGGGAGAAGCGCAAAGAGTAGAAGAATCGTTGGAAGCCATCGTGAGGGTAGCATGTTTTGTCTGAATCCGAACGGTGCGACCGCGGGTATTTAAGCGATATGCCAAGAGAATACATGTTACAAGTACCGAGACATCTTAAACCGCGCAACCACTGCTTCTTTTAATATTATAGAAGCATTGGGAGCGGTGGGACCCAACACTTATGCCAATTACTACGCACCGCGCACTAAGTCATCGGACAGGGAACGCCAAAGAGTGGACACTCCCACTCGACCAAAGTGGGAGACGTCATAAGCAACGCATGACTCACACCACACCCACACCATTCATTTATTACCCACACCACCAACACCACCCACATCACCGCTCCCACACCGTTACATCATTAATCGTGCACATCACGCACATGTCGCAGGAAGAGGGCATCACACCATTGCCGCCCATCGAGGAACCCGCCGTCAGCACCACCCAACTCGCGATACGCACCGCCCCAGGACTCGTCACGGAAGGATCGCCAATGCCTTACGGCAGATCCCGTCGCACTTTCTTCAGAAGATCGTTGCACCTTCCCCGCCGCAGGTATACCCGTGTATATCGTCGCCGTTGGTATTAGAATGCGCCGTCGATCATTCAACAGGCGGGTCAGGAGAGCCACCCTCCACCACAAGAGCGCACCCTGGTCCTCCACACACCTTCTCAAGGGAAACCTCCCCCGACCGCAGAACGAAACGTCTTACATAGTCACACTTGATCCTGAAACCACCGATTACTTTTTACCCACCTGGCAGGTCATCCGACCGGGCAACCCCCGAACAACCGGCCAACCCCCGCCCACCATCAGTGAATACGAGGAACGACGTCACCTTCGCTATCACCCCATCATGCGAGTGAACTCGCTCAGGCTCTCGTTCCGCGTAACATGGCGCAGATCATTCTACATGAGGGTCATGTGCTTTGCCCTAGAGGCAGGGGAGCAGCTCAAATTCCAAATGTTCACACGCATCCGACCCGGGATCGACCCCCCCCCCACCGCCCGCCCCCAACCTCGTCTCCATCATACACGCACCATCAGCGAATACCAGGGGAATCCTGTTTTCGGACGATGGCCCACTCAGTTGCAACAGCCCCGAGCACGAGGAGTCCTGGTTCGGATTCCGACCCATCAATTTGCGCCACAAGCGACGTGTACTCTACGATTCCGGCCCACGCAAAGTCAAGAGCAACACCAGCTATTCCCTCAAGGAGCGCGTCTTTCGCTACACCACCCATCCTCGCCGTTATCTCGCATACAATTCGAATAAGGCAGCCGAGCAGGACCCCGTCAGACCTCGAATAAACCAGACACCCACCTGGTGGATCGGGTTTTACCACCAAACCCTCGCCACGACGGAGAACACTCGCGGCAAACCCCCACTCCTCGCCGACCACAACGGTCTCAACGATCAAGGTGCAGATGACGAGAACGAGGGCGATGAGGCACCCACAGGTGCACTGATAAGGATACAGAGATTTCACGGAGACTGTCGCTGGACCGAGCAGCCCTTTTAGATTAGAGAATAGAACTATATGCCACACTATACTCCGTTTAAAAATCCAGCAATGTGACTACTCATTATTTTTCCCCCCCCCAAAAGACCGTTGACCCCTTTTTCCCCAACAGCCCTAGGTTTTTTCTCCGCCCCAGAGATGGCCAGTAGAATCAATAGCTCAGTCAAACTTGTTATCGTTAAGCCTGAAAGCTTCACTCAATAAGTTCTCTCGAGGATCGTTGGTTATCAGAATAGGGTGTCTCTCGCTTTAGTCAAGTAGAATAATGTAAAGCCAGAGGACACCCGTCAACCATTCTGACCTTTCGCGAGCACCCTGCTCAGCTCAGGGCTGTCCAACTCACCCGCCTAGAGTGGGCTAACACTCGGAGGCAGTCGGACCGCTCGGATATTAACCATCTCCACAAATAGCAAGTGCTTCCGGTGATGTCTCTCCAACTACATCTGCACGAGCGAAGGCCCTTTCCTATTGGTAGCATATCAGTGGTCGACCAACATGCCCACCGTAGAGATAATATCCATTGGGACTCACTGGCCTAGTGGTGGTTTCGTCTATATAAGCTACGCAGTGCATTGGCAAATCTAGTTGGCTATACTAAGCTTTTAAACCGAACTGCAGGCTCCCATGCTAAGAAGTCTCCTGCTGCTTGACTGCATGGGCGCTACCCACAGCCAACCATGCGGGAGCTTCCTAAATCGTGACAAGACTCACACCTCTAGAGTCCACTAATAACCCATGGTAATGCTACGGTTCACGGGGTAGCCAGGGACTGGCTTTGGGGTGGTTGTCCTGGAAGCCTTGCAGCTTCCCCGGTCAGCCCCAAGCCCTCTAGTACTGTTAACCATTCAACTACCCGGAGGTCAAAGTATGCCCATAGGCGGTTCCCAGGTGTTATCCAGGTGGCACCCGAGGAGGGGGTCACCCTCACACCCCTTATATATCCAGTGAACAGCTTCTGGTCGGTTGGACGGCCACAACTCATACGGTGTTGTGGGAGCGTTGCTATGGATCTCATTTTACTAGTAAGCACACAACCACACAGCCGTACCGTGCTGTCGTGGCGTACCAACGCTGGGGCCGCATGGTGGTGTTAGGAATATCCCCTGCAAGTTACAGGAGGTTCGGACCACTCCTGCTCCGTCAGTAGTCCGTTTCGTACGATACGAAGGGGCCCTATGAACCTCTAAGAACCCCACTATACTGGGATAACTTTCCCCTAAGTCCGCAGATGACTTTGTCGGTGAAGGTAGGGTAACTAGGGTACCTCAGTAGGGTAACTGGGGTCCCCGGGTAGGGGAATCATGTTTCCAAGGTAGGGTAACTTCACCCTATGATGCCTTTATTTCCTTCGGGAGTTCGCGCGACCACATATCATGTTGCCCCGGACACCAGTGCAATGTTTACTATGGGTCTTTTGCTTTATGCGAACATACCCTCCGAACCTTACCCAGCCTAGTAGGGTAACTTTGGCCTACCTAGGTTACCCTCTCTAACCCTGTGTCACCGGGTCACCTTGTGGACACTTGTACCAACTCATTTCTACGGTTGATATGCTAGGTATACTGGCCTATCCTCAATATCGTTACCACTTGGTATGCCATACGGGCTTGAGTCTAGTCCACTGTAGCTACCTATCTGTAGCGTCGTTACACGGAAACTCTGATCGATCGTGGCAAATGGTTGAACCAATGCTCAAGCTATGGAGATCCTAATCACTTCTGGCACAAATGTCCTGCCGCCACTCCCGTTGTCGCCTCAACCAAGCTTAATCGCAAGCGGACCGTTTATAAGGCATGATACCAGGACCGCGTTTCGATCCCGAAAGCAAGACGCCTTGAGGTCCTCCACCTGCTGTTAAACAAGTAGAGGCAGAGATTCGCGGATCAGCTCCGCAAATACTCGAAGTGGATACGGATGAGTCGGACTAGGTAAGTCCCCGCCTCTATCCTTTGGTTTTAGAAAAGCACTGACTCCGCGTCCAAGCCCAGATGGCATGAAGGACGGAGATGGAAGATGTGGACCCTATGTTCCTCCCTCAAAGAACCTACAAGCTGAAACCAACATGGACTACACAAATGGTCGTGTGGATTGGTTTTCTTGCGGAGGTTTTGGAGATGGTTACGGCTCTTTCTTTGGTGTTTATGTTGATTTCATTTCTTACCCAATTTTGCGAAAGTTTGCTTTATTTTCACAAGGACGGAAATGGTGATGGGCTTAGGGTTCAAGTTATAACGGTTATCGTTTTGATTTCATCAGGCTGGACTTGGCGTAGCAATTTAAGTTATTCTACAAGTTTACCTCAGGAGGTTTAAGGACCCGAAATCATGCTGGCGTGATAGTAAACCCCCAAGCTATTTTGAAACCCCGTAATTGTACCCATTTGATAACTACTCACCACCCGCTGTGGCCGCTCTTGTGTCGGAAGGCAAGAGATATTGAGCATTAATCCCTAGAAAACACCACCACATACCTGATACTAACCAACAAGGTATAGCGACAAAAGACCCTCTAAGCGGTTGTAGCTTGCAGGCCCTCCGCCACATACTAGGTCTAGACATGTGAATATAAGGCACGAATGGAGCCACAAGGGAAAGAAACAGAGCGAGGAGGCGCTTTTATTGTTGGATCGAGGAGCTACGGGCGCAGTATTATGTAGCGCTTGGGTTAGCAATGCCCAGGTACCATGTATATGTCGGGAAACTCCGACACCTATTTCTGATGAAAGCGGGAATCACATCCCTGGCTCAGGTCTCCACTATACAAAGACAGTTGATATGTCAATAGGAGACGATACCAATAAGATGAGATTGGAGCTTGCTGATATGCCTCCAGGACACCTGGACGGTTATCTGCCGATGGCGCGGTTGAAGGACCACAACCCAGATATCAACTGGGAAAGGGGAAGTCTGAAGTGGCGCTCAGACTATTGTAAGACCCATTCTCTCCGAAGCAAGAGTCGCATAGAGTATATTACCTGCGAGGAAGGCTTAGCCGAGGATCCCAACCCCATGTTTGGGTGTGGGATGCGCCTTTGGACTGGTGAAGATGGGGAGGACATAAGTCTTAAGCTGCTGCCAGAATACCAGGATTACGCTGATATATTCAGCGAAGAAAAGATCAATGGCTTGCCAAAGCATACCGAGTATGACCACCGCATTGACTTGATCCCAGGCTCTGACTTGCCCAGAAACCACATATACCCGCTCACTGTTAGGGAGCTACAGGTATTCAACGAGTACATCAATGAGATGGAACAGTCCGGCAAGATCCGGAGGTGATCCTCTCCGATAGGTGCTCCCATCCTGTTTGTACCGAAGCCTGATGGAACACTTCGGTTATGTGTTGATTACCGAGGGTTAAATAAGATTACTATTAAGAATAAGTATCCATGAGCCTTGATGAAGGAGCTGGGTAGTAGGCTCAGGAAAGCCACGGTGTTCACCAAACTGGACCTGAAGAATGGCTATTACCTGATCCGTATGGCGGAAGGAGGAGAATGGAAGACTGCTTCTAAAAGTCGGTATGGCTTATACGAATATACTGTCATGCCTTTTGGACTTTGTAACGCGCCATCACCTTTTCAAGGAATGATCAATCATGTGTTCCGTGACATCTTGGATGTAGGAGGTATCGCCTATATGGATGGCATCCTAATCTAGTCTGAGACCATACAAGAACATGTTGCTATGCTAAGGAAAGTAATGGACAGGCTGCGGAAGGCAGGCCTATGTGTCAGCATAAAAAAGTCAACCTTCCATGCGAGAGAAGTAGAATTCCTTGGATACAAGCTCTCTGACCATAGAATATCAATGACGACCAAGAGGGTTGAGAAGATTACGGGGTGGTTACCGCCACAAAAGGTCGTTGATGTGCAAAGCTTTATGGGCTTTGCCAATTTGTCCTGTCGGTTCATTAAGGGGTTTAGTAAGATAGCAAAACCTTTAACCGACCTGACAAAGCAGGGCATCAAGTGGAATTGGACCAATGCTTGCCAAGCGGCATTGGATGAGCTCAAGAGAGCTTTCACAACAGGTCCAATATTGACTCACTTTGATGAAACTCGTCCAACAAAGTTGGAAACCGATGCTAGTGACTTTGCCCTGGAAGCCGTTTTATCACAGCCATGTGAAGATGAGCGATGGCACTCAGTAGCCTTTCAGGGCCGAAGGTTCGCCCGCGCTGAAGTCAACTATGATCTTCACGATAAGGAAGTGACCGCTATCGTTGCTGCATTTCGAGAATGGAAATACATGTTGAGATCGGTAGAAGAACCGATAACTGTTTATACTGATCATAAGAATTTGGAGTACTTTAATACAACCAAGATTCTCAACAGAAGACAGCACTGCGTGGCTGAATTCCTACAATCCCTCAATTTCAAGGTTGTTTACCACGAGGGAAGGCTAAATGAAAAGGCCGATAGATTGTCTAGGCGTAGGGACTACCGCCCTGAAGCGGGGAGTAATTCTGACCCTTACCCTTTTTTCCGTCCGCATCAGTATGTTGGTCAGGAGGGGGAGATCTTGCGACCACAGGTGTAGCAGTCCTGCCAAGGGTTTCGGCTGCAGTCCGCATTTCGGACAGCTCTACTTAAAGCAGTCGACCAAGACCAAAGCTACTTGGATACGTTCAAGTCGGTACTCAAGGGCGAGAAGAATGTTGATACCAGTCTAAGTATCATCAAGGATTTACTCTATTATAAAAACAGGTGGTACATCGCCAAGGATGAGGCCTTGAACCGAATAATCATGGAGGCAGAACATGATTCACGCATGGCTAAACACTTCGGAACCTACAAGACAATTGGTAGGGTTAGGGCGAACTTCTACTGGCCAACGATGGATGAACAGATCACGGAATATGTTCGCTTATGCGACATATGTCAACATAATAAGGTCATGCCGCACAAGACGTATGGGCTGTTGGACCCCATCGATGTTCCTATGAGGCCGTGGACCTCCATATCCATGGACTTCATTGTGGGGTTACCCAAATCAGAAGGGTATATGAAAATATGGGTCATTGTCGACAGGTCCTCAAAGATGGCACATTTTATCCCCCTCAAAACAGAAGAACACATCAAGGAACTAGCTCTAATCTTTCTGAAGGAAATCTCGCACCTTGATGGCCTACCAGAAACAATTATCTCTGACCGAGATACCCGGTTAACATCGAAGTTCTGGATGAGCCTAATCCAACTATTGCAAGTCCAGTTAAATGTTTCTACCGCGTTCCATCCCGAAACCGATCCCCAAACTGTAAGGGTTAACCATATACTGGAACAGTACTTAAGTAGTTACTGTTCGTATCAGCAGGATCATTGGGTGTCGCTACTCCCTTTCGCGGAGCACGCCTATAACATTTCGCTATCAGAATCCACTAAGCCTAGTCCCTTTGAAATCAATTACGGATTCACTCCTTAGACACAGTCGTCGGGCATGGGGTCAGATAATCAAGGAATAAACCCAGACAGTGAGCTCGTAGTGAAGGACTGGGAAGGGACCTGGCAAGAAATCCGAGAGACACTCCAACGGGCACAAGAGAGACAAAGGAAATGGCATAATCAAAAAAGACAGCCTTCTCCTGAATATCTCACACTGGAGGATGTCAGCCAGGGCAGGGCAAAGACAGCAGACCGCGTAATATTGAACCAAAAAAACATTCGCACTAAGAGGCCTATGGAAAAGGTTAACCATAAAATGTTTGGACCGTTTGTGGTCAAGCGCAAAATTGGATCCAGAGCCTATGAGTTAGAATTGCCGGCCCGATGGACAATCCATCCAGTGTTTAATGTCGGGTTGTTGGAGCCTGACCGCGAGGATCCTATCGGAAGACCTCAGTTGGCAATGCCGGCACCCGCCATTGTAGATAGTGAGCCCAGTTATGTTGTCGCAGAGGTGGTAGACAGTCGGTGGTATGGAAATCCTAAGTCAAAGTTTCCTCACCGCTTTGTGCAATATTTAGTTGCTTGGGACGGGTATGGACCAGAGGAAAACTCCTGGAAACCGTTGGAGATGTTGGAAGGCACTGCTATGCAGGCCTTGGTAAACTTCCAGGACAGGTATCCATCAAAACCTAGAGACCATAGGGTTATTGATGTAGTTATGCGTGGAAAGAAAAGACGACGCTAAGATCTCCGGACAGATCTACAGAAGAGGGGAGTGGTGTAACGACCCTACAGATAGGTAGCTACAGTGGACTAGACTCAAGCCCGTATGGCATACCAAGTGGTAACCATATTGAAGATAGGCCAGTATACTTAGTATACTACAGGTGGACATGAGTTGGTACAAGTGTCTACAAAGTGACTTGGTGACATAGGGTTAGACAGGGTAACCTAGGTAGGCCAAAGTTACGCTACTAGGCAGGGTAACCTTCGGAGGGTATGTTAGCATAAAGCAAAGGACCCATAGTAAACGTTGCACGGGTCTCCGGGGCCATATTATATGTGGTCGCGCGGACTCCGGAAGGAAATAAAGGCATGATAGCGTGAAGTTACCCTACCTTGGAAACATGATTACCCTACCTTGGGACCCGAGTTACCCTACTGAGGTACCCCTGTTACCCTACCTTCACCGACAAAGTCAACTCCGGACTTAGGGGAGACTTATCCCACTATAGTAGGGCTCTGAAATGTTCATAGGGCCGCTTCATATTGTACGAAACGGACTACTGACGGAGCAGGAGTGGTCCGAACCTCCTGTAACCTTCAGGGGATAATCCTAACACCCCCCTGCGGCCCCAGCATTTGTACGGCGCGACAGCACGGGACGGCTGTGTAGTTGTGTACTTCCTAGTAAAGTGATATCTATAGGAATGCTCCCACAAAACCGTATGAGTTGTGGCCGTCCAACAGACCAGAAGCTGTTCGCAGGATATATAAGGGGTGTGGGGGTGACCGCCTCCTGGGGGGCCACCTGGATAACACCTGTGAACCACCTACTGGCATACTTTGACCGCCGGGTAGTTGTATGGTTAACTGTAGTGGGCTTGGGGCTGGCCGGGAAAGCTGCAAGGCTTCCCGGACAACCACCCCAAAGCCAGTCCCAGGCTACCCCGTCAACTGTAGCATTACCATGGGTTATTAGTGGATGCTAGAGGTGTGCCTCTTGTCATGATCTAAGAAGGTCCCGTCGGGTTGGCTGTGGGTAGCGCCCCTGCAGTCAAGCAGCGGGAGACTTCTTAGCATGGGATCCTCCAGTCCGGTTTCAAGCCTTAGTATAGCCAAGTAGATTTGCCGACAGACCGCCTAGCTTGTATAGACGAAACCACGGCTGGGCCAGTGAGTCCCAATGGATATTATCTCTACAGTGGGCATGTCAGTCGGCCACTGATATGCTACCAATAGGAAAGGGCTTTCGCTCATGCAGATGTAGTTGGAGAGACATCACCAGAAGCACTTCCTATTTGTGGAGATAGTTAATATCCGAGCGGCCCCACTGCCTCCGAGTGTTAGCTCACTCTTGGGGGGTGAGTTGGACAGCCCTGAGCTGAGCAGGGTGCTCGCGAAAGGTCAGAATGGTTGACGTGTATCCTCTGGAATTACATTATTCTACTTAACTACAGCGAGAGACACCCAATTCGGATAACCAACGATCCTCGAGAGAACTTATTGAGTGAAGCTTTCACGCTTAACGATATTAAGTTTTACCGCTTGATTCTACTTTGAATTATCTTTATCTTTATTTTGATCCATACTTCTACTTTGAGTCTTTGGTGCGGTCGCAATCTTAGGATCCGTCTTCCTACAGAGTGCCCCCGTTACAGCCTTAAAATCGCGACGCTATATGTACTAGGCTCTAGTTTTGTTTCGAGCATCCTTGAATCCCCACCAGCTTTTTGCCTATCCTCTGTCGCCATTGCGCCCACTGATTCATGTGTTAGTTTAAAGGGTTCTTGGCTATATGGGTAGGTTGTTGTTGACGTACCCAGAATTCTGAACAGCTAGAACACCAATAGCGCTTTTCACCGGATCCCGACGGCCCACTGTGACATGACTGACAACTCTCAGCCACACATCGGAGCATGTTTGAAGAATAACAGTCTCTGTGCATTATTGATTACCTTCTCTCCGCACTCCGTCTGTGGGCGACAGCACGCGGGGGAGCCCTGTGTTTACTGTCCGTGACTTCACTTTCGTCGTGCTGGACTGCTGGACATCTACAACCAATCGTAATATTAATATCAAGCGCAGGTCAATGGTGTAACGGCGCGAACTTACTTTCGTAGGCTCATGGAGGTTGCTTGTTTATTCTTTGTGGCTGGTACACCAGGCTGCTTGATGTAATGCGATATTAGTATTGCCTACGCTTAAACGATTGGACGAAGTGTACTTAGGCTCCCCTTTTGCCCTGGGCTCTTCGGGCGCTCTCGCGGGTCATTTCAACTATAAGAAGTGATGAAGGGGGGTGGGGGGTGAACGATGTGAAGGAGGTGTGAAGGAAGTGAAGGAGGGCAGATGACAACCTTTATAGACGTCAGGAACGCTCGTGGTGCGTTGCAAAAAAACCCCTCCAGATGACTGAGTTGTGTTAACATTGAACCCTACGATGTGATAACCTCGTAGGGTTTGCACGACTCCGACAATCTCGCACCCACCATTCAAATGAAGACCTATGTTTGTATGCTCTAAATTTAGCTCTATGGATAATTCAAATCGATGCTTATCGTTATTCTTCATTTACATATGAAATAAGCTTTTGAGGCACTCAAGGGTCCAGACCCCGGGGGGTTGTTGTTCTGGAGAGTCCAAGAGACCTCGTTGCCCTGGCCACAAGACATTGACCTCAATATCTTTGCGGAAGACCCCAGTATCATCCGGCTTAAAAGATAAGATGTGATCATCCGCGAAGATCAAGCCCTCACTCACTTGTTCTTGCGTGAGGCTGACATCTACCCTCATCTACCCTCATCGATACTCAGCGACTCTGATCGATACTCAGCGACTCTCATCGATACTCAGCGACTCTCATCGATACTCAGCGACTCTCATCGATACTCAGCGACTGTCAGCAACACTTCAACGTTGAGGAGGCTCCCAATACCACCATATTTCCCTGAAGAGTTGATCTATCTAATCTATAAGCTTAAAATTCCAATCCTGAATACATAAAAGACTACAATAAACAAAACTAATAAAACAAGGAATCTATTTAGACACTACAAGCAATCGCCCCACCGTTTCTTCCATTATGTTTTGTGAACCCCCCCTGGCCATTCAACCCCCGCACAGTCTCTTCGGTATCTGTTCCTTACAATTGTCGGCCTTCGGATCCCCGCCAATGCGTACCTCTACGCCTTTCATAGACTCCTGCTCCGACGCTCCTAAGCGTGGTTTCATGAATTTAGGAATATCCAAATTTTCATCATCTGGACCACCGCGCTTGAGAGTCTCGCTCCTGGGTATTAGCCGCCCAAGTAGGTCAGAAGACATTTGGGCATTCCGTCGGTTCAAAGATTTGACAGCGAGCGGGGCACGAGCTATGCCGGATTCAACCGTGTCGCCGACAGGGTGTAGCGGCATCTCGGGGCTCTCCTGACCCTTATGCCTGGTGTCCGCGACATCAGATGACGAGCCAGATGATCCTGGAAGGGAAACCCTTGGGGCATCTCCACCTAGGTGATCCCGTGATAGATTGGCATTCCTGTAATCAAATCTGGGCGGTACATATGGAGGCCAGTAATGCAGGTTCCCCATATGTCCAGCTGCGGAATCGGCCCAATCAGCGACGGCATCCCCATGGCGATATTGGTGTGCCCTTAACGATGGTGTCGCTGGTTGTGTATTGCCCTTGTCGCAGTAACAATAGATCATGATATCGAGTGGGTTATCGAGATCTGAATTCGACAGGAGCCAGGCTCTTACCGTTTCATCACTTTCGATGAAAACGTAATCAATGCCAGATACCCGTTCGGAAGGAACACTGCGGAGCCTTCGGCGGCCTTCTCCAGTGGCACCAAGTATATAGCGAATTTTGTCGCTTGGTACATTTCTGGAAATCATAGCTGATAGCCCCCGGATGTCATAGGAATCTAATTCCGCGAACTGGACTCCATTTATATGGGGAGGACGCCAATGCAGCATGTTATACTCAGGCCTAAAATTTAACTTCACCCTCCGTTCTGGTGTGTGACCCTGGCCGTGTCTGGAAGGCCCGGTCCAAACAATACGCACACCACGGGGCCTACCAAGTAGAGCACTCCAATCTAATAATTATCAGTCAGCACGTAAAAACACCAAAGGCCCTACTTGTGATGAAAGAAACTAACCTGTTGGCATAGGGTCGGGAGCCGCGTAATTCCCACCCCTAGGAAGCACCCTTGGAGTCGGGGCATTGCTCCTTACCAGAGACGGAGGCGATATCTCTGTCGATGGGTCTGGCGTGCCCATCTGATAAATCGCAGGCGCATCTGGTGCATTTGCGGCAGTGTGAGCGTAATAGTTCAGAGAAGGAGCATGTGCTAATGGATTAGGAAGAGCGTCGGCGGGAAGGGCAGCTGCATTTTGACCAGAAAGAGCGTAATTCGCAGCAAGGCCCGGTCTGTTTTGACCAGCAGGAGGGTAAATCGCAGGATGAGGAGGTACATTTTGTGCTAGAGGGGGGTAATTCCCGTGATGATCAGGTACGTTTTGCGCTGGTACACCTTTTGCCGGAGGGAGGTAATTCCCATAATAAGCAGGTACGTTTTGTGCCTGAGGGGGGTAATTCCCGTGATGATCAGGTACGTTTTGCGCCGGTACGTTTTGCGCCGGTACGTTTTGCGCCGGTACGTTTTGCGCCGGTAAGCCTTGCACCGCTACACCTTGTACCGGTAAGCCTTGCGCCGCTACACCTTGTGCCGGCGAGTGGTAATTCCCATGATGAGCAGGTAGGTTTTGGGCCTGAGGGGGGTAAGCCCGTGGAACATTTTGGGAAACTGGACCTGGGTTTGGTACAGTCATTGCGGGACCCCACTGGTCTGGAGCATTGGGGGGTAGTAACCGATGGCGGAGCATAATCTGATCATAGAATCCATTCTGGCCCAGTGGTGCCAGGCCTGTAGAACGATTCTTCACCGTGGTTCTCAACTTCACTCCACAGTCCTTACCCATTAACCAGTTGAACTACAAGCTCATCTATCTGGCCCATAACCTCCCTGTTATTCGCAGCCGCAGCTGTGACAAGGCTGTCGCAGGCAGGGCGCAGTGTCCTCATACCAGCGACTATTTGCTGGAAATGGTCGTCAGGGAATGTACGGATTTTCCTAAAGCCCCTTGCAACCATCTGATCCTTCACCGCCTTCCGCCATTCGCCATACAAGTGGTTGTCGTCGGGTATGCCCATTGATAACTTGTGATCAACAATCTTTCGATAATTGTAGCATCTTGAACTTATATATCCTCTCAGAGATACCGGCGGAAGGTGATAGGTTTGGCCTGCCGGTGCCTTCAGGTTTCCCGCATTTCTCATATTGATGTACTCTAGGTTATTATGTGGCATATCACTAGGCTTTTGGGTGTATAGGTTGCCGCTGAGGTGAAAATAGCCTGTGGTATGAATTCAGTGGATATTGTGGACTTTGTGAGTGTGAGTTTGTTCTGGGTATGAATTGTGTGGATTTCGTGGAAGTTGTAAATGTGAGTTGATTCCGGGTATGAATTCACTCGATCAGGATCAATGCTGATTATATATACAACTCTCAATCATTTAGTGCTTTGAATGCCTCTTGATTCTTTTCAAGAATTTGTAGTTCTGACACTAGCATAGCCAGGGCTTTATTGATTCATGTTTATGTTAGAAATGAAACATCCCCTCTGAAACATGACCATCGTGAAACATGAAGTTCGCCGAGCCGGTTCATGAAAGAAACCATAGCTGATACCACGTGACGTCTACATCTAGGGTGCTAAACCGGATTGACCTCTATTTACAGTTTAACGTTCAAAGCGTGCATGCCTCTTGAACCTATGTGCGATCCACACGCGTTAGGATCAACACTAAGCACTCCTGCGATGCCTAGCAAATGTCCATTCCGTCGACAAAAATACACCCAAGCAGCAGCATATGAGAAACATTTACGAACTACCCACGCCAATGTGAACATTATCCTCGCCTCCACTACTATACGATATCCATCATCGGCCAGCCATGTTCTTGACACGCAAACCGACGTCATGGGGGAACGTCCGGATTCTGACTATGAATCCGATCCCGAGCCTACTGGACGCGAGCACGACGTATTGAGTGGTGATGTTGTGTACAAGTCTGATACTGAAGTGCTTAACAACACTGCCTCTTTTTCAGGCGGCCAACAAACGCATTTTCCGGGAGCTGGAGAAGCAATTGGGGAGGTGAACAGGTTCGAGCAAGAAATCAGTAATCTGTGCGATGACCCATGGGCACCATTCCCCAGCGGGCAAGGGTTCAGGCTTGCCTCTTGGCTCCTTGAGAGTAAAGTACCGAAGTCACAAATCAACGAATACTTCGCGAGTGGCCTAGGCAATTCTGAGTCTGTCGGCTATGGCTCTATGCACACGCTCGAGAAGCACCTCCGGGAATTGGATCCGTACAGTCGATATCTACAATGGTTTGAAGGACAGGTAGAGGACGGAAAGAGAACTTTATCATTCTTCTATCGCAACGTCCTAGATTGTGTCAGATATCTCCTTCGCCAGATAGCCTACCGAGATAACTTTGTTTACGCACCACGGCGTGAATACGATCATACAGGACAACGGGTATATGCCGAGATGCATACAGCAGACTGGTGGTGGGACATTCAAGTAGAGTTTCTCGATCTCTTTCCTGGGAGCGCTGACTAACTGATTATAGGAGACACATCCATCGGGCGCAACTGTTGTTCCAATCATTGGGATGTCGGATTAGACGCATCTGAGCAACTTTTCGGGTGACAAGAAGGCATGGCCGGTCTATTTGACTCTCGGAAATCTTCCAGCAACCCTGCGTAATAGACCCGGATCCTTTGCAGTTCTCCTTCTTGCGCTATTGCCGGTTCCCCCCAAACTTACAAAGTCCTCCGCAGACCACTTGCAGAGGCAAATTAATGCCGACACACTGCGAGGCGTCTTCGAACTCCTGTTTGAGCCCTTGCAGAACGCGGCGCTGGAGGGCGTCAATATTGACTGTGCCGACGGGAAAGTGCGGAGATGCTTTCCAATATTGTCCGCGTGGATTGCTGACCATATGGAAAACGTTGCGCTTCACGGGATAAAATCGAATGGTTGTCCTAAATGCGAGGTGCTTCCAGGAGAATTAGGAACCGACGCCAACAGCCACCGGGCCCGAGATTATGCAAGATATGAACGTTGCGAGCGTGAATCTGCCAGTGACGACTCCCGCACCATGTTTGAAACTCTTGGTATCGATCTTGAGAAAAACGTGTTTCACGGGCTTCACCGGGTTTCGGCGCCTGGTCTGCACAAGCCAGAGTTGCTTCATACAGTTTATCTTGGGTTATTCAAGCACTTGATGGACTGGATCTCGGGCTTTCTCAAGAAACACGCCCGGCTCCAGGCCTTTGACGACACCTGGAAGGCGCTACCGCCATACCCGGGGTTTTTTGTGCCCAAAAAGGGCTATCGCGAGGTCACGCAGTGGCAAGGAAAAGAGATGAGGAACCTTGGGCGGTGTCTTTTGGGGGTTCTCGCCGTAGCACTGCGCCAGCCCGACCGCCGGGAAGTAATACCTTTCAAACATGCTCTAGACTGTGTCCGGGCACTGGTCGACTTCAATATGATGGCGCAATACCGAAGCCACACCCACGAGACGATAGCCTATATGGAGGAATATCTCGACCGGTTTCACAGGATGAAAGATATCTTCTTGGAGTTTCGAGTTTCTAAACGAACACGGGCCAAGGTTGACAAGCAGCGAAAGGAGCTACGACATCAGCGAGCCCAGAGCAACATGCGAGTGGCACCGTCCAAGCGGCGCCGGCGCCTCGAAGAGGATCGGGATGAGGAGAACGAGCTCCGTATGGACATGATCCATACGGAATCCCATTTCAACTTTGTTAAGATGCATCTGCTAAGTCACTTCTCTGATCATATACGCCAGTTTGGCAATATCCCAATGTATTCCACCGAGTTCGGAGAGCTCGCGCATAAGGAACAGATCAAGGACGGATGGAGACCCTCGAATAAGAACGATGTCGAGCGACAAATTCTTCACAGCTACGGTCGTCAGCATGCAATCCGAATGAGACTTTCAAACCTGAATTCGCTCCGATGTCGCGGAGCCAATCTCGGTGACGACGTCCTGGGCTATTTAGATAAAACAACGAGTACGGTGTCTACGCCGGCCCCTCGTGGAAGGATCTTGAAAGGTCGTCGTGACGACGTGTCCGACGTCCTTGATTTTTGCAAGGTGTTAGGAATCTCTCTTGACCGGATCTGTTTGGAATTGATTCGATACAGCCGACACAACCTGCCCACTGAACGCCGCCTTCCCGAAGAACCAGCAATACTCCAACTACTTCCTGTTGAACTACTAACGCAACTCGAAATTCCGGTGTTGGCATTCCAGGAAACCGATGTTTACGACATCCATCGGGCACGATGCACAGGAACTCACCGATTTCGGAATCAAGAAAGTCGGAATGATTGGGTTTGGGTACAGGCCGGAAGCGAGGAGATGTATGGTGCGCTGAGGGGTCGTCTCCGGGCAAAGCTCGTAGCGCTCTTTAAAATCAGGGACTGCAGCCAAGACACTGTGCGGCAGTTGGCAGGCGTTCAGATGTTGAGCCCTGTGAACTCAGGCCGGCCCTCTGATGTACACAGTCTTGTCACGGTTCAGCTGAGAGAAGATGCGCGAGAGTTTACATTGGTTGACATAGGGGCAATTCTCGGCCTGGCTCACCTCATTCCAGAGGGAGACCGGCGCTGGCTCGTCAACAGCCGTATCGACTTGAGGACGTTTAACGAGATTTATTAGTTATACAAACGGGGGTATGATGGATATGTGCGAAGGCGTGTATCGGGTGCCATGGCAAGCTGTATATATAGTGTGTACTAGCATGAAGAAAATATATAATTAATACATGAGTTAAATGTGCCAGTGATGACTACTCTCGAGAGACGCCACAGGACGTTGACGGGCGCAGGGTTGGTACAGAGTTCACGCCAGGAGACTAGAGGTAGGAGTATGATAATCCTGACGGCTCTGGAAGGGGCTGGCGAATTGACAGCGGCAGGACGCTGGGATATGGAGAACAGGGGGGACATCAAGTCCGGATGCAAGGGAGTGTTGTTGCGCAACTCAGGACGCAGTAGTGGCGTGTGGATGTTGAGGACGGACTCAGGACGCACAGGAAGCGTACGGACCCTGCAACTGAACTCAGCACGCACAGGACGCACGGGAAGCAGCGACGACGTCCCTAGTGTCAGGACGCAGTGAGGGCACATCAGATGCCTGTGTTTTTTTTGCTGATGTAGGGCAAAAATTTGGACTAAATCTTTCCTTACTACCAAACAACGTTAAAAATGCATGAACCATTTTGCTTTATTAGCAAAAAATATAAAAATACTTCAGATAGTAAGCCATTTAATTAAATTAGTTCTAGAAAAACAGCTGCTATTGTGCTGGATCAACCATGAACTACTATACCGGTTAAGCAACGGCATACTATGGTGTATAGGTACAATCACGGTTAGCTATAGATGTTTCCAAAATACAAGAAAATTTCCCCCTATTAACTTCGGGGTTTAAGGCAATTATTGCTGAAGGAGCAGAATCGGACAGAATAATAGTAAGATTTTACCGTCGTCGTGACTTTAGAAGTGAATAGTCACGACATCCTTGAAATATTTGGTTATTACTAATGCTGTGATTTCTTACGGCGCAATACCTGGTGGTGAAGAATGAATCAATAAAAAATCAAGAACATGAAACAGGTCCAGGAATCGAGATAACTTTAAAGCTATCTGTTCTCAATGGTAGTCACCCGCCTATAGACACCTATCAGGGCAGATAGGCTTTCGCAGGAGGGCCGAATTCGGCCTTGATCGGTATAGGCTATTTTCAGAGCAGCTGCCTTAGCTTATCCTACGGCTTATATGCCGGCCTACCAACTGCCAGGCCCGTTTGGAACACTGCCCCAGGGCCGTGCGATCGTCGTGTGAGAAATGTTGGTGATCGGCGGTCGCCATTTTGTTTCGCTGTCGTCGCCATCATGTTTTGCTGTCGTAGTCGATCCACATCTAAAACTGGCACACTAAAGAAACAATGTGTCCACGTATATTCAGATATCTGCCTGCATGTTCAGATGTCTGCGCGTGTATGCTAATATTTACAGACTTTTTCGGATATCTGCGCCTATCTACAGATATCTGAAGATACCTTCAAGATACCTGCCGGCATTCTCAGATATCTGCAGGCACCATCAAATATCTGTAGATGTTACCCACCCATTAACAAAATATTGACCTGTCATACGGAATTAACTAAAACCCTACCAGCGTCACTCATTATGGCTGAAAGGGACTGGTGTTGAGCCCAGACACGATATTACCCTAGCATTTTGTTCCACTCCTGTATCGTTTGCTACAAGATAGGTTTCGATGAAACTTCAGTCACTTTGGAATTTTGGATGCGGTACTCCCTCTTTCATTCTTTCTGGGAGTGCTAGAGCCGGGGACTGTACCTATTATTGTAGACTCTTAATGGGTTTCGGGTGCGGCACCTTCGAGGTGTTGGTTTAGGTTCTTCCACCATGATCCATAGATCCATCCCCACCCTAAAGCTATCACTAGGGGTCAGTGGTTGCCAGGGAACACTTACCATACTCTAAGCCAATGCCGGTGCAGGCGCAAACATCTACTCTAAGGATCTGTGAAGGAACCCAAACCACAGCGATTCACTAGGCACTCCCCCTCACTTGACCCACCATAACAACCGGACCTTCTCCCGGGGCGGACGAACCCTAACACTGGCAGACCGGAGGTAGAGAAAAAACACTTCGACTCGGCAGAGCTAATGGGGAAGCCTTTGGGGGGGTAGCGATAGTGGTCAGATCTCTTGATCATTATTTCTCGGGGCGGAGGATACAGGCGAGTCTGGCACCGGCGAAAACGAAGGACTACCATCATACTCTTCCCACGGCGATGGAAGTACAGTCTCATCCAGATAAACGAGTACTCCAGAGAAGATGACAGATCTTAGAAACCCGAATGATATTTAGTCGCCAAGCCAATTCCATCACACCCTCTCACTCGAAAGCCTTGCGTTAAAGGTGTTGCGATATGCTACTCTATTGTCTTCTATGTTGTTTAAGCCTTTCTTTGTTCCCAGGTGCTAGCCTAGCATTGTCTTCCTTGTCACTAGTTTGCGCACACTGGGTATGTGCGAGAAGGGTGCCTATATGAGTGTTGTGTCTGTTATTGTGTCTTGAGATAGGTCAATTAATCAACTACTCTGCTGAACCCTACGTATTTTCACAAAATGTCTAGAACCAATGGTTTGGGCTGTGAAGAGACTCCTGGAGTCAGACTTTCGCGCTCCGACCAGACGCTCCGTATGTGTTCGGAAGTCGTGTGGTTTCTTGTGTGAGGCTGGCCTGAGATCACTTCTCACTAAGTTCTAGGACTTTGCAAAACCAAGCGCAGTCTTTTTTAGACGCTGCAGGCATGAGATAGGATAGACATCTCCTAGACCGCCCGGGCAGATCCTGATCGGTATGCTTTGTATGAAGGAGCAGGCGGTGAGCATTGAAACCTAGTTTCGATTATCTGGGGATGACAAGAAAGTGAATGTTCAGGAACAAATATATAACGACAGGACAATAAAATACGATAGAATCAAGAATGCAAGCTAGGAACTCAATCTCCTCCTGGTAATAGATGTATTTCACCACACTGAATATACTCTACCCTACTTTGTATATAGAAACTCCTAAATCTTCATGTGGATGGGCTTGAGGAGGGTTTCAGATGCATGTGATGCTAGGTGTACTTTCTCCACTCATGGAATTTCCTTCGCTTAGAAACTACAATATCCCAAGATGACGCCCAGGAGGGACATGATCTGGAGGGGGTGGAGGTGATTTTGATGAGGTGGAGGTGATTTTGATGAGGTGGTGGTTTCTAGGCCTCAAATGGTGATGTGGTTTACTGCTCCCCAGGCCTCTAGCAGCTCTATCACCACACTGTTAGCATGCTGAGGTGCGAGCATGAGCGGTGTTTGACCGTTCGTATCCGGCCTGGTGGGGTCAGCGCTCCGCTCGAGTAGCATCCGTACCACTCGACCCCTTCCAAATCTGACGGCATACCAGAGCGGGGCTCGGCCGCCATTATCTGGCTTTTCAGGGTCCACATCTTCCCGCTCGAGCAGTATTTGCGCCACTTCCTCATGCCCACTTCTGACAGCACACGAGAGTGGTATTTGCCCACGATGATCCGGCTTACTAGGGTCAACCTGTTTCTGCCCTAGTAACATTTTTACCACTCTGCCATGTCCCTTCCAGGCGGCATACCAGAGCGGTGTTCGGCTGTCATTATCTGGTCTGTCGGGGTCGACCTCTTCCCGCTTGAGTAGTATCTCTACCACACCCTCGCGCCCACCCCAAGCAGCATACGAGAGCGGTGTTTGGCCGTGATTAGATGGCTCGTCGGGGTTGACCTCTTCTCGTCTGAGTAGCATTTTTACCACTTCCTCACACCCATGCCAAGCAGCATACGAGAGGGGGGTGTGGCCGTAATTAGTTGGGATTCCGGGATGGACATCTTCGCGCCCTAGTAGTATTTCCACCACTCCCCCATTCCCACCCCAAGCAGCATACGAGAGGGGTGTTCGGCCTTCATTATCTGGCTTGTCAGGGTGGGCCTCATCTTGGCCGAGTAGTGCTTTCACCACTCCTTCATGTCCATTCCAAGCCGCCCATGACAGAGGGGTACGCCCGCCAAAATCTTCTCCATTGATATCATGGCACCCCAACCCTAGCAAGGCAGATATGAGTTCAGCAATTCCGAGAAACGATACGCAGTGTAGTCCACTGAATGGGAAACAGGTACCAAAACCTGCAAGGTCCAGATGCGGTACTTCTGCTAAAAGGAAATTGGTGGATATATGGCCATCATACTGTTGAAGCAGCTTTAGTGCAAGTGATCTTGTGCTGCCAGAGAGTTCCCTTTTCGCATGGACTCCCCAGTATACAGCGCTATATCTTAGAAAGGGGATTCCAATGATGTCGGGAGAGGGATCGGCTGAAAGGGCCTTGACCCTTTTGGAACTTAGATAGGTTATGCAGATGTCTGCTAACCTCGAGTGGGGCCTACTGAAGGTTTCGGGATGAAGGGAAAGATACTCTTGCAAAGTAAAATGGATCAGTCGCACGGTTGATGCCTCCTTTTCCACAGTAATCAGCCCTTGACAGCAGCACACCAATGTCGCCATCGAAGGGGTGTTGCTAACATTAAAATCTGCAGAGCCCAGCTCGACTGCCAGGGCGTGGGAGAGCTCATCTGCCTTCAATGGCCGTTGAGCATGACTGAGCCACATCAGAGCTGCCATCCCGAGCACTGATTTATCTCCATCCTGTGACTTTATCCGGTCTATCGTCGCACCGTAGGTGCCTTCTAACCCTAATCCCTCCATCATTTGGCTAAGTTTTTCATGTCTCCGATATATCGTCGATTCTTGCAATATTGCTTGGATGGTCAAGGAAACAAGTAGAAACCTAAACAGAGGTATTAGCGGGTGAGGATAGGGCTCTCAGCACCAATCACCTACGCACATCTCCGATATATTTTGAGGAATCTTCTCTAGAATCTCCGCCTCCAGATCCTCATCCATGGCATCGGGCGTTTCGTCCTGGCTGAGTCGGACACGAAGGTATTCAATTATATCGCCTCTAGCGGGACTTACAGATACACCCACTACATGTCCTGCAAGACGAGTTTCGATCTCAGCCCGAATATGGGGCCTTCCAGTTAGGAATATTCGCGTCCCCGGGCACTCCCCCAGAATCTTTTGAAGCGTATCAAGGAGCCTGAATCGTTGCAGAGCCGTACATTCGTCCAGCGCATCAATAACCATAAACGTGCGATGTGAGGACGTGATAAGCTGGAGCATCTTCACGATTTCACCGAGTTGTGGTTTTCGTCCACTCATGGCCTCCCTCTGCTCTTGCAAAGCCTGCCTTATTTCCTCCGGCATCCTTTTCATTCCGTTGATCATCTGCTTCAACAAGGAACCAAAGATACTGGCCGCTGGCTGCTCATTTCGCGCCGCGAAATCGAAGTAAAAACACGGAACACTAGCCCCCTGTCCTCTAGTCTGACCACACAGCCTGTCCACTACTAGAGAACTGCCATCGCGGCTGGTTAGCACATAGCCGCTTTCTTCTCCCTTGAGAGCAACCCCTGTTACCTGATGAATGTCTTGCCTGCCCCCGGATTTCCATAACAAAACAAAACCGCCTTATCACGTTCACCCTCCCCGCCCAATCTGCACCAGCTTCGGAATTCCTCAGTCTGCATGAGCCATTCTCCGACGCTGTCGACACGGCGCTCTTGGATGTCCGAATGGCGCAAGCCAGGATCCAGGGGTGACAGCCAGGTCAGGAGTTCTAACCGATCTTCGATAACAGTATAGTTCGACACATTAGTATTATAAGAGTTCATGGTATTGAGGCAGTTGGTACTATGATTGATTGCATATTGCGACATGTTGCACTCGGTATCGGTTGTTGTGTTGAAGGGGAGGTGTGACTGAGTCTGGTCGGATGATGAAATTGCTGGGAGGCTGAAGTAGAGGGTAGTCTTCGGCACAAGGTGTTACACCTGCACCACAAGTGTGGCGCTATGCTGAGGAGATATTCCCAGTCCAGCCATCTGCGGGGTGTGGAATTCAGAAAACGGTGCCAAAGTTCCTGCTGATTATGTAAAGTGAGTAATCAAAAGTCTTGGTGATGGCTTAGTCAGCCTGTGGGGGAAGAGTAGGCCATGATGAATCAGTTACGTGTACTTTGTGAATTTAGCAACAATCATGCTTCCTAAATCCAGCAAAACAAAGCCTAGCCCTTGCCGCCTGCTCTCTCATGTGGAGAAAGGCATGATAATTGACTTCTTTAAGACATTTCAGAAGATTTACATAGTGGCCCAATTGGTTAACCAAGCTTGGCCAACAGTGAGGAAGGTCCTGGCCAGGGCCTTGCAACAGGCTACAGTTGCCCCCGGCTATACTGAACCTGGACATAGTGAATCCCTGGCTGTAATAAACGGCGAGGGCAGGAAAATTTGGGCCCCACCAGATCTGGTTTGCTATAGTGAAAAAAAGCCTTGTAGTGTACTGAACGGCGCAATAGGACATCAACAGGGGTAGTAAAAAGAGGTTACATACAAATGACTTTGGCTATAAGGAACAAGAAAATAAGAAGGAAGAAAATGCGTGCCAGTTCGGGACGGGAATTCCTACAAGCAATAAGAATATAAGAGACTACCAAACTCCTACTTACGTGCTGAACCTGCCAGAAAGTAGCTAAGACCTTGGAACGCTCGCTTTTGTAAGCATTAGGATTTATGACAATACAACTTACTCTTCTAAAGTTCTCGGTTGAAAGTTAGAGTTTTGAATTTCTATAATACTAAAGATTCATGTGTTCTCCAAGTTCCTGCTGTTCCGGCTTGCAAGTCCTTGAACAAAGGTAGTGGGAAAGAAGAAAAAAATACAGACTTCTCAATACTTCTCATCCGAGTCGAAGATTCCAAAGAGTTAACCATCAGTGGAGGAGGCGTTGAGGGCTTCATTGGAATTATGAATCCAGTCTGGGACAATGGGAGAAAATCGTAGAAGCTGAGAGGGAGGTGATGGAGTTCGAGTAGAGGAGACGTCAGTGGTATGAGTGGTGAGTATTTGAGCCAGGGATGTAGGTTCGAGTCTAGGGGAGGAACACGTAACACTGATAGGTTCCTTCTCTTTTGCCTTGGTAGATCCAGTTTGAAGCCAATTTGATAGGGTTCCTTGAGTCGTTTTTGACTGCTCATAGTGGTGAAAGCCTTGCTAGATTTTCCGAAGTTGGTGAACAGCAAAATGTATTGGAAGCGTCTGTCCTGTTTGCAGCACATCCACAGGAAAGCGTTCTAATAGGTTAATAATTTCGGTGAGATACGTATTTGCTAATCCAATAGAGATAGTTTCTGGTACTGCAATCTCAAGCATATTAAGACCTGAGTTGGAGTCTGAGGTAGAGTGCTTTTTTGCCGTATCCAAGTAAGCAACAATATCAGTGAGAGAAATATCCTCTCGGTGTGCATCCACATCTCCCCCCTCCTCAGCATAATCTAGGAAAATCTCCGTGAGTGTGTTGACTTGTTCAGAGTTGCAGCTTGTATCAAGCAAAGAAAGAACGGAAACTTGTGTTGCCGTTCGGATATGACTTAGGAAGTCATTGTAGGAGGTATGATAATCACGATCCAAGGACTCTACCAACCCAACCTTCTGCCAACAATCATATACCACACTAGCAGGGAGTTCATCCCATGCCTCTGCCACCATATAAATCACCTGCAATACATCTAAATTAGGTGCAGCTTGATTGTGTTTCTCAAAGTAATCCACCATGTGTGGAATAGAGCGACGACTGTACCTACCTTTGAGCGAGCGAATAATCTTGGCGTCAATGGGCTGCAACCAAGCAGGGGGATTTGGTGGAAGATAAATTAACTTAATATGATCAAGCTCGGGTGGGGGGATCCATCATAGTCAATTGGTGGACTTGCAGGCGGGGGATGAGTTGGCGTATTATCAGTAATCAAAGCAATTCTGCGTACCTGAATTCTCATACTCTCATTTAGCTTTCGTAAATATTCATACTACAGCCCAGATGGCATCTAGGCTTTATGATTATATGCGTAGGTTACAGGGAGGTTTTCTGTGTTGATATTGGCTTTTCGGAAAGCAATAGGGTATTTCGGTTAATTGATTAGCAGTGGTCGACGTTTATCGGAGGCATCGGCATTCACTGTTACGAAAACCGTAATGCAGGTTTTATTTTTTTCGTGTTACGAACGACTTTTCCTTGCCCAGCAATTGTTGTATCAGGCCGCAGGTTGTATCTAAGGTAAAACATATTAGTTTAATGCGTTTTTATCAAAGGGGTCTTGCTTACTGGAGTGCTAATTCATCACAGTTATAGATATCACGGGCTGCAAAGTCTTTTAGTATTTCCTGAATACTTTCACGTATTGCAGGAATACCAAAAGCCTCCGGATCATCAATGCATGAATCTCCTTGTGTTTTTACGCGCTCCAATCCATTTCTATGTTTCAATAACCCCAACCATCCTTTGCAAAACTCAAAGCCCGAGTAATCCTCCCTCCCCTCCCCTTCCTGTGAAATGGCAAGCTGTTTGATAAAGTGTTTGGCTACCGCTAGGATAAGATCATCAGTTGTAATTACGCTGGCCAACTGTGCCCGATAGATCTACTCAATGACATGAGTTTCAAGTATAGGAAATTGCTGCTTTCTTGCCTTCTTTTTCCAGTTGTCTGCTGTTCCAACATCAATATTCATCAGCAAAAATAATACCCTGCGTTCTGTGTGTCCTGTGCGTCTGACACACCTGAAGCTGGAACGCAAATCGCGAATCAGGATGCAATGTCGATCCGACGTTGCGTCCTGGCTTTGCGTTACTTGTCGCCGTCCGTCCTGACGCAATCAGGACATGGACCCCTACGTCCTGTGCGTCCTGACTGCGTCTGGTACTGCGCTACTCCGTCCTGGCGACGCCTGATCTAAGGGTCTCCCGCCCTGACGCTGCCTGATCTAAGAGTCTCCTGCCCTGACGCCGCCTGATCTAAGGGTCTCCCACCCTGACGCTGCCTGATATAAGGGTCTCCCGCCCTGACGCCGCCTGATCTAATACTCTCCCGCCCTGACGCCGGTTCCTTCTCACCGAATGTCAAGGCTTGGGGCATCTTCCCACGTCTTGTCCTGATCTTTTCTGCTCCTGCCTCCCTCGTCCGGATCACACGATCCTGCTCTCTCCATTCATGACGTCTCGCTACTTCTTCCTGATCTTACCCCCTATACATGCCACGTCCTGACCCAATCGTGACTCTATCAGACGGCCCCTTGTGTTCTCGGATGCATCGTGAACTAAGTCTAATACTATTCTCTTATTCCTAATGCTCTGAATTCCTTGAGTTGGCTTGACGTCCTCATATTAACACTAAGCTCCTCTGAGTACCATTTCCACATGTGAGAAAAACCGCATCCCAATATTATTCATTACTGCTACTCTACATACACATGCTCAATGTCCTAACTGCACGCATCATTGCTCCCACAATGCCCCTGCTCTATATCCAATGGCTCGCTATGCACAGCAGCATCCTATGGCGACCGTAGATCTCCAATGCTGAGCGCGAGTTGTCGCAAAGTAGTAGGATTCATGGTATTGTCTAAAGTTAGCCCCACAGCCACCTCCTGTGAGCCGTCCGGGGTCTGTGGATTGGAATCAAGAAAGCTGAGGAGTCGCGTTGCCATCTGGCTGAAATCGAAAGACGTGACTGTTTCTTGTGAATCGATTCCGTTACCAGGGGTGCCCACCAGGGCCCCAATATCCCAGTTGCTGGGGGTTTGACTCTGAATCCGCGGAGTCGCGCGTGCGGCGGCCCAACTCGACATCTGACTCTCTATCTCTGCAGCGACTGCAGCCCAATCGTCAGTAAACACTTCACAGCGATCTTCCTGCACCCTGTGCTCCTTCTTGATCTTTGCTTTGATGGTCTCGCGAATGTTCATGAGGATCATAGTCTGTACCCAGTTTGGGCAAGAGGCCCACGTCTGACGCTGCTGGCCAAAAAGGTCTTCCGAGCTCAACCTCGTGTTAGCATCCGAGCCGGAATGAGAGAACAATGGGTTTGGAGTCAGGCTCACCTCCTACGGCCTCGGGCTTGAAGTCGCATGTTTCAAGATGGACTCCTGTTTGCCATGCTCGCAGAGTATGGCAGAGTATGGCACAGGTTAAGCAAACCATAGTGCCATTGATGCGATCAAGAAAATCAGGTTCGGAAATCCCACACCTTTTCTGGCCCTTGAAGTACTTTCCCCATATTGCCTCGGGGATCTGGGGCGCGAGGAATCGATTCGTTACTTGCAGGGTCAAGTTCATACGCATTAGTTGTGGCCGGGCTCACGACTTAGCGCACACACCTGATACCCTCTCGGGGAGCACATAAATCTATCCCTCTGAAGGAGGTAGTCCACTCTGCGCACAATCGCCGTCGGGTCTTGTGGGAAATCGTACAATCTTCCAATGTTGTCCTTTACCTCGTAAACAAACTGAGATCATACTGCAGAGTGCCTCGCGCGTATCTGTCAGATTTAGTAAGCACC
>Ga0307517_10001361_pt1 | contig 41031 bp, 23 predicted proteins | sample 23_EM_MG_FD_194515 | JGI IMG/M metagenome (GOLD analysis project Ga0307517, IMG submission 194515) | Populus trichocarpa ectomycorrhiza microbial communities from riparian zone in the Pacific Northwest, United States - 23_EM | ecosystem: Host-associated > Plants > Roots > Unclassified | place...
TATTATTATCTTTTTTTAATTTTTTTTTTATATATAAATATATATATATATATATATATATATATATATATATATATATATATATATATATATAGAGAGAGAGAGAGAGAGAGAGAACAGTAAAATGTGTTTTAGTTGAAAATCATAAAATTAATTTGACTCATTTAAAGTATAATTAAGTCCTTATACTTAATTAAATCCTTTAATTGGACCCAAATTAACTCTTAAATATAATTAAAATTTAATTTGGCCCATGATTAAATCAAATTGGCCTATTAAAAATTTAATTATATCTTTGAACTTAATTTTTATGCAAATTCGTCCAATAATAATTTAATTTGACCTTGAAGTTGCATTTTTTTCTCCATTTTTAGGCATAATAGGGGTACAATTAGGTCTTGAATTTTCTCCAAAAATTACAGCTTGATTTCTCGGCCTTACTTTCTCCACGTTACCAGCATTTATTTTATTTTTATTTTTTATTTTTATTTTGAAAAAAAATGAATTTTAGGGAATAACCCAGAATTGAGTTATGATAATATGCAAGAAAAAAATTTATTTTTATTTTTTGAAGCTTTGTTTGGGAAAAAAAAACATTTTTTTTCTTATAACAAAAATACCCAAAATAAGCTTAAAAGATGTTTGTCAAACACACCCTTTAAATCAAAATACCCTTTACCAAAAACATGACAAATCAAACAGGGTATTAAAACCCTTTGACATAGATTTGTTTTGTCCGCGTCGACTTGATCTAGCCAACTGTGGCCGAGTTGATCTGATAGGGTTGACTTGAAAATTTTTTATTCAACCATAAACCAACCAAAAAATCTTGGTTAGGCCTCAAAACAACCCAAAAACAAAACCAAATTAAAAAAAATAGATTACACACCTAAAAAATACAAAAACTCAAAAATTCTTAAACAAAACGGATCAAACACACAAAAAATGAAAACCACCAAACATGAACCTAGCAACATGGGTTCCAAATCATACCAGATTTGGTCAATATGAAGGCACATGCATATTGAAAATCATGCAAGGATCAATAATCTACCATTCAATCACTTCGAATTTCACTTAAACATCATGATCAAATTAAAGTTTGTTAGTCAATTGAGGGTCAAAATGCAAAAATTCAGAACCAATGATCAAAATGAGTCTGTCATGGGTAAAATTGCATGAAATTAAAAGTTTGAATGCGATTATAGATGCAATTAAAAAAGATTCAAAGAATAGGAGTACAATTAAAATTTTCCAATCCTAAATCAAAAACCCTAAACGACACATCGTTCAGAATTAAAGAGGAGAATGTGAGTGACATGTCATTTGGTCACTTGGCCTTTGTTTTTTACAGTTTTGATTAATCAAGTTGGAAACTTTAAATGCATGAATGTGGAGCTATAAACTTCCAAATTGAATAAGGTTGGATTCAATTGAAATATGTGAATCTCATCTACCAACTTTTAGGTGACAATGACGTCAGAATTTATCTGACGAAGCCTCAAAAATGGGCAACCCAATCAGCCTTGATAGTTTTGGCTAATCGAATTAGTAACTTCAAACGCATGAATGTGTCATACTTGCCCTCCTTCAATGGCTTTCATACTTGCCCTCCTTCAATTATTATGAATTAGCTATTTTTTAATTAATTGAGGTTATTATTATCTTTTTTATTTTTTTTTGCAAGGTTAAGTTACTATAATGCCTATAAATACAAAACAACACTTAACCTAGGTATAAGGTTTTTTTTTGTTAAGAATATTCTCTTTTAAAGCTTGACTTTAGGGGTTTAATCGTCATCTCAAAGGCAATTTGGTCTTTCACTTAGTGTCGATGATAATTAAAAAAACTATTTTATTTATTTTTTCTCGATTTCATCAATCGATGTTTAATTGGTTGTAAAATAGATTTCATGAATGGTTTTTTTTCCTGTTTTGTTTAGGGTTATCATAGTTTCAAACAAATATCTATTTTATGATTCATGCTTGAAGTTGCAAGTTTCTAATTTTTATCGTATATTTAAGTAAAAATTATTTTCAAAAAATTTATTAAATCAATTTAGATTCATGAACTGAGTCATGTATGTTCAGGGTCATCCAATATTTTATCATTTCAATATTTTTAATTTTTTTTTTATAAGTTGATTTATATTTTTATCGATTATCTGTATTTTTTTTAAACTCATTAAATCAAATTATTTTATATTGAGTTAGCTTTTATATATTTGATTAAAAAATTATATTAGTCAAGAGTCAGGTTGATGAATTTCAATACTTGCCCCGCTTGTGTTGGTTTAATGGCATTACTAGAAAATCCATATGTTATTAATGTTTTTTTTATATTTAAAAACAATTGGTCCCACCTGCGCCAATATACTAAGAATGTAATAAAATCTCTCAAATGTTGATCCTTCAATGTAAAAAGGTCATTTCTGGCATTTCAAAACTTTAGTCAATACTAAAAATCTAAAAATATAGGGATTGATGTGGACATTAAAAACATCTATGAGGACTACAATATAGTTTACCCTAGATGAAGTTTCTTCTTCTCTAAGTCGGTTTGAGAGATATATATACCTTTCTTTCACTTGAATCAAAGTTAAATTGTGCTGCCTCTCTTCTTCTACTGTTTTGCTCTATCAGTTCTCCTAATCTAAAATTAATTCAATTTAATCCCTATTCAATTGAAAAACTATGGCTCCGGACCTGAACAAGGCGAGCGGCGGCAGCGGCGCATCCAAAAACGAGGCGCCGGTGAAGGCGCCGCCGTCGAAGAAGAAAGAAGAGAAGAAAGATGAGGATTTAGTAAGTTTTAATTACTATAATCTCTTACTTTAGGGTTTACAGTGACGTAGATTTATAGAAAGTTTGGTTCTTTTTTGAATCGATTTGGGGTTTTGCTTTGTAGTCAGAGGAGGACTTGGCATTGAAGCAGCAATTAGAGTTGTATGTGGAAAGAGTTCAAGATCCTGAACCTGGGATTCAAAAGCTCGCTCTCGAGAGCTTGAGGTAATCACTGATTCATTAAAAGTTTTGAACTTTAGGGCTATTTTCTGCTAATTTGTTGATGATGATGAATTGGAAGCAGTTTGAGACTGTGGAGCTGTTGTGAAGGGTGCGAAATGTTAAAGGACGTTAATCAGGTTTTTTTTTTTTAGGGGGGGGTTTGAAGCTGTGTGGTTGAAGTATTGGGTTATCGGTAAGATGGAAATTTGGTAATTTACAGGAATGCAATTGGTTTTCTTATTGGAATTGTAGTAATTGTACAAGCTTATGGGATTTCTCTTACAATTTAGGGCTATTTGTTTGGTATTAGCAAAAGTAGAGTTCGACCTGGAAGTTGTTTAGGATATGTTTGGTAACTGCATGGATATTTATGAGATCGATGGAGGGGAATGTGCGCGCTCTTGGCCACTTAATAAATGGGTGGTCTGGCTTGTTCTTTTTGTTAATTGTTGTACTGAGTTAAGACTGTGTTTGGTAACTGTGAGTGGACAAATGCTGTAATGGTTGTGAATATGTTTCTTCTTGTTCCTTGGGATATTCAAGGGTGAAAATGAATTTCAGCTTCTTGAGTTGTGTATCAAATGATTGACAATATCTTGCATGGCTTCATATGTGTGTTAAAATAGTAAATGATTACTGGTTAGTATCAAGTTGCAGGACTTAATTGAGTATTGGTATTGACAATGCGTTTATCTTCTTCTTTTTTTTTGCAGACAGGAAATTCGAAGCTCAACAAGCTCGATGACTTCAGTTCCAAAGCCATTGAAGTTTCTTCGAGCACATTATGGAACCTTAAAAGCACATTATGAAAACATGGCTGAGTCTGATCTGAAGGTAAATTGTCAAATTGGATGTTGTCCCTTAATTTCACTCATAAAAGCTCGGGCATTAACTTGTTTTTTGTTCTGCAGAAATACTTGGCAGATATACTCTCAGTCTTGGCGCTCACCATGTCTGCCGAGGGAGAACGGGTATGACTACATGTTAGATGTTTTTAATGTGTTCCATCTTATTTTCTGGTGATTGGCTTGATTTCTATGCAGGGGTGTACTCAGTCTGCATCTTTGCTCTTGTCACCCATATATTTCCCCCATGATTCCTATTAATGTATTTTGTTTATCATTCTCAAAAAGAAAATGTTTGTTTTGTTTATCACATATTTTTCTCTTGCTTATCATACTTGATGCATGATTATGAATGTTTATTTCTGCACATGTTAATCTGAAGCTCTTGGAGTTCCTTCATGTATATCTATTTTTCACTTGATGACTTTCAGGAAAGCTTAAAATACAGATTGTTGGGTTCAGAGGGTGATATTGGTTCATGGGGACATGAGTATGTAAGGTGAGATCTTCACACTGAGAACACTCTTCATATCTTACAAGATAAAGTTGAACATGCTCTTTTAGGGCTTCTAATGATGATAAAGGCTTGGTTTATGTGCTGCTGTGATTGTGTTTTTTTATTTTATTTTCCCTGAGCTTGAAATTTTAAGTTTTCTCAATCCATAAATGTCTGAAAAAACAGAACTGGCCAATGCTATGTGTATTAGTTTTTGGGCCTGCAATATATTGAGCACAGCTACAAGTTTTGTTAAAGCATATTTGTTATGGTAAATTCCAAGAATTGGAATGTTCTTTCTTTTCAAGAGGATGTCTTGTTCCTTTGATTTCAGTTAATCAGTCCGTCTCTTCTAATAAAATTTATTCCTTGGTCATAAGAAATAAAGCTTGATAATGACTGGCCTTTTCTTTTTTCTTCAATGGCTTTAAAAATTGTGCTTGCATTTTTGTGTTGCAACATTTTCTTAGGACTCAGTCACCCAGTTTTTTTTTTTTGTGAATTACTAGTATTGTTTATTTTCCTGAATGAATTTTGTATCTATCTGCAATGCCCACAACATATTATGTAATCTTTCTTTGTTTTTTTATATTTTTTAAACAACCTACTGGAGTAACTGGACAGAGAAGTTCGTTTAGCATTTAATAGTTGTGAAGACACACAAGCAGATACATATATTTGATGCATATGGATCAATCTTATCATCATGAATTTTTTTTTTTTGTCGGCAGGAACTTGGCTGGAGAAATTGCTCAAGAGCATACAAAGCGACAGGTTGGAATTTAATTATGTAGTGATACTCTTGAAAATTGAAATGACTAGTTAAGCAGAAAAGAAGAAACAAATTCATGGTGATGATGACACATCTACTGACTTTTCAGGCAATGATAAGGGTATTCACTTTGATGTATACTTTTAGTTTAAAGTATACTTCAAAAGTAGGTTTACAGTTTAAAGCATTACTATGCTATCTGGAGAATCACATTAAAAAAGCATGATGTCTCTCTCTATTATAATTACTACGCAAATATTCTAGTGTTTGTTCCTTTAGCATTAAGCTTTTCATTGCCTCCACTGTGGCTCTTTTATAGATGGGTACCATACCTCAGGTCATGATGCTCAGAGCTGTTTTGTATTTAATTGTGAAGAACTTGCTCTGAACTCTGGTATTTGTTCCCAGTTTCATACCAATTATATTTGTGCTGCTTACAGACTGAAGAGGCCTCGGTTCATGATTTGATTGAGCTTGTACAACAGATTGTTGCTTTTCACATGAAGGTACTCTTTAAAATCAACTTTTGAGATTGGTTCCCTTAAATGGAACATGGATGCAATATTGAGTCTTGATGTACACATAAGTACCAAGTTTGTTCTGAAAATATCTAATTACCATTAACCATAGCCCCACATCATGAGAGGATAATTGTGTGTTTTATATTTAACAATTTTTTTCTGTTTTGCAGCACAATGCTGAACCCGAAGCTGTGGACCTATTAATGGAGGTAAAACACTATTATTTCTTCAATCTTAGCATTCTTTTATGAATTTTCTTTTCTTCCACTGAGCTTTGAATATTTTGATTTGACTAAATCCAGGTTGAAGATCTTAATATTTTAAGTAAGCATGTGGATAAAACAAATTTCAAGAGGACTTGTCTCTACCTCACCAGTGCAGCAAAGTGAGTGAATGACAACCATGATTTTACTCAGGCTTGTTGATCGATAGTTTCAAAGAATAAATATTTTCAGACTTATGTTTTTATAGAATCTTATCACAAAACAAGCCTCATAGTATCTTATCATTATTTAATTGCATCAATTTTCAAGTAAATGCTCATGTATATGTATTTTAACTACTACAAATGTTTGAAAGTAAGCCCAACTTTAGACCAGTTATCATATTGAGTGGTGAAGAATTAAAGAGGAGAGAATCTTGTGAAATACAATTTTTAAGAAGTTTTCACTTCCAATTCTTCTCTCTGAGTAGGAAAAAAATTTATATATAATAAAAAATGGCTTTCAAAGATCAATCTCCTCACCCATGTTCTATGCTGAATAGCAGATCATGTGTGCCTTGTGTTGACATTTCATTTTGCAATATTTTGCAGATACCTTCCTGGACCAGATGATTTGGCAGTTCTTAAAATAGCATATGAGATATATCTCAAATTTGGAGAATATGCTAGTGCACTTCAGATTGCATTGTTCCTCGATAACTCGCAGGTTTGCTTATTATTTAATTTTATTGATTCAAGTAAGCTTATGTATGAGTCATTTATATCTAATGCAAATACATATTGAGTCGATTATGCTTAAAAAGTAATTGCGCTTTAATTCCCAATGACTCTGTATGGTGGCAGTATATCAAGCAGGTTTATATATCTTGTGATGATCTGCTGCAAAAGAAACAATTTTCTTACATCCTTGCTCGACATGTAAGTTTATAAATGTGTATTACATTAGTTTTGTGGCAATTATTGATATGTTTGTACTTGGTGGTTAACTGGCATTTCATTTTTTCAGGGCACTGCTTTTGAGCTTGATGATGATATATCTGCAGATGATGTGGACAGGGAAGTATTGGAGGAAATAATCAACAACACCAAATTGACTGAGGGTTATCTTACCCTTGCCCGTGACATTGAGGTCATGGAGCCCAAATCTCCTGAAGACATCTATAAGGTTTGGACTTTTGATGGTCTATGTGGTGCTGGAATTAGATTTTTAACTAATGGTTCTGATGGTTTTATATTACTAGCCAAGTATGTAATTCAATCATCCATGTCTTTTCTACCCCAACTTCATGATTTGCTCCCTTGCTTTCTGTTAGGCACACTTGCTTGATGGTCGTGCTAGTGCTGGTGCTAGTGTTGATTCAGCCAGACAGAATTTGGCTGCTACATTTGTTAATGCATTTTTAAATGCAGGATTTGGACAGGTAAACATCTTTTATTTTCACATGCAAATGCTTGAGGTTGTTGGTTATGCTGACATTTGTTGCTTAAATTTGTAACAGGATAAGTTAATGACACCTCCAACAGACTCTTCAAGTGGTGGTTCAGGAAATTGGCTTTTCAAGAATAAAGATCACGGGAAGACCAGCGCTGCAGCAAGCCTGGTATGCTTTTGTACTTTATATGATTTACTAAGAATTCAACCTGCCTGCAGCAAAATTCTCACGAATGTTACCCTTAACAGGGTATGATTTTAATGTGGGATGTGGACTCTGGGCTCGCTCAACTTGATAAGTATTTCCACAGCAATGACAATCATGTGATTGCCGGTGCACTACTAGGGGTTGGAATTGTCAACTGTGGTATCAGAAATGACTGTGATCCTGTGAGTTCTCCTGATTCCTGTGCCAGAGAAGCGTAATTTGTCACCTATCAATTATCTCTCCCTCTGACTTAATTTCTTTTCTCAGGCACTGGCACTTCTTGATGATTTTGTTGATAAAGAAGATCCATCTATCCGAATTGGTGCTATAATGGGGTTGGGAATTGCATATGCTGGTACTCAGAATGAGCAGGTGAGCTTTCTTTTTCTTGCTGATTAATATGGAGTCCATGACAGTTATTATCTTTAGTAGACTAATAATTTTTGTCTTTTGCCTTGGTGTGATGTAGAAATTGTAGCTCCCTGATATTGGCTGTGTATTTTATTAGCCATCTTGTATTCAGTTTATCAAACCTACTATTGATTCACTAAATTATCATTCTGGTTAGGAATGTATAAAACATTTGTTTACTTAAAATTTATCCTTGAGTCTGTGAATTTTGTATTAGAGCGAAATATGTGTTCTCGTATGATTAGAGGCTGACAAGTGTGTTGTCATTTGATTTCTTTTGCGTATGTTATTGACAGATATGCAGTAAATTGTCTGGGATACTTAGTGATGCAAAAGCTCCACTTGATGTAATAGCATTTTCTGCAATCTCATTGGGCTTGGTTTGCGTTTCTTCGTGCAATGAAGAGGTTGCACAGGCTATTATACTTGCATTAATGGACAGGAGCGAGTCAGAATTGCAGGAGCCCCTTATTCGATTTTTGCCTCTTGGCCTTGGTCTCCTATATCTTGGGAAGCAGGTAATTGCAACTCGTGGAGGCTCTTATAGAATCCAATATTACTTCCCAACGCCATGTATTGTTATATCTAGTATTGTTGCCAGATTTTGTATGGGTTTCATTTATTGTGCATCTGATGTTGTCTTCCAATGAATCTGTGGAACACTCTTGTAATTTCAATTACCATTGTTTTTCTTTTTTCAACAGGAAAGAGTGGATGCCACTGCAGAAGTGTCGAAGACATTTAATGAGAAAATAAGAAAGTATTGTGATATGACACTGCTTTCCTGTGCCTATGCCGGGACTGGGAATGTTCTTAAGGTATTTTATTTAATTCATTTAATGATGCTGTTATATTAAGTCTTTTTTTTCTTAGGCACTACTGGCCTTTCTTGCAGGTTCAAAACCTTCTGGGTCATTGTGCTGAACACCTTGAGAAAAGTGAAACTCACCAGGGACCTGCTGTGCTTGGGATTGCTATGATAGCAATGGCTGAGGAATTGGGCCTCGAAATGGCAATTCGCTCGTTGGAACATCTGTTGCAATATGGGGAGCAGAATATTCGTAGAGCAGTTCCTTTGGCCCTTGGACTCCTCTGTATTTCAAATCCTAAGGTATAAAACTATCTTTGAATTGACCTGAAAGTTTACCTATTTTGCACGATATACTATGATGATTTTAATTGAGTATTGAAATAACTATGAGGGCTGTGTAAGCAAACCAAGTAAAATTTTTTTTATTTCCTGTTATGAAATGGTGAAACTCTTGCAATAGATCTACTATGATGAAAAAAGCAAGATAATAACCAATCAGTTACGTTTATCCCTCTTTACTTGCGAGTTTACCTATTTTGCACGATACACTATGATGATTTTAAACTGACTATTGAAATAACTATGAGGGCTGTGTAAGCAAACCAAGTAAATTCTTTTTTATTTCCTGTTATGAAATGGTGAAACTCTTGCAATAGATCTTACTATGATGACAAAAGCAAGATAATAACCAATCAGTTACGTTTATCCCTCTTTACTTGCGCATTTGGCTTTCTTTCTATATGTCCACAGTTTGAGGAAATAAAAAGTTGGCATGTTTTTCTTGTACTATATTTTTTCTTAAACAGTTTTTCTTGTGATTACTGATCCAAATTCTTACTCATTGAGTTGCCTCTGAGAATGATACACAGGTTTTGTTTGCTGATGATGTTTATTTCATTTCGGTTGCCTATTTATGTGTCAGGTTAATGTTATGGACACATTAAGTAGACTCAGCCATGATACAGATTCAGAAGTTGCAATGGTATGATAGAGCCAGCTTTGGTTCACGGTACAAGTTTTCTTCTGTTGCTTACCCTCTAAAAGTTGTTATATTTGTTCAAATATTGCAGGCTGCAGTTTTTTCCTTAGGTTTGATAGGTGCTGGAACTAACAATGCTCGCATAGCTGGAATGCTTCGCAATCTTTCCAGCTATTATTACAAAGATGCCACCCTTCTTTTCTGTGTAATGCTTCTTCTAAACAAGTCTTCAGAATTGTAATTCTGCTGTTGGGATTCATCAAAGATTGGTTGACTGATTTCACTTGGCCTATGCAGGTGCGAATTGCCCAAGGTCTCGTACACTTGGGGAAGGGCCTGCTGACCATCAATCCATATCACTCTGATCGCTTCTTACTATCACCGTAAGTAATCTTTTTTTATAGAAAATTGACTTCCCTGGAATTACTTGATGAGATTGAATATGAGCGTTATTTTTTTTTCTCCCAACAGCACCGCGCTTGCTGGTCTAATAACCATGCTTCATGCATGTCTTGATATGAAGGCCATCATTTTGGGGAAATATCACTATGTCCTCTATTTCCTTGTTTTAGCAATGCAGGTTTGTTCAAGTCTGGACACATCGACCTATCTTATTTGCTTCCTTTTTGTCTATTGAATCACTGGCTTCTTACTACAAGTTTTTTTCTTTTTGTGGCCACAGCCAAGAATGTTGTTGACAGTGGATGAGAATCTCAAGCCTTTATCTGTACCTGTTCGAGTGGGACAAGCAGTTGATGTTGTTGGTCAAGCTGGAAGACCCAAGACCATTACTGGTTTCCAGACCCACTCAACGCCAGTTCTTCTGGCTGCTGGTGATCGGGCTGAATTGGCTACCGAGAAGTGAGATTTTCGCTTCAAAATCACCATTAGCTTTTCTGTTATTGTTTGATAGTACTCTAACGATTACTTCTCCTGCAGGTATATTCCCCTCTCACCCATTCTTGAAGGGTTTGTCATATTGAAGGAGAACCCAGATTACAGAGAAGATCTGTAGTTGCTCACTGGGATTTCATAGAGCTTCTTCGACAAAATACGAAATTGCAGACCTTGCCTGATTACTTCAAGCCTGGGATTTTCAGCAAGGTTTGAAGTTGTATGCACATTGCACGTCAACTCCGCCCCGTCTTCCTCTTTCTTTGGTTTATGTAGCAAACATTGTAGATTAGCAGGAAACAAACTCACACTTCGCATTCTGAGTGGGAGAATTTTACCCAAATGCATCGGAACTGTTGACCTATCTGCTTGATAAATGGAAAGCGGGGTATCATGCTTGTGTTAGGATACATTTTCCCCCCCTTGCTTTTTATGTTTAATGATGATATTCTAGTAATTTACTACTCCGGATGAATATATTAGGGATTTTTCTCCGCTTTTTAATTAAGTTTGTGATAAGACTCAAGTGCATTTATTAGGAACTTGATCTTCATTCTTGGTTATTCAATGCTCTCATTTTGTTCAAAGCAATGAACAGAGCATGAACCCAACTTGAAATCTAAGCTTTCCTTGTCGGTGGATTGATGATCAGTTGCAAGATGCATTAAGTTCGTAGTTTGCCTCAAAACTGAAGGATGATAATAGATGTTGGTGTGGCAAGTTAAGAGTTTACGTTGACGTTAGCAGTTAATTTATACTTTAGAAATAGCACAATTAAAATATTCAGGAAAGTAACACCGACATGGTTGCACTCTTTTTAAATTATAATTAGCACAATTAATTCTTCATTTTTTAGAAATAGAGTACAGTTGAAAAAAATATTTAGAAAAATAGTTTAGAGAGAGAAAAATAGAGTACATAGATGATATCGAATCTTTTATAAAGTAGGCTGTATGTGCCGTGGACTTGCTATTAGACTACTTGTGTGGACTTTTATTTATTGTTAGTGATTTTTTTTTACGATTAATTTATTTTGTTGTGATTATTTTATGATACTAGGTGCTTTTGTCATAGAATTTAGATGTATTTAATGATTTTTTTTTTCTCTGCCCTCTTTTTATAAATTACAAAACTGCATTTTTTTTTTGAAAGCTATGCTATTTAAATAAAAATTTTTTTTGTTGATGCTATTTCCTGGAAACATCAAAAGAAACTGCTGCAGCACCGTTCTAAAAAAGCAAACAAAACAAAACAAAATAAAGTGATTATCAATCTATATTCAATTAATCAATCAACTCTATTTAATTCAATAATAAAATTTATTTTAAAAAATAAATTTAACAAAGAACAACAAATAAAAAGACACGAGATAACTCAATTAAATAAAAAAAATAAAGGATAAAACAAAGGTCATAGAAAGCAGGAAATGAAAAATAGCTCAATCTTTAATTAAATAAAATATTGAAAGATAAAATTAAATAAAATATTGAAAGATAAAATTAAAAAAAATATTAACTTAATAAAATAATTAAAAAAAAGTAATCTTGGTCAAACCTCCTAAAACGAGGTTAATTTTTAAAGCTTGCATCCCAAGAAATCTTAGACACAGGCTTAACGAAAAGCTCAAATTTTTAAATCAAATAAATGTTAAAAATGATATCAGGTAAAAGAAAAAAAGTCAATCTAGAAAATTTTGCAAAGCCAAAAAAAACAACATCAATGAAAATAATGAAGATAAAATTTAATAGGAAAAAAAATCATGGGATGAAATTAAAAAAAATACAATTCTAAAAATTATCTCAAATTATAAAAATAGCAATTAAAAAATAAAGTCTAAATTTGATAAAATAAAAAATTGAATGAGGATGAAATTGAAATAAAAATTTAATTTTATAAATGATTTCAAATAAAAATAATAATAATAAAAAACATTTAGACTTTATTTTTTTCTTCTTATAAGAAAGAAAAAAAAATTAGAGGTTGATTTGAAAAATCAGAAGAAAAGAAAGGAAAGAAAAAAATGAAATTTAAATATAAGAAGCCCATGTTTAATCCATCACCTTATTAACTTGAGCTCAGGCCCGTTAAGCTTTCCGGGCCACAGCCTTTATTTTTCTCCCTCTCTCTTAGCTTCGGGGTTTTAGCTAAAACCACACGGTCTCTCTCTTTCTCTCACTAGGGTTTCTCTCTCTCTAACAACCCAGCTGAACCAGACATCTCTCCATCTCTTCCATTAATACTTGAACTGTAAAATTGAAACCCTAATTCACTATGAAAGTGAAAGTAATTTCACGATCTACCGATGAATTCACTCGAGAACGTAGCCAAGATCTCCAAGTAAGCTCCTTCTCTCTCTCTCTCTCAAAATCCCCAATTTTTTGTATCAATTCATTAAATATTTCAAAACCCAGCTTTTAAAAATTCCTTTTTTTTGTATCAGTTGATTTAACAAAAAAAACCCAATTTTGAATCGGTTGATGAACTCAAAGGGTATCTATAAAAATCCCCAATTTTGTATTAATTGATCTTTCGGAAAGTAACCCTTTATTTTTCTGTCTGGGATTTTACTCGTTCTTCAACTTTTTTTCTATTTCTCTTTCAAAAACCTCATTTGTGCTTCTTTTTTTCTCGCTCGGATTTGGATTAGAGAGTGTTTCACAATTTTGATCCGAATCTAAGAACACAAGAGAAGGCGGTGGAGTACCAGAGGGCACTTAATGCTGCCAAATTAGATAAGGTAATGTTGATTCTTTTATTTTATCGAATAGGATTTGTTTTGTTTATCTGGTGTTTTTTATTTGTTCAAACTGGTTAATTTGGTGTTTATTTGTTCTTATAGATATTTGCAAGGCCGTTTATTGGAGCGATGGACGGTCATATTGATGCAGTTTCGTGTATGGCGAAAAATCCGAATTACTTGAAAGGGATATTTTCTGGTTCTATGGATGGAGGTATTTCGAAATATTTAGTATTTCTAAGATTATTATGTGATTTAATTTATCATTTAAATTTGACTCTTAGAATAGTTTGTTTCAATTTTTTTTTTTTGCTTAAAATAAGTATGATATTTCTGATTTTTCATTGTTTTTGGGATGTTTGCAGATATTCGCCTTTGGGATATAGCTAATAGGTAACTTCCTGCTGTATTTTTCAATTTGAAGTTTTTACTTCTTAGATTAACTATAAGCTAAGCTTCTTGCATGTTGGATTTTAACCTGAATGGAAGGGGAAAGAACTGGTGGTAGCTGTGAGACTGTTATAGCCTTTTTATTCCTTTCTGTTTCCATATGAATTTTAGGCCAATCTATGGCAAATTAGACTGTTGATTGATCTTTATTCCTCTGGGCTGAAAATAGGGAAAGAAAAGGACAACAATGAGTTATTGCTTACTACCATTATGTGTCACAAAGTCTTGTAATATAAGTGAGCTTTGGGAGTAATAACTATGCAGGCTAGCTTTTTAAGATGAGTATAATAATACAATTTCAATGTTTAACTGCGTATGGCCACTTTTGTGGGGTTGAAATTGGCAGTAATGTATTATAAATGATCAGGCTTCAGAGGAACTTCTTGTGCTTATCAATTGATTGATCATTATAATAGAGTAATCTTTCTATGAATACTATGTTTAAAGATCCCTAGATCAATTCTGAAAAGATTTTTTTTTTTTAAAAAAAAACTGAATCAGGTCCTGCTATATGTTTTGGTTATGCTTTTGGTGGATCGCTTGTTGAGACATTGATATTATGCATGTGATGATGTTTGACTTATGAGATTTGAATCAACAGGAGAACAGTTTGTCAATTTCCTGGTCACCAGGGTGCTGTAAGAGGTTTGACTGCCTCTACAGATGGGAGTACTCTTGTATCTTGTGGAACTGATTGCACGTAAGATATATATATTTTTAAGATGAAAAATAAGTTTTTGAATCTGAATGCTTTGTGGTATCTGGATGTATCTTTCATTTCAACCTAGAATTTAACTCACATTTTAGCGAACTTGTTGGTTCAGTGTCAGGCTCTGGAATGTTCCTGTAGCTACTATTATGGATTCAGACAACTTGTCTGACTGTTCATCTGAGGTAATGCTTTTTTGATATAGTTAATCATATATTGATCAAATTATCTCCTCTTTCTGCATACCCTGAGAAAATTTCTACTTGTATCTACAGCCACGGGCAGTTTATATGGGGGAAAATGCATTTTGGTACGTTATAACTTCACTTCAGGGATATTTGTTCTCGTATATATATCTAATTTAGGTGTGTTTGTTTGAACATCTCTCCTATTCTGAACTCTTCTGGCTATTTTCAGGGCTGTTGACCACCAATGGAATGGTGATCTCTTTGCCACTGCTGGTGCTCAAGTAGATATTTGGAATCATAATAGGTTTTGATCTCAACTGGTTTCTTTATTTCTATCAAGTGCACAAGCTATCTCAATTATATTCTCTAACATACCTGCCATAATTAGGTCTCAACCAGTGAACAGCTTTAAGTGGGGAACAGACTCAGTTATTTCTGTCCGATTTAATCCAGGGGAACCAAATCTCTTGGTAACATCAGCAAGGTATGCACGCACAGCTAACCTTTAAGGTCTGTTACTGTGAACTTGATAGCGTGGATACTTGACTCAGAGCATGTTTTCATCCTGTCTGTCTTGTTTACCTTTAATATGGAAGGTCTAAACAATTCAGCAAGCACATGAACTACTATGAGTACAATATTCTTAACACATGTGAGCCTACTTGGGATTTTAAGATGGAAACTAGCTCAGCAAAGTTTGATCCCAAACTTGGGCTCATCTTTCCCACTCCCAAATGTGAATAGAACCTCAACTGTCTCAAGATTTGTGACTAGCTTAGATGTTTCAGTTGTGTGAATTCAGCCACATTTAGGTTCTTAAGCACCTCATGAAGTTTGGGAAACAGAAATAATTGATTTGTTCGGGATATTTGTGCTTAAAGAAAGTGTTTTTATCCATGTTCAACTTTGGTCATTGGACATAGCATTTAGTAGTATGGAGAGTTAGCTTTTTGTTTTTAATGATGCAAAACCAATGGACCCTTGAGTCTTAAGGATTCCCAAGGATCTTGTTTCATTTCATGATATGTCCTCAAACCAATACCAAGTTGCCATATCTTATTGGGGCGAATGCTTTATATTCTTGTGTTTGTGCATAAGCTGCATATTCTATGGTGCTTTTGACTTTCTTCCCTTGTTAATGACCACTTATATTTGAGGACATTGAGGATGACAGATCCTTTCACCCTTAAAAGATGGACAGTGTACATTGTATGTGGATGTTAACTGGTTATTTACCTTATATAGGTTTTTCATAGTCATGCATGTGTCACTCAACAGCTTGCACACTCGACAGCATTAAACGAAACATATGCTTATTTGAAGTGTATTTTCTTTTTGTAGTGATCGCAGCATAATATTGTATGACTTGCGTGTGTCATCTCCAGCAAGGAAACTTATTATGAGGGTAAGTTTATCTATTTATCAGCATGAAGTTCAATGCATGGTTATGATCTTAGATCTCCTGTTTGCATTTTTTGATGAGCTATTAACTTTTTTTGTTGTCTGAGTGAGGTAAATAAGACAAGTGATTTTATTTTATAAAAAATACCCTCACTTTTCATAAAGATGCATTCTGTCACTTCTTAATTCACCAACTCTTGACGAGGTTTGAAAAGTTATATGATAGCATAAGAATTCAGTCAAGATTGTAATTCAGGGAGTAGTGACCTAGTTCCAGTGGCATACAATTTGTTCAAAAGCCAGAGATGTGGTATCTTTCTACTCTAAGTTTCATGCAAACATGGGGGGGGGATTATTTAAGTTGGCAATTCGCAAATCTTTTTATTGATTTTTGTTACGAAGTGTTCCATTGTTGAGGTGGTTTCCCAGATATTATATGTCTCTTAAATACTTCTAATTTATTCAGTCCTTAGTTCAAGACTCATCATACTGTGATTGTTCGATGCTAATGTGCTTTCTTTTTTCTTCCTGCAGACAAAAACTAATTCTATTTCTTGGAACCCAATGGAACCCATGAACTTCACAGCTGTAAGCACATGAACTGATGCATTCCTTAGAATTTAAATTTTTAATTTGATTTAGAATAATTGGGTGGTTTGTATGATCTTTGATATTTTAGTGCTATCAGATACTAACTTGATTAAAAATTTAAATCTTATTCATAGGGTGATCTGCTTCATAGAGTTGAATACATTGCATTCTGTTAGGATTTACTCATTATATTGCATAATGCTGCAGGCAAATGAGGATTGCAACTGCTATAGCTATGATGCCAGAAAATTGGAAGAAGCCAAGTGTGTGCACAAAGATCACGTTTCTGCAGTGTAAGATGGCTGGTGTTTGAATTCTGAACTTATAAGTTTTCTGTCAATTTTAGCGATGACCAAAGAGATTGTTTGTTAACACCAATTATTCACTTCCAGGATGGATATTGATTTCTCGCCAACGGGTCGGGAATTCGTAACTGGATCCTATGATAGAACAGTGAGTTGCATTTGAGCAAATTCTGCTGCATTTAGTTAGCTTAGTTAATGAGGCTGGATTTTATGTTTAATCAAGCTTCTTGTTTTTGCAGGTTAGAATTTTCCAGTATAATGGAGGTCACAGTCGGGAAATCTATCACACAAAGAGAATGCAAAGGTTTGATTGAATTTGTAGTCCTTATTAATGCTTTTGGTCTTGTATCTTGTTGATTGATCATAGGATTTTTTTTGTTGGTGTTTGTTATATTTGTATCTTGTCACATAAAAAATGAGGCCTTTGTGCATGACCCAGCACTTTTTTGAGGTGTCCAAAAGAAGATTCAATTTTCATAGTGCTCATTTTCTGTCTGAAATATGTAGGGTATTCTGTGTCAAGTTCAGCTGCGACGCAAGCTATGTTATTTCAGGAAGCGATGACACAAATCTGAGGTTATGGAAAGCTAAAGCATCAGAACAATTGGGAGTTGTAAGCTTCTTATTTGTTACACACATTTTAAGTTAATTCTTGCATATTTTCCTCAGTGCTGCTTAGTTTTCAGCATTGCCACCACAATGTCTATATTGATTATGTGTGTGGTGATGCTAACTGAGCTGCTGAAGCAACGCAAGATATGATGGTGCACTGAACCTTTTAAAAAGTGATGATTTTATTATTGAAGTTCAGATGAATATTTAGTTTTACAGTTTAATTTCTTCATTAGCTACATTTTTCTATAAAAAATTGTGCAATAATGTCCCATATCTCAATCACAACCCATCCATTTTCTATTCTGCAGCTACTACCAAGGGAACAGAAAAGGCATGAATACAACGAAGCGCTAAAGAATCGCTACAAGCACCTTCCTGAGGTCAAGCGCATTGTGAGGTAAGGGGATTTTAGCTCAAAGTACTTGTATTTGGCTGGAAAACTATCCACAAGAATGATACTAGTCAGTATTAGACTTGGAAAACTTTGCCGCTAGCTAGTGTTGGTTGCTGATTTTTCTGTGTTTTGATGGCAGGCATAGGCATTTGCCCAAACCTATATACAAGGCTGGTGTCCTTCGCCGTGTAATGATTGAAGCTGAAAGGAGGAAAGATCAAAGGAGGAAAGCTCACAGTGCCCCGGGAAGCATTGTAACTGAACCAATGCGAAAAAGAAGAATTATTAAAGAAGTTGATTGAGTCATGTATGTTGGCTAGAGTATCTCCAGTTGGATCTTACACAGTCAAGTTTGCTCCTCGGCTTAAAGCTAGCACCTTAACGTTTGTTTTATGTGATCCCAAATTCCGATTCTTTCATTGTAATTCAAAGCGAGAAGAAACCATGTGAGGTTGAGGGTCGAGAGAACCAGCTCCATCGATGCACCGTAATGTTAATTGTCATATGATAATCAAATTTTTGTTTCCTCTTCAACAGTTGAATGTAAGCATGATTATGGCTAATTTTTCTTCAGTATATTAGCTTTCTCTAGTTACTGTTATGGGTTTTTACATCCTCTTCTCACCCTCCCAAAGTAAATGAAATAAAGAGATTCACCCAGAGAGATGGATAGAATGATTCGTTTCTTTCAAAATACCAACCTCGACAAAAGCAGGTACCTAAGCTAGGTCATTCGCGATTCAAAGCTTTGTTTGAGTTTAGGGAAGTCCTCATTATTAACAAAGAGCGAATCGAAAAGAAAACAGAATGAAGCCTACACCAGGTAAAAAGAATGGTAATTCAAAGATCAACAGTGTCTATAACTATGAAGTTATCACTCAGAACTAAACTAAGGACAAGACAGTTGGCTGCAACACGAACAATTTGGTCCTTGAAAACATGGTCACTAGTGCAAAATGCTACTATTCCCTAAACTTAATAGTACAAAACACATCAATATGCGCTGATTAAGTTCGTTGCTGCTTATCATCTTCCTCTTCATCATCAGAGTTGGCACTTTCACGGAATCGTGGATTCTTCTCCTGTCACATCAAAGCAACAATGGATTATACAACAGAAAAGAGATAATTCAAAAACATAGGAAAGCAGAGAGCATGTGAGAATTTTGGGTTCTCTATAGTCTATAGTGATCAATGCCATTGCAGAGTCAAAATCAGCTAAAAGCAAGCTGGAAATCAGACCTCCCTCGTTACAGTAAAAAACATAAACCTGTAATGGCATGGAAGACTGGCACCCTGTTGGCAACATGTTGACAATTGCAAAGAATGCCCACAGGCATATAAGACTGCTATGCAGTTAAAGATTACCGGTCGTGAGTCGGGATCAAAGTTCCTCCTGGACTCATGATCTGAGGTTCTCTTTGAAGATTCGCGTGGAGGTCGGTCATCCTCTCTGTGCCGCTTCCGGTGATGGTAATCTGCTTCTCCAGAAAGACAATCAGGCAAAGATTATTATGAAAACATCAAGAAGGATCAAATACAGGCCAGGCCCAAACTCTTGAATAAAATAAAAAGTCATACTGAATAAAGGAATGTAAGAAGAAAAATACACTCCAAGCCATCAACGTGTGCATAAAAAGGAAAAATACCTCCACTCTGGCGAAGAGAACCACCGTGATTGTGGATTCCACCACGTCTGCCATCTGCAGGGATAAAATGTCAGAGGATGTTGAAACATAAATTTCATTGCATAGTGAGGGAAGTCAGAGAAAACTTTTGTGGTGTAATTCCAATGATATAGACATGACAACCTAATGTTAACAAATTGAGTGAACCATTCAATAAAAATTAAAAGAAAAGCAGCAACAGAATCAATCAATGAGCAACAATATGAAAAAAAGGTGGGTGGATCATGATGGATATTCCAGCCAAGAATTATTCACGTTTTAAGAGGCAACAAAGGGTTTTTACTTTAGATGGGCGCTGCAAACTCTAAACTATGGGACACATGCAGATATTACCAAGAAGATCATGCATCATCCAAGATGATAAATAGAATTGGATATTAAGTTGTAAATAAGGAAACAATTGTCATCCTTTATTTCATTTTCCATTTATATTGTGCAGGTTGTACATATTAACTATACTACAACTTTCAAAAAAAGACAATAAAAAAAAATAGAAGAAGAAAATGACGAGTACAAATAACAAAACAAAACAAAACCATAAATTAGCAAGGCTTGCTTACAAGAACAACATTTTCTCTCCATGCTCAAGCAAGTGGTCACAATCATGTTGCAATTTACATGAATGACAATTCATGCACAATCTCAGTAAAAGATTACTAGATTCTAAACTCATAGTTCAAGGTTGCACCTTTGCTACTAAAAACAGGTTCTACTGCATCTTTCGAAGACTGATTATTTAATCGTTCATAATAGATCATGACATATGTATACAAGGTTGGAATTAAACTGTGCTTATAGTTCTTGCTTCAGCAGGGCTGCACTGTTACCGAGCTTGTTGCAATGCATTGCTAATAAATTTCAAACTCCATCCTTCTACTTCAATAGACAACTCAAAGAATATAAACAAACACTGGAATCATTCTAGAAAACAAAAGGAAATTTTTGGAATTAACAGATCTAGTTTAAGAAAAGGATTTTTAAATAAAATAACCCTCAGCAACTCACAATGAGGTGGTGGCATAACTGGAGGGAAAGAACCCAAGGACCCAGTACCATAATCTACAAGCTGTCTTTGTGCTTCCAACTCTTGCTGAACTAATTTTCCATAACCACCTCTGCGTACCTCAAGTTAAGGAAACTGAAGGTGCCTTATGTTTCACTAATGATAAATCAGGAGAGGAAAAAAATCAGCTGATTAGCATGTTGGCAGTACTTGTCCTTTTCTAGAAGACAAAGCCTTTAAATATGCAACCATTTGATCCATGATCGAACACACACAGACAATGCTAAAAGGATATCAGGATCGTAGTCTGTCCGATATTCATCTCGCACCTGTAAAAACAAATTCAAACCAAAAAACAATTAATGCCAAAAGAAGGGTAAGCTTTTAGCAAATTGATGGCCAATGCAGCAAGCTCACCTGTCCACCACTTCGACCACGACCCCATTGCCTTCCTTCCTGAAAACCCCAATCAAAATCCACACGAATTGGACGATCATCAAGAATGGTTCCACTCATAAACTTCACCGCATCCTCTGTGTCTTCTCTAGAGTAATATCTAATCAATATGCATAAAAATGAGTTAAAAATGATAATCGTGAAATAACTACTTGTAAAAGTTATAAACCAAAACAACTTATCATAAAAAAACCACTAAAAAGGAACAAGGAGACGGGTTTCCTTAGCAAAAACAATTCCTCAAGACTTCCTCGTAAAGAAATCCAGAGCCTTACAAAAGAAAAGCCACATGGGTACATTCTTATCTTTCTAATTTTGTCAACAAACAAAATACTTCAGAATTCAGATTTCCTTGTGAATAATACAGGAGATACCCACAAAACAAAACAAAACCCGCATAGGGTTTTTGTGCTCTTGTCTAAAACAACAATTATCTTCGAAGTTTCTTCCACAAACTAAGTTCTTGAAAATTCATACCTTTTAACGAACTAGACCAAAGGCGAACTAGACAAAGTAAAACCGACATGAGGTTTTAGTCTTCCAGTCTAAACCTACAACTATCTTCTCAGCTCCATAAACATAGAACTTAAAGATTGAAACTTCGTATAAGAAACAAACCAAACATTTAAAGGACAAAACAAAACCCACATGGGGTTTCAGCCTTCCAGTCTAAACCCACGATTATCTTCTCATCTCCATAAACAAAGCACCAAAAAGATTGAAACTCTGTACAGAAACAAACAAGAGACTTACAAGACAAAACAAAACCCACATGGGGTTTTACTGTTCTTATCCAAACCCATGATTATCTTCTTAATCTCTCCAGCTCGAGAGAAAAGCTCATAAACTTGCTCTTCAGTAGAATAAAAAGACATGTTACCAATGTAGACAGTTGTTGAGGTTTGAAGTGCCTGTTCAAACTCTTCTTGATTACCAGGAAACCTCCTGTCTCTATAAGCTGATAGCTTTGTTAGATCCTGAAATTGAAAAAAGAAAAAGAAAAAAAAAAGAGGTGATTATTTATAAGAAATAAAGTCTAAAGATTGAAACTTTTTTGTGTTATAGTGAATTTACCTTGAAGAGGGAAGCCATCGTTTCTGAGTTGAGGAATTGAAATCTTGAAAAATGGAACCTGGGAATTTGATTTTACGGGCTTTTGTAGGGGAGGGATTTTTGTTTCCTTATTGGGGGGTGTTTGGTAATTGGTGGTGTTGAATTCAGAAATGGTTTTCTTTGTGTTTGGTTACAGGGGCTTTGATTGAAAGTAGAATTTGAACCCTGTCCTTTGCAAGCCGGGTATAATGTAATGTAAATGTTATTTTTTAAAGTATGTTTTATTTAAAAATATATTAAAATAATATTTTTTAAAATTTATTTTTAATATTAACATATTAAATAATTAAAATATTAAAAATATTAATAATTTTTAAAAATATTTTTTAACAGGAAAACAAAAACAACAACACATTCCGAAATTACCATAGGGTTTAAGCTTCCCTATTAACAAACCCCTACCAAAAGCAAAAACAACAACCTTCTCTCATCTGAAAAAAACAATCACAAAAATGGCCTCATTTGCAGCCGCCAGATCCGTTATCCGGTCATCCGCCGCCCGTAACGCGGCGGCCCGCTTTGCTTCCCAGTCCAAATCAAAGCCTAAAGCCTCCCCCTTTGGCCTCAACTCCACCACGAGCAAACCCATTCTCAGGTCACCATTACCTCTCCTTTTGTGTGCGTGTGTATTGATTTATTTTGATTTAGAAAGATCAAAACTTTAATGAGCTGTTTTGCTTTGAATGATTGAAAGTGTTAATGTGATGTTTTGTTTTTTTTATTGTTTTGGTTAATGAAGGAGGAGTCCAGTGGAAATGAGCTTTGCTGTTGAATCAATGATGCCTTACCATACAGTGACTGCCTCGGCTTTGATGACTTCGATGCTCTCCATTTCTCGCTGCAGTTGTGGCTGGCTTCTTGAAGGTATAGAAAAGATTTGATCTTTTTGGTTTATATGTTTCTGTTTTATGATTGATTGTTTCTTGATTGCGTTTTATGTTGGTGATGTTGCATAAGTTTGAATTGTTTTACTTGATGATTATGCTATACTTTTTGGTAGTTTTGTGTTAATCTTTTGAGAAACTGTTATGGAAATTGGAATTGTGGTATAAAGGGATGGAGCTTGTGGTGGTAAAGGTAATTAAGAAATGGGGTAACGGTAAATTTTATGTGTCTGACATGTGTGGTCATTCCGTTTTCTTGTGTTCTAGGTAGTTTTCGTATTCTATGTCTAACCAGTGGGTTTTATTCTTGAATTAGGTATCTAACAACGTTTGTAATCCTCCTTGATGTTCTTTTTCTTCCTTTTAATTTTCTGGTAAGTTAGAGTTTGCTGGATTAGGCTAGTAGTGAATGCTAGGCCATGTGGTTAAGATAAATCGCTTAAGTTTATTTGCCAAGCCCTCTCAATCTTGCATTATCACATAAAAAAAAATAAGAAGAAAATAAGCCTCTCGTTTTAGTGCTTTGTTTTGATAAAGAGGTGCAAACTCCTCTCTTTTCATGTTGTAGGACGAGTCAAGACTAGATGAAGATCGAGAAGCAAAGATGGAATGACTTGGATTTGTTTTTATTTTGAAGCTGTTAAACTAGGAGGGTTGGCATCATGTTTAGATTAGACAAAACAGTTACTTTATTCGAACTAATGATGAAACATGATGTAAAACTCAGCCGTTTTAGATAAGGATTATGTTGTATGGATTAGTATTTATTAAATGATCTCTGTGTTTGACATTATTCTCAAAAGAGTTTTCTGTTGCCTCATATGCCATCTAACCTATTATTAAGAGTCCATCATTTTTTTGTATGTGTTTGAATTGTAGTTTTTCTTGTGGAATAATCCAGTGTCTTCCTAAGATATTGAATGAGCTTCAGAACTTAAATACAGATCATTTGTGATAATTAAGAATTTCCATGAATCTATGAATAATGTAACAACTGCATGGTGCAGGAGCGTAATGGTAGCTTGACCTAGATTCAGCCAATAGGGGCAAACATGGTGGATGTATTATATGGATGTCTTGTCAACCTTGAATTGGTTTTGCTGGACAAATAAACAAATGGAGGGCTTGGCAGCTACTGTGGTGGCCTGGCTGTTTCCTGTAGTTGTATGTTAGATGGAAGAGGAGTAATTGTATTTTAAAAAATAAAATAAAAGTCCCTCGATATTGAGAATTATTTAGAAAGGAATTTAACTCGTTAAATTGTAGTATCAGTATCAGATGGAATGGGTGAATTAGGATTGGTGGTCATTAGCAAGATGATGGATGTAAATATTTGTTGTTTCAAGAACTCATATTGTTCATGTTTCTTTAAACTATTGCCTACAATAAAAGTACATCTTGTTCAAGAATCCTTTTGACAATTTATTGTGATGACATATGTAGTTTTAAATGTTCAACTTCTTACTTGGAGTTTAAATAGTTTGCTTAAGCATTTCTTTGATTAATTTCTCCAAAAAAGAATCAACCTGACCATCAAGGGAGCATACTGATTATTGTTATTCAATCAGCTTGCAATGATGATGTGTGATGAATTCTCAGAAGATTCAAGCAAGTTTTAGTACAAAATTCTGCCTTTAGAAGTTTTGAATGAGCTGCTGAAGAGACCGGTTGGATTTCTGAGCTTCTAAAACCTAGATGAATTAGTAGACTCTTATCCTTCTACAGCTCTAATAAACTACTTGTTTGTCTGATTTTTTTATGATAAGATTTAGTTCTCAGTACATTAATTTGAAAGATGTATTGCAGATTCATTCAGTTATAGTTTTCACTTTTTTCCCTTTCTGAAGCTTTTGTACTGTTGGTGTTGAAAAGGTGATTTTATGCACCCTACTAATTTCTTGTATTTAATCAGCTTGCAATGATGATGTATGATGAATGTGCAATGGGTTCGGGGAAGTTTTGTTCAAAAGTTCTTGCATCTAAGAGAATGATGCCTGCTAGATTAGAAGTGTTGAATGAGCTGCCTATTGGAAAGTTGACCCGTAAATTGTTTTTTCCCTTTCCTTTCATGTTTTATCTAAGGACAAGACTTTAAGTATTTGTACGTAAGAAACTCTGGGACTGCACTCTTTCCATTAGTGTCATGTAGCCTATAATAGCTGCTTTATTCACTTTGATGGACATGAACCAAAGTGAAGGTGTTTCAAATATTTGCATTTCTGTGTATATTGATGTTTATCTGTTTCCATTTGTTGTTTTAAGCTTTTTATTAAATGTGTGACAATTATGAGCCGTAACTTCATATCTATCACGAATCAATGCAAATCCTTAACCTTTCAGGCTACTTAGGATAAAGTGGTGCTTGAGATACTTTTAGCTCATATCAAACCCCCCCAATAGGCATGCTTCATCTTAAGCTCATAAAAAGTTAAAAACCATGCATGTTAAATTGGGGTGGCATTCGCTCTTAGTGAATGCTAAATGTGTTTTGCATTGCTTTCTGCTGGTAGTAGCCCTTTTGTCCAATGCAAGTCAATGACATCAAATTATTTTCTTGTCAGCTAGATTATGCATTGTGCCCTAGAATTGGTTTATTTAGTAGTAGAATTGAGGAATTGTGCATCTCAACCATGAGGGTTTTTGGCTTTTTTATTCTGACTTGATCTTTTGTTTGTTTAGGGTTGTAATCTGTTGTTGCTTGATGTGGCCTGGAAGACTCAGTAGATCTCCCCTTGTTTTTCTTTCCATTGCTTATGTAGCACCATTTTTTTTCCCCTTTAATTCCAGCCTGAACTCGTATTTTTCAGGCCTTTAATTCTCTCTTGGCACATTACATCCCCGATGTTGCGTGTGCATTATGACCCGCACCAGTTGCAACTATTACCTGGAAAATGACAGTGGCTTCGCCCGCTTGAGTTTGTTTTATGTTACATAGCCCTACCTAAATGAAAATTCAGAGTTGAACTAAGCATTTTGGGAGTCTTTGTTTTCTTGACACTTGCAAGTTTTTTTTCCTATTCTCTAATAGATTGCTTTGAATTATTTATAAATGAATAAATTTGAATATTTCTTAAGATGTTTGATTTTTAAACATATAAAATAAATTTGATACATATATCAAAATGAACGATTCCAACCTTGCTAATCTTTTCTGTTTATGAATAAGCACCCATTCTATAAATCATTGCAAATCAGGTATTCAAGTCAGCAAATCCAGAGAACTGGATACGCTAAAGACAGATCCTTCCTATCGATTTATGATCGAAATCACAGAAAATCAACTATATTAAAAGAAATCTGCATTTGCCAAAGCCCTCCCCCTTCTCTTTTAGATTCATATGCATTTTGGCTGCTGTTCTCTTGGAGATTCATGTTTTATTTTTAAGGGAACCAGGAAACTGAACCCTGACGAACATGATACCAAAAGTTTTACACAGGACAAATGCCTCCAGCATTACTCTGCATGCAAACGCAACCCATGCGAAATCCATGCACCTTGTTGCGAAGTAAACTGGAAATAAAGAGACTGGATTTGGCTAATCACATTTAACTAGTATTTCATTCTCAATCTGATAATTGTTGCATTAACAACGCAATATTGCTAAAACTTACAACTTCTGAGCATATCTTAGTCTTCATATATAAGTTATAGTTCACAACCAGGGAACAATAATCAAGTCTTTACTAAATTTGAAATATTCACTCCCATAAGAGACGCTAATCATGCTTGAACAGTAACCAGTTCATACTCCACCAGAGAAAGATTGTTGTTCTCTGTAACTGCAAAGTTCGCAGGTTCTGCAACTTCAACACGTCCCCACTTGTCTACGGCAAGCCTCATAGACCCCTTGAACATGTCAATCTTGGCATTGCGCAGGATGACAGTGGCACCAGGCTGCATAATGTCAACTGCATAAGATTAAAATGACTGTTAGAGCATGATATCAAAATGCATTAACCAAAACCTTTACAATCACCGAAAAAAAGCAACCTAAATGTGTTTATCAACACCCAGATCAAGGAGAGCATGATCAAAGTACTATAGATAGCGAGACAGCCTCAGTGCCTCCCCAGCATGCAGTTTGGGGTGGGGTGGGGGGGTCAGGATATGTTTTCCCCATTGTTACTAACTACAAGCACAGATGAAGCTACACTCCAGGAAATGAACGAACATAAAAAAGAAACGAAGACAATCCTCTACCTATATTGATATGCAAGCAAGACCAAGGTGATCTTGACCCATACTTGGCACATAGCCACATGTTAGTTACCAACAGTGGGCTCGCTGACCAAAGCATCCAAATTTTATTTCAAGCAAGTAACAAAAGTAACACCAAGCTAATTTCCTAGGCACCTGAACTCAGCATTCTGGTTTAAAATCAATAAATGACATTCAAAGTCCACTGGCTCAAAGTATTAGTTTTCCATATCAAATAATTATCTAGGAATCAAGAATGAATAATGAAGAGTGAATTGTGAATTCTAAACTTCAAGCAATTGTTTAATTCAGAACTATCTAATGCAATGCCTTCTGGAAATCAATAGTGCATTTTCAAAGAAACCACAAATGCGAGAACTATTTAATATATCCAAAAATCGCTACCATAAACATAGTATTCATTGAGAGAAACTAAAGGGAAATGTAAAGTCGATGCCTCTATAATATCCTAGTTCAACATGTGTTGTCTTGAAACATACAACACTACTACTTATAGCACAATATGTTAACCTTATTATAACTAAGCAGAACTATGAAACTTTCACACGATACATCAGCAAAATGAAAACATAAAAGTGGACCAAAAAAGCATTAACTTTCAAAATGGCCATCCTACGATCTAGATACTCTTAGGAACCAAGTGTCAATACAACCCAAAACCCATTCTCGCCCTTAAAAGGCTTTGCTTCCCAAACACACCTGAAAATTCAAACCTCTATTTTGGATTCTAAAAAATACAAACAGACAGACTTCACAAGCTCAAAGGCCCAACAATGCCAAAACTTTACTTTCCTTCCACCCCATTAAAACAGTGACCCAGACACTGTTCTCTCAAGTCAACAAACCATAACAAAGTAACAAGAACCAACAATCAATCACCTTAACAACACACCATCATATCAGCCAGACCTCATAAACAAAAAAGATCCAAATAAAAAATTCATACAAATCAAGTCTCAAAACCCTGAACCCAGAAACCATCAAAGCAAAAAAAATCAAAACCCCAACAAAAAAACCAACAAAGTAGCCACCTTTATTGGGTCTCCATAATCAAAACCCAAAACCCATAAATCATTTCTTACAAAAACCAAAACCCAGAAACAATCTCAATAAAGAATCCTAGAAAGCACAAAAAAGCATAGTCTTTATCAATAAAGGAGGAAAAAGCTTTCACCTTGTTCATTTCTTGCAGTGAAAACAATACAACCAGTTTCATCACCAACAAGACATTCATTGATTCGAGAAGGGCGTTGAGGGCGTTGAGAGAGAGACATAGGAGCACGACGTGGCTTAGGGACAGGGACTGGTTTAGATTCAAGAACTTTGACAGTGAGATTGTGACCATTGGTGCCAGGCTTGAGTTCTTCTACTTTGATGAACACTGGCTTTCTTTTCTCAGCTGTTGTTGCCATTTTTGATTGATTGATCGATCGAAGATCAGTTGATTTCACAGAGAGGAGAGGAAGAAAGATTTCACAGAGAGGAAGCAAGGCTGTTTCTTTTTCGTATGTACAAGCCTTGGCAGCGGTGGTTGTTTATAAATTGAAGGGAGAAAGGAAAAGAAAGGGCAATTAGGGTTTTTAATTGTGTTTTAACTTCAAGGAGAAGTTATGTGGGGTTTATGGCTTTATGCACGTGTGGTGTTTTTATTGCTTTGTGTTGACTTGAAGTCAAAAGGTTTGCTTTTGCTTTATGCTCGTTGTGAGCTTCCAATCTATTTTGCTTTCGAGAATAATAGAGCTCCAAATATTTTTGCATTTGAGAGTGATCCTTTCTGTACGGATAATAATGGATAATAACCCGAATCTATCCGAATGGATGGATGGAGTTGTTGATAGGAGAAGATTTTACGTACTATTTTGATTTATTATTATTTTTTAAAATATTTTTTATTTTAAAATAATATTTTTTTATTTTTTAAAAATTATTTTTAAAATCAGCACATTAATATAATTCAAAATATACAAAAAAAAATTAACTTTTAATAAAAAAAATTAAATTTTTAAAAACACGTGTTGACCCAAGTTTCCAAACATTCTCTTAGTTGCAGTATGTATTTTATATTATGGTATAGGATCTTTAATATTATTTTTTATTTAAAAATATATTAAAATTATTTTTTATATCATCAAATTCAAAATAGTATTTTTTATTTTAAAATATATTAAAATTATTTTTTATATTAATTTGTATATCATCAAATTCAAAATAGATAGAGAACAAGAAGGGGGAGTTGTTGGTAGGAGCTTTTGGCCTTGATCTAAAACAAAATCAAGTGTGCTCGATTAGCCAATAATGGTATATAAATTGATTATTCCTATGGTTGTGAGGAAATGGGCCAAGTGTAAGTGTATTTGCATCATAAACTCTTATGATTATCTCTTATACGAGCAACTTCTTGCAAGACCTACCTTCATTCATATACTTTATTTCCATTTACATAATAAATGGATTGAAATACGATATCTTTTTATTTGTACATAATAAAATGGAGGGATCGTTCTTTGTCCACAGTAAGTGTTAGTTTTATAGAGGACAACACAATGCCTCTCATATTCTGCTTAAAGTGCAAGTTATTGTCGTTAGAAATGGCAAAGATGCCTACTGATTTAGGGAGGCCACTCCTGCCTGTTTTGGCTCTTGTTCTCCTTCTGCTTCCCCTTCTACTTGTGTTGGCTGTAACCCGCCTTCTTCCTGGCTTGGCATTAGTTGTTGCCGGCAGCATCGTAGTATTACCAAAGATATAAATGCTGCAAATAAAACCAAATCTAAGTTAAGAATCATCAGCTAGAATTGAAGTTCTATTTAGCTTTTAACAGCTTAAAAATATTGAAAATCCATCACAATTACCAGTAAATATACGGGTTTTGACACTTGACAGATTCCAGAAAGCTGTGACTGCTGATGCTGCCACCATCTTTTTGTGAAAACAAGCTCTCCATGCTTCCATCATCCGGCATTTCAAGTGCTCAACTGCAGTATCCCCACAAAAAATTCACTTCCACGGAACCATAAATGGCCAGACAAGCTAACAGCATTTCATTTACATGGAGAGGCTTTGTATACCTTTCTGGTTAATCTGACTAGAATAGCAAGCAAATAGTTTTGGTATGGTGAAGCTAATGAAAAACCCTGCCCAAATTCACAAAGACACGACCAAGATATAAGGAGTAAATTATCATCAAAACATTAATCTCAAGCAGATTTCGTAAACAATTTATTGTTATAGTTGACATACCAATTCCACAAAGCCTCCTCAAAGTTACAAGATGACCATACTCCGCACCAAGAAGCAAGAAAGGAATCACCTGTGACCAGGAAATAGAAGGCTCTTTAAATGCCAGTTTGATCAAATTGCAAAGGTTTTTAAGAGTATTATGCAAAGAAAATTTGGTAATTACTTTGAGGGTCATGGATGGCTCTCCTGAGAATAAATCTCTTGTCTTTAAAATTGCAAGATTTGCAGCTGGAAGTATCAATCTACCCACTCTCAAAATGTCCTCTTCTGTCAGCTTAAATTTTCTCAGCTTCTCAACACTGTTTCTGTGATTACATTATCAGAATCTCAATACTCAGAACCCAAATTAGAGGAACTTGAACACAAACATAATCTATTGGCTATTGCAATAACATTGGAGACTTGTACCTTTGACATATCGAATTCGAGAGGAATGATACACCCAAAAACAGAAGCCCGAGTTGTGAAATGGCAGAGAAAATGCTTAAAAACATAAAATTGAAGAGATTTAGCTACCTTAATAGCACCTCAAACTGAAAATTCAAAGCAGAAAGAGTAGATTAAGAGATATCCACCTAAAGCTAATCCCTTTAGCAAAGCAGGAAGACAAGAAACATAGGCATCCAAGACCAAACCAAAGACTTGATTTTGCCACATCTTTCCACATTATCAGATTATAAACAACCATCCCAATCCTCTCCAAATTGACTCCATCACCTTCATCAACTTCTAAAATCCAAAAATCATCATCAAAATAGCACAAATCAATTCAACAAAATCCAGATTTAAAGGACTTAGCAACAAAAAAATGAAAAAGAGAACACATTTCTACATACTTGGAGTGGTGCTAGAAGAAGGCAATGAAGGGACTAAAGAGAGCTTCTCCTTCTCCTTCTCCTTCTTAGACCGGCCGCTATGTCTCCTCTTTCTCACTTTTCCAACCTCATCCACAAAACCAATCAAGTCCCTTTCTTCCATACTCTCCACCTCCAATCTTCTCCTTAACCTTCTATTACTCCTTGGTGAAGCACAACCTAAAGAACCCATCTGAGATCCTCTACTTTTGCATCTCCTTCTAGACCCATTTTTCTCTAAAACACCCTCCTCCGGCATCTCATACCGGTCGACAAGACGGTTTCTTGATTTTCTCAAAGGAGAAGGAAAGAGGAGGAGTTGTTCTTGAAGAGGGAGAGAGTTGGTTGAGGATTTGAGTGAAAGACTTGATGGAGTTTTCTTTTCCGACGAAGGGATAAGGTCTAGAGACAGCTGTGGAGGCTTTGCTTCTGGTTCGATAGAGTATGTGATTCTTGACAAACGAGAGGCTGATTTTGCTTGAGAGTTGGGGTTTGACCTATGAGAAGGTGGTGTTGTATCCATTTCTTGAATGCTTTAATGGCAGATTTTTGGGGGATTTTGGAGGGATTCGAGATAGAAGAAGAAGCAAAGCTTGGTAAATGTGAAGATTTGGAGAGGGTTCTTGAGGTTTTTGATTGAGAAAGGAAAGGGTTTTTGATGTTGGGGTTTTGTTGAAATGAAAGGAGCCGTTGGAGAGACAGGGTTTTTGTTGCCTTTTGAATTCTTAGGGTGGGAATTGTGGGGGTCAATAGGGCCAGGAGAAGTGCAACGGTAAGAAAGTGATGGGCCTCTCTATCTAATCTACTCTTTGTTTTGTGGCTTTGTCATGGTGGGATTGCATTTGTTGAAAGTATGGATATTAAACCCAATTTATATATCCAGGTAGAATGTCTCATAGGTTAATACGGATTAATTAAAAAAAATAATTTTTTTTTTAAATAGATCAATTCTGGATAGAATTCTTTTAACATGAATGCTTTTAATATTTTAAATAGATCAAATATTTGTCAATTAACACACTTGCCTAGTTAGTTACAGCTATGGTAGCATATTTATTTTGAAGTGTTAGCATAATAAGCAAGGATTAATGTTCAACATGAATCTGCTGATGATTCTGTAAAATCATAGTTATCAAACTGCTCAAAGGTTTAGGTTGTTGGTTTGTAGGATCAATCCTAAAAACCACGTTGTTTTAGATAAAAAAAAATTTTAAAAACCAAAATATTATCATTTTGAAAATCCTAGAAATTAACTATGCAGGGTATGATTGAGTTTAGTTAGATCAATCAAGTTAACAAGGTGTAAATAGATTAACCCGGTTTTTACCGGATCAACCTCTGAACTAGTTTGAGATAAAACCTGACCTTGGTTACTAAGATTAACCGTTAGTTCGGGTCAGGTTTAGTAATTGTGTAAAAAACTATTGTTTCTCGGCATGTCTCTGGCAGAAGGACTTTAACCTTCCAAGGCCATCTTCAAGAGATGATTGTTCAACTCTAATAGAAGTTATTCGGAACTAATTCTTGAACCCCCCAGTAATCCCTGCAACAGTTGTTGCTCATTAGTGTCTCCATGGGATATCTTTCAAGCAACCATTGGTGTATCGGTTAGGTTCCTTACGAGGCACAAGGATGAGGGATTCTTCTTTAGCTACCCTTCTTGGGTTTTAGATTTGCTTGGTCACATTTCATGTTCAGATGGAGACAATTATAGCTCTGTTGAAATTTTGGCCTCGTGTTCTTCTTATCTTAACTTCTTCTGGCCCTAGTTTTGCCAGAAATTCTTGGTGAAAGTGGAAAGGCGTAAATGCAACAATTGGCCTAGATGTTGCCAAGTGTCTTGGTTTCAGACTGATGTATAGGATCCAAGAATTTATTACGTCAGGAAAAATCAAGGAAAGTTGCAAATTTGTAATTCTATGACTGAAGAGGGACAGGAGGGACAGCTCCTTGCCCTTACATACTATTCAAGACTCGATGGACAGGTTTTTTACAAGCACAAACATGTAATAACACTTTGATTTTTGATATTTGAAGGAACTTCAGTGACACCATGAGAAGTTGTTGATCTCTTCCAGCACCCCCTCTTCTGATGTGCTTACAGGCAGATGGGTTTTTATTTCTTGACTAGATGGGACAACTTTTGCTGTCCTCTTAAGACACTTTCCATAGTAGATAAGGTAGTGTAGAATTTAAGAAACTTGATGGCACCTTGAGAGATTGTCGGCACCATCACTTGATCTTAGACTTGGTATATCTTATCACTTCCTGCTGTGCCTTTGACAGAATGCTTTCATCCTGTCGAGGCCTTGTTCAAGAGACTGTGGTTCAATGGAAAATGTTATCCGGAGCCAATTCTTCAGTCCCACAGCCACTCCTGCACCCAATTCGTCAGAGATCAAAACATTATTACTGCCAACTTGACAGAAAGCTTGCATCAATCTTCTATGCTCGTGCAACATATTAGACATTGGAGAAACAACCATCAAAGCACACGCCCAGTTATATTAACATCTACCAGATGATTCTAAACTGTTTATGCTTTACCTGGCAGAATAGTCACAGATTCTTCTCTGGCCAGCTTGAGACAGAAGTCCATATCATCACTAATGTCTTCCAGCAACGAAAGATTTAGTTTTACCTGTAACATATATAAGTCATCAGGAATCTCACTTCCATGCTAAATTTTCTTTCAGGCCAGAATTGAGTTCAGGATTGCTTTGTTTTTACCATAGCAAACATGGATCCATCAGGTTTGTGTGGGCAAGTAACACAAGGGATCTCCTTGGTTTTTTCATAACATATATCCGCGGCTTCTCGCATTATGTTAATAGTTTTTGAAAAGAAATCTTCTTTTGTTTTCTCAAAGATTTGAGGAATTGCAGCCTGATAAACAAACCACGGGATTATTGATTGAATGGTATGAGCAAGATATTAGATATCAATAATGCATAAGCAGGCTTAGACTAATAAAATGAACAAGAACACATGATCTTGTCTAACAATAGAAAATCTTGCATATCAGCCTCCAGGAGTGATAAGAATGATATCAAGTATCAATGCTACAGGTTAGAGAAAGTCCAGTCCCTAACAGAACTGAAAGAGAAAAGGCAGACAAATGGATCCAAAGGAACCTGGACAAAGGTTGCAGGGTTACTTGAGATGTTGAAATAGCTCTTAATGCTTTCCACTATCTGGTAAGAACATGAAGGTATTAATTAGACAAGTTGCTTTGCTTCAGAATGAACAAGAACAACCTTCATCTGTAAGAAAAGATGAGAAACAAACCCCATATTTCTTAAGGATGCCATTAGGATCACAAGTTGCAATCCAACCAAATCGCCAACCCGGAACAATCCATCTTTTTGATATAGACCCGAGAGAAAGAACAGGAACAATGGATCCGAACTCCCCCATTGGTACATATGGATTGCTTCCAAATGCTATATGGCCATAAACTTCATCAGCAATCACAAAAATCCCAAGTTTTCTTGCAGTCTCTGCAACCTAGTAATGCGACTGAAATATAAGAGTCCAGTGCTAGCAAATTTTAGCAGCAGCCAAGATAGATTTAGGATAGACCTGTACCTTCTTCAAATGTTGGTAAGAGAAGACATTTCCACAGGGATTTCCAGGGCTTATAATAACAATGGCAGCAGTGTTCTCATCTGCAAGGGCTTCAACTGATTCAAGATCAACCTCCCAACCTTTTTCTGGTATAAGATCAAAATGGCGTACTTCAAGCTTGCTAAAACTCGCCCGTGATTCATACAGTGGATATCCTGGTCTAGGAAGCAGAATATTGGCACCGGGACGAGCAAGAGCAGATAATATGACTTCTATTGATTGTGTACAACCAACTGTGAGATAAATGTCATCTGCTGATAGATTGTATGGAAGGTCTGCAGAAAGATATTCCGCTACAGCCCTTTCATAAAATCAAAGTAGAAGCATCAGTTTGGCTCAGCGATACTAATATCTAATGTATAATAAGCATTGGAAAAGAACCCGAAGCAAATACCTCCTTGCTGGAAGGATTCCAATAGTAGGAGCATAAGAATTGAACTCAGCTGATTGAACAGCATGGACAATAGCATCTACTGCTTCCGGACTGGTCCTAAAGCATGCAAATGCTGAGGGATCACCATGGGAAAGGGGAACTACAGGCCTTTGATCATCTTTGTCAAGATGATCATACAGCATAATCAGATAACCTCTGATACTAGTAGCTGCTGTTTCATCCAACAGCTCATTCCCTCTAATTATCCATTTTGCAGAATGCTCCTCCATTGCTTTGTTGTGTGTGTGAAAGAGAGTGCAAAAGGGAAGCTAATATATAGACAAAGCTTGTATAAAACAAAAGTTCTTCTTTTCCATGAAGATGCAGTGAAAATAGCGCCAAGGTGGAAAAAGACAATTGGGTATCTGTTTCTGTATAATTTAAAATATAATTTATATTATTTTTTAGTCATTAATATAAAAATTAAAAAGAAAAACTGAGCTGTGACAGCTCCACCTAGCATCATGTCAGCAGTGACAGAGATAGCAGTTAATTTCTTTATAAAATATTTTTTATTTAAAAATATATTAAAATAATATATTTTTAAAAATTATTTTTAAAATACAAAAACAAACAAAAATAATCTCTCTCAACTAAAAATTTAAGTTGGTGGACACAATCATAATCTTTTAGTCATTTAAATTTAACATCATATGAATTCAATGAAACATCTCAACATAAAAATTTAAATATATAATTTATGTTATTTTCACACACTTATTATTATAATTATTATTCTAATATATTAAAAATGATTTTTGTCCTGGCTAATATATTAAAAAAAAAAATGATATTTGTTCTTGTTTTTATAACATTTTGATTCAAAATCATTCCTTGAATATTAGCATCATAGTTGTCTTATTATCCACCAAATATAGAATGGAGAAGTTCTATTTCTCTTCATATTAATGGAGATTTCTCAGAAATCCCACATCTGAGACTTTAAGGAGTGATATAAACTTGCGGACCAAGAAAACAAAATTTACAACTCATTTGTCTTTTGACCATAAAATCCTGTCCACGTGAAGCATAAACAAGTGCACACTGCTCAACCTGCAATCAAACACATTCACCAACCACCAATTTTGTTTTTATCATTTTTAAAATCTGAAATTGAATGCTATTGACCTTGGAATTTCTGCATTTAGCACTGTGCAAGGGAGACTTCTACTATCATAGTTATTAAAAAAATAATATAAATAATATTTTATATAATAACTTAAATTACAAAAGATTCTTTAATATAATATTCGAACTTTAATAATTAAACGTAAATCTCATCATCTTTATTCCATCGACGTACATATTTTATTTAAGTTTGAAGTCCTTAAAAACTTTTAAAAATCCCAAATCTGAGACTTGAAGATGTTATATAAATTTGGAGACCAAGAAAGGGAAAGAGAACAGAATTGAATATTCCTCTACCGCAGGATATTTTAACCATAAAATCTTGTCCATGTTAAACCAACCATTTTTAATCATTTTTAACTAACTGGACATTCTGAAATTGAATGCGATTAGCCTAGGAATTTCTGTGTTTTACTGGTGTGCTGACAGACAGGGGGGGATTTCTACTTGGCCACAAGCCTTTGATCACAAAGAAGCTTCCGGCTTTTTGTTCATGTATTGTATTTTAAAAGTGTTTTTAAAAAATTTAAAAGTTTTTAATTTATTTTTTATACGCTAATATCAAAAATAATTTTTAAAAATTAAAAAATATATATTATTTCGATGCATTTCCGAGTAAAAAGTATTTTGAAAAGTAATCATAACCACACTCTTAAACATCTCCTTTCGGTACGGAAAATCAATGGGGTTACTTGGTGGAAGGCATGGATGAGCTTGGCTTTCTTCTCCTTGTTAGAACACTTGGTGGCAGAATATAAACATACTGACAAGGATTCTCAAACAACTAGAGATGCACTCTGCAGATCATATATTACACGGTTGTAAACATAGGAATTGAAGCCCTTTTTAATGTTTGGTAAATCTCACTAACCACAATACCTGATTGAACAACAACTATATTAGGACATTCAGAAACTAGTAACACTTGAGATACTAGCAGCAAACAAGCTTGCTGATCTCCAGACCCTTCTTGCTTATTGACAGAGGCAGGGCATTTTTATTTCTTGACTGGACTGACCACTAGATCTAAGAATGGAGCTTGAGAATCAACTTGCAACTATTAATTCTCACTGCTCGATGCTTGGATAAAATCTTATTGTATCTTGGCATGCCTTTCATAAAAGGCTTTGAGCCTCTCAAGGCCAACTTCAAGCGCCGAAGGCTCAATGGCAAAAGTTATGCGAAGGAAATTCTTCATTCCCACAGCAGTCCCTGCAAGTAATGTTTGTCAGTACAAGTTTCAATATTGAATTCAGTAACTTTTGAACACCAACAATAAACACATTTAGAAATTATGCATATGTGATCCCACAAATATTTAGTGTAATGCTATACAAACAAACAAATCATAACAAGTTTTTCATACAAACAGTTTCATTTTTCACAGGAGAGTCGGACACCGATCATTTTAACACTTTACTTGACACATCGTTTGTATGAAAAACTGATGATATCAACACTTTACGCCGGTATCAACAACAAATTTTAGTGTCAAAAGTTTGTTTATAGATCATTTTCCAAATTAATTAAGCTCATATTTGCCCAACAAGCCTAAGATTGTCGATACCGGCGTTCCTTTTATTCCTTGGTGTTCCCCCTTTCGTTTAGCGTATGAAATGAAAAACTGGTAGTAAGAGAAGTTCTAAGAATGTGATACCCACTAATTTAACCCTCCACGGATGAGAAACTTTGCGCCATGAAATGCCTTACCTGGGAGTATCATGACTGATTCCTCTTTAGCAAGCTTAAGACAGAAGTCCATATCATCACCAATGCCTTCCAATGAAGATAGGTTTAGTTTTACCTGTAAAAGTAATTTAATTTATAATTATCTTCTTCATTTGTAAAGGAAAAAAAATATCTATAGTATATGATACTCTCACCATTACAAACATAGAACCCTCTGGTTTATGCGGCAAAGTAATGCAAGGGATGTCCTGGATTTTCTCATAGCATATGTCTGCGGCCTCTCTCAATATGTTATTGATTTTTGTGAAGAAATCCTCTGTCGTGTTGTCTATGATTTGGGGAATTGCACCCTAAGAAATAGCGAAGCTTTGTCATATTTCAAAACAAGCAGTCGAAGGGACATGGGGTGCTAAGCAAGATGAAAGACAGCATCTCTGTTAAAGAATTTATCGAAAGAAAATTGAAGGTTTACACTCATAAGTCAGGATGAATATTATTATAGCAGCGCCTGAAAGATCAGCTCAACACTATGAATTTACTGTTTCGGCAAAGCATCATGAATCACAAACCTGAATGAATGTTACAGGATCAGAGGAAATGTTGAGACATCCCTTGATTGATTCAACAACCTATGAAAAGCAAACAAAATTGTTAATGCAGTGGCGAAAAATACAGAATTCATCAGAGGTTCTCTGACTAAGAAGAACAAAAGGCTTCGAACCATGTTGGCACAACCAGTCAATTCCCACATAATGGAACAATGCCAATTCATATACTCTGAGAAATGGGGAAGAGAGAAAGAGAACCAACCCCAGATTCTTGAAGGATGCCATTAGGATCACTTGTGACAAGCCAACCAATCCGCCAGCCAGGAACAATCCATCTCTTTGAGATAGACCCTAGTGTAAGGACAGGCACAATTGATCCAAAGACTCCCATTGGCACAAATGGAGAATTCCCAAATGTCAGATGGCCATAAACTTCATCAGCAATCACCATAATTCCAAGCTTTCTTGCTGTCTCTGCGATCTAGTAATAAACAAAAAACAATAACTACTAGAACTAAAAATGATAAAAATGGCACTATTACAACTTCATTTTGTAGCCGAAAAGAAAATATTATTAGTGTAATTAACAAAATAACACAAAATGTGGCTAACGTGAGCACATGCTCCAATTTATGCAACCCCTCGTTTACATGTAACCGTGCAGTATCATGCAAAGACATGAAGAGACTAAAATGCAGAAACCAGCATCATAGCTTGCGAACTGATAAGGTTTCTCAATGATTACATAGAAAAAACAGGATTGGATCATATCCTTGCTTCAGTTCAAATGGGAGAAATATAAAGCAAAAGAAAAACAGAAAACTAGTTTTACCCACCTTCTGTAAATGTTGATAGCTGTAGACACTTCCACAAGGATTGCCAGGGTTTATGACAACCATGGCAACTGTATTCTCATCTGCCAGAGCTTCAACAGCATCAAGATCAACCTCCCAGCCCTTTTCTGGGATAAGATCAAAATGGCGAGCTTCGAGATGACTATGTGCAGCCCGAGCTTCATAGTATGGAAATCCAGGTCTTGGAAGCAAAATGTTGGCACCAGGTCGAGCAAGTACAGTTATTGTGATTTCAATTGCTTGTGTGCAACCAAGTGTAAGAAAAACATCATCTGGTGATAACTTGTACGGGAGATCACGATTAAGGAAATCTGCAACACTCCTGTGAGAGAGTACAAAATTACATTCAATCAGGCAATTACGAAATGCCCTTCAAGGAGTCTTGTTTCATAGGATTTCAGTAACTGTTTGCTTTTACAACCACTTGATTAAACGAAGGCCACTATTATAATTCAATGAATAGCATCATTTCTAACCTCTTCAGTAAATTCTGAAACTCCAAGGAGAATATAATAAAGAACATGGTATCAACTTGTTTACAGAGCTCACGAAAAAGACCAAACATAATATTTTAGACTTATAAACAATTTTCGGGTAATGATCAACATATGCTTCACATTCACAAAAGCCTATGACAGAATCAGATGCAAAATTGCAAATTGTTTAAAAAGAGGAAGTTAAAATTTGATAGTGTATTACCAAAGAAACACATTTATCAAAAAAAATACAGATAGCATTACGATGTTGCTGTTAGAATTTAAGCTTGTAATACAACTGAGTCTTGGAACAAAAACCTGCGGTTGTTTACTTGGATAATGTTTGGTTATTGTCTAGGATCAAAAGAGATGGAGAGAGTTGGAAGAGAGTGGACATGTCTCTCTGCCTTTCCTGTTATGAAAGAACATAAATTCATTCTAAAATTATTTCAAAAACAGATTTATTTTTATGTTTCTGTCTCTTCCCGCCAACAAAATACGTTTCCATCTTGTGTGATTTATGTTACATATCGGAGTAGTTACATAACTAAAAGAAAACAAAGATCTATGAAAAATAGAGCTACGCATAGAAAATGTAAAAACACTCAGAAATACAAATCAGAAAAACCATCAAAGCTCCACATTGGACACTTCAATTCCATTGAAGTTTGATAAAATTTGTTCATCAATTTTCTTGAAGCAATTAAATTATTGAAGGAACATGAAGACAAAAGGAAAATGGCAGGTTTTACTTGTTGACCATAAAAATGTCAGGCTACGTAGGATGAGCAGAATGCAAGTCCTAATGGCCTAATATTCTATCCTCCTGCTAGTC
>Ga0307517_10001362_pt1 | contig 41025 bp, 34 predicted proteins | sample 23_EM_MG_FD_194515 | JGI IMG/M metagenome (GOLD analysis project Ga0307517, IMG submission 194515) | Populus trichocarpa ectomycorrhiza microbial communities from riparian zone in the Pacific Northwest, United States - 23_EM | ecosystem: Host-associated > Plants > Roots > Unclassified | place...
CATCTTTAATGACGTGAGACCACCGCGCTTTTATGAAGGGTCCAAGCTGGCTGGCTGGCATTGGGTTGCGGCTCAAGGCTGATGTGTTTCTTTGTTTTTACACGTGGCAGAATCCCGGTGCTTTAGTATGAGGGCACCATGATGATAAAGTGTCGGTAAAGGGTCCATCAAGTTTCGCTCGGTTCATGATTCGGGATGAGCTGAGGCTGAGATAGGCACAGGCCGGTCTGCTAATCAGGCGCGTTTTATTAACCTCTGGTGCTTGAAATAGCTAGGTGGTTTGAACAGTTAACATTAAAATTTCGGGGACAATTGTTTCTTTTTCTATTTTTCCTGAACTAGTTGAAATTTTGAGCGAATAGCCCTCACAGGAATGAAGAAAGGTTGAATATGGTGGCCTAGCTACAGGAAAGATGGTGCCTACCATCCAGGCTAATCCACTCTACTCTAACAACACCGTGTCAGCCGTGAAAACAATGAATTGTGATCATTGACGGGCATATCTATGGTGAAAAAAATAAATGGTCACTTGGGTATTACAAAATACTAAACTCATGAATTACAAGATACTAAACCCATGGGTTCAGCGATGTTCTAAACCCAATTACATTTGACAAGTTTACATCCTATTACTTTTAAATTTAGAATCTTTTTAGGTCAAATATATTTTTAAATTAATCAATTTTTTAAGTTATATGTTGGATCACGATAATTTATCTATTTATTTCTATATCTTTTAACATGAAATGTTAAAAAACAATAATGAATACCTCTTTACATATATAGTTGTATAAAAATCTTTTAAAGACCTACCATATTTTCACCAACACTTAATATCATGTAAGGGGTACCAACCTCTCATTAATATTGTGTAATGAATATCTATTGCTCATTAATATTATATAAGAGATATTTATCTTTTATTAACGTTATCAAAATAAGAAGGCGTTCTAACCCCTCCGTTCAAGTAACATGACAAAGTTTAGAAGCTATATATACCTCTAAACTATTCAGATAAAAAGTTCATATGTTTTTTTATTCTTTGTTCATACTCTTATTCTTGCAGAGTATTTATTAGGTATAACTAAAAACAAACACTTTTGTCCGTAAGATTTTAAAGTTTGTTCCCTTATTTATTACAATTATTTATTAAAAGTTATTGTTTTTATCATTGAATAATTCTTAAAAATCATCAAAAGAAACTATTTTGCAGGTACTGCTGAATGTTCTATCACCAAATTATCAAACTTCTTAAACTCTGAAAAATATAATATTAATAAGAAAACGTTATTATTCGCTATAAAAGAAACCCTTATTTAGTATTTTAGATTTTAAAACATCATCGTTATTAATACAAATCTCTACTAAATACATAAAACTGCGTGGAGAGACTTTCATACAAAACAAAATAAGACAAGCCAGATAAATAGTTTGTGTAATGTTCTTTAATTTATTGAGAATTGTGCCAAGTGGTGGTGGTTACTTGATATTTGTTGTACTCAATTCAAGGTATCCGATAAAAAAAATAATAGTTAATCGAGTCATTGGATTAATTTATGAGTTATTAAATTAATACAAAATAGTTATTTTTTATTAAAGTAAAGTTGTTTTATTTTTTAATTCTTGATTTTAACTAAATGAAATTTAATCTGGTCATTTTATTAAATTATTTAAGTTCAGCCAAATTAATATTAAATTTAGTTTAAATCAAAACTTAGCATAAATTATATTCTGATTCATGAGTTTACCATGTTAACTTATCATGCCAGACAAGGTTTAATAGGACTGATAGTGAATCATATATAATAGCACCATAAATTATATTTTATCTGGACAAGCGGCTTTGCATTGCTCTTTTACATGATTGTCGACCGACAGATAATAGGACTGATAGTGAATCACATATAATAGCACCATGAAATGATTTCCACGTGTGCATTTCTACCATTAATTGGAATATTTTAGAATTCTGGCATAGTTCGGTAAAAAATTCGAGATAGTAATACAAGTTAAAAAGATATTAGTAAAATAATATAGTTGTTTTAAAAATTATGTCTATTTCCATTTAATTAATATGTATAAAAAATAAATTCAAAATTTTATAAATATCGAATGATCAAGAAATAACAAGTCATCAATAACACATCGAAACTCTGTTTTTTAATTACACACTCTGTATCGTTAGAAAGATATTGAAAAGATAATTCTAATTACATGTTGAACTATCACCAAACATGGTCATAATTTGTTAGAGTTTTATTCGAGATTAATTTAAAATTAATTATAATTTTATTTGGTGTTCTTTTAATGTGTACTTAAAATTGTCTTATTGAGATTTTTCTAACAGTACTGGAAGTATAAACAACAAGACTCCAATATGTCCGTGAAGATCTATTTTTTCTTTTATCTTTTTTTTTCTCCATCTCTCTCTCCTACAACATTACTTTATTTTATTTTATTTTTTAATCATTGAATCCTGAATTTCATTTTATTACCATTGGATTGGATGCTGATAAAATTTTAGGTTAATTTTTGTTAAGTTAATTAATTAATGAAATAAATATATTTTAAAATATGACTAAACAACCACTATTTAAAATAGGAAAAACATATTCTTTTTACAAAAGTAATATTCTAAAATGCAATCGTGTTTAAATAGTGATATTTTTTATTTGCTTTCTTAACTTGTAATATTATTCCAAAACTTCCAGTGAACTAAGTTATTTTTCAAAAAAAATCTCATTGGTTGCCACTTTCAAATTGGCTCATGATGAGAGAGAGAGAGGGAGAGGGACAAGAGAATATTTAAAACAGTTCAAAGGAATTTTAGCATCCAAAGCAGACGGAAAAAAGTCATAAAGTCTATTTCCAAATGGAAGACTAAAATATGTGATTCTTGGTTTCAGCAGCCAGCATAAATCATGTGGATTATTCACTATCTACTAGCTGCAAGCTCATTGATTTTAGTGTTATTTCTATAGAAAGGCATGGTTGTTTCATTATCTACCTAGCAGCTTCTTCTTCTTTCCCCCCTTTTCTCAGTCATATTCCAGTACCCGTGATTCTAATTTGGACAATCCCCACATAAGCTCTCATCTTTTGAGGGTAGTCTTCTAACCTATCTTATCCCAATTGGGTCCCTAAATGCATATTCTCAATTAGATTCCACCCTTATTTTTAGTCAACAAGACTGTTCATCAAAAGAATTCCTTTTTTATTATTAACATAGATATCCAGATCAGTTTACGTGCATCTCGACTAATTTTACGGACCCTGAAGCTAACAACTATGTAAGTCTCTAGTTACTCTGAGAGAACTCAAACTCATAATTATTAGGAAGCAAACTCAAGATTGATCAGTTGAGCTACCTATCAGGGTTAAAGAATTCATTTAATAATGGGATTGTGACTAACCATTTCCCGGTTATGACTATGTTATATTCTCTGTAAATATATGCTTAGCTCTAGTTTTTTGTTTTAATGATCTTCAATGCTCCAACGAGTTATTGTGTGTTATGAGGATTTAATGTTTTTGGAATTCGAGCTTAAATTCTTTTCAAAACTCAAGGAGCATTGCCTTGCCTCCTGAGCCTCAAAGGCTTATCTCGGAATTTATCATCCTTTTGCTACCATTTTTATACATCTTTTCAACTGAACCTAGTTGTTCAAGGTTCAACTCGCAAAACCAGTCAGAATATAATTTCTATAAATTTCTTAATTTTAATGTGAATTACTTGATTTTGAATAAATTAAACAAAACAATTTCTTAATTTCGCGTAGAATAACTTGTTTTGAAAAATAATTTACATAAGATTCTTAATTTATTAATTGACCATGTGAACATAAAAACTACTTGAAAATAATTGTTCGGTGTTGTGTATGTATAAAAAAATAGATGTTAAGATATTTTTATCTCTTTGAAATAAATTTGAATGGAAAGGTTAATTTTACCAGCTATGTGAAAAATACTTCCTTGTTTTCCAACACTTTTTTTTAAAAGAAAGAAAGAAATTAAACTCCCTGGTGACCAGACACATGAGATTTAACAGAGACCAGACATTATAATCGGCATTTGTTATGTACTAGTCTATCACATCTAATTGGTTCAGTTCATCATTGCTCGTGCTGATTGCAATGAATTACATATTTCCCAGAAGGGAATTCTTAGAAAATCAAATTTATACGTGCAATCACCTGATGATTAATGGTGACAAGAGAAGAAATAAATTGCGTCGCCATTATTTTCACCATCAAAAGCACGTACGCTCTTGCCATGCTTAGGGAATATTGTTCCCTTGAAGTAGAAACTACCCAATAGAGCACTGATCTGTTCATCTCCATCAAAAGTTTCAGAAAAGAAGAGTGGGGCAACTGGACAAGTAGGGATCGGCTTGAGTTGCACAGAAGAAACCTAAAAAGCCAATCCACGTACGGTCCCAGTGTCCCGTTGAACATTCCACATTCTTCACAATTATTGATTCCTTCTTGCTTTTCCATCACCTTTTCTTTTTTCCAAAGTGTGGCATTGCAAAAACTCACAGCCATGAAAAGGAAACTTGGAGTCCTTGCTGCTCATCCATGTACAATACGAATTTCCAGTGCTGATATTGACACGACGGGTCATGATATATAGCTTGGATGTATATGATGTAAAAGGATCGGCCACATGAATCCAAAAGAAAATCTGATTCCATTTTGTTTGTCCAGGAGTCCAAATTAATTGCTTGGTATATAAAAGCATATATATGCGTATGAATATGCTTTCCTTTTGGTGCCCATTATTTGTGATTCTTGACAACGCATTCAAGTTTCCCTGTTATTAGTTGCATAGCAATTAAACCTCACAATTATTTATTTATTTATTGATTGATTGATCATAAGCAAGCAATCCTCGAGATTACGCCTCACAATGATAACAGTTCTCGATCAGGATTTTTAATTAATCATCACAAGGGTATTTTCGAACCAGGATTTTTTTAATCTTAGATGGGTCTTTTACTCTTGAATTTTGGCATTTCAAAAAAAAAAAAAAAAACCATAAGATTTGCTCTGTGCGTGATAAAAAGCAAATAGTTTATCTAAATTGTCCCTACGAGAAACTTTGAGGTTCCTTACTTTAGCTCTCCTTTTTTTTTCCTCTCCGAATTGAAAACACGTTCACAAAACACATGTTAATAATTCCCCTGTGATGTTTTTTTTTACCGTGTCGGCATGCCTGAATAAGACATGCATGTCACGGTGTCCTTGGGGAATTCGTTGAAATTTGCTGTCAATTACTTTAACTGTGATATTGGAAAAAGAAAAAGAAAAAGAAAAAGAAAATTGTTAATTAACATTACTCGGGACCCAAAATACAGAGGAACTTGTCTGTGCAACATGGACAAACAGTAGTGTGAGCTGGGGCTCACTCCTGTTTGCACTTGGACATATATGAGAATATTTGAGATTACAAATTTTGTTCATATTAATTTCCGAAGGTTTCTTTCACAGCCCATGTCACTGCCAAAGCCAATTGACATCCTGATAACGAAATCTCATCTGCATCGAGGACCATATATATTTATACATATTGCCCGTATAATTAATTTTTATATATATATAAAATGACAGGCCAAATCATAAAAATATAGGGTAGAATAATCTGTCAGGAAATAATTGTGTAATAAATGTTAGTGATTGATTAAATATATAATTTATTAATGAGCTCTCCTACCCAATATTTATTTTTATTTTCATGGTTGAAAAGTTTTTTTTTAAAAAAATAATTTTTTTATTTAAATTATATTTTAGTATTTTTAAATTATTTTGATGTGTTGATGTCAAAAATAAATTAAAAAAAAACAACTACTACAACCACAATACTACAATACTATATCTGAACCAATAAAAATAAAAAAATAAATCTATTTAGACTAAAAAATATTTATATATTTTTCAATTTTCTTTCTCATGTTTCTCTCTCATTCTTATATTTATTTCTCTTTTATGAATAAATATTAGTAATTCATCATGCACCACTTTAAAATTTATCTCCGATGAGTGAGTATACCTGCTGCTAATAAGAAGTACAATCACAGACAGTCAGACACCTCACCGGTCACAAATATTCCTTGCCATGAGATTTTTTTTGGTGATTAAGTAAGCATTTGAGCCTAATTTGTGTTCTCAGTTGATGTTTATGCATTCTCCGAAGCTCCTGAAAATATTGATATATACTCTTGAAAATGAACATTTTCAGGAGTATATGTGCTATAATTAAACCACCAACTAGCCTCTCTTTTTTTTTAAAAAAAAAAAAAACAAAATTATTAACCAGTTTGATGTGGATTTCATGACAAGTTGGCCCATATGATATGCTAATGAATTAGGATTTTGTTGTGAAGCAATTCATGGCCTTGAAATAATTTTGATCCGTGCAACTGCAAAAAGAAGCAGGAGATTCTGCAGAACTATTTATTTCCAACAGTGATGGTCTCAGGTATGTTTGGTCCACACAATCAACACAGCATACGAAATTGAAAGGATGCCTGATGAAGAAGCATCCACGCTACATGACCCACCTGCAGAGCTTTGCCGGAAATCTCTTAAAAAACATTTCACGATCTCCTCGAGAGAAAAACTATACGCATGTGATGCATCAGTACCCATCAATTATAAATATCCTTAAAATCCCTCTCGGAAACGTACTCCATATTTTGAAAAATGGATTTGATTTTCTAGTCTTGAATATCTTTAGCACAATCCTTTTGCGCTGCATGGACGAAATTAAGATGCTTGGTTAATTTTTTTCTGAGCAACAGTTGCTCGGTCACTTTCTGATAGTTGAGAAAAAAAAAGGGAATTGTATGGCGTGTTCTACTTGATTAGTTAGGATGGACTATGTATCATGACCGGCACTAAGTTCACAGAGGAAGAAAAGGCCAAGAATCTATTTTGGTCCGAAAAGAAAATTACATTTGTTATTTTGTGTTCTGTTGGGATGTCGATTTTGGCATCTCAATTCGCGTGCTGAAGATTAGGTAATTAAGAGAAACAGTTTGTGAAATAATACCTACCGAAACACACTTAATTTATGCAAATATTTTGAAAGAAGAAATGATAATCGGGAGATGATGAAAGAGATAACTTAGCTACCGAACCTAACCAATTTTAAAGCTCACTAAAATAATACATTTAGAGACTACAATTATCGATCTTCAACCGATTCATATCAATCCGAATCATCATGATCAACAGACTAAAACATCGATCGAACAACTAAGCCTGTAATTTGCCTTTGAAAAAAATCGTAATTTTTTAATTATCTAGTAAACGTTTTCCTCGAACATGGTCATTGCCGCGCGCACGATTGTGTATTGAAGAACTGGCTGGAGATAAGTGGCCAGATCATGGATTTTAAACCATTTTGAATGGACGTGTGCGTACAGCGTTCTTCATCTAACATTTGATAGCATGCGAAGCAACTCCGAGCTATAATTATTGTAGTTTTTTCGGATTATAACATGCCGAAGGCAGGCTATTCGATATCACACAGCTCAAGATCCTTTTATCATTTAACATAGAGCATGGTTGATTTCATAATGGGATGAAAGGCATGTATTGTGTATACCAACACACAAAAGCCACGTCCACTTTACTTCACTGCCAAGGTAACACATGTAAGACCCAGGAAGATAAAGCCGTGATTGAAATTGTGTGAGGTTATGTTTTAAAAATGTTTTTGGTTTGAGAAAATATTAAATTAATAATTTTTTAGTATTTTTTTAATGATTTTGGTACAATAATATAAAAAAACTGGAAGAAAAACTATTTTAATATTATTTTAAATAAAATATATTTTTAAAAAATATATTACACGGCTATACAAAACATACTATAAGAAGTTAGAGGGGTGGACAAGTAATGGGACTTTTTTATCCATCGTCATTGTTATTTAATTAAAGGCGCCAGTTAGGTCAACAAGATGGAGTTTGTTTTTTCTTATAAAAAAATCACTGGCAATGAAAGACTATACTTTTTCCGTTTTAAAGAAAAATTAAAAACGTACACGTTGGAGGAAAATTGTAAGGGTATTTTGGTCATAAACCATGAGTGGTGAGAACTGAGAACTCAGAACACCATCTTTTTTTACATCTTCAACTCATTAGCCACACGTGACGCTTTCGCACTGTCAGTCAATCCGAAACAGACCACGTGCTAATGGTTTTTTTTTTTTTTAAATTAACATGATAAAATAATTTTTTTTTTTATTAACGTGGTTGTCCGGACCAACTTGTGTATACTTCGACTAATTTCACGGGCTCTGAAATTAACGACTATGTAAGCCTCCAATGACCATCATATTAGTAACCATATGACCCGAATTTAAAATCACATGGAAAGCGAACTTTTTCATCTCAAATTCTTATCACTTTACCACCTACTAGATGATTAATTTTATTTCTTCTTATCTACTTAAGTGCGGAGGTAATTGGTATTGAAAAAAATAGAAATTCATAGGAAAATAAATAATCAGCAATCAGTAGCTCAATTTTTTTAAAACAGTAGAGGATCGACAAGTGTGAGATTTTAATTCTAAAATATATAATTATAATTGAGTTACAAATTGTTTGGTTATTTTTTAGTTGAAAATCTATAAATCTGAATTAGATTGTTTTCAAAATTTGGAGAACGCACTCGATTTTAGTGGAATCATTTTCTTTTAGTTTAACAGAAAAGTGTGTTTGACTTCTATGTCAAAACTAAATATTTTTTTATTAATATTTAACTGAATTATCCACACTCAGATTAATATATTTACCAAAACATAATCTTTTTATAATTCCTTTTGAATTGTACCCAGTATAAATTTTAGCTAAATATGGTTGGATTTTCAAACTTGTAACAAAAGCAAGTTTATTAATTTATTTTTGAGGTCAACATGTACGTCTTTGTTCTTGTTCTGGGTAAAATATTTTTTAAATAATATTTTCATGTATTTTTTTTATAAAATATTTTATAGAAAAATTGGTGAATAAAAAATATTTTATAATTAATTTTAAAAATTAGTTTATGTACTGTAAAATATTTACTAGCTTGTGAAGTTTTTAAAAATATCATAGGAATAATTCACTTACAATATTATTATTTTAACAATCAATGTCATTTTCTCTCTCCGCTTTATTATCCTTACCAATAATATGATGATTATCTAATAATTATTTTTTTAACCATTATTGTTGTCTTACCATCATTATAAATAATAAATATTTTACAAGAAAATATATTTTAAGTTAAGTATTAAAAACTATTTTATATATAAAATATTTTACACAAAATAAACTAATCGTGGTAGTAATTGAATTGGTGTATTTTCAATAAATAAAAATAGGTGTATAATTTAATGGTCGAGACATTATGAGAGAGTATTATCCCTTCATACGGGAATGAATCGCTGTCCCTCTTTTTTTTTTTTTTTTTTTTTAGCAACTGAACTAATTTATTGGGAGTTCTAGATTAATAATTCCAATACATTTATTCGCTCCTCTCTCAAAAAGGGCAAAAAATATAAAATAAAAAGTTTCTCTCTCATTTGACACAACACCCACTGACAACAATAACACAAACTGTGAGAGAGAATCGAGGAAGGACACATCACATCACGATCATCAGTGCTTCGCAAATCAGCACAAGCCAAGAGGAATGCGAAATTACTGATAACACCCTTTTAACCACTCTACAGCTCCGGTGGGGCACCTCCCTTGGCCCCACCACCAACTACCACTCTCTGCCACCACCCCACCATCAAAATTACGGCCCCCCTTTAACGCCTTCTATTCAATACATAAAACCCAGATATGCAAAAACGTAAAGCAAACAACACACATATACGTATACAGTAGAGGTAGACAAACCGACCGACACACACATGTAGATAATACGGCAAGCTGAACCTTTCAATTGTCTTTATCCCTGTCTCGTCTCTTAGTGTATTACGCGTTGAATTTTTTTTCCTTTTTCTTTTTCTATCAATCAATAAAATATTTTATCTCTCTCTAAAATAAATTACGTTTTGTGTATATAATTATTTTTGGCAAGCAAAGTGGCGTCACAGATCAAGGCCAACCAGATTCACAGAGAGAACCCAGCTGGGAGGTCCGTGAAGAAAAGAATCAACCAGCATATAACGAAACAGAAAAAGAAAAAAAAATCAAATCTTTTTTTAATGCATGTAATTTCTCTTTGTAGTATTTTATTGTAATCGCAAAACTCTCGCTTTCTATATGTATTTACTCTCTCTAACAGCAGTACGTGTTTTCTTTCTTGTATTTGAGGCTGAGTGTGTGCGCATCAGAGAGTGAGCTGAAAGCACGGAGAGAGGAAGTGAGAGAGATAAAGTTTTGAGTTTTGTGCGTTTTTGAGTGATGAGAGACAGGGAGAGGGAGAGAGAGTGATATTGCGAACTGCGAGTTGAGATTTAAGGGGTTTTTTTCTTTGTTGTTTGTGTGGTGGACTGTAAATGGAGACCAAAGGGAGACTCATTGCAGGTTCTCACAATAGAAATGAGTTTGTTCTTATCAATGCTGATGAAATTGCAAGAGTAAGTGTTACTTGGATTTCTTCTTCTTCTTCTTCTTCTGCTGCTGCCTTTTTTTTTTTTAATTGTTTTGCGGATTTAAACACTTTCAGTATGGAAAACTCTGTTTCTTTTGGTATTTCAAGTGGTTGTATGACTCCATTTCTGCATTTCGAACACACCATTTGCCCATCTTTACTACGTTTTGACTGTGATTACCGATTTCGTGCAAAGTTCAACGATCCCAGGTGGTCTTTAAGCTGTGATAGTGATTCTAATGGTTTTTCTTCATTATTTCCCCCCCTTGTCTAGTGAATATTTGGAAGATTTTTAAGCATACTGGTCATGCTTAATTTATTGTTTTTCTTTAAGTAGATAGACTATGATAGTATTGAAAATATGTGTTTTGTCTTAAATTTCTTTTCTTGTGCACTGCGGTAATGTATTTTATAAACAGTTTTCATTAATTAGTTCCTGTTTTTTTCCCTTTGACCTCTAGATTTCTGAGCCAGTCAATGAAACCGTTGCATGAAAGTTTGCAACTTTGTTTCCCCATCAGTGCATTTTACTGATTTTTTTAGTGAAATGAATAGTAAAATTTCATAAACTTCTGCAGTCTTCACTTCATCTGATTATAGATTTGATTTTATGGCTGTTATCAATTCCAGGTCACCTCTGTTAAAGAATTAAGTGGGCAGATTTGCAAGATCTGTGGGGATGAGATAGAGGTTACAGTGGACGGGGAGCCATTTGTTGCTTGCAATGAATGTGCGTTCCCTGTGTGTAGACCTTGCTATGAGTATGAAAGAAGAGAAGGCAATCAAGCCTGCCCTCAATGCCGAACCAGATACAAGCGTATCAAAGGTCAGCCTCTCACTGTCTTTGTTATATTGAGAATTTTATGCTTTATTCATCGAAAACCCTTCGTGACATTTTGATATTAATTCAAGAACAACTGAAAAATGCGACCTATTGCAGGGAGTCCTAGAGTTGACGGGGATGAGGAAGAGGAAGATACGGATGATTTGGAGAATGAATTTGATATTGGTGTCAATGACAGGAGAGACCCTCGCCATGTTGCTGAAGCCTTGCTCTCTGCTCGCCTCAACACTGGTCGTGGTTCACAAGCCCATGTTTCTGGGTTCGCTACACCATCTGAGTTTGACTCTGCTTCCGTTGCTCCTGAAATTCCTCTCCTGACCTATGGTGAAGAGGTGGATTTGATTGTTCAGATTTTACTATTCAATATACATCTTTTTATTACAGCTATAATGTTTACTACTACTTTTTGTTACAGCTATAAGTTTTACTAATTTTGAGTTCATATGATGAGACTGGGTTTTCTGGTGCAGGATGTCGGAATCTCTTCTGATAAGCATGCCCTTATCGTACCCCCATTTCATGGAAAACGGATACACCCAATGCCGTTTTCTGATTCTTCAATTCCTTGTAAGTTCCTTAAATTGTCGCGTGTAGCTTTCTGAAAACCACCATCACTTTTACAGCTGTTTAGATTTTTGCCTCAACTTAGCTTAGCGTGTGTTTACTTCTGTTGCTGCTACAGTGCCACCAAGGCCTATGGATCCTAAGAAAGACTTGGCGGTGTATGGGTATGGAACGGTTGCGTGGAAGGAAAGAATGGAGGAGTGGAAGAAAAAGCAGAGTGATAAACTTCAGGTGGTCAAGCACCAAGGAGGAAAGGGTGGTGAAAACAATGGTGGAGATGAATTGGATGATCCTGATTTGCCTATGTAAGTGCTTTTACTGACAAATTATTGCTCTGCAGAGTGTTACCTTATTGTTTACTCTCAAGAGCTTGACTACTTAATATTTAGCCTTTCAAATCCCCTTTGCTTTTATCTTTGAGTAAGGATACTGTTCCTTTATTTGCTCTCGAACTTTGCTGCTTCTGATAGTCTGACCCAGCAGCAATCTCAGTCATGAAGATTTTTATTAGACCTTTTCTGATAATTTTTTTCATTCATCATTAGCCTGATGTCGGAAAACAGCTGGACAAGAAAGTTAGTATGAAAATTGGTCATTTTAATATAGTAGCAGTTATGCCAAGCACTCACAGCTATACTAGCAACTTCATTATTATTTTTTTCTGAAACAAATAAGAATACAAGCAACTGTTTAATTGCTATAAATTTTGCAGTTGGTGTCAAAATAAGAACAGTTGTCGTTATGTACAATTACATTGCATTTTCCAGCTAAGAGAAGAACTAGGTTTGTGTATATAATTGCATTGTTGTTGTGATCTTATATTAAATGTGAACAGAAGTTATTGATTGGAATTTCTATTGCCTTAAGGAAACATTTAGTTTAATTACATTCTAAAAGTGGCCGTTGTTAATGATAACAAATCCAAGAAGCGCTTTTAACATCTACTATATTGAAACAATGATGTGGTCATAATGTCTGAATGTAGTTCTCATTACTTGATTTATCGTTTTCGAGAATTGAGATAAGTTTATTTGACCACTGATATGTCCTTGCAAAAATTTGTTGCTGCAAGACATTGCTGTTTTATGATTTTGAATTATTCATATATATAATTTTTACACCATGTGCTAGCATGGATGCCCTTGTGCATTTGCCAAGCTTATTATGAAAATAGATACTGTATGTTTCTAAAAACCATATAAACAGTCGCATTTCATTATTTCAGGTTTTTATGTACTGTATTTTATGTGTTGTTGTTCAAGTATAGTACTTAGAGACTTTAGCTTTTAAACAAATTTAGTAAGCGAAGGTCCATTCATTCCTTTTTATTCTGTCAGTTGCTGTTTCTAAAGTTTTGATTAGAAAAACTAATTGTCTACCATGATTTGGTAGGATGGATGAAGGAAGGCAGCCTCTTTCAAGGAAATTACCAATTTCTTCAAGCAAGATTAGTCCATACAGATTGATCATTATACTCAGGCTTGTGATTCTCGGCCTCTTTTTTCACTATAGAATTCTTCATCCAGTCAACGATGCCTATGGATTGTGGCTTACATCAGTAATTTGTGAAATATGGTTTGCCGTATCTTGGATATTAGATCAGTTTCCAAAGTGGTATCCAATTGAGCGAGAAACATATCTAGATAGATTATCATTGAGGTATCTCTCTCTCTCTCCCTCACACACAAACACATTGTGGTTATTATTGTCAGGAATTTCAGCTTCAGCTTTTAATTTTCCTGTAGGTATGAGAAAGAGGGGAAGCCATCTGAGTTGGCGAGTGTGGACGTATTTGTTAGCACAGTTGATCCTATGAAAGAACCTCCACTTATCACTGCAAACACAGTCTTGTCCATCCTTGCTGTAGATTATCCAGTCGATAAAGTTGCATGCTATGTCTCAGATGATGGTGCGGCCATGCTTACTTTTGAAGCTATCTCTGAGACATCTGAATTTGCAAGAAAGTGGGTCCCTTTCTGCAAGAGGTTCAGCATTGAACCTCGAGCTCCAGAATGGTATTTTGCTCAGAAGGTTGACTATTTGAAAGACAGAGTAGATCCAGCATTTATCAGGGAACGTCGTGCAATGAAGGTTTGTGGCTCATCCTTTTTATTTGTTTATGCTGTTATTTCATCCTTGTCCCATTCTTGTACATGACAGAAATGGTGGCACTGAAAATTCATAAACTGTGACTGGAGAAGAAGCTTGCCTTTGCATTCAATTAATAAAATGAAAGCTGAACTTTTTCTCTTGAAATTATTTTTATGACAACAATGATATTCACATCGTAAATAAATAAATAAGTTTGGTTTCATTTTAACAATTGACATTATGGATTTTTGTTGTGATTTGTTGATTTCAGAGAGAGTATGAAGAGTTCAAAGTTCGAATAAATGGGTTAGTTGCCACGGCACAGAAGGTTCCTGAGGATGGTTGGACAATGCAGGATGGCACTCCATGGCCAGGGAATAATGTCAGAGATCATCCTGGAATGATTCAGGTGAAATATTTTGTTTGAAAACCTTTATGAGAGTGGTTTCAGGGGGTAGACATCCTCCTTGCCTTATAGTTAGCGAGATTTCAAGTAAATCTAATGCTTGCTATCCTCCTTCAGGTTTTCCTTGGTCATAATGGAGTTCATGATGTTGAGGGAAATGAATTGCCTCGTCTAGTTTACGTGTCTCGTGAGAAGAGACCGGGATTTGATCACCACAAGAAAGCTGGGGCTATGAATTCTTTGGTAAAACTCTCTCACAAACAAACTTTTCTGGCATTTTATCATTCTCTTCCCACTCTGACATTTTGTGTTTGCCTGTTAATGAAGGTGAGGGTCTCTGCAATCATAACAAATGCTCCTTACATGCTGAATGTTGATTGTGATCATTATATAAACAACAGTAAGGCACTTCGAGAAGCCATGTGCTTCATGATGGACCCGACATCTGGAAAGAAAATCTGTTATGTGCAATTTCCACAAAGATTTGATGGGATTGATCGTCATGATAGATACTCAAATCGTAATGTCGTATTCTTTGATGTAAGTGAGAGTCGTCTTAATGATGTTGGTTTGATACACACATGGGCTTTCTTTTTCTCGATAAGCTCATCCATTTTTCTCAATGCAGATCAATATGAAAGGATTGGATGGCATACAAGGACCTATATATGTTGGTACTGGATGTGTCTTCAGGAGGCAAGCACTTTATGGGTACGATGCCCCTATCAAGAAGAAGCCCCCAGGGAGGACATGCAATTGCTTGCCAAAATGGTGCTGCTGCTGTTGCCGATCTAAAAAGAAGAATAAGAAATCAAAATCAAATGAAAAAAAGAAGAGCAAGGATGCTTCTAAGCAGATACATGCATTAGAAAATATCGAGGAGGGAATTGAAGGTATGAATAACACTTAGTAGTTTCGCAGAGTTGAAAATATCAATAGTTTCATATAAGGATTAAATAATCTCCACTCTGGTACGTGTCTTAAAATGGAAATTAATCTTTCTTGACTTCTCATAGCCAATCAAATTAGTCCCTCGTCTTATGTTGCTCTTTGCTTGCATTAGACTGTACAAAATCCTGACCATTGCTATGATTATCGAACTTTGATTACAGGAATAGATAATGAAAAATCAGCCTTGATGCCTCAAATAAAATTTGAGAAAAAATTTGGACAGTCATCGGTTTTCATAGCGTCTACACTTATGGAAGATGGTGGGGTGCCAAAAGGAGCAAGTTCTGCGTCACTTTTGAAAGAAGCCATTCACGTCATCAGTTGTGGTTATGAAGATAAAACTGAATGGGGGAAAGAGGTATTCATGCCATGAATATTCCATATTTTATGATTTAGCTAATAAGGCTTCATTTCAAAGAGAATTGACATTTGACTTTCCTGTTGTCTTATTGTCATGATGTTCCAGATTGGGTGGATTTATGGCTCTGTCACTGAGGATATATTAACTGGCTTCAAGATGCATTGTCATGGCTGGCGATCAGTGTATTGCATGCCAAAAAGACCTGCATTTAAAGGCTCAGCTCCAATAAACCTTTCAGATCGTCTACACCAGGTTCTCCGATGGGCGCTGGGATCTGTTGAGATTTTATTGAGTAGACATTGTCCAATATGGTATGGATATGGATGTGGATTGAAATGGTTGGAGCGCTTCTCTTACATAAACTCTGTTGTTTATCCCTTGACATCGATCCCCTTGATTGCCTACTGTACCTTACCTGCTGTCTGTCTACTTACTGGGAAATTCATTGTTCCCGAGGTAATTTCTTTACCCATATCTTTCTCAAATAAATTGAATAATATTGTGAGTTTTCAGGCTTTCTTATAAATCTTGTTTTCATGTGGTATACAGATTAGTAACTATGCCAGTATCATTTTCATGGCTCTCTTCATATCCATAGCTGCAACTGGTATCCTCGAAATGCAGTGGGGAGGTGTTGGCATACATGACTGGTGGAGAAATGAGCAGTTCTGGGTCATTGGCGGTGCCTCGGCGCATCTATTTGCTCTTTTCCAGGGTCTTCTGAAGGTTCTGGCTGGAGTTAACACCAATTTCACTGTCACCTCCAAAGCAGCAGATGATGGAGAATTTTCAGATCTCTACCTATTTAAATGGACATCTTTGTTGATCCCTCCTATGACTTTGCTTATCATAAACATTATCGGAGTCGTAGTTGGAATTTCCGATGCCATCAACAATGGTTACGAGACTTGGGGTCCACTCTTTGGTAAGCTATTCTTTGCGTTGTGGGTTATAGTTCACCTTTACCCATTCCTCAAGGGGTGGTTAGGGAAACAAGACAGGCTTCCCACCATTATTGTCGTTTGGTCGATTCTTCTAGCTTCTGTTTTAACACTTCTATGGGTTCGAATCAACCCATTTGTGTCAAAAGGTGGCATTGTTTTAGAAGTTTGTGGGTTGGATTGCAATTAAGACTCATGACGTAGAAGGTTAAATGGTTCGAGTTAAATGTAGAAAGGTCATTTTAGGAGTGCGTAAGCGAGCTATGATTTTTATGGAAAGACAAAAGACACCCCCTGACCAAGCATGATTCCTCGCAATAAGTTTGGAATGAAAATTGTGGCGGGGGTGTGTGTAGATACACAGGACTGACTTTGCCATTTGTTTTGTGTAGTTTTCATTAATTCATTTGATAAATGTGTATTTTTTGTTGTTGATTATAAGATCTTGTGTGTAATATGAGAGAACATGAATTGTTTTGATATAATTTATGTACCCTTCCAGTGTTGGAAAGAACTTTACCTGAATTTTCCCTTTAGAATTGGATTGAGATGTGTTGCTCCAGCTTGTATTCTGCTGCGTCTTCAATTAAAGTTGTTGCTAAGAGCATCACTGTTCAGAATGCCTCCGACGCAAGTTCTTGCAAGCTTTCCGTCCAGGCTTTTTACTTTTTTGACGGGTCTTGACTGACTAAATTGAAGTCACACGACACTTTGTTCATGAAATTTGTACTGGAAAACCTCGCAAAAATTGAGATTGTTGGTGCCTGATGATTTGCGCGACATCTGAGTTTTATATTATAGCTCGAAGGAATAAATAAATAAATGGTAAACCACCATTGCAGTATGCAGAGGTATCTCTTGAAGCAGGGGACTGGTTATTCATCTGTTCCTGTTCGGTTGAAGTGCTAAGCCTGAGGCCATAATTATCTAAACCCTGCCAGAGGCTAACTTTATGCGAAAGAGATTCTGCACATATAATTCTACATCAACTTCATCAGCCAGTCGTGCAATAATATGATGAAACAATATAGCGTTATGGTACAGTGAATATACAAATATAAGCAAGTATTTCGTTGCTCAAGAAATCGGGGGCGTTCAAGCATAAGATTACACAAACAAATCTAAATTCTGCTGAACAACCAAAACATATAGTATTCATATGCCAGTAAAAGATGCATGAGATATGCTCATATCTAAACGCGAAAACCTAAAACCACCAACCGAAAACCAGAAGGGCCCATTTTAAATCTAATTGTTCCTGAGATTCCCCAGAGCCCGCCTCTTTGATAATGGGTTCGGAGCTGTCATGTTACCCCGTTTCTCCATCTTGATACTTGCCAGGTTTTCTTTCATGCCGGTGTAAGTGACCATCTTCTGAGGAGTTGCTTGAACAAAACCAGTTTTCCTGGCCTCCCTTCGAACCAATGACGTAGTCAACTGTTTAGCGTCCGAACTATGGGTTTCTTCCTCTTTGTCACATGAAACCCCTTTTTGAGATGAAGGCAACTTCAGTTGATGCGTTTGATCATTCCTGACAGCAATGTCTGCAAAACAATTCACGCAAAGATCTTAGTCCAGTGTTTGGACGTCATCTTGTGAGATCAGGTCTAAAACACTGTCCAAACAAAGAATACATGAAATCGCAAGATTTTGTTTTTATTCATATACCTTGACTGCTAGTTGAATTGATAATTTCAGTGGATTGATCCAATGTGGATATATTTGGTTTGGATGAAACATTCACACTTAAGTTCTCTATTACTCCGATATCTTCAACACTGAGGCTTTCATTATTATATTGTTTTAAGTAGCTGGAATTGCGTTCCCCCATTTGCTCCGATGAAACATCATCATGATAACCATTTACCTCATTAACATCTATCAAGATTTCCTTTTCTTTGGAATCGTAAGAATGCTCAGTATTCACAGATTTATTCTGATGATTCTCACAGTTAATGCGTTCTTGAATGCTATCAATCTCGAGAAGAGCACAATCTTTCTTCTTTGAACCTTCGACATCTTCAAAGCTGGGCTCATCTGAAACAGAAAAGTATGTGTGTTTTTCCTCTTCAATTTGCTCATCCATTACTTGCCATAGTTCACCATGTTGCTCTTCATCAACTTGAATAGCGGCTTGCTCAGTAACAGCTATATTTTCATACACCTTCCCAGCACCCTCGTTTCTCAAATTGGTGTGCAAGAACCGTGCAACTGACGTTTGATTCTCATCCTGTTCGTTCTCTTCAAAAAATAAATTCAACTCCCAGGCATCATTTTCTGTTATACGATGCTGAAATGCACTGACTGAAGTACCAGCGGAAGAATCGACATCTCGCTGACGTTTGAATGGAGAAGTAACAAAGCCATTTCCAAAGTCTACAATCTCCTCGGAGAAAACACCTACATCAAGCTGATGCAAGCAATTTGTTGCCTCGGTCTCAATGGAGTGGCTCTCTCTCTCTTTTAATGCGTGTTTACAATCTCCTCGGAGAGAACACCCACATGACTGCTGATTTTGAGTCGGATAATCAAGGCCAACCATGAGAAGTGATTCATTTAATGCGTCTGGGTGCTCATTAGCTTGCTCTATAGCAACTTCCTGAGGATCACTGGGATTAGATTCTAGGTTGGTATTATCTGTGGCTAAAGCTTCTCTAACTTCCTCAGCCCCGACCTTTTGTGCTATTAAAACTTTGAAGTCCCCTTGATGGAATTCACCCTGCTCTGTGGGAATGCTCCCTACAAAACAATCACGATAAATCAAGGTGCCAATTACGTTAGATACTAAGTTCAATAAGGACATAATCAACAATCATACCTCTGTAATCGCAAGTTGTTTCTTCTCCTCCGTGACTTCTCATATCCTTACAGTATAATTGTGGTACAAATTCACCTTCTGTCCCACAACAACGTACAAAAAATTAAAAACCAATAAGTAATCTCATGTCGCTTTACTTGGAGAATAATACGACACTAGCAATGCAAACCGTAATGCCCAAGAGCTAGACGGGTGTGAAGCTAATTCTATAGACCAATCCAAGATGGGCAAAAAATTATGGTTTGAATCAAAGAACATGTCATGAAGTAATCAAAAGTCAGCGGATCTCATATCAGATCTCTTGCCTATCAATATAGAAAGACGTTTAGTATACATCAAAAATCAACATAAGATTTCAGGATTGTAAGGTGGAAACACTCACTATAAGACTCTGGACCATTTCGCTGTACCACAGAAGCACCTGAGGTGATTTCAGGTAAGCGACAAGGGGTATCTGGAGACAGGCTTTCTTCCGATTTGCTGCAGCTTAAAAATCTTTCTTGTAGCGGAATTTCTGCCATTTCCTGTGATGCCTCAGCTGGAATAACTGTTTGTGGAATCCCTCCAATAACCACTTCCTCTAGTATGTCCATCTTTGCAGCGGCTCCTGAGCTAACTTTGTCTATTGCACCCGATCCTATTTCACAAGTATCTTGGATGTCAGAATAATAGATATTGTCTACTTTTAAGTCAAGAGGAGCATCATCTAAAGTTTCGTTGCTTATGCTTGTCTTTGCTACATGCTCATTTAAAGGATCATTGCTTATCAAATTGTCTTCCGAGGCTACTCCAGATTTTTCAACTTGATCTTGTTCTCCATTCCCTAGGATTAAATTCACTTCCCGGTTGGTGAACAAGACTTCTTCAACATTTTTGTTCATCCATGCAGTATGCTCAGAATCGTTGCTTATCAAATTGTCCTTCGAGGCTTCGCCATCAGATTCTTCAACTAGATCTTCTTCTCCACTCCCTTGAATCAAATTCACCTCCCAGTTGGTGAACAAGGCAGATGCATCAGATCCAGTGAGAAGCTCTAGGGGTACTTGTTCTGTTAATAAGAGAGACAGATTGTTAAATATAAGAAATAATGCTCTTAGAAAATGACTGTAAAGAAGAGTCTTAAATGTACTAATTTAATCGACAATTATATCATTTGAGAACAGGAAAAAAAATTCCTTTGGAACTCTACGATGAATCCTTAATAGATCTTATCCCTTTGTGTCAAAAAAGCGTACCTTTTGGAACGTGTAACCCAGGACAAGAGTAGTGATGGAGAGATACAATCAATCAGATTATTATTATTTTATATATATATATATACACTTGGCTGAACTACTGTCGGATAAGCGTAAAAGAAAGAAAACAACATTTCATTCTGAACGATTTTTCACAAACGCCTACAATCAATAATTATTTCATACTCTGTAAAAGTTTACGACTCTGATTTGATTCTAAAGAATTGTTACTAATACTTGAGATGATATGAAAAATTAATTTATAGACACACCTCTGTCGTTAGAAGCCATAACCTTTAGTCCTGCCTCATTGCCGATTGACTTGCTACCTGGATGAGATTTATATTTTTCTCCTGCAACTAACAAAACGAAAATTAACTCCAACTTGCCACACTACAAACAAACAGACGCGAAGATCAATTGGATATGTCATTTTCAAATATTCAATCTTCCACAGGAAGGATTTTATCTGATAAGTTTCAGTATTAAGTAACACATTCAGGCTTCAGATACTTAAGTGAAAAAAAAAAAAGAGAAGAGCCGAAGTTGGCAGAGGATAAGATGTCGTGACCTGACCTTCCCGCCCCTACTTACCATGAGATAATAAAACATTCAGCTCTGAAACAGCATCAGTACTTGAACCCATTCCGCATATTCCAGAAGACTCAGCAAATAATTTTTGTTCTAATGAAGATTGCTGAGCCTTTTTCCCGCTACTTATAGGTATCTGTGGAGAAATCGGTGTTCTTTCAGTCCACTTGGTGCAGCCTTCAGTTTTCTCAAAACAAATCTTTCCAATTACGGCCACTGACCCAGCTCTATCTGCTTTAATGTTCTTGCTGGCATCATTTAATGCAGCACTACAATCATCTTTACTCGCATGAAGAAGTCCCTCCTCAACTGAGTGCTCTGCAATGCCCTTCGGGGTAACCTGTGGAAGAGAAACAATGCTGCATTCGTTCTCATCATCAATGTTGCTCTGGTACAACTTCGAATCATCCTCCATCTTTTCAACGTTAAATGCAGCTATGACATCCATAGAGATACGGTTTTCTAAAGAAACGGTAGCATTTCTTTCTAGCTCTAAAGCATTCACCTCTTTGAGATCGTCAAATTTACCAGCCTTGACTCCAAGTTCAAGCTCAGAGCCCATAAATCCATTTGATGTTTCATCAATACCCTCACAATCTGCAGAAGCAATGTCAGGGGAAGCATTGCGGCCAGCATCATTAATTTTCAAAAACTCACCACCATAATCTGAAAATAGGTTACCAAGCCCCACGGGACAATTTCGTTGTGCAGTTCCTTCATTTTGTGTGTCCGACATGTCCAATTTTTCGGTTGTCATAATCAGTGATTCTTTGTCAGCTGCTTCACCATATTTACTGATATGATCATAAAGATCACCATCGCTCACTTCTGCAGTTTTTTCTTCATCAAAGCCATCATTCATACCTTGTGTAAAAGTGCCAGCGTTGGAATCGCTGCCTATAGATATGATCTGTTGGTCTGTCCACATATTAATTCCTTCTATGCTCTTAGAAGTGTTTCCCCGTGATCCAACTCTCTTTCCCCCAAAACTTTCGAGTTCTTTATAAATGGTTGGAGTCAAAGTTGCATCAGCTTTGCCAGCCACCTCATCACTGATGCTGTGGTCACAAAGCTCAAACAAGAGAGCACCTGTTACAGATTCCTTCCTGACAACCTGATCACACTGGTATCTAGCCGTATTTTTACCACTGGCCAACTCTTTGCTTGATATAAGGAAGTCACTAGGACGGCCCATCATCATATCAAATGTTTTCCCTTCAAAACCTTCCATTTCTTTAGAAATTAACCAAGTTAAACTGGAAGCATTTGCCTCTGCAGACACCTTCTGGCAAACATTGTCGTCACCATGTACAGTTTCTACAGCGCATCCTGATTTTTCTTCCTTAAATTCACTTTGTTCAGCATCTGACTCCCCATCCATGTTTCGGCCGCTCTCCATGACCATAACAGCTTCATGGGACTTGCTAACAGGGACATCAATGGAAGCATCAATGCTGCAGTTTCTCATTGCATTCATCTCATTATAACCACCAAGCTTCTCAAAAAGAATTGGTGAACTATTCACTCCAGTTGATGCTTTACCACTGTCACTGTGAGTAGTAACTTCACTTTCTCCTGTTGTCTCGACAGCGCAAATATCAGTTTTCATTGCAAAAGTAACCTCCTTTTTTTCTTGCAACGAAGATTGTGGCAAAGCATCTGCAGCAGCTTCGTTTTCCTCCAGAACGTGCTTTTCATCCGTACAACTTGAATTAATCTTTTCTGTTGATTTCTCATCTGAAGCATCAACAATATATGAAAGGTAGTTTTCAGGTTCATTAAACTAAGCATCAGTACTTTCAGTGACATGAATGTTGATAATATTTGTTGATCTCCAATATAATTTTGTTTTAGATAGAAAAGCAGTGGCTTATGCATATACTAGAGTATATTCCCCAAATGTTGTCGCATAAAAAAAAACTCACCATGATGCTGCATTTTCCTGTCCTCGGAGGAATCACCTGCATAAAAGGACAATCTTTGCTTGCCAATACCAGTGACTGCCAAGAGAAACAGATTGCGTTAAAATTAATTCAAGATGACAGCATAAAAGGGAAAATGTTGTTAGGAGGAAGAAATCAAAAAATTGCAAGAGCTGGTAAGGCGCCCTTACATTGTAAAGGAACAATGGTCACAGAACCATTTTCACCTTCGTCGGTGCCCTTTTCTGGGGCACTCAGACAGGTTCCTTCTCCATGTAGAAGTTCATGTGTGCATGTTCTTCTAGAGACCAGCAAAACATTGCTAGAGTTTTCCTCTGAAATGAAATTTTGGTTCTCCTCGGCAGCTTGGATAAGGAGGACATCACCATCCTCCTGTAGGTTTATTTCAGTGATAAAACTAACCATCTTTTCACCAGCAGCTGGTGATGGTCTATCATCACAAGATGCCTCTTCATGCTCATTTTTATTTGTTCTAATTTTCTGTCCAGTATTTTCTAGATCACAGAAACCACCCTCCACAGCAGATGTTCTGTCCACAAGTTCAGTTGAACAATCATTGACATCACCACTTTCTAAGTGTACGTCTTCTCTCAGTTCTTTCCTTTCAAGTCCATTCTCCAACCCTGAGAAGTTGGAAGGTTGGTCAACATAATATTTAGAACATCCTAAGTAAATACTGAAAAGAAAATAGCATATTTTCATTCTAGATCACTCAATTACCTGAAAAATCTGATTGCTTTGCAAATGAGAAACGATTAGCTAGGGGAAACGTATCAGAAGCATTAGTCTGAAGTTCTGTTTGTCCGTGTTCATCTAAATTATCATTACCCAAATCTGCACCACCTTCTTCCTTAGATCTGCTAGACGGATCATCCACACCAACCTCAATGATAGCATCTACAGCAAGTTTCTCCATGTCACCTGCGACAGTATTAGCCTCCTCATTAAGGACTATGGGCTGACTTGCATTCTCTGGTGTTTCTTGGTTTGCAAAACATAACATCACTGATGTTGATGTTGGAGACGGAGTTTCCTGCAAATTTGTTTTAGTGTCTACACCTTCCTGAATGTTAGAGCATCCAGCAGCGACTTCTGAGAAATTGGTTCTCATTTCACTTGTTTTACTCTCAGATCCCTTCTTGTCAGAAGTTTCAAAGACTTCCTTGGAGCAGCTCAAACTGAAATTAGGTTTGTCCCCTGTAGCTTCTGGCATGGTCAATCCAGTGTCCTCAATTTGTGTTTCTTCAGTAAATAGAGCTTCCTCTACCATAACTGGAACTGCAGATATGCCATGTTGCTTCTTTTCAACAATTTTTCCAGGGACGGTAGATCCAACCAAGTTACCTCTAGAGGCGTGCTGTGCCAATTCTCTTGAAGGTTTACCAGCCAAACATTCACCCACTGTAGAAGAATCTGTCTCCAGTGTTGGGCCACGCTTTCGTTTCAGACATCCAACCATACCAACAGCTTCACCAATTCCTAGTTCACCAGTGGCAAAAGCAGGGCTTAATACAACAGTGTTGCTTCTGGACCCCCTCACATGGCCAATCGATATCGGAGCCTTTTCAATCTCACTGCTAAATTGTCCAGAAGCTTCAACCTTGTTAGCAAACTTCAAATCTGCATTCCTAGATTGTTTTATGGTTTCAATTTTCGCATCTGGTCCTTCACTTTCAACCTGGCCCTTTTGAGCTGTAAAAGACTTCTGTCTTGAAGCATTTCTATCTTGAGCGTTCAAAGATTCCTCGAGCTGAACAGCCTTGTTATGCTCTTTGTTAACCTCGGTAATTTCGTCTGCACTTTCAACCGTAGCCTGAGCTCCAAACCTTGTCCTCCTCCTAGTAACGACTTGCACAATAGGTTTGGAATCTGTAGCCTTTGCCTTGTTTCTTTTTGATCGCCTGGCATCCTTTGCAGATTCAAGATCTTTTTTGGACACGGTTTCTACTGCGACTCCCTTCTGAGGCAGAATAGATTTACGTCTCAAAGCATATCTACCGAAATCCTTCAACGGTTCTTCAAGATGAAGAACCTTTTGACTTTCATCCTGAATCTCGATGGTTTCAGCTTTGTTTGCAGTCACAGATGATGTATTCTCCTCCAACTTAGAGCGTGACCGAGAAGTCCAACCAACAATTTCAGTTTTACAAAAACACCCACTCGTTAATGAAGTACCTTCCTTCTTGCTAGTATTTCTTCTTGATCGCCTGCCACCCTTCACTGACTCAACACCTTCTTCAGATAGGATTTCTACCACCAACCGCTTTCGAGGCACAAAAGACTTTCTTCCCAAAGCATTTCTACCTGCACCCTTCAAAATTTCTTCAGTCTGGAGAACCTTTTCATATTCATCCTGAACCTCGACGGTTTCAGCTTTATCTGCAGTTATAGAAGAAGTATTCTCCCTTAACTTAGCCCGTGACCGAGTAGTCTTTCCAAAACTTTCAGTTTTTCCGAAATCCACACTCAATAATGAAGTGCTTTCATTCTTCCTAGCATTTCTTCTTGATCCTGATGGCGCATTTGCAGGTTTAGCATCGTCTTTTGCACTTACATTCTCTTCAGAAACTTCATCCGAGAAACGAATCCCATCACGATTCCCCCTTTTTCTAGACTCTCCCCGTTTTGAATTCTTCCTAGAAACAACCAACTCCCCTTCAACGTTCTCCTCGATCACCACCTCTCTACTTCTCAGTCGCCTCCTACCCGATTTGTCTTCACCCTTCACAAGTTGAACATCTCCCTCTTTAGTGATTACAGGAGGTCGTGAGTTATCACTAACATCAACATTTTCCACCCCAACGCTCCCTTTCTTTTCTCGTCCTCTCCCTCTCTTCTTCCCAACAACCTCATCTACATTTCTTCCAACTGTTCTCTGCTCTCTATTCCTACTTCCAGGCGGAGAACCAATAACTTTCCCATAATTAACCATGCTCCTCCTCCTCTTCCTTCCTTTATACACCGAAGGCTCGTATTCACGTATTTCAACATCAGGCTTGAATTTAACATTCTTCAATATTTTAGTCACTTTCATAGAATCACTCACGTTTTGTACTTCTCCTTGACCTTGCCCTTTTGGATTTTCAATTCTCTGTTTATAGTTCACAAAAATAAAAAAAATTATAATTCTTTCAATGTTTAAACCATAATGATCACAAAACAAACACAATAAATTAAGCCTAGTCAATTTTTTCCGTATTTAAATCAAATTATTATTAAATTTACACAATAATTAACAAATTCGTCATATCGATTGGAGATTCCAATTTCAAACAAAAAAAAAGAAGTTACCAGAAACCCTTCAAGCCTGTAATTAAACAAAGATAAATTATCAGTGTCTAACAGAAAACACACCTTGAGAGTCAAAGTCAACAAATCAGCCATTTCGGCATTGGATTTATTAGCAGGAATTCCATGCTTTTTACAAAGCGCTTGCAGTTGTTTCCTCTTCATGCCATGAAAATCCCTTTCTACTTCTTCCATTTTTCTTCCTTCAGAAACCACTCATCAAATACTCTCTACTTGCCAACAGTCCCTTTCCTTTTCCTTTTTTTATCAGTGATGGGAAACAAGAAGGCTTCAATTGTAAGTTTTTGTGCGAGGCAGTTTAAATTCAAAACGGCTGGTTTTTCATTTCTCCCGCTCTTTGAAACGGCTTTATTTTTCTATTATTACCCCCACTCGCGACTCTGATCGATGATCAAAACTCGCCTCCATGTGACAAGTGATGAGGGCGAAATAGTAATTGAGGTTAGATTGAAAGGGCAGGCATAGCGAGTATGATTTGTTTTTGCTGATATTGAATTAACGCGTCTAGTATGGATATCTGTAGAGTGGATAAGACGCTTTAGCTACTGCCACGTGCAGGAGTGTCTTTATTCCAAGTCAAATTCTTGGGAATTGTATTTGATGATCGTCTGATTATTTGAGGCCACAATCGAACGGCTCTCGCGTTCATGCTGAGGACATATTCAAAATGGATAAATATCGTTCTGGCCCTTCTGGGGATCTGGTCTTGTCTAATATGGACCTCGGCCCTCAGCAGTCAGCTTCCCCTTCCTTGTGATTTGGGCTCTGGCCCATGTTTGATGATTATGTTATGAAATGAAGGGGTTGATTTAAATTTATTCAACCAATATTTTGTTCCTGCCAAATTTTTTAAAAAAATATAAACTGCGAATATCAAAATTAATATGATATAAGATATATACAAGGGGTAAATCATGTCAAATTAGGTTTACCCTCACAACCTATGACCCGAGTTTTATCTGGGGTCGTCCCCAGATCAAGTTTTAAAACTATAATAATAATTATTTTTATCCATACGTTGACTTGGATCAACTCAAGTTGACCCTTCTATTGTAGTATGTGACTCATGGGCAGATGCTGGAGTGAAGTGAAGCGGAGCGGAGTAAGGGAAGTAAAGCTTACCGATTAAAAATTACTAATATCTTTTGTACGACTAGGATGTAAATACATATTATATAACTCTAATTTTGACAGATAGTGAAATAAAACTCATTGCTCTTGTGAATGTAGATATATTGTCGAACCATGCTGGATCTGTGTGTTTTTCTTGTTTTCTCTATTGCGCAATATTCATCATTATTGTTGTAAGTTTCACAACTCCTCTCAATTCATGACCTAGGCCTTATCTGAGTCGACCCTTAAATTAGATTTTAAAACTATGATAATAATTATTTTATTATTATGTTAACTTATATCAACCTAAATTAACCCCCCCAACCATGATCCAAATCTTGTCCGGGTCAACCTTAGAGTTGGGTTTTTTAAAATTATCATAATAACTATTTTTTTCTGATATTGCCTTGAGTCTACCTGGGCTGACCATCCCGACTCTTGACATGGTCTTTGCCCTCAGGTCAACCTCCTAGTTGAGTTTTAAAACTGTGATAATAATTATTTTTATCCTTACATTAACCTGGGGTAATAGTTAACCTGACTCATGTCTGGCTCCAAGTCGATCCCCAATTCATGTTTTAAAACTATGATAATAACTATTTTTATCCTTACATTAACTCAGGTCAATAGTCAACCCTTGATTAATTTTAAAACTATAATAATCACTTTTATTCTTATGTTGACATAAGTCAATGGTCAACCTGACTCATGACTTGGGTCTTGCCCCGGATCGACCTCTAAGTCAAGTTTTAAAACTATAATAATAACTTTTTTATCATCATGTTGACTTGAGTCAATGGTTCACCCGGGCTGTGACCTAGGGTTGACCCTGGGTCAACTCCTGGTCAGGTTTTAAAATAATGATAATAATTACTTTTATCCTTACATTGATCAGGTCAATGGTCAACTTCACTCGTGACTCAAGCCTTGCCCGAGGTTGACCATCGAGTCAAGTTTTAAAACTATGATAATAAATATTTTTATTATTATGTTGATCCATGTCAAGGATCAACCCGACCCATAACCCGAACCTTGTCCTAGGTCAATCCCTAGTCACGTTTTAAAAATATAGTAATAACAATTTTTATCTCTGTATTGACTTAGGTCAATGATCAACGCAACCTGTGATCCGAGTCTTGCCTCGAGTCAAGTTTTAAAATTATGATTAAAACCATTTTTATTTTCATGTTGACTCGGATTAATGATCAACTCGATATGTGACTCAAGCCTTGCCCCGGATCGATTCTCTAGTTGAGTTTCAAAAATATAATAATAATTATTTTTATTTTTAAATTAACCTGATCAACAGAGGCTAACTCCTATGTAAATATTTGGATAAGTTTGTCTTATCTCTTTTAATGGGACAAAAAAATATTTACCATAACAACATTAACACATGATAAAAATCAAGTTTTATATTGTTTAAAGATGCCCCAAATAATTTTACAAAAAAAAGAAAATCATGCTCATTTTGCATCTTTATCCAACATATTAAACACTACCCTAATCAACAAGTTACATTAACCTTTTATGCCCCTAATTCTTAACTTTGAATCCTATAATTATCAATTGTCTGTATCTATAGAATCACTCTTGTTTTTGTTTTGTATAGATAATTTTTAATTAAACATATATTTTTTTATATTTATTTTTTAAAATTATTACTAAAAATATTTATTTAAACCGTAACCATAAATATACCACAATACATTTTTGAATTTTCAATTCCCTGTTTATAGTTAAGAAAAAAAAACAAAAAACAAAAAAATTATAATTCTTTCAATGTTTAGAAGGAGACGTATGCATGTCTCCTTCCAAATGAATTTAGATTAAACTCAAAAATACAAAAACATATTAAAGGAATTTAGATTAGAAAAAAAAAACTCAAAAATACAAAAACATATTAAATGCTCATGCTTCATATACGAGATTACAAGAAAGCCCACTTATGCTTCGGCATGCGTCAAGGAAACTTTCTTCGATCCTTGATTATTAACCTTGAGTCCTCGTCTGTGTGAAGCCGTTGGCTATGTGATATAATTCAAGACGGGTTATGAGAAATTCTGAGATTTCAACAAACATGCGTGTGTAGTGGTTTCTGTTTGTAAGCTGCAGAATATGAGTCTGGTTCTTTGTCAATTCAAGTTCACATATCTTGACAAGGTCCAAAACCCCCGCGATGTCGAAGTGGGAAGATTGCAGACCTGCACTTAGCCCCGAGAGTGCATTTTCGAAATGGCCAGTGATATTCACGTACGAGGACAGACAATTCTGAAGGGGCTCTCTTGAAGGAGTTGTATTCCCGAGAAGGTTTTCTATCAAAGCCTTGGCATTTTTCGCACCGGAAATCGCCAACTGGACACTAATTTCGGCAAGAGTGGAGATGTTTGCTGTGGCAGTTCTAGGATCCATTTGAAGAGCATTGACGCATTCATCATATTTTGCGACATACCCTGATCTTTCACCGTAAGCCATCATCAATTTCTCAATCTCAGTGCAGACATCTTCTACTAGCTCGGATGGGGCAACTGTTGCCATTGACTGGGAAACGAGGAGCATTAAAATGGCTGATAATATGAAGACGTGACTTGAGGAATCCATTGCTTACTTTGTTGGTGGAGGTAACTAGGCCTGATATGATTGGGATATTGTGAAGACTAATTGCCCCAAGAGTTGGTGTAATTTATAGCCACAACAAATCTCATGCGGCAAGAAAGAAGTCGACATGATTAGTAAATCCTCGCTGGACAAAAACGCAACCAGATCAGTTTAGTTTTTTCTATTTACCTAAAATTGGGTTATACGCTTCCTTAATCTGCAGAACCCAAAAAAAGGGCTGAAGTTACGCCTTCTTATTTTCCCACGGCAAAGCCTTTGTATCATTTGACCTGCCAGCTTAGCTCTTTAGGTCTTTGTTCTAATTAACCATAGTACTGACAGCCTTCAGAAGAAACAATCAATCATTAGATTGTTTCATAGTCGCCAATTCTTCGCAGAACATATCGCTTACCCAATAACCTCAAAGCTAGCACAAAATACTAAAGCTTTCATACCGATTAACTTTAGGCAATGATATTTTTAACCCACAAGCATTTTGGCTCGCCATGTTTAAGAACGTTTAGTGAGAACCAGAAAAACAAAGGAAAAATGTCGAAATAGCATCTGATATCATTTTCTCCGACTCCTAATTTTAAGAAGACAACGTCCGAACTATTTTGGTCAAAACCAATCAAATAAAAACCAATCAAATATTATTATAATTATTATAAGAAATTCTAAACGTTATGGGAGTAGAAAAAACCATTGTTCATGCTAAGCGAGAAATAAAAATGATAAACTCTAATTTAAGGGTTAAAAAAGACCTCATAAAACCATACCTCACTTGAGCTTATACAAGAAAAAAATTCATCGGACATAACTACATTTTAGATCTTATTTTTTATATGTGTATAAAATTCTTTCAAGAACTAACCATATTTCTATCAATATTAATATTATATAAGAGATGGTGTATAAAAATCTTTTAAGAGCGTATCATATTTCTATCTACATTAACACATATGTTAGAAATATTCTTCCTCATTAATACATGTGTTAGAGGTATTTCTTATTAACATTAATAGATATGTTAGAGATATTTTTTCTATTTAATATTATTAAGGCAATATTACACTTCAACCCCTCATTTTCATAAAAAGTTTTATAAGCTATAAATAGACTATAAATCCCTTAAATAAAAGGTTTGGAATCTCCATTTTCTACTGTATATTTTTTTTAACGTATCTGTAATATTATTGTATTTTCTCTTAAAAAATTACTGACTTAATTATCGAATAATCCCTAAATTCATAAAAAAAAAACTTTTGTAGGTATCAAACAATCATCTCTAGCTACATTAACTACAAAGAATTAATTAGATTATCGAAATCAAGATACTAACTCAAGACATAAGTTTTGGATACAAGTTTCTTGGATTTTTAACCAATTATTCAAGATATAAATCTTATCTTTAAATTAATTTGATTTTTTAAGATATCATCATTTACATCGTTTAAAGAAATTTAATCAAAACACCATCAATTTCTTTCCAATGACATTTCCAAAATCATTAAAAGGCACGCAACTATGACACACCTTAACTAGAATGCTTAATGGATTTACCCGTTACCATGAGCACTTCTGCTAATTCAGACTTCCGACAACTCATCAACGCTGGATCATTGTGGGTAGCTTGGGCAAACACTTACAAGCTCAAGGGTACAAACTTTTGGAATGTGAAGAAAAAAGGGAAGTTGCACATGGTACTGGAGGAAGCTTCTTAAAATCAGAGAGCTGGTTTGGGATCAATTCTATTATATCTCGGGAAAATGGCAAACAAACAAATCAGTTTATGGTGGGACAATCGGCATCAAGACTGTTCTTGTTGAAGTTTTATGGGCAGAGACTTGTACAAGAATCCAGGAGATCACCTGATGCCAGGTTAAAGGAAGAAATTAATGATGGGAACTGGGGTTGACTAGTGCTAGATCTGATGCTATGGCAGAGGTGCAAATGGCTGTGTGGTGTTTTATTTCCTGATCCTGCCAGAGAGGATAAGGTGGATTGGAAAGCTAATGCTAATGGTGAATTTCAAGTTAGGGGTGGTCAAGAATTACATAGATGCATGAATCCTTTAATTACATAAATCAATCTGGGCCTCTTTCAACTTTCCTAGACATTTTTGTTGCTTAGTTGACTGTTCATAACAGGCTGTCCACCACAAGAAGGCAAATTGCTTTGGGAAGGCAGGTTGATGATATTTGTGCGCCGTGTGGAAATACAGACAAGGATCGTGACCATCTTTTCTTTGAGAGACCTTAAATTAAAGGCTCTTTAGAGTCCAGTTGTGCTGAAATCTGGAAATAACAAAAGTCCTGGAAGCTAGTCTTTTACATTTTGCAGTGGGCTGTGGCAAATTTGCATAAAGGGACTATTCAAGCTATTATCGGGAAAGCGGGATGGAACACCACCATCTTCGGTATTTGGAAGCAAGACAAGTTCTACATATGATTCGTTGCGGACAGCATAAGTCTGAGCTGCTTGAGGTTGTGGTCTCTGGTTCAGTTTGCTTTGAAAGAAATGTTTTTAAGATCCAAAACAGACCCTACTGCCAGCAACTTCACGAGCTTGACTTTTGAGCGTTAAAAAAAAATTGACAGAAGATTTTCTTCCCCTCTAATTCTCTGGGCAACGGAGAACAAGATTAGAGATAAAGAATACTAGTTACACATTAACAGATACAAAAAAAGAGGCTACATCAGCAACTAAATTAAACCAGGGAGAGAACTTGAATTTGAGCTTTGGCAAAAAAGGTAAAAGATTTTCTTCAATTCAATTTTCTGGACACTTAGACGTCAAAGGATAATAATTTCAGAGCTAACAAAAAGAGAAAGAAACGGAAGGAAGAGTCAGAAATCTCGTGTGGAAAGTGCCGCCCATGGCAACCAATCAGATAAAACAGACTGGTGCTGCGTTTGCACAGATAATTTCATCACTCTCTTTCTTCAACAATAACAAAACCTAGAAACTACAAAAGCAAAAACCCATTTTGAAATACTGCTTCCCTTATCCCTATGCTTTGCGACCATTTGAAGAAAGCCAGGAATGGAGGTTTATTTATAGTGGTAGCGATGGTTGCCCTAATTACAAATGGAACGGGAATGTCTAAACTACACGTCGTTTCTTTCCAAGCTGTAATTAATATTGGGCCTGCAAGCAAGGATAAGAATGACCTTTTTATGGGCCAAACTGATGAGCACGCTCTCATATTGGTATTTGGGCCATGACGGCCGAATAAAAATTTAGGGTATGCTTTTCAATTTATGGGACGTTTTTTAAAAAGTAGGGTTGTTCTATATTGTTATTAAACATGGCTTAGTTTATCAAAAAAAAAATGATTCAATAAATTACATTTGAAGTTTAATTGAGTTTTATTTTAAATTAATTTAAAAGTTAAATTAGTAAAATTTAATTGAGTTACTTAAATTAAACATGATTTAGTTAATTTCAAGTAAGTTTTTTAAAAAATATTTATTAAAAAATAATATTATTTTAGTTTTTTTTAATTTATCTAAAATTACATTTTATTTAAAAAAAACTCGAATATAATGATATAAATTTAAGACCCGAGTCTTTCATCAGGTCATATTGTTAGATGCAATTTTTATATAAATTTTTTAAAATTTGTTTTGAAAAGCTATAAAATTCTAAAATTAAAATAAATAAATTATTCACCTTTAAATTAAAAATCATTCCATTATTAGCAAATTGTTAAACCGATTATCTAAACTTTGCAATTATTTTTTAACATAATTTAAATCAGCAACTTTAAACCATTACAATAAGTTTAATTTATAAATGATAATTAGATATTATATCGAATTTATTATTTCAATGACATAAAAAAAAACCCGAAAAAATGAGGTGGTTTTATGCGAGAAGAAGTACTATATAAAGACCAACTAGGGTTTATTGACGCCCTCTGTCAGCTGTAGAGCTAGCTATTGTGTGTGTCGCCGCAGCAGTAGGTTTGTATCTCATCTCTCCGTCTCTCAGATTTCTCCTCTCTTTTCCTGTTTGGTTGCCAAGAAAATCTTGCAAAACTTTTCGACTGTCTTGAAAAACATAATAAAACAGGTTTTCCAATCTCATTGTTATGTAGTTACAACTTTCAACTATCTTTGCCTCTGTGGAAATGATCGAAACTAAGAGTTGTCTTGCTCTTTTTTCTTTTCTTTCTTATTTCAATCTATGATTCATTGTTTGTTTTGATTTGATTTGTTTTGTTTTGTTTTTCTAGTAATCAGCAGATCATAGTGTAAGAGCATGAAAATCGTTTCGCTTTTTGTATCATGGATGTATTTTGTTGTTTTTCGACATTGAGTTTCCTGCCTTTTATTCTGCAACAATTGTTACGTTTTCTGTTGCTTGAATACTATTTAGAGATAGAAGATTTTCTTAGGTATATTTCTTCGGTTGAAAGATCCAGTATTTATATGTAGTTCGCTGTCATGCTTATTCACGTTTGGTTACAACTAACTAAATAAATAAAATAAAATACAGAGAAAAGAAAAGAACTTGTTATTCTATGCACTAATATTGATGCTTAAGGGTCAATTTTAAATATTTATATCTTTATATATGTTTTTAATTAGATTCTAGTTTGTTAATCAATATGTGTTTGATTTTGTGGTGAAGAATAAGAAGGATGTCTCACAGGAAGTTCGAGCACCCAAGACATGGCTCCCTTGGATTTCTTCCAAGGAAGAGAGCTGCCCGTCACAGAGGAAAAGGTTATTAGTTGTATCTTTATCCTTAAGCGATGTGTTTCTTGGGTTTTAATATCATTGCGCACTCATTGTCTTCTGACAATTGAACTTTTGATTCTTGTTTTGACTCTGCTCAGTGAAGTCTTTCCCCAAGGATGACCCTAATAAGCCTTGCAAGCTTACTGCCTTTTTGGGTTACAAGGCTGGCATGACCCACATTGTCAGAGAGGTCGAAAAACCTGGATCCAGTAAGCGAGATATTCATTAACCCATTTTAAGTTTGTGAACGTTGTGAATTGAAGTTTTAAGTCTTATAAATGTTTTCCTTTTTGAAGATATAATCTTTGAGAAGTAAACATTATGCAACCCTGAAAATTTGTTCATTTTATTTTGATGTATGTTTTCAATTTTAAGTCATAGTCATATGGTGTTATGATCTTCAATATTTGGTTTCGCGAAACCTTTTTGTTTGTTCATCTCATCTTAACGTGATAAATTCCAGTGTTCTTTAAGATTCTTTTGTTTATCACTTTTTAAAAACCAGCATGGACAAGGTATTTTTCATTTAACTTGTGTATTTTGCTTCTTGTTTTGTAGAGCTCCACAAGAAGGAGACATGTGAGGCTGTAACCATCATTGAGACACCTCCAATGGTGATTGTTGGAGTTGTGGGTTACTTGAAGACACCATCTGGCCTCCGGACTCTGAACACTGTTTGGGCTCAGCATTTGAGTGAAGAGGTCAAGCGAAGGTTCTACAAGAACTGGTGCAAGTCAAAGAAGAGGGCTTTCAACAAATACTCAAAGCAGTATGAGACAGATGAAGGGAAGAAGAGCATCCAATCACAGCTTGAGAAGTTGAAGAAATATGCAACTGTTATTCGTGTTTTGGCTCACACTCAGGTATTATCTCTGAAGTTAACAATTCACTTGTTTTTTATGTTCAAATTTGTATGCAAGTCATTTTTTGAGACCTGTGTGTTCCAGCTTCTCTTTTTTTAATTTGTTCTGGTGTAAAAATTGCTTCTTACCGTTTTAACATGTTACAGATCAGAAAGATGAAAGGATTGAAGCAGAAGAAAGCTCACTTGATGGAGATCCAGGTTAATGGTGGCACAATTGCTCAGAAGGTGGATTTTGCTTATGGTTTCTTTGAGAAGCAAGTCCCAATTGATGCTGTCTTCCAGAAGGATGAGATGATTGATATTATTGGTGTCACGAAGGGTAAGGGTTATGAAGGTGTTGTCACTCGTTGGGGTGTCACTCGCCTGCCTCGGAAGACCCACAGGGGTCTCCGAAAGGTGGCTTGTATCGGTGCCTGGCACCCTGCAAGAGTCTCATTCACTGTTGCCAGGGCTGGTCAGAATGGATACCACCACCGTACTGAATTGAACAAGAAGATCTACAAGCTTGGCAAGACCGGTCAGGAGTGTCACACTGCCATAACGGAGTATGACAGGTAATTAACATGCTCCTTGAACTTCACGACATTCTTTATGAAATGCGAGCAATGTTGTATCTATCCCGAAGATGGTGTCTCACTCATGATACTTGGCCATTTTATTTTTTGCTTGATATATCTGCTATCATATGCTTACTTAAGTTCATTGATGAGTTGAACTTGGTTGCTTCTAGAATTTTTGCTTGGCAACGTATTTGATATTTTCTGGAACAGGACTGAAAAGGACATCACTCCAATCGGTGGTTTCCCTCACTATGGTGTGGTGAAGGATGACTATTTGATGATCAAGGGATGCTGCGTTGGACCTAAGAAGAGGGTGGTTACACTCCGTCAAACACTGCTTAAACAGACATCTCGATTGGCTCATGAGGAAATCAAACTCAAGTTTGTGGACACATCCTCGAAGTTCGGACATGGTCGTTTCCAGACAACACAGGAGAAACAGAAGTTCTATGGACGCCTGAAGGCATAATTATGCGATCTGGAATTTTTAGTTATTCTAGTAAATTTAGTCGATTTTGGTTTCTTTCTGTTCCTTCGGCTCGAGACAATTGTGTTGTTTTTTTTATGTTTGCGCAAAGTCTGAACAATTTTTTTTCCAGATGGATTTAATTTGCATTTTGAACTAGCATGCTGTTTCAGAATATTGTTGTGGCCTGTCATTCTGTATTTTTGCTTTTGCTTAACCGAGCTCCTTGTTCAACGCCAACTGAGTCTGTATTTGGTTCCTGCGATTTTTCAGCAAATTCTATAATTTTCTTTACCGTGGATCAAAAAAGAAAAAACTAAGCGCTTCAGAATCGCAATGGAATGAAAATGCAGGAATCAGGACCGGAGACTTGGATTGGGAACCAATAAATTTAGACATCGACATCCAATCTGTCCTCCCACAAAGCGAGAGGGAGTTCTGGTTGAATCGGCAATGCTCTTCGGTCATTAAATTTTTAGAGTAATATTCAATTTAGTCCTTATAGTTTTAGAATTATAACCACCGGTCTCTTTAATTTTCAAAATAAATTATAATTTTGATCCAAAACTTTAATTTTTTTTATTTTTCAATCTCTAATTTAAGAGATGAGAAATTGAATTTTACGACAGAGAGAGAATCATTATTGATACCGGTTTTAGTGACTAAAATGCTTGATGTTGGTGTTAACAAATTTTATTTGATGAAAAGAGTTAATGTTATTGATGGTAATTATGATGGTTAGAATATTTTATTTCAAATTAACATTATTCAGATATAAAAAATACTTGTAATCTGCTTAAAAAAATACTTTAAATCAATTTACTTTTCAGTATTTATTTTGCACTGAAAAAATATATAGAAGATATCAACAAAACAGAATCTTAAAACCAGATATTAAATGCACGGGCTAAATCATAGTAAACATATTATTGATATGGTCAAATTGCTGGTTACTTGCTTCGTGATCGTAGCAATCCATACATCTGGCGGACATTTGACCAGGCAGTGAAGAAAAAAATCAACCTTTCATTAGAATCCATCCGAAGAGGTATAAAGATCTAAAAGTTTGGACCACCGCCTGACTTGATAACCTCAGAGCGGCGTTGGATCATAACATATTGTGCAGCCCAAAGGCCAGGGCAGAAGGCAAAGCTGGCCTTAACTTGTTCGGCCCAGAGAAACCACATGGCTTATTTTCAGCTTTAGGGTCTGCCTGTTTTGATGCCATTGTGACTCGGAAGCAACCACATCACGATTCTTCATTTTTGGGTTCCATTAACCTTTTGTCATTCAAGAACTCAAATCCTCGAAACGCAATTTTTTAATTCAGTTGCCTGACCACGCGAAGCGAGGGACCATGCCGAACCTGAGAATCGAGGGAGATGAAGTAAGTTAACAATGAAGTGCTTCCGTTGAGAAGCAAGTGGTTCGGGCTATGCAAGCTCAAAAGTATCAAGGATTTCTTGTGAGCTAATTGAACCTGCGCGGCAGTGTTTGGCACTAAGTGCTTCTTAAATCATTTGTAAATTTTTTATTTTTTATTTTATTTTAAATTAATATGTTTTTGATATTTTTATATTATTTTAATATGTTTTGAAATTAAAAACACTTTAAAAAATAACCTCTACCAAACACTTAAACACTCTTAAATATTTTTTAACTAAGACGAACTAAGGCCTAAGCGATTCATTTTTTAACTAAGGCCTAAATAATAAATTTTAGTCTGCTTCTAATATTTAAATCAAATATAGATATATAAAATAAAAACTAGCTCAAAACAAGAGGCAGTATAGATTAGAAGCTTTTTATAAAAAAATAACATTCAATTAGATTAGATTAGAAGTTAATTTTGATTTAATTTTATAATAATTTTTTTTCAAATAAAAGAATTGTTTCTAATCCAAATATATTTATGATTTTTTTCAAATAAAAATCTATATAGCTCGCAAGTTATTTACCAGAATGACTAATTACAAATACATAGAAATGAATTTCCATGGTAAAACATGGGAAAAGGCATTGCATTCATAACAAGAAAAACCATTAAAGTATACAACTTATGAAAACACAAACGCTGAAATAGAACTGGAAGAATGTTCTGCTCTATTATTCCCTACACGAGAATAAAGTATACAACTTTTCAAGTTTTTGTCAGCAGTAAACAAGAATAATCTACCTTCAAACTACAAAAACAAGGCCACCACACACAACGTGCAGGAGCTTACTATAACTAATATGCCTGGAAATTAATTAGTGAAATCCACTGTTTAATTTTTGTTTCACTTAGGATAAGGCAAAATCAACAGAGCAGGCATCCATTTCTAACCAAATTCTACAACTGAGTCTAGGGCTCACTCAGCTGGCTGGGCTGGACCGTCCAATCTGAAACCCCGGCCACGCCCACGACCCCTGCCCCTGCCTCGTCCTCGCCCTGCATTGTCAAATAGTTTTAATTTCAGATGACGATAATAACCCAGAGAGCATATATCATTTTTACACAATTTCAGCAGTTCACTGTGCACACTATTGTGCACTCCAGCATCACTTATTTGACACAATGAACTCATCACAGAGACATCCAAGAAATAACTCACTGTTCATCGTTTCCTCTCTCCTTTTCTTTTTTCAAATTCTTAAGAATGGCATTGCTGTGATGGTAAACAAGTTTTGTGATACATGATTACACTGAAATAGAACATGATTATACTATGTGCGTTATTTTAAAATGCTAAACCCAGCAAGCATTTATGAAAAGAGAGAGAAGCAAGGAACAAAACAAAAGGCAAAAGTTATAAAATGTGAACAAAAAGCTATACTGGTTTCTAGATACTTCCAAAGATGGAAGTCAAAATATTTTCAGAGACGTGGTTATAAGAAAATAAAAAATGCTTGATTTGGATTGTTAAATCAACAAACAAAAAATCATGCCAGCATATAAAATGAATTGCGCAGTACCATGCAGCAAAACTGTGGAAGAATTCCATGATTCAATGCAAATGAGAGAAAGATGTGGCAACTGTACAAGGGAGACAATTAGAAGCTTTCTTTAATGCAAAGCTCGCCAATCATCAGCAAGAAAAGAGGTTTTCTACATTATTCTGTACCTGTTTCACATTTTATTCATAACATCTCAAAAATCTATTGAGCAAGAGTTGAAGTTACAATAACATAATTAGAAATCTTACCACTGCCTTGGCCAACAAATGCTCCACCACCATAGTCATTATAACCACCTGACTGTTGTTGCATATATCCACCACCATAACCTCTTCCACGGCCACGATAACCCCGTCCTCTTCCACGACCTCTGCCCCTGCCACCATATCCATACCCACCATCCCTCCCACCATATCCATACCCACCATCCCTCCCACCATATCCACGCCCACCATCCCTGTCACCATATCCACGCCCACCATCCCTCCCACCATATCCACGCCCACCAACCCTGTCACCATCTCCATTGTGCTCCACCACTCCATTGCTATTATTTCCTGTGTACAGAAAAGAAATAAAGTTATGGTTACTTTACCCAAAATAAAAGCAGATATAATGAAAGAGATACATAAATGGCAAGGAAAACTATTAGTCCATGGTGGAAAAGATCCATAAGCCAACAATAGAACTTGAAGTGAAAGTTGCTATACTATTTTGTGAAAGTTATCCAGCTATTTAGACATCAGCATACCACCAAAATTTTATGTTTATCTATTATTCACATGAGCAGAAAAATATTACAGAGATCAAACAAAAACAATTTCTCTGTTCAGGGCATCTAGCAGATATATCTAATTGCTTCGCCAGAGTTGTTAATGTCCAATGTTCACTGCCAGAAATGGTGGCACCTGACAGCTTATCTGTACACTCATTTAGCGAACAAAAAGTGAAGCAGTTCAGGTGAGGTAACGGAACTGGGTACCTCAGAATCCAATTAAAAAGAAATTGCTCAGCAACAGCTCATATACAGCATGATTTGGCTGGTTTACTTTGACCCCTAAATCCCAGCCAATATTGCTTCAAAAATCCATT
>Ga0307517_10001363_pt1 | contig 41018 bp, 39 predicted proteins | sample 23_EM_MG_FD_194515 | JGI IMG/M metagenome (GOLD analysis project Ga0307517, IMG submission 194515) | Populus trichocarpa ectomycorrhiza microbial communities from riparian zone in the Pacific Northwest, United States - 23_EM | ecosystem: Host-associated > Plants > Roots > Unclassified | place...
AAAAAGAGCTTGAAAAAGCTCCCCGGGGATGGGTTCCCAGAAGGATTAGAATCGTGCTCTGTCCTACAAGAATTGGATTCTGATATAGTAGGAAACTCTGGTGGCAGAAATACTCTTCGTGAGTGCTTGGGACAATGATGTTGATATGGGGTGAATGGAGGAACGGGCGGTAGCTGGCATGAATTGGTAGGTTGAATCATATTGTTCGGTGTATTTTGATGAACAGTTTCAGACTCCCTCACCACTCGGCTTTGTCCTTCGCTTCCCTCTTCACTCCTTTCTCCTTCTTCATGGTCTGCAAGTTCGCTATTCATATCATTTTCTTGGCCCTCCGCACTCTGTCCTAATATCCAAACAGCTTCTTCCTCACCGCTATCATATGGATCCATGATTCAAACACAGTTGCACCTCACAATCCCGGAAGGCCTAGGTCAAAACAAAATCCGCGGAATCTCTCCGGAACAGCGTATTATCGGGGACAGCGAGTTAGGTTTTGTTGAAAAACACCTTACAATTCAGGAAATTTCGTTCAGGATGGTGGGGGATCCGGTAGAGCGATATCTGAGACAGTGAGCTCCGACTGTACTGTGTAGGTTTATTCCAACAATCATCAATTTTGTTCACCACTATTCTTATTCTTACTAATATTTGCCTAGTTTCTGTACTATGCCGTTACCAGTATCATGGAAGAAGCACACTTTTGACCTTACCCTATCAGTCTTGGCCCACCCTCCAAGTCGATAATTCGAAAACAAGGCAAGGGATAGGTGGTGGGTGTTATCAGTTGTCAGAATGAACGAGAAACTGGTTGATAAGAGAGCTCGCTACCAGTCATTTGGTGGTCGCTGCCAAGCCTTTTTTTTTTTGCTTCCTTAAGACCCGCACCAATCAGAATGACTTCGCCAGACTTACCCACAACCCCCGGTACGTTTCGCCACAACGCGACGGTGCCCGTAACCTACAAAGACACTCATGCGCACCCGCATCAGAAGCGACAACGCCAAACACCCCCCGTGCGTCATTCTGCTAGGCACCAGGGAACAACCCATCCCATCGCCCGGGTATTCAGCCAGTCAAAGCCTCCCATTCCATCCCCTCATTACGATAGGTGCAACTCTTTCCACCAGTCCCGTGACCAGATCATGGCTCAAAGGGCAACTTTTGTCCAACGTCCTCTAACCAGCTCAACTCAGACAACCGCTTTAGCCCCCCGCACCGCGCCAAGGGGGTGGTTCCACAGACCAAAAATTAGAGTAAATGACCAGTCCGGCTGCAATACACACCCAGCTTGTTTCCACCAACCAGGCCAGCTCACTAACCGGTAGACCCTACCCTCTACATACCGTACTCCCGTAAAGTGAACCCGACCAATCCCGTGACCAAGATCAGAGACAAATCGAAATCGAACATTTCTTTGTAACTTGCTTCATCGGTGTCATACTGCGCCAGTATGATACTGGCAGCTGGTATCATACAGTACAGGTACGGACGGACCCCCCCCCCCAAGTGCCTTCCTTAAAACTAAATTATCACTTGCCCAACTCAACTCACCGGGGGCGGCGCTCTCCCTCTTCCAGTAAGGTGGCTACCGGCGCAGTAGTACTTGTAGTACCGGGATTCCATTCCCGACTGGATAATACGGTAATCTCTTCTCAAGGAGCGAAGCGAAAGGAAAGGCACGACTCATCCCATCCCATCCATCCCATCTAATTATCCCATCCCATCCCATCCCCCATCTCATTTTTCCCATATTTATTTTTTCTTTCCTTCACTTTTTTATTTTTCCTTTCCCTTTGTGCGAGTTTTTTTAATTTTTTATTTATCATTAGTTTTATTTTTATTTTTCCCAACTTCATTTCACTTTTCACATCGCAGTAGGTTAACTCGAACTAACTGTACAGCGCTTGAACTTTTGCAACGTTTTTCGCCTCCACCTCATCTCCCCCCCCTCCCCAACTCCCCCGCTCAGAGTTTTGCGAAAAAAAGTCGGGACGCTTGGTCTAGTTACGAGACGGTGGTTTTTTTTTTTTGTTGGAACGGAAGAGAAGAAGGGAAGAGATAATAGAAGGGAAGAAGAGGAATTTTGCCACGAGCAAGTCAAATACTTTCTGCATGAGCCTCGAAGCAAAGTTAGTTGTGCTTGGCACTCAAGGTAACGTACGCCTGTTGCGCTGTAGCGTGGAATACAAATGACGATGCTTGACGTGATGTGATGTGTGATTGCGCTGCGATGGGATGGCGCTGGCGGATACGCGAGGGGGACAATAGTTTGTCAAGTGTCGGAAAAACCCCAGGCTAACTGCGATCGATAACTAGGCGTTGGCAAGACTTCACTTGTAGTCCGGTAGGTTCATCCCATCCTGCATCTCCCACTCCGTCCCCCCTTGCTAACTTACCATCCGGCAGCTATGTAAACAACACCTTCGACCCAGCCTCCGCCTCAACAATCGGTGCCTCATTCCTAGCGAAAAAAGTCATAATAGACGATTCTCTCGTCCGTCTACAAGTCCTCCACCCCCTCTCCGCCTCCTCTCCCCTCCGCAACTAACCACCATTCAATTTCACAGATATGGGACACCGCCGGTCAAGAGCGCTACCGCTCAATTTCCAAGCTCTACTACCGCAGCGCAAACTGCGGCATACTCTGCTATGACATAACATCCCTCGCGTCCTTCGAGGCAATGCACTCTTGGCTACTGGAGCTGAAAAAGAACGTGGACGGGAACATCATCATACACATCGTCGGTACGAAGGCGGACCTAGCGAATGCCGAGCCGAGTCGGCGGGAAGTGCCCTTTGAGAGGTGTGTGGCGTATGCTGCTGAGCACCTTAGTGAGGAAGAAGGTTTCGCTGTCGGCGGCGGAGGAAGGGGGAGGGGCTGGGGTGGGATGGATTGCTGCCACGAGATTAGTGCTAGGGATGATCAAGGTTTGGCTCTTGACTTGATTTTTCTGACCCCGAGGGAGGAGCTAATTTAGTGGGGAAATAGGAGTAGACGAAGTCTTCCAGGTGATCGCCCGAAAACTCGTCGAGCGGAGGGCAGACATCGAGCGGGAGCGCGCCTACGGAAGTCAAGACCCATACACACGCACCGGGAACGGCGGCGTAGATCCCAACCTAGCGGGAGCGGGGGAGAAGAGTAAAGGTGGAAAGTGCTGTTAGAAACCTCTTCTTTCTGTCATTGTGATTTTCAAACTCTTATGATACCATGATCTGGCCTCTGCCTTTCTTCTCTCTCTCTCATTTGTCTGTTTTTATTGGCGACTTGGGCTCCTTTCGCTTGTCTTTCGTGTCCTTTTCTTTCATCTTTCCTCTCATTTGCCTCATTCCACCCGTGGTTCGCGTGGCAGCGATTGGGTTGGGTAATTTCAGTACAGCCACTCCCCCCTTAGTTTCATCCCGGTTTAATATAGCGTTCATGATACATCACTCGCGATATTCGGATATTGGATATTCAATGTAATCAACTAGTCATTTGGCATCACTCGATCAGGAGAATGAGATTGGGTTATAGGTGGGCTTTGACGTCCCGGGTGTTGAGGGGGGGAATAAAACCAAACTGGAACAACTTCGCTCCAGGACATACCGCATTTACTCGTGTAATCCACAATCTCTGTATGTGAGGCTATCTCTGTCAATCCCTGCCTCAGCCCACTATAAGTTTAGTTTGACAGGTTAGCAGAATTGCGAATACTAGTTAGTGAGATCAAGCACACCCGGCGCACCCGGGCTTGACCCTGCGAGGAAAACATCAACCCTCCCCAGGGGTCTTCGTCTCCGATCACGGAGATAGCCTTGAATACGGAGATAGTGAGTTATACGAGTGCATACGGTAGTCCACTGGGTTCGATTGGTAAAAGAGCACCGTGACAATTTGAAAGAACGAGTAGCCATTGGACGCTGGTAAGTATCACCTGCGCCGGTGAGACTCTGATCGGTTTATTGCAGCTTCTGCCTATAAGAAGTCATAGAAACACAAATATGAAGGGGGAAAAAAGAATAGAATAGGTAAAGTTTTCTAATGATTTGTCCCATTTGTGCCATTATTCTGAGCGGTGGCCTCTCCAGCGGCGGCGAGTCGGTCATGCTCATCGATGTCGCTATTAAAACGTTAGCACAACCCGAATTGCACATGCGCGGAGAACGTACATAGCCTCCCAAGGATAACAACACCAAACATCTCCGACCGTCTCGGCCGCAAGATACCGCCCCTCCTTGACCATCTCTTCCGGCAATTTTCCTCCCTTGGGCTTATCCTTATTCTACACCACACCCCACGCCGTAATTAACCATCTCTCACGTCCTAAACTGGGGGGCGGGGAGTAAGCTTACGTGCAACACAAAAATAAAGAAATTCGTCTTGGGTTGATTCCCGCCCAACTTCTCCGCCTGTAACTGCACGTCCTTGCTCAGCTCCTGGACCGCGTACTGCAATGTAGTCCTTGTATCGTCGACCTCGTCGACAATGAGAATATTCTTGCCAATGAGGTCAGTGTTGGAGAGGGAGGTAAAGTCGAGCCATTGGGTGCGGGTAACTTTGGTGCCGATCTCTTCTTCAGGTCCTTCGTTTGTGAGTTTCTCGTAGAGGGAGAGACCTATGGCCTGGATGGGAATGTTGGGACTTCCGGGGGTCTTGAGGAAGGAGCTGATGGGCTAATTGTTAGCAAATGCTGCAAGTTAGGCCAGCAGGACCCGGGAAGAAGGCCGAGAAGAGGGGAAGAACTAACCGGAGAATTCTGGCTGGTACGTATCCACCGCCACCGATGCTGGGTCCGGTCAGTTTGTGAACTTTTTTTTTTTTGCAAGAAAAAGGAAAGAAGGAAAGAAAAAAGAAAAGTGGGAGACAAACGCGATCATGAGATTCGGCTTAAACTCATCCAGAATCTTTGGCGCTGCGTTCTGGCAGAGCTTGTGGACCTAGAGTAGCCGTGAGCATAGTCGGTAACCCCACCAATCGAACCCGTGGCCTCGCCTGAAAGTCGTCTCTCAAGGGAGGCATGGGGAAGAAACCAAACATACCTGATTGTAAGTTAAGTACTTTCGCTCAACCATCTTGGTTCGGAGAATATATTTCGCAGGTTCTGTTAGAAATAAGAATGGCTATGAGATCGTCGGTATCGGTGGTTGTGGTTGTGGTTATGGTTGTGGTGTCGTTTGTCAACTCAGGGACGGGAAAGTGAGGAAAACACACGCTAATGCGTGACCGCAAAAGAGGACACTTACGGTAGACTATGACTCTTTCTAGTCAGGGTTTAAGTTTTTTAAAAAAAGAAAGATCCTCGGCCCCCGGTCTTATCCATTTTCTCCCCACCCCGCACCAACCATAATAATCCGTCCCGCAACAGGGGGGGGGGGTTTATCGTCAACGGGCAATCGGCGAGCTCCGTCAGATAAAACGCGGAGAATGCCTCCGCTAATTTCTTCCTATTGTGCTGGATAGTATTTAACATACCGTATTCGCTTTACCGGTATCTGAAAAAAACAAAAATCTCGAGATCCCTTTTCAAAAATGATATAATTACATCGTAAGGGCTCTATCTCCCCCATTCCATTCCCTGGCCCGTCAGCATGGATGATGGGGGTTTATCTGGCCGTTGAAACCTGGCCCCTAATTATCCCAACTTGCCTGGGGGGGGAGGGGAAAAAACAACACAACCTCCCCCCTCTCACCGACTTCCGCCTCCCCACGTGCTGGTTAACAGACAAACAGCCCAAGTTATTCCCGGGGGATTAATAAACCCACATGCACGAGCGGTGACAATATGATATCGTACGTGAGCCTGCATAAGGTACGACCCGAACGGTTCCCAGAAGGGGAAGTTCTGGCTAGTGATGGGAAGTTTATCGGTCAAAGGGTGTGGTTAAATTAAGCTCAAGATGCCAAGATTGAGGCTCCGATATATCATACATAGTTAATTCGGTATGATAATATGAAACTTACCAATATTTCCCAAGCCTCACCGAGGGTGCGCAGGACCTCACTCTCGAGCTAAATAGGGCAATAGCCTGAGCACCACCGCCCGAGGAAAAGATTGATTAGCTGTGGTTGAAGACCGACCATATTTTCTTGGCGAAGCACTCCGGCTGCAGAGTTCCCTGACCATATGAGTTAGAGGTTGTGATATGGTGTCGGAATGGTCTATCATGTCTAGGGAATTCTGTCTAGTCTGGTTAGATAGTAGTTCTGAGAGCCAGAGAACAGCGTTTTACTCCTGCTTACGGCCCGGCCCGCCTTCTTCCTGCCCTTGGTTTGTCCGCCTTGGCTTGCTCACCACTGGTCTCAGGTTATTGTACTGGCGGGCAACTATGATATCATACTAGAAAAGAAGCTATGGTCCGCGGTGCTGAACGTCTGGAAGTATCTTTTCTTTACATCCATTGGGTGGATTATACATACGGTATTCTTAGTCTTGGTGCTGCCATCCACGGAGATTGCTACTGGAACCTGCGAGCAACATGTTCGATCACATCCCTAACAGGGGGATGCGGATGCTGGTGCTCATAATTAAGACAATCCATACTTGGCACCGTGGTTTCAGTAACCTGAGTCCAAGGGGCATCATATACTATTACTTTGGGAGGTATGATATGTAAAAGGTTTATTCATATAGCCTGACTCGATAGCTTCACAGGGCGAGCCTCTACGGCACTAGGACCGAGTTAGATCATAAGAACTATCTGCTCACGCATTTATCTTTTATATATAATTCTTGTCAAAGAGGGGAAATGAGGGTCGCACAGAAGTAGCCGATAGACCCAGAGAATATTCCTGGAACTCAGGCACTTTTGGAGAAATGATCTGAAACGTAGTTTTTTTTCCGCCTTTAACTTGGTTCATTCGCTCGCTCTCATTCACAACATCTATCCAACTAAAATCCGACTATCGGTAGAGACAGGTGTATAAGTAAAACACAAGTACCACATCCTGATCCCTATCACCACATCTATCTCTGTGTTTCCCGCATGCTCTTGTTTCTCCGTACACTTCCGTAATAACAAAGGAAAAAACATAATGGGTAAAATCTATTGTTGAACATTCTCCCATATCCGTTCCGTCTATTCCATCTGCATGTCTCATGAACGCTCCTTCCCACTCCCGTAACAAAGCCAAGCACACCCGTCCAACATATCTCCTTAGCACAGAGGTGTCGGTTTGCACCCGAGACCTAGCTAATTCACGTTCGTACACGTACTGTACCAGTACGTGCGCCTAACTCCCACACCAAGTGATGATGCAAGCGAGGCTATTCGACTGATTCCCGTCAATCCTCCGTCCGTTTCTTCTTATGACTCCTGTTTTCCTTTTCCACCGCTCCAGTCGTCCCTGTTCCGGGAACACCGCTGACCTCTCCCGCCATTTTCTTGGCACACCAAACACTCCCATACTCCATGTATTCTGCTCTCGTCACCTGTCTCCTCTTCATCTCCGCCTTATCTCCCGCCAGCACCACTCCACCCTGCCACGTATAAGTAACTGGATTATCTGGTTTGGCAATTCTGACCACAGACTCAGCAGGAGCAAGCGGTCGCAGTTCCATCTCCAGTCGTTCCAAAAACCCTGGAATGTTTGCATTGCCACCTACGACGACAATATTCGCCAGCAATAAGCTCCGGTACCTCTCCGGAACACCCTCGAGACTCTGCATTATGGTCTCGGCAATCCCGGCTTGTGCTAATCCTATGTCCTGAGGGGTAAAAAGCAGCTCTGGGACTGAGAACCTTTCGTCGCTCAGCTCCATAATTTGTTCGTCATTGCTGCCGAATGCTGGTTGCTTCTTGGGGACGTGCGGTCGCCTGTAACCTCCTTTACCGGAGTTGTAGTCTGGCAGAACATAATCCACGACAATATCGTTCGCTTCTTTCTTCATACTATGACACTTTTCCAGCTCGTCATTGAAGTTAGTCGAAATGTAGCAAACGGACTCCTTGACTTGGTTTATAAGGTAGGTTTCTTCCATCATGTTCCATGTACGCGTTGACACCATCTCTTTAAGGTAATTAGTCAGAAACTTTCCGCCAATGTCGATTCTGCGGACAGCCGTATTCCATAATTGGCCGTTTATGATTGGTGTAATATGGGTGTTCGAAAATCCAGAGTCAACAACCACGACAGCTTCAGCTGGTGGTGGGAAAGGTGGCGGGTTCTGGGGAGAGTATAGTGTGCTGACATCGTTCCAGGGAATTAATGTTGGGCCTATTGGTTACGGGTGTCAGGAGCTACTTGAAACAGGAATATCTCAGAACACAAACCTATACAGCGGTAATAGGCTGAGAATTCGTACTCTTCGAATACCATCTGATCGCAGTTCGTCTGTAGTGTTGAAGGAGCGTTCGGAGCTTCAGTTAACAGTAGGGTTGTATTTCTCGGATCACACTAAGACATTGACGCATCAGTCGGGCGTGTGCCATACCATGGCGCCAACAAAGGGAGCTGGTATGATACCTTGAGTCTCGATTCTGAATCAAGGAAAGCCCTATCCCATATTTCCTTTTCGGCCTCCCAGTTTACTAAATAGCCCTTCGATTATTGTTAGAATATGGTATCACTTGGTGCAAAAAGCTTTCGCCAAACCTTTTCAACGGGCCTTCGAAAAACGGCAGACCCAAAATCCCGGCAATTCTCGAGCTGTTGGCCAATCAACACTCGCTTGTCTCTTGTTCGCGCTATGCAGTTCGGAATAGTAATGCATGTTTTACCGGTGGTGAATCCAGCTTTGATGGTATAGGAACCGTTATCCACCACGAGAGTAGTAGCAGGCATCTGTAGAGGGGGGTGGGGGGTGGGATAGGTGGCTCGGGGCTCAAGCTGAGATCCTGGAAACCGAAAAAGCACTTGGCAACAACATCGTGTCAGCGAGTGCACGGTCCAGCTTCGCCAAGACTTTGGTGGCACCAAAGAATGTGTGGGTGACTGATCACCGTCGTCGCCTACACCCTGCAACCATAAAAAGGGATGCACCCCCCCCCCGTACTGTAACTTATATACCCGCTCTGATGCTCCCCTCCATTCTGTCACTAACTCTGGGAACGCAGCCTGACTCCTCTCGTAGTCCGCCACGATATCCTACCTCCTATCCACCGCCCTTCCACTACCATCCCTTCGCTCCTTAACGCTAACCCCCAGCTATCGCCATGTCAGACCGTGAGTTCGGAGGAGGAGGTACCTCATCCCGTCCTACTCGAAGAGCAAAAAGTACTGACGTCCTCGATAGCCGACGATCTCTCGCTTCCAAAAGGTTTCTTCCTTACTCATCCGCTCGACTTCCCCATCTTATGAATGTGCTAACACTCGGCTAGCGACCGTACAGAAGATAATTTCCGAAATCCTCCCGAACGATCTTGCTTTCGCTAAAGAGACGCGCGATCTACTCATAGACTGCTGCGTTGAATTCATCACTCTTGTTTCCTCCGAGGCCAATGACATCGCCGAACGCGAAGCCAAGAAGACTATCGCTGCCGAACATGTTGTCAAGGCGTTGAAGGACCTAGGGTTCGAAGAGTATATCGAGCAGATTCAGGAGGTTGCCCAGGAACACAAGGAACATCAGAGGGTATCTTGCCTATCGCCCTTACGACTTTAGCTGAAAAATGCTGACCGAAAAAGTTCCAGTCTCGCGAAAAGAAGCAGACCAAGCTGGAGCAATCAGGACTCTCTCAAGAAGAGTTGTTGAGACAGCAGGAGGAGCTGTTTGGTAATGCTAGGGCTAAATTCAACCAGCAGGGCTCGGTTCCGGAATAGAATAAAACAAGCCCAGGAGTTTTGTGGGTTCGGTTGTTAGGGAAACACGGAATAAATTCCAGAAGGCTCTTTGTTTTTTTGCCTCACGGTATCGCGAGAACCACTTGTATCAATATCACGATTACGGTTACGCTTTTCGTTTTTCTTTTCGGGGTTCACGTAAAAGCTGCCCGGCGTATTTTCTGATTGATTGATTGATTTACCTTCCCTTTCGTTTGCGATTTGGCTTGTTCTGCGGTACGGTTGTTAGGTTTGGCACACTTTGAGGGATGGTGGCAGCTTGCATTCATGTATCCTATGTGTTTATTTTCCCTATAGACATCACGAACCGCTCACTTACAGGAAACTATCGTCAGGTCCTTGTGGCACCCTATTAGGAATGATGGCAAGCCTTTAGGGATATTATAGGAGTCTGTGTTAAACTTCTAGATAGAAATCCCCTATACTTGGCTCACGGGGTAATAGATACAGTGCCGCCCCGGGGTATATCGTAGTAATTCCGGTCTTGGGTAATAGTGCGGGGCGAACGCCGCCGCGGTTTCTCCGCCGTTTTGTGTCGTACCGTGCCATCCCGATATCACAAGTCTCACATTTTTCCTGTTTGAGACTCGGGCACATTGGTCGACCCGACCAAGAGCCTAGACCAAACAACGCGCGCGGCGCCTAACCTGCCCAATCCGAATTTTACCCGCGTTCCCAGTCCTCACCCTTGACAAAAGTAAGCTCGGCGGCTAAATCACGTAGCGACGCAACCTCACCTCAACCTCACCTCACCTCGAGGTAGCTACCGGCCGCACCTCATCCCCCCACTTCGTAACAGCAAACCATACCAAAGAAAGAAGCCCAAAGGATGGAACACGAAGAAGACCAAGCCGAGGACCTCGCATCGCTAGGCTTCACCTCCTTCGGCTCCCGAAACAAGCGACCAAAACATCACCACGGCGCCAGCGGGAGCAACAGCAATTCAATCCCGCTTCCACCCTCACCCGGGGTTGCAGAAGTAACCGCCTCCACGGGTGCCGTGGATGGAGGAGCCAAGCCCCTGCCGAAGGGACCGGAATTTACGCCTTACGTCGCGCCAGCATTCACGCCTTATGTTCCGCCAAGGTTTGTGGGTGGTGGTGGTGGTGCGGGGAGTAGGGGAGGAAGGACGGGTGGTGGTAGCGGGGATGAGGTATGTTTTTATTTGATCCATTGCCTATAGGGGGGAAGGGAAGGGAAGGGGATTGGTGGCTGATTTGACTTGGGATGGGATGTGAGAGTAGTTGTATAGTCCCCGGTTTGTGGAAAATCCTTGGAGAGCGTTAGAAGCGAAGTTTGGGATTCGCGCGGAGTGGGTCGATTTTGAGAAAATTGAGGGTGGGGGTAGTGGTGATGAGGAGGAGGGGGGAGTGGAGGAGGGGGTTCAAGGTGAGGAGGGGGAAGAGGGAATGACTGGTTCGGCGGAGAGAGTTGAGGTTCACATGCAGGGAAAAGCCGACGAGTTCGGCGAGCGTGGGGAGAACTAGTGTGTGCTGGGTGTGATATGGCTTAACATATGTCCGGGGGTTATCCTGGCTTAATTTTATTTCGGCGGAAGATGGGTGTGTGTGTTTAAATGTTAATGCCGTGGGATGATAATACTATATATGGTCCAATGCCCGCATGGTCACAATTTTGCTGAAGGGAAAGTCGGGTTCTAGATATCGTGACATTATTAAAGAGGCTGGACCCGATTTCCTCCAATCATCGCTATTCTCCAGCGTGCCCTGTCCAATCCAGGAATGGTATACACTCCCACTGCAGCCTGGTGCCAAACACATGGGCAGGATACACCTCTAGCTGTGGGAAACTATCATACTATTTAGGACATCGCTTGAACTATCAGAGCCCTAAGTCTGTATCACTAACAATGAACTCCTTGCATCATGATATGCAGGACATTTCAGAGATCCCCCTAATTCCTCTAATTCGGATCTCTCAGAGTATCCCTTGCCCGGCAGATATAAATATCCCTTGCGGATTATTGTCCCGAAAGGTGTTGCTTGGGTGTGGGACAGGGCACCAGGCGTTTGGCACCAGTATGAACGACGATGTGTGAGCGGTGATGAAAGTGTGCGGTGATGAAAGTGTGGGAGGTCGGATGAAAATCTTCCCTACCAGCTCATGTGACAACGGGGGCTGGATTCCCGAACTGGTATGTACGGGATCTATTCTGGGCAGGCCCAATCACCCCGATATACTAACTCTACTACCTAGAACTAAGTTTTATAAACTATAATATGTATAGTATAACTCCTGTGATCATCGCTAGATCACGATCACGATGTATCACTCGACATGGGTTAGGGTTCGAATGTCGGAAGTATTATCATACCTCAAGAGATGGAATTTTTAGAGAAGGGGAAAGGGAAAGGCCAAGAGAGGGAGGAATGGGGAGCTTTCGCTTTCTGCACGAAGAATAAGTGCTCTGTCCTCGTTATCCACAACACATGACCACCAGAATTACCCAGATTCTACCACTACTCTTCTATGGCTTCCCCTCTTCCCCCCCTCCACAGATTCACAGGGCAAGCTCGATAAAAACTGTTCCTCCGCTGCTCCTCTCCTAGGTCTTCTTCTTCTTAATTCGCCCCTACGTTCCCCGCCGTAGTAAATGACCTACCTTTTCCAGCTTCGCTCCTTTTTCTTTCGAACAAGTTCATTCAAGTTCCTAAGTATATGCATCAGGAGGAGCCAATAGTAATAACCAGGATCTCCGAAAATCACTCAAATAGGCATTCAATCTCATGCTCCGGGTCACATGTGCCTCTACCATCATTACCACCCTTCGATTATGACTAGTGGGATGGGAGTTGGTCACTGAGCCTGATAGATTTTTCTTCTGATTACCTAACTAGCTCCCAAGGGGCTGGCCTCGTAGTCACATTTTCAGGAGAGACTACATGACCAGTCAGTACTTTACACCTCATGCCTACCCATAATTGCCATTACAAATAATACCCACACACGGACAAAAATGAGTCCTGGAGAAGTGGGTGCTTTTGAAATATAGCATATTCAAGTTGCTTGGTGATCAATAGCCTATTGGGCACCTTGGTGTGCTCCCCCCATCTTTTCCAAGCCCTTCCTTTTTCTTCCTCTAGTTTCATCCACAATCCTTAAACCACTGAGCGCACCGCATAATAGGCCTAACCAACTTGGTCTTTGTCGAGTCTGTTGAGTAGTGTCACGAGGGAGAGTAAGCCGGGAGAGGCCATCAAAGAGAGAAAGGAGCTTAGATTGCCGTTGGGTGATCGCAGAGAGATTGAACTGAGAGATCAAGAAGAAGAAGTAAAGGAGGAGAGAGAATCGAGAGGAGAGGATGAAAGCGAGAAAATAGAAGTCGAGAGTTATGTGTACAAACAGGTGGATGAAGAAAGCAGTCACGACATGTCACTCGTACCTCTGCAGGGTGTGAGAGAACACGTACGATTTTCAACAGTGTCAAATATTATCTCCAATTGAGCAGAGCGATTGTTCGTGCTGGAGGAGCGGTGCTACTACCGGGCTGTCCGGTGCCCTTCAGGATGCAAGGAGCTGGCGTCGGTCGTTTTAGGGGGGCACTAGACGGTATTGGGCCACATCTTCTCCCACAGTAGCTATTTCTAAATTGGGATGATAGTTAACTGTCGCATCTGCCTATCGTTTATAAGCAGGGTGTTTCACCCTTGGGCCGCTCGCAGTCTATCGTTAGGATATAGTGTCGTATGAGTGCATAATATTGGCTGTAGATATAGCTTAAGGCATTACATAAGGGAACGTAATGGAGGATTGTGAGTTGGTGGTTGACTGATGGAAAATAGACCGAATTGAGAATAAAAAAGGGTTCTTATTTCCTCTCGTTGTGCAAGTAGCGGTGGCCCTATATTTTTCTATTCTCCGGAGATACTTCAGATATACACCCCTTCTTCTGGCTGCCGAGTGACTTCCTATGATATGATATGTTATGTGCACTTTCCGGGATTCTGTAGGGAACTGCTTAAGCATATCAACGGCCCAAGATGCTATATTAGACACGGGTGAGCTCCCGTATGTGCCATACGGTCTACGAACTATGTGAGGCTTTCAATGCTGCATTGATACAGCTATCATCGGCTGACGATCTGGTTAATATACGGGGGGGGACCGGGTGGCCTGGCGCTCAGAAATGCTCTGGGTAACTTTTTCCCCGGAGGGTTTTCAAGCGACCCTGTAATATGGAGGCAGATAGACCACTCTAACGGGTGGCACTTTATTCCCACCCTTCTCTCCTTTCATGTTATCGGGCGGTCTGGCAAAAATTACTACCTTTCTGGAATTTAGAATCTCCGGTAGTGGCACAGCGCCCGGCCTGTGTGGTCAACCTTCCCCAGGACCAGATCAAATAAAGAACAGACTCAAATAACAACGAATTTTCGGGGGAAAAACTCTTTACTTAAGACCGAGTCCTCTTCGATTCTATGGATTCCATTTTTTGATAGGGTGGGTATTGGCTGAAATGTAAGAGGATCATTTTGGGAAGGGTGAGCCCATGCGCAAATTCACGCAGGGGTATAATACAGGTACAACCATCCCCTGCACGTACTACTAAACGGAAGGAGAGCAGACACGAGGGTCGGCCCGGCACTAAATACTGGTGTCATACTTTGGCAGGCTTTCCCATTTCTTTTTTCCCCGTTCTAGTGGGTGGGTGGGTGTGAGTGTGACTGAGTGATGGGGGGGAGGGAAATAGGGAAGTAAGATACGGTAGACAAGGTCCAAAGATAACGTATTCCCCGGCATAGCGAGCCATGCACCCAAATGATGGCCACTGTTGTGATTTCGAACGAAGTTCGACTAATTGCATTGCTCAGATCTGCATATGGCTCGTTATGACTGGCGCTCGCTATGCGGTGGAATACGTTAGGGATGACGGGGAAAAGGTGGTAGAGAGCGATCGCTGGATCTTTTCTTTTCAGCAGAATTATGTATACTACATACTGGCTCAGCGAATGACTTGTCAGGCTCCAAACTATGCGCCCGTGCCAACGGGTATGCAAATCGCCCTTTGGCCGCTCGCACCCTTTGCGTCAGCAGGAGCACGCTCAGCCAATTCAATCCTGGGAACACAAACTCCCGGCCACACACCTTCTACCTCCACATCCTCTCCACTCCAGGCTTCCCGTCCTCCTTTGGAAAAGCTACTTGCCAGTTACCGAGGAGACGGGACGATCATTGGTGATGGATGGGTGCTCGAGTGCGGTAGACCGGATGAACTTTGAATGAGGCAACACCCTTAGCTAGGCTTGGCATGGCCTGACACCAAATTTCGGTACTAATCGACCAAAACTACTCAACTACTCGCAAGTATTTGCCAAGTCTCGCTGAGGGTGGTGCCTCGTTGAGCGCTCGCCGGTCCACAGCATGGACTTGTTGAAGGCATTGGCATAACGAATTCCGTGCGTATGAAAAAATAATTTACATTCTTCTGAACTATCCATCCAGCTAGCTAGATATCGCAGCGTATTTTCTGTGCCCCCATGCAAAATCTCAATCCCTTGAAATGGGGGCTTCTTGTTAGCTGCAGTACCGATACTAGAGTACTTGAGTAGTCATACCCTGCATATGCGAGGGATCCTTTTTAGCACTCTTACTAGTCAATCCCATGCCCTCCCAGTAGAATCGAAGCAAGCTTTTCTGTCCGGTGTTTTCCACCCCCGTCGTTTCTTGCGTTTCTTGCGGGGCCGAACAAGGTAATAGGAATGGCCTTGACACAGCCTGGCAGGATGCCTATCCTAGCATTTTCCCGAAAAGGGGATTTATTGTTCATTTTGAGAACTAACTTTATAGGCTATCATCTTGTCTTTTGGCATGAGAGGAAACTCTAAAATTTGGCAGTGGTTCTAGTGCGATCTTAAAGTAAATATTTAGGCTTTTTATGAGTTTTTTGTATTTGTGTTTCCACTTAGAAGTTGAAGTATATACCATTTCCTTGGCTGAGGCAAATCTTTTTTCTTTTCTGGCACAGTGATAACATTATTCGTACGGTATGCGGGTGCGGTGCGGCTCTCCTTTTCGGGTTTAGTTCCTTAGCGATCAGGGGTCCCTTGCGGAATTTGGAGAGATTTGTTTGTCAGTTCAATCGACCAAGATGGAATCGATTGTAAATTTAGAAGCGTTCAGCGCGCGATTGAAAAAGTGCAGTTTTTCCCATGCAAAAAGGAGTTACACAAACCAAGGTTTTAGGCTAGAAAAACCTGCATAACCATTTTGAAACCCCCGGGGCTAAATGTCTCCAGTACTTCCTGGCTCTGGCGGTTTTCAGGGGTCACGGGTACTATATATTAATACTCTGGAATTTAAAAAATCACTACCCATCTTAAATTCAATATATTGAGCTGGTAGAGCCTGTAGATAGTTCTGAGCCTAGTTGGCACTTCTTGAAGCGGTGGTCAGGCCTACGATATCCCTGTACTTCCCTCTCCTACCTCGTTTTTTTTCCATCGGCGTTTAAGTACAGCCATTGTATCTTCTTTTCTTCTTCTTCTTCTCTTCCTTAGTCTCAGCATGGGATTTCGCGTTTGTCCGTTTGCATTTTGAAAATTGGTGGGGTTCTGCGTTGTTTTTCACTCTTTCACCTTTTCCCTCTTTCCTTGTTTATACCTCTTATAATCTATCTACTAAACAGGGGAGGAGACTGTTTGGATTTTTGCTTCCTCGTTTTATTTATTACACCCCCGCAGTTTACAGTACCGTGAAGTATGATATGATATTTCATGCTGCGTGTTTTTTTATTATTTTCTTTCAGCATCAGATTGCAGAAAAAGAAAGAAAACACCGTAAATTCTGTGAACTCGGTAGTGTCGGCATCGGCGCTGTGACTCATGGGGAAGGAACTTTTACTTCATCCTTTTTTAGTATCCATTATCACGGCTCCTCACTCGCTCGGCGTCTGCAGCCTTTTTTCCAATATGGGTGTTTGGGAAATCACCCTCACCACTACGGGGCCAATTATCAATAGTAAAAAATAAGCCATATGTTTCTGATACGGCTACAACAAAAATACAAAAACAAATGAACTGATGGGCACCATAGCCATTAAGATCCAACTAATTTGAACTTCCTCAGGATCCCTCATCCACCGGAACCTCCCCTCGCTGATGTTGTTCTCCTCCATCCCCTCCCTGAGAAACACTGACCAGCCATCAAAAAAGAGAAACCTGAGGATTTGACGGCAAAAGAAAGCTAGGGTGGAGAGGTGAGAGCGAAATTAGGAAGGATCCGGCGATAAAATTTTAAGTGATCACAATCGAGAATCAGGCGAAAGTGAGAGGAAAGCAGATATAGGGAGAAAAGAGTCAGCAAGGAAAGTATACTGTAATAGGACCCCAGGATTCCGGAACGGAGATCATCCTATAAAAGTCAACTGGATTAGTAAATAGAAACAGTACTCCAGGTATGAAAGGAAATTTTGAGTTTAGCCTGAAGAGACAAAAGCAGGAATTACCTATATCTAGATCATCATCTGATACCTGCTCAGGGCAAACTCTGACAGTTCATCAAGGCTGAAGATGACATCTTCAGCATCGCCGTGGTGTTGATCAAAGATATCCGTATATGGGATCCGGAGATCAGTCGATCCCAGCAGTGATTTCACGTTGCCAAAAGAGTCAATGTTGAAATTGTCGACACATGTCGGGACATCTAAGGAGGTCTGTCTGGATTCGGGGCCGCTAGACTCAGCCATGCTCCAACATTCAATGTCTAATGCAAGTGGGTTCTTGGTTACGAAGACGAGAATCACAAATCGTGTTCTACCGGTAGAGTTGATGAGCCACCACTGGGCGTCGAGGCGAAGGAAATCTTCTCTCCCTGCATACCCAACTTCCATCATCACTGAGGGCCACGCGCTCCTTCCCACCCGAGTCCTTGGTAAAAAGCTCTCATCTCCTTCCTTGCTACGGACCCCAGGAACCTGGAATAGTGTCGCACCAGACCCTTCAACCGACCGGCGACTATGCCCTGGAGTAGAAGCGATCTTGTCAATAATCTCGCAGTAGAGGTTAATGCCGACCCTGGAGTGTTCTGGCCCGGGAGTTATGCGTATGATTGCTGCGTCCAATGCATTCTCGAATGTGAAGCGTACCGAATTCCTTAGCTGGACTCTGCGTAATTCTCGCTCGATCCTGTCAAACTCATGATCTTCGACTCCATGAAAATGTAAGAAATATTGATCTGCGGTCCCGGAATTGAAAGTCTTCTCGACTGTCCTCGCAAGCTTTCGTGCTGATTCATATTTGAACTTGCTCTCATCAGGGATTAACGCAGCTTGCATCTCAAACAGGGTAGTTCCTCCACCCACCACACCGAGCCCACCACCTCCGTTGATTGAGCCGCGTGCAATTTCATCTGGGTTTGTCTGCCGAGACATGAGATACCGGTAGTGTAAATTCCAATATGTCGGTGAGGGAATTGCTTTTGGGGGTGATGTATTATGTGAGCAGAAGCATAAGAGGAAACCTTTTCGCAGAGTAACAAGGAGGCAGTGATTGGGTGGGATGCGTGAGGCTAGGGATGTTTGTAGGGGATTGCGGATGATAGAGGGAAAGGGTGTGAGTGCTCAGTGGCCACCTAGATGGGCAACGAGTGCTAGTGTGCGAGCCGCTCGTGACTGGCTCATTTTTTAGGCTTAGTGGCTGTTTGCAATGGTTCTGTTCATTGGTTGGGAATCTCCGTATCTGCTCGGGCCAGAGAGGTCTCAGGTACGAACGATACTAGCCTAGTTCCCATCAGAACACCCCAGTCATACCCCTTCAAGCCTGGTATTTCTCTGAATTTTGTTCTAAAATATTGTGGAATTTAGTATAAGAACGAAGGGATAATGAAGACCTTGAATGAAGATAGGGGATTACAGGACTATCAACCAGTCGGCTGAGCGCCTAAAGTGTTGGTTGGTAGTACTCTTTTTGTGAAGACTGTTAATCTACGGTCGTAGCTGGGTTTAAGAGAAGTGGCACAGTTCTATCTTAAATATACCTAACAACTAATAGGTGAAAATTATCTTGAGAGAGAAAATATCATCACCATATTGTAGAGCACATAAAGTCGTGATGAGTTGTCCCGGAGGGCCAAGATAGAGAGAGAAGTGTTCTGACAGGAGGAGATCTAGGAGAAGGGCTTGCTGTGAGGAAGCCGGAATCGAACTGTAGTTGGGTATTCACGGTTAGCATGAAAGCAAAGTTCGCGGGAACCTTGCAGTAATATAATGGTTTTTGTATATACGATACTTGCTGAAAAAATCACTTGCCGTCACAACCCCTCACTCGTAGACATCTCAAATTAAACTGTTGGAAAATGTGGCTTCTCAGGATCTAATTACCTGTGGTTGACCGCATTGGATGCCACGAGTAGACGAATGTGGAGATGGAAGTGTCACTAGTGCATGTTAGGAGAATGGTCGATATGGTATAGGATACAGTGTCCGGTGTGACTGCTAAGTCCATTGTGTATATTAGTAGCTCTTTCCTGCCCGTGATGGTAAAAAGGAATGTAGTGGTGGGCTTCCCTTTTTCACTGAGAATTGAGCACATCTTACAACATAAACTGTTGAAGTTATACTTTCTGATATGCACTCTCTACGTTCTTGAGTACGACAACACTTCCTACTTCATACTAGTCTCACTTCAATGCCGTTAGAGTATAAGCTCAACTCATTCGCTTTAGATCTTTCATTCCACTCACTACTCAATCAGTTAATCATTGATGTAATTCTATGCGCATCACATTGCTTTTATCTTCCTTTTGTTACCTTGTATTTCTTTGCTACTGTGGACATGTATTCCTGTTGCGCAGCCGGCACTCCGGTCCCTTAGATAGAATGGAACTCTCTATGGTTTTGTCGTTTCCTAAGCCTTCGGTATAGAGCTTGACTATTGCGCTATTTACAACATAAGCCATCCAACCAGCTTTCCCGTTCATTTTTTACTGGCCAATGATCAGCGCTAATCGTGCCAAGGTTGCGGCGTGCTACCGCACCGTAACGGTCCGTACGAAGGTACAGCACCTAAGTTTTGAATATTTTACTAGCAGGGGTGTTACGCTAGCAGGGGCCAAGGCAGCAAATCGGGTATAAAGGCAGCGAATTGGGTATAGTGGTTACCCAATTCACCTCCTCATCCCTGTTAGTCGAACATCCCCTGCTAGTAAAATATTCAAAACTTAGGCGCTGTACCTTCGTAAGGTGGAAGGTAGACTCTGTGCTCAGAATCTCACCAGTTGAGGAAAAGACTGATTAACTCCTTGGGGCTATAAATTCAACTGGCTCTAATTCGGGGGGACGGAACAGAGCGGTTGCGCCTAAACATGCCCTAAGAAAAGAGCCACTCAACTAGCGGCTCGCACACTAGCACTAGCTGCACTCACACCCTTTCCCTCTATCCCCTACAAACATCCCTCCACGCATCCCACCCAATCACTACCCCCTTTTTACCCCGCGAAAAACCTTCCTCTTCTGCTTCTGCTCACATAATACATCGCCCACAAAAGCAATTCCCTCACCGACATAATACGCCGAAAACCTGATGCCCATCATGGCCATGCTGAGCAGTACCCGTTTGGCACTATTCTGAGCACTACACCACTTCTGAAACACAGAGTTTTTCATATCACGATTACCCAAATAAGCTATCTCAGCAGTGAAGGGGATACCGGTACTACACTTCATGTTCACCATATGCTTCTTACATCATAGTTATCACAATTACTCCTAACTTTGGTCTCTTTAGTTACTTCACCACCGATCGCTTCCACTACCAGCCGTGCCCGCACTTAGCACGAGTACCTGAAAATGAACGAAGGGATCAATAGAACCTGCGATGGGTGTCTACAGCGTTCGCAGGCGTCTAGGTCAGCCTGCAGATAGCCGGCCGGCTTACAGTCCGGCCGGGCCAGGGTGAGACTGACCTGGGCTTTGTTGGCCAGGCTTCATGGGTGCCTGGCGGCGCCGGTAGGCTTCCGGTATATTCCATATGAGTAGTCAATATTTTGTTAACAGGGGCTGAAGTCTGCAGATATCTGAAGATGCCTACAGATATCTAAACATGTCTGCAGATACCTAAAGATATTGGCTCGCTATTCGGGCTTGGGCCACACAAAACACTTTGCTGTTTTCCCTTGTCACTCATTTTGTTACTTCTATTGTCGTCTGGAGGAAACATCGTGTTCAATAGAACCTTTTCAGACCTGGATCGGCGGTCGACAACGAAGCGAAACGGCGACTACGAAACGCCAAGAGCGCTTACACGAAACACGATCGCACACTTAGGAGTTATCAAACTCACTTCGTTCAACGACAACTCTCCCAATGGCAGCTAGCTAACGGCAAAAAGAGCAGTATATATAGACCACAAAGACTTGCCGTCTAGCTATGAGCCACCGCGGATGCTCCCCCCATTCCAGCTTGGTCTCACTTTCCCCCTACTCACTCCCGGGCTAACAGGGTAACAGTGGAAGGAAACAAACCCCGTCCCCCATAGCCTCTGGGTTTCCGGTTCTTGCGCGCTGCCCCCACGGGGTTCCCGTTTTTCTCACCACTTCCCCAGCGGCTACGCAGTTCCAATACCCTCGCGCATTCGTGCATTCGAAATGCCGACCCGAAATACAAACACATACCCGAAGCCAAAGCGCGTTCCCAGAAGCTATCCGAACAACAAAGGAGCCATCATGAGAGCATGCCGAGCAGTGTGTCATGGCCCCCCAATCTTTGGCGTTTCGTTTCATAATCACACGTTATCACTCGAAAGCCTGCAGATATCTGCAGTCCGGCCAGGCCCAGTCAGATAGGCCCTCAAACCCGGACTGTGCCCCACAACCCGGCCCGGCTTATCATCAAAAAAGCTCAGGCCGGCCAGCCTGAACCCAAGCCTAGCCAGACTGGCAGAAAAGATATCCGGAGGTCATTGAGCATCCAAAGATCCGCCTGGAATACAATTTTCTTTCCAAATCACTTGTAATAAGTCTATCCCGCTGCCGACCCATGATGTCCTGCAAACATTTTTCAATAGTACAGTTCTCACATCGCTGGATGAGAGAATTGGAGTCTCTGAAACAATGAAGCGGGTGACTGTGGCTTCAGGAACTAGTAAGTAGTTAAACCAACAATAAATTGACTTGTCCTATCAGGCTAATTGTTAGCAGTCTTTACAAGATTCAAGAGGGATTGGACTGGGTCTTCAGAAAAGCTTCCGGATGCCTGTCCAGTTGGCTGATAGGGAGTCCCCCCCATTGTGTGTGAGGCAGGGTAGCCGGAAAAGCATACCGAATTGATGGACAATGCAGGCCTGTGGCATCTTCACACCGCCGGCCAAACCCGCCTGGTCATTATCTTTTTTTTACGGAAAGTACCAAGAGAATGTATTGCTGGCATTTGGTGCAGAGGCTGAGGTTGCCAGCAGGGTGGTCAGGGTAGCCAAGATGAGCAAATAGTCATTGATAGTATTGACGAAGCCACCAACCTGAACGATTTAGCCAAGAAGTTAATCGAGCTCAATCAGGCAGGCCAACTTAGTAGGCCCTTAGTTAGGAAATTAGGCGCTGCAATATATGGTTACAGAGCGAGCGAGGATGGCCTTGACATTGTGCTATCATTTCAGGAGACCCTTCTGCCACCGCAAGAGGCAGATGGAGGAATCTTAAAAGACTTTCCACTGGCAATGAGAGATCTCCTTGGTGAGAGTCTTCCGGAAGGCCAAAATCCGAAGGAAAGGATAACCCGTAGTCTAGATACACGAATGGAGTTGATTGAGTGTTCGGTACCTCGTACGGAGTATGTCAGGGCTGCCCGTCGTGCTAAAACGCTATTGTGCAAGGCAGGGGTGTGGGAGGAGTAGGAGGCTTTTGCCCAATGCAAATGCCAGCGGCTGAATCGTTCCCGTGTGTAGGAATATGAAAAGGTATAAGCAAGATTAAGTAACGGACAAATGTCCTTATTTTTTGTTTTGTTTTGTTTCCTTTTTCTTCCATAAAACTGTGGATTATGTTTGTTTTTCTCGACCGAGTTTTGTTTACCTGTATACGTTTTCCAAACACCCGCCAGAGGTCAATCGTCAATAGCATCTGGTGTCACATCTACGCCCCGTCGAACACGAAGTTATGCCATGACATCGCCCATAGCGGGGCCCATGGATACACTCGTCACTGGTCCGATAAGCCGTCTGAAAATCTCAGTTCAAATATGAGGCCTGCCTGTCACAAATATTCGCGTACCGGGTGACTTTGAAAGGATTTGATTCTGTGAATTGAGGATCCTGACTCGCTGCACTCCGGTACATTCATTGAGAGCGCCAATACACAAAAACGTCGGTTCGGAGAACGTGATTAGTTGCAGCATCTTCACGATATCAGTGAGTTGCGGTCTGCGTCCACCAGTAACCCTTTTTCTTGCAAGGCTTCAAGGCTCGTGAAATTCCCTCTGGAATTTTTTTCCATTCCGCCGACGATCTACTTCAGCAGGGAACCCAGCACACTAGCTGCAGAGTCGTGTGCAGACTGCTCCCTTCGGGCCCCGAAGTGGAAGTAAAAACAGTTGACGGCGGTGTTCTGTCCTATGTTCAGATTGCACAGCCTGTCCACTACTCGCGAACTGTCATGGAATTTTGTCAAAATAGGCCCAATGCACTTTCTTCACGAGGGATAGGCTTTGATACCTGATAAATGTCATACCTGCCCACGGATCTCCATAGCAAAACATACTGCCTTATTACCTTCATACTCCCCACCCAATTGCACCGTCTCCTGAACTCCTCCCTTGTTATCAGCTATTCCCCGACATCATTGAGACGGCTCTCCTAGATGTCCCAATTCCGCAAGCCCAGATTCGTGGGCGATTGCCCGGTCGGGAGCTGAGACCAATCATAATCATTCTGATTGTTAGGGTTGACCCCTGTCTGTCGGAGTAAGGTTTTCACCACTTCCCCATATCCATTCTGAGCATCCCATGTAAGCGGTGTGTACCCGAAAAGGTCTCCTTCATTGGTGCCATAACTTTCCGTCTCGATTACAGCAGTTACTACTTCCCCTATTCCGAAGGGTGATCCGCGCTGTAGGCCACTAAACCGGAAACTGGTACCCAAATCTTCCAGACTTATACGCTTCGCTTGTGCTAGAAATGGTTTGGCTAGATATGTTGCTACCATATTCCTGAAACAACCGCAGGGTGAGTGATCTCGAGTAATCCGAGAGCCCCCTCCGCGTATGGACCTTCCGAATAGTCCGACTGGTCGGGCTTTGGAGGAAGGACCGCTGGGTCGGTCCTGACTGATGTTAACGACTAGACATGACTGGATCAAGTGGTCCTGGTCTGGTCAGGATCGGTCCTAGACCAGTCTATATAAAAAGATTGCATATGTTATGCTGAAAAAAAGGAAACCGGTAAAAGTGCGCTCACTTATCTGAGCCGGATAAATGGAGCCAAGATCATAGTCAATATTGGAAATTTAATGACATTCCGGAAGTGGCAAGAAGGTGAGCAGAGTGGGTATTCGGTGAGCATCCTGAATAAACCATGAAAATAATGGATTCCAATCAAGAAAACCGTTATTTGAATACAATAGACTACGAGGGGGGTCAACGAACAGGGGAGCTGAGAGGACACAACAACAGTGGTTTTAGGGCGCGTCCGGTCGTCCATGCTTTTGAAAACCTTGATAATCTCAAAATGTAGGTTGCAACGAGAAAATGTGATTGTGAGAAGTTGGTGGTTTGTGTCAACCGTAACATCACAATGGCGTGTCTGGTCACCCAACCCTCCAACAAATATAGTTCCTAAAATTGTACCAGTAGTAGTTTCTATAGGAGAGAATGTAAACGCTGGATTTTGTATTTTCTAATATGATAGAAGCAAAATTCTCAATCAATTAATCTCAGGACAACGTCTTCTATTCTTTTTTTTACCTTTTTTCTTTTGGGATCCATTTGAGAGACGAACTTCAGAGAATGGCAAAATTGAAGTGGTCCGATCCAGCTGCCCAGACACTGCTTAAAACCTTGTATGAGCAGGCACTCGAAGGACAGAAGGCGGAAAATGGATTTGAAAAAAAGGCATGGACAGCTGCACAAGTGGCACTGAAACAGACGCATGGGCTTGAGTTAGAAGCATCACAGTTGAAGTCAAAATGGGCAAATGTAAGTTAAGTTAATAATAATTTATTATTTCAATATTATATACAAGAATAATGTAAATTAAATGAAGCTAATTACTTTTTAATATACATAGTTGAAAAAGGAATATGATACATTTATTACGATTAAAAATAATTCAGGATTTGGGTGGGATAGTGAGAAAGGGGTACCAACAGCTCCGGAGAGTGTATGGGATACATACATCAAGGTACATCCAGAGGCGGAAAGGTTCAGACATCGTGGCCTAGTACACTATGCTATATTAGACGAGCTTTGTGCAAATCGATCAGCAACTGGAGAGTTTGCACTTACCTCAGGCCTTACCATTTGGAGTACCACGAGTACTCAGGCTTCGAAGTCAGCCGGAACTGAGCTGGCTTATCGAGGGCCGGAGTGGGAGCGGGAAGCGGGGATTGGTGGGTGGAAGCAGGAGAGAGAGCAAAGCACAGGGAGGAGGGTGGCAAGACGAGAGGAGATCTGAGGGACTCGGAAGAAGAGGAAGAGGAAGAAGGCGGACAAGAGAAGGAGAAAAAAGGAGAAAAGGAAGAGGGGGAAGTGGGGAAGAAGGTAGAGGAAGTTGAGAGCGAAGGGGGAAAAGAGATTGGAAGGGTGAAGGAGGGGGCGGAGGTGGTGTCAAAGAAAGTCTTGATAGGAGAGGGAAAGAGAGTAAAGAGAGAGGGAATAGGGGATGAGCATGGGGCAAGAGGTCAAGAAATGGGAAAGAAGAAAATGCTCGAAAAGAGGAAGGTAAAGAGGGAGGTAAAAGAAAGACAAAAAAGACAAAAAGGGAATGTGGGAAGAGGTAGCGAGAGGGATAACCAAGAGGAGGAAGGGGAGGATAAGGATACGGTAGAAAAGAAGAAAGAGGGGTCTCAGAGTGGTATTCGAAGGGAGCGTAAGAGTGCTGGGAAAGCCATTGCAGCAGCACTCGACCGAATAGGTACTACAGCACAGTCAATTCAGCGCTCGAAAACGGAACTTGCGATTGAGAAATTGCAAGATGAGTATGGGTTGATTCTTTCAGTTAAGGAGTTGGTAAAGGCTTTTCGGTTAATGGAAAATGAGGTAAAGACCTCTGTTTTTATTGCATTACAGGATGGAAATGCACTGGATAGGTGGCTAGCTGAGTGTTTAGATCAAATGTAGTATATTTTATTTCAAATTGAGAGTTTTGTTTTTTGTCTTAACAAGTATAATTAACATGGTCAATCCACATCCGTTCTGCTAATCTGTCCCGAAACTCCTTCATTCCATCATCCTCCCTTGCAGAATCAACTCCGTAAACCCCATCCATCCGGTCCCCTTTTTGTAAATCTTCCTTGTTTTTCTTTTCAAAATACCGTTCCCACCACTCCATCTCTCGTGCATCATTTCTACTTCTAATAAAATTATGCAAAGCTCCAAGAGCAATGACTAATTTTACTTGAGTAGAATACGGATACTCATTTCGTGAGCAGAGAATTGGGAATCGCTTTTTGAAAATTCCAAAAGTCCTCTCGACACAATTTCGTGCCTGAGCATGCCGAAGATTGTAGAGCTCTTCTTTATTTCTTGGACTTAATTTTAAGAACACCATGTATATTAAATAAATTAGCTATAATATATTCAAATAATTATGTATATATTGCTAGGTTAAATAAAATATATGAAATAGTAAACTCACCGTAACTTAGCAATAGCCTGTTCACGTAAATGGTATCTAACACCACGGTAAGGTGTTAGGATACCTCTTTTTAATGCGTACCGAGCATCAGCAAGGAAATATTTTCCTTCCGGAATATAAAATCCATTCTCTAATGCCCATTGCAGTACTCGCCCATCATGGGCGGAACCCTCCCACCCCGGAACCAGACCAGCAAAAGAAAGACTAAATGTACAAATACCAAGTACATTTTGGGTTATCTCACCTTTTCTGTTTCGAAATCGTGTAACATCCTGTGCCAGTACTTTCGCGGGTATATGTGTTCCCTCGAGAGGACCGATTGCATCTTGAAAATACGGGTATAATGTACCCTCCTTTTCTAATATTTCTGCGGGAACAATACTTGGATTCGGTGGCTGAATACTCTCGCTTGAAAGCTGAATCAATCCTTTTCGTACCTGATTAAAGTACCTAATTATTATTATTATTATTATTGATTTAATGTATATAAAATTTGGATAAATACAAAGAATTATTATGTACACTTACTTGGTAACTGTAGAGCCACTAACTTGAAATCTTTCTTGTACCTCACGATTGGTACTCCCATGACCGACAACAGCAAGAAAAATAGCTACTTGTTCTTCAACAGTAACCTTTTGGGCTGCCTTTAACCCCCTATAACCTCTCATCCAGTCACACAACTCTAAAAATGTATTCTTAGGCATTCGAAATACCTCCAGAATTCTCCCCTCATTTGAAGTAAGTAACTCTCTGATATAGACATCACCACTCAATTGACTTGTCCTGCATGGCCTTTTTTCCAAATATAGGCAACCATAAGCATCAACAATCGTACCCAGTTTACACAACTGGCCCGCAGAGAGAGGCTTTGGTGGGGAATGGTGTGCCGGCATTACCTGCATCAGGCCTGATTGGCAAATATGGAACTGTTCTGTTGTACGACCGTTCATCCTGTGAAAATTGGCTTCTCTCCTGCGTGGAGTTAAGCGGGAAAGGCAAGCGGAGAAGAAAGGGCGATTTGTATAGGGGAACGGAGCTGAACAGTTACATTCAAACTGTCCTGTCGGGCGATTGGTTTCTGCTGTAAAAATCACTGTCTCCCAGTGTCGGAGTGGAAAGGATGGGCAAGCAGAATGGGAGACAATTCTTATGGGAGAAGGAATAGAGCAGTTACATTACTATTATCTTTCTACGTTGTGGTTAGGCTAATTGGTGGGTTAGGGGTCAGCAATGTTGAAGGTTGGGAAAATATTGGTTGGATCAATATTTCCGGAACCTTCATTTTGACATCATTATTGCATCTTCATTATTCCATTTGGGTGTCAACCAGACATGCCCTTCAAGAACAAAATAGCGTTTTGCAGCAAACCTCTATAATTGTGGTCAAAATCATGGTTTGAGGTGGCAACCAGACGCGCCCTTAGTCAGGAACGATTAGAACGCGGTCACCCTTACTCCCAGCCAGTTACCTCCCTATACTGGGTTTTTTGTACAACACTTGCTTTTCGCTGTCTTGTATTGCATGGATAAAAATTCAAAAACAACCATTTTATTTCGGTTAAAGGGTATAAAGTTATATTAGAGATATATTGTTACGGAAGTTTGGCAGTCCAAAGGCCATGAAGATTTTACGGCTTGGCGGTGCCAGTCTGACCAAGCCCGGCCCAGTTGGTACCAACAATCATGACTGTTGGTCAGTCTAATTTCCACCATTAGACTGGACTGGACTTTGACCGGACTAGCTGGTCCGGTGAGGTCCTCCACCAACCATTCGGAACCCTGTCGCCTGCATTCACCCCGCACTATATTTAGTCAACCCTCTCATGAGAGCATATTATGTCAGTCAGGTAGGCAGGGAACCTCAGTGCCATGAATGAAACTTCTTTCGTTACCTTTTCCCCTCCTTTTCCCGCAGACACTATGCGAACAGGCGGCTGGATGCGGAACGGTGTAATGAGCCTCTGTAGGTGTGCGGAGTCAAGCCGGAGCTTATAAAGTTCGCTGGTGATGCGCTCTAATTGCAACCCCTCAGCTTTCCATTTATTATAATCCGGAGAGTTCAAAGTATCATACAAACCTTAAAATCTGCACCCTGCGGACCCTGGCCCTCGACCCACAGCAACATCCCGCTTTATAATCCAAAACCTAACACACCGCACAACGATATCTCGGTATCACACCAAAGTGACGTTAGCCCTTCGCTATTCCCACTTTCCTTTAACCTTGCGCTCACGTGATTCGAGCGCTAAGGCAGAGTGGATGAAGGACTGTTTACTTGGAATCCGATTTCCTTTTTCAGTGGTTGCCGGTCTCCACATCTTAGAGTACAATGCCGCAGGGTTAGGGTTTCTGACTGAGGTAGTTGACGATTGTGGTGTTCGGCTACCGAAGCCACTAAAGGCACTGGCTCTTCGTCGAAGGGATATAAGTGCGGGAGAGAGTCGAGAATGTGTTACCTTTGGTTTGTCTTCTTGCTGCTGCGAGAAGTTTGTTCGTGTGCACGATAGATAACTTGATTTGTGAGGTCATTTATCCGAGTGAGCGAAGATATTTGGAGCTATCTCATCCTATTACAAGTGCTAGAAACCCTTCTAAAAACATATATGAAAAAAGTCTGGAAGGACACCCTGGTCCCCGTCGTGATCCTGGGCGTCCTCCCCCTCTTCGTCCTTGTGGTCGTCCTTGTGGTCGTCTATATCTTTATTTTATCCTAGCGCTCTCCCAATTGCTGCCTTATATGCCTATTTATCACCACGATCTGGTCATCCTCATTGTCTTCGTTGTCCTGGTTGTACCATTGGATGCCCCCCACCATATCTTCAACCTGCCGGGAATGATCCCAGATGTTGCCATCCAAAAATAGCTGTCTGCCCGCGACTTGGTCTAGCATTAATCTGTTATCCCCTACTTCCTCCAGGTGTGACTCCCAAACCATAAGATCCAGAGGATGTTTGCCATAATTAGAAAAGAGGTACACCTGAAAGTGATCATCTTTGTTTGGGTAGATGAGGTCTCGTAGGGGGAGTGGAGCGGTAGGATCCAGACTGAGGGTGTTGCGACCCTTATGAGTTGTGCCGATGAGATATCTAGGGCACCGAATTGCCTCCTCAGCAGGTTGCCCCTTTATCATGCCAGGTATGGTTCCGGAAGACTAGAGTTGGAACCACTTTTCTCACAAAAAGTGTGACAGTTTTGAATGTAACTATGACCGTAATGCTTGAATTTATGTTTAGTCATACAGGTTAATAATGCCAAGACAAAAAATGAATATTCAAGAAAAGTAGAACTAAATAAAAAAAGTGAATAACTTATCCCATAAGATTGGAAATACTTTGTATTCTTACAACTCTTCTTCCTTATTTCCATCTGACCATTTGACCTCTATTGTTTTAATTCCTTCACACCAGCCTGAGGCCTAAGCAAGAAATATCCATCACCTATTTCACCACCTTTATTATCCTCATCTATATCAACTACAATACAGTTTGAGTAACTAGCAGATCTCCACCTAAGCTTTGTTATAAATTATGAAAATAAAACGTAATTAGATTCAAATTAGTAACAGCATGAATCAACCATCAGTGGATGAGAAAGATAAGCCTAGAGGAAGCTAGCAACCAATCGTGAGCATGTAGTGTGAATATTATAGATGGGCTTAAAGGCATCAATTAATTAAATATTTGGCAAATTAGCATTTATCAATATCCTGTTTTTAATATAATGAAATAACGTGTTATAGCATTATTAACAATATGACTAAACATAAATTCAAGCATTACGGGCACATCAGCAAAAAAAATCAGTTTGCGTTATTTGCATTTCAGCGCACCCTGCATCTTCTGGCTGCGTTGTGTGGGACAATTTCTTTGAAGTTATGTAATCAAAGAACCCGTTTCATTTTAAGATTAATCTAACAATTACGTAGACAAAGATGAATTTTCAGCCCTAACGGACAACATTTACATGTCCATTTTGGCTTCTGAAGTTTAAAACTAGATTCATGGGGTGCACAGGATGCTGACCAGATGCAAACTCCACTACAGGGTGCGTTCAGATGCGTGTGGATGCAAAATCGAGTTTTTTTGCTGATGCATGGTTACATTCAAAACTGTCAGACTTTTTGTGAGAAAAGTGGTCCCAACTCTAGTCTTCCGGAACCATAGGTTTTTTGTGCTTGGCGACTTGAGGACTGCGCAGGTGATTCCCCGATTGGAGTTATTCTGCCACGAGTGATAGAGTGGCCAAGCCACATAGGCTCACCTTGAGGGGCATCCATTCAGCAAATAATGTGAATCCACATTACCAGTGGGAAATATGTGGAAGTCAAATTCGGCGATACCACTGAAGATATCTACTATTACAAAGGACCGAAGAACTTAGTGTGAATTGATTACTGATGTTAGGTGGTGGCTTGAGCGTGAGAAATTCTGACAGCTATGACCCGAATCGTTTTTATATTGGAGAACTCAATAAGAAGACACGAGTAATATACGCTAGATATAATCAAGTAGTATCTCGTAGATGGTCGAAGTATTGGCAACGATATTGTAGATAACCTATTATATTGATAAGATCTCTTCTCTGTGCTTGTTTTTTCTCTATCTACTTCGGGCTCTTGCCGGTCTCTTATACCCGTTTCCGGGGTACATCTGACTATCATACTAGTAAAGTACCTTTTCAACTTCTCCTAGTTTTTGTGCATGTGCGAACACCGTTTGACCCTGAGTTCTCACAGACCACTTTGGCTTTAATCATTGATCCAGATAATTGGGTCCAATTACCGGTTCACGATTCTTATATCATATGGACTTGGTCTGTATATAACGCCTGGCTCGCTACCATACAAGTAGTTCCTTTCAGTCTTGTTGCGATCAAAATTTCTCATGCCGGGTAATCATATGCTTATGTCTTACTTATCAGACTACATGTCAGTTGGCTTAACTTTGAAGCGCCATAACTTCTTATCCAACTGTTCAAACTGTGCGGTTTGACTTCTTACTGATAGAGAACTATTTCTTCTATAGTAGTCGGCTAAACCCCCTCGGTCACTTTGCTCATGCTAATGCGTAGAGACATCTAACAATCCATTATGTAGTTACGATAACCACCATGGGGTGTGGGTCGAACACGTGACCTCTGGTAGAGTGCCCCAAGACCTTTCCGATAGGCTGCGATGTACGGTGTTGTAAGATAGGTTTCAATGATAGTGGTCTTTGGTATTGGGACGCAACTATACAGCCGTCCACCGCTAACCTACCGTTCTAACGCCAGGGCTGGAGGGAGGTGTTATCTTTATTCTTCGAAGTTCGTGTGCCTCAGGGTAGGGTGACTTTGCTTTCTGAATCCTTACAGGGAGTTTGTGCGCCTAACAACTGAGTTGGAGGTCCAGCAACATCATCACCGTGACCAGCCTGCTCTGCCTATACATGCCCCATTGCCATCTACGGTTTCTTACCCATGTTCTTGATTAAAATCCTCAGTTGACAAGCCACCTTCCTGAGGTCTTCAGACTAGTGGGTCTTTTACCAATTTGATCTGTGATTTCTCAGGTGGAAGAGAACTGAGGATCACCAGCAATTGCTCATTGGTTAGCAGTTCTGGATTGAATGTGCGGCCCTTGATATAGCACTTAACATCGCGATGCTCTATATTGTAGGCTCTAGTTTTGATTCGCGTATTCTTGAATCCACACCAGCTTTTTGAATATACTATATCATCAGAGCGCCCACTTATTCATGTGTGTGTTTAAAGAGTTCTTGGATATATGGGAAGGTTAGGGTTGAAGTGCCTAGAATCCTTGACTATTTGGGCCAGAACGAAATAGGGATTCTCAAGGTATTCCGCCAGCCCACTATGATATGAATGGGAATGGTTAGCCACACATCGTATTACGGGATGGCTAACATAGTAGGATTCCGAGCTAACTAGGCCAAGATTATTCAAGACAACAGATTGATAGTGAGGAAGGCTCATAGATAATTGTTTAGTAAAGGTAAAGATATAAAGTGAAGTCAAATATCTAGGAGTTAGAATATAACTCTCTACATCAGCAAAAAGCCATCCTGTGTCAGATGCGGTGGTGTTGCGTCCTGACTCTCGTAGTGTGGACTCTGCGTCCTGTACGTCCTGTGCGTCCTGTAGTCAGGCGCCACATCTGGTTGCGTCAGGTGCATCTGGACACCCTTCTCAGTCCCGGGTTCCGTCCGGACACATGCAACTAAGCAACCCTGCGTCTCATGCATCCAGACTTCAACCTCAACACCATCGCACATCAGGATTTACCACTACCCCTGAGCACGCTCCCAGCCTTCAAGTTCTCCGAGTCTGAGGCCCAGCCCTAGGGTGAGGCAGGGGTATTTCTTGTCACAGAAAATATAGTTAGTGCTAGCGCCAGGTGAGAAAGCCATCGTACCCTTAATCTTAAATTTAGGCTAAAGACCCCGGGGCAGAGTCACACTGGCACTCAGAGTTCCATTTGCAGAACATGATCTTTGAATGAGCGAAAATGCCAGCTGACTCCAGTCTGAAAGCGAGTGATAGCCATAACACTCTCTAGGGCCTGGTGGTTTCTCGGCACTTATCCTCAAACCGGACGTGATGCGACACATTCTTGTCATCACAACACTCCGTGTCAACATCCACTCTCTGGGGCCACAGCTGCAACACTCCACCACAGCCACACAATCGATCCTGAATCCGATACATGGACATTCCTGGGCTCGATGCCAGCTATCCAGCGGTATAAGATTCATCCCCAGAGAGCTATTATTCATGAAGTTACAGGGTTGAATGGGGTGGGATGCTGGCGATCCCTGAACTCGATGGCAGATTCCTCCACAACCGCTTCTCCGATCCTGGATCTGATTGCAGGAGATTGTTGGGCTCGACGCCAGCTACGCAGCTGTATAAAGGACGTCTCTGTCGCATCAAGACTCATGAAATCGCTGACCCTTGTGTGGGTTGTCTTTATAGGTACCCTGGCGATCCCAGAACTCGATAGCAGATTCCTCCATGACCACCTTTCCGATCCCGAATCTGATTGCGGGAGGTTGTTGGGCTTGATGCCAGCTCCGCAATGGTATAAGGTACGTCCCTGTCGCATCAGAACCCATTAAATCGCGGACCCTTGTGGGGGTTGTCTTTACATGTACCCTGGCGATCCCAGAACTCGATGGCAGATTCCTCCACAGCCGCTGGGCCGATTCTGGATCTGATTGCGGGGGATTGTTGGGCTCGACGCCGGCTACGCAGCGGTATAAGGGACGTCTCTGTCGCATCAAAGCTCATGAAATCGCTGGCCATTGTGGGGGTTGGCTTTATAGGTATCCTGGCGCTCCCAGAGCTTAATGTCAGATTCCTCCACGACCGCTGGGCCGATTCGGGTTCTGATTGCGGGGGATTGTTGGGCTCGATGCCAGCTTCACAATGATGTAAGGTCCATCCCTCCGCGATCTTTATTCATGAAGTTACAGGGCTGAATGGAGTGCTGGCGATCCCAGAACTCGATGACAGATTCCTCTACAACCGTGGCTCCGATCCGGGATCTGATTGCCCGGATTTAGCGTACCGAAAAAGGCTTATTGCGAAATCACACAATAGCAAGGAAAGGAGATGTGCAAACTCGGCCGTTGTATTTCAGCCATATTGGCGTCCGCATTGCGAAATCCGGACCGCTCTCAGTCCCAGGATTTCAAGAGCGCTTTGAAGTGTGTTAGCGCACTGGTAGAGTTCACTCTCATGGCGCAATATCGCAGTCATACAACAGACACACTTTCCTACATGGAAAGCTACCTGCACACACCCCACGGGACAAAGGACATTTTTCTTGAGTTCCGTACCTCGAAGGCTACCCACGCTCAAGCAAATCGCCAGGATCGGGAGCTAAGCGAACTAATGGCAGATCAGTGTGCTAAAGAAGTCCACCATGGAACTGTGGCTAATCGCCGTCGGCTGGCTGATCAAGAGAGGGTTGAAAGGTCTGATCGGCGGGCAGATTTGATACGGCGTGAGAACCACTTCAACTTCATCAAGATGCACTACCTGACTCACTTTGCCTCCCACCTACGGCATTTGGGATCCATATCGATGTATTCAACCGAGATCGGTGAACTAGCACATAAAGAACAGATTAAAGCTGGCTACGGCAGGTCAAACAAGAATGAAGCCGCCCGACAGATCTTGTCACACTATGGCCGCCAGCACGCCCTAGGAGTAAGGTTGCAGATAATAGAAGCACTTTCAAAAGTTGAAGGTATGATCGTGGTAGAAGATAGTGGAATGGAAATGGCGACTGTTTCAAGTCGCAGCACACCTCACCAGGTTCTTAAAGGCCGTATGAAGAACACCAGCACGCTGACCGAATTATACACTGCCCTCGATATCCATTATTCCAACATGATGGATAAGATACTGCGTTTTATCACGCAGACTGCTGCGGATGACCGGCGGTTGCCTGCTGACCCCGCCGAACTGGGGTTACTTCCTGTAGAAGGATTTGCTCAGCTTGAAATCCCAGTGCCTGACTTTCAGGAAACTGACAGGTTCCAGATCCACCAGGCCTGCGGTACAGGAACAAAGGCATTCCGCAACGGTGGCTCTAGAAACGATTGGGTGTGGGTCCAGACTGGTGGGGAAGCAAACTATAGAGATTTACGAGGACACGTGGTGGCTCGGTTGCTAGCACTTTTCAAGATACGAAATATTCTAAGTGAGGCCGCAGCTGTCCATCCCCTGGCATTAGTTTGCATACTCGATCCGATCAATGGTGGCAGATTTCACATTCCGAGCGGACATAATCGAGTCGGCAACTGGATCAATGGTCGAGACATGCGAATAGTCAGTATAGGGGCAGTGATTGGACAGGCGCAGGTAATTCCTAGCTGTGAGAAGCAATGGATAGTGAATCACAGGATTGATCTGAGGACGTTTAATGAAATATATTAAATTATTTTATCCAATTATGTACAGTATTTATTCGGCCGAGTTGAAACTGGGCACTTAAGGTGGCAGTTCGCGTATTGAGTGTCCTGCTTCAACTTGGCCGCGGGAGTACTAGACGATCCACGGGCATTTAAGGGAATGTTTTAAATAGGTTGGATTGTTCTGCATGAATATACGGCCAAGTTGAAGCTGTACGCTTAAGGTGGCAGTGCCCATATTCAGTGTCTGGCTTCCACTCGGCCAGGGGAGTACTACACGATCCGTGGGCGTTTAAGGCAATGTTTTAAATAGGTTGAATTGTTCCACACCAATAACCGGCCGGGTTGATGCTGTACACTTAAGGTGGCAGTTCCCATATTGTGTGTCCGGCTTCAACTCGGCCGCGGGAGTAATACATGATTCGCGGACATTGAAGGGAATGGTTTAGATAGGATGAATTGTTCCGTATAAATATACGGCCAAGTTGAAGCTGTACACTTATGGTGGCAGTGCCCATATTGAGTGTCCGGCTTCCACTCAGCCGCACGAGTACTACATGATCCGTGGGCGTTTAAGGGAATCTTTTAAATAAATTGAATTGAATAGGCGGCCAAGTTGAAGCCGGCGACTTAAGGGAGAGATTCCCGTAGAAAGTGTCCGGCTTCAACTCGGCCGCCTCAGTTCTGCGGATGATTAATGCGAAACTATGCTCTCCTGTGCAGAGGGAAGCCAACCAAAGTAAGGGGTCTGCACGGCGGCCGCGCCGGGCGTCTTGTGAACAGTAAGGGAATTATGGAAGTGACCGTAGGGTGAAGACTAAGAAAAAAGCGACGTAGGATGGCAGCGGACGGAAGCGGATGGAAGCGGACAGATCTAGCTTGCCAGAGGTGGGAGTGTAGCAAAGATGGCCGCCGGACACGGGCAACTGCAAGGAGTGGGCAGGAGGCCAGTAGAAGAGAGGTTAAGGGGGCGGATACAAGGGGGAGGCACTAGGAGGGGGTGTGGCCGCAACAAGCGCGTCGGACGCTGTGGAAGGAAAGTGGGCCGTCCGGGTGCACCAGACGCAAGAGATGAAAGGCAAAGAAGGCACGGGAGATCCGGGAGGACAGGAAACAGGGAGCGGATGCTATTCGTCCGGAAGCGGGCTCTGTCGATCCGGAGAAAAAGCTTTTTTTGCTGATGCACACCAGTCAGAGGTCCTGGGGTTGGTGTTACCTGGTCTTCGCTCCAATATGGGCTGGATTCTACTCAGAATTGGGATAAATATGGAGTGTATTTGCGTGCAGGGCATTCGTAGAACCGTAAAAAAGAGGTATGGCTCCTTGCCCCGGAGGTGTAGAGCCTCCCATTGGCTGCCCATCTTGGCAGATTCTGGTTTGAAAGACATTAAGCTGAGATGGTTCTAGCTATCCGTATACAGTAACGGATCCCCTTAGATCCAGAATGATATTTATATAAAAGTACAGCTGTGGTACGCATATGAACATCTTTCTCGTCTGCTCCACCTCCAGTGATTGAAATCTCAACACCATGAGAAATCATCATGAGAGGGTGCTCCGTCTCTGGTCTCCCTTGATGCCTTCTGCCTAGGAGTGCTACACACCCGTCTGTTCCTTTCCTCTCTCTGGGGTCTTTGGCCTTACCTCCCACGGGGTTCTTGATCCTGTCTTCGTTCAAGCACGCTTGCGTTGATGTTTCTCCCTTTTACTCCGCCCTTTGCGACGCACCTCGCTTAGCGCTTTGCACGGTCGGCAACCCTCCCTCGATCGTCAACACATGGTCGCTAGTTTGGGGCTATCGGTGAAGTAGTTGCCCTGGTGGCCCTGCTCTCTGGTATTGCACTCTCTCCTGAGTTGCTCTCTCGGTGCGGTCGGCATATGAAAAATCGTCACCTCCTCTCCATCCTCCGTGTTCGTACTTCTTGGTTTCTGGCGAGCCTTCCCTCTCCCGCTTCCCACAGTTAGATCCGCTTGCACCGTACTACTACATCCCAGCCGGCACCTTGCTGCCTTCACTTCCTTCCCTCTCCTCGGGTCTCCCTCTCGTCCGAGATCTTCTCCGGTAGTAACACTCTGTAACAATCCTATTGTTAAGCCTTTATGCAACAGGCAACGACAGTTGTCATCTGCGTAAGCAAGCTTTTTCATTTACTTCGTTTCAGAGGAGGAATGTACTATCTCTTCAGATAGTACGGAACAGGCTTGCTTATCTTGAGGGATCCGTTGAAGGATACTATCTCGTCAGCTAGTAAGATAGGTGGGTTCTCGTTCTTGGTAGAACTATCACAATAGTCGTATGTTCGTGTTGCCCGTCAAGACTATCACAATAGTCTCCGGGTTCTTAGATCGTAGGCTCTCCTAGAGGAGCAGTGTAGGTAAAGAGAGTAAAGAGTAATCGTATTGCAATATCTTGAGTATAGAAAAGTACTTAGATGTTTGCGTGAAGATCCTATCCCTTGGTCCTAACCAAGCGCCCTATATAGGCCTCTTCCCATAACCCTAACCCTGGTGACTCATCACCTCGCACTACATAAACCTCTATAACTCATAGTGAGTCATAGCGCGAAATCCACTGGCATCGATGACTCCTATGAGTCATCGCATAACATTCTGGTTAATCAATCAAAACTCATAAACCAAGTCATGTGCTCAAACAAGTCACATGCGTGAAACCCATGACTCATAATATGAGTCATGTGCGAAAGTCATTACATCGTGTGACGCCACAATCGTAAGTCATGGAAACATTAACCAATCAACATATAACTATGACTCGCAAGTGCCCAGTCATGTGAGACTTATGAGTCAAGCAACGTCATAGTGTGAAAACCAACATACCTTATGACTAATAAGTATTAGTCATGTAACATCTGCCTTGCTTATTCACGATTTGTGACACACTCTCTCTCCTGTAACAAAAGACCACATGAGAGAATTGGTAATATCGTCCGGTCGGCCCTAGGTCTATTCGTTGTGGCTGGCATGCCCTCTGCTGCGTGGCTCTCCTCGCCCGGTGGCTCCCCTCGCCTTCTTCTCCCGCTACGCGACTTACTCTACAGTCGCAACTCGTGATGGTTACGGTATTCCTTGGTATAGCACTACCTCCTTGGATGTTCCTAAAGTCTGTCTTGCGCTGATTACCGGCCCTCCCGCCCGTGTCTCGTCTTGCCCCTTAGCCGTTAGGTTCGGGGTATTCCCCTTAGGCACTCAGGCAACAGTAGTTTTATCCTTCCGCTCCGTCGGCCCTCGGCCGTAAGATTCTTTTCTTTTGTTCAGGGGGGCCTGCTGAAGGGGTTCTTTGCTCCTGTACATCTTTATGTTGGTTTTCTTCGTGTTTGGCTTTCCTATGCTTTCCTTCCCCTTAGTTTAGGCTGGTGGCTGGTGTGCGGTTAGGCCCATACCATAGGGTCTTGGGAGTCCAGTTTTTCGGTCTTCATGTTTGATTGCTTTCCTACGGGTGGGGGGTATTTCTTTGTCTCATGACGAGGTGAAGCGGGTCGTTGGATTATTTTATGGTTTTGTTTGCGTCATAGCTAGCGCTTTATGCGGTTTCTTGTACCTTAACAATGAATACAGGATGATAAAAAAAAGAAAAAAAAAAGTGGTACGCATATGAATGAAGGTTATAAGTTGGCCCAGCTAACCTAAGTACCCAAACTGGCTTCCATTCTGTGATGCATTTTATTGCTCGCCTAATTTTTGAGTCTATCAATTGAGTATATGAACATGCATGCGTAGGAACCTTTGTGCGTATGAATTTTTGCGCGTATGAATTTTGTCCCTCTTGTGGTGTCTGGTTGCATGTGAATTACGTTTTGAAAATAGCCGCACTCTAGGATTAGGCTCGGTAGCAGCTACATGAATTGGTATTCACCGCTGTGCTTTGGGCTTAGCATTAGTCCAAATCCAGTAGGGGTTGATATACCCTGTTCAATCATAATCTGAGGTAACCAAATTTGATCTTTTACATGAGTTGACTAGTTCCAATTGAACAGTGTCATACAGCGTCTTCGCTCCTACATGGCAACCAAATCTTCAATCAAACCTGCAAGTACGGCGTCTCTCGTAGCTGTTGCAACTATTCAAAGCAAACCCCAGGTAAGGATCTAATACTTGAATACCATGCAGTGACAAAGGCACTCAGTACCTCTCCGAGTGATTAAAGGGGATTCCTGATTATAACTCTTATATATAGGTTGGTAATTATACTATATAATTATCCTCCACTTAGATACTCACAAGTATATCATACCATAACCATCTTGTTGCTACTGCCATCTACCTTGCCGTCTTTCATGTATTTACACGTAAGAAGATCACAATGGCTCCAATCGCCGAAGCACCAATGGATCAGTTTTATACCTGGACATTTGACTCTGATGAAATAATCGACCTTGTCCCATTTCCTTTTGCAGAATGAAGGCGGACTTCTTTTTCTGTTAGCTATAACTGGATCCCACCTGCAGCAAGTGTGCAGCCAACTAGAATTATGAAAGCTGATACTGAGTGAGAGACAAACCTTGGGCCAATAGCCAGTCACCACGGATAGGAGAATGATACCAATTGGAGATGTGTGGATTCGAGTGGGCAAATGGTGTGGGGAAGAGAGTCAAAGTGGTAAGAGGTGGACTGATTGCTGGAATGTTGAAACGTAGAACAAGGGAATCCTGCGCTATTATAATGGCGCTTGAGTTAGGGTATGAGATTAAGGGTCAGGTCTCGAGCTTAGAAATATTTCAGCAGTGTGACTCAGGCAAGCGTGTGGTAAAAGGCAAAATAACGTGGGGCTTAGTTCCAGACTCAGACAGTTAACAATAACTTCATTCTGACTTCTGAATCTCCATAATTTATACACTCTTTAATTATATTCTATCAAGCATTGCTCAAGTTGACTTAATCTATATGTAGCTGGTCTTGATAAAATGATTTTATAATTTTTTCCTACTTCAAAACCTTTTGGTCTTACTATAAAAGCACAATATTTCTACATTTCTACATATTCATCCTTCATTAGTATCATGAGCAGGATCAGGAAACATATTCTGATTGCATCAACAGCACCAGGTAATACCGAGCCCGGTATCATTCCACTTCCTCAGCTTTGCGCAATGGCCAATACTCCAGACCATAGCTTCTTTGAAGCGAAGGGCTTTGCCCAGAGCTCTCTAGACAACTATGGCGACCTGGAACCAACCTTGTTTTCATATCCTTATCTCTACTCGCTTTCCTGGGGTCATAAAGTCATACGCTTCTTCTGTAAGGCAAATATTCAATATCAATGCCAGGAACCTAGCTTATACTATGCTGTGGTAGACATGATGGATGATCCAAAGGCTGGGATGCAGACCCCTGTCTTGGGCCAGATGTATTAGTTGGGAACCAAGGTACATGAAGACAAATCTGAGAATATGGACATCAGCAAAAACGGACCCTGCGTCTGATCCGTCGGCGTTGCGTCCTGACGCAAGCGACGTATTTTCTGCGTCCCATGCGTCCTGTGCGTCCTGACTTGCGTTGCAACGCCCCGCCACATTCCACG
>Ga0307517_10001364_pt1 | contig 41010 bp, 20 predicted proteins | sample 23_EM_MG_FD_194515 | JGI IMG/M metagenome (GOLD analysis project Ga0307517, IMG submission 194515) | Populus trichocarpa ectomycorrhiza microbial communities from riparian zone in the Pacific Northwest, United States - 23_EM | ecosystem: Host-associated > Plants > Roots > Unclassified | place...
AATATTTTCATCTAACTCTTTTTTTCATTATTTTAATCTCAATAAAAAAAACATCTAGCTCCTGCCGTTGACTTTCTAATCAACGGTAGCACTTTCATCTTTTTTGTTCTTTAAGATGTTAGCAACTCAATTTTAGATTTGTGTCTGTGTCTGAATTTCTTACTTGGCCATGAAGTTTAGTCCTTGGAATAGGGCTTAGGTGTGTGTACCTTTATTGGATTTATGGTCAGGGTGGTTTCTTATTTGTTGAGAGAAATTGACAATTTTTTATGGTTGAAATTTTGCATCACTGAGTCTTTGAACTGCAGTTTGTTACTAGGAGGGTGTTCATTTTCGTTGTTGCTTCTGTGTTTGAAACAAAATATATATTGTAAAAAATAAAATGTTGTTTATTGTTTGTAGATCCCAATTAAATTTTATGTTGAAAACACAAGTGAATTAAAAGCAACTTCAAGCTGCTTCACGGGAAGTGCAGAGTGAATTTCACTCTGCACTTCCCGTGAACAATCTTCACTGTTCATGGTCGGACTGGGTCCGGTCCGAACCTATTTGTATTGGACCGGGTTCGACAGAGTAAACAAAAATCCAATTTTTTTTATTTTTAATTATGTTTTATTCAAAAAACTAGTGTTTAACATTATTCAATGATACTACATAAATTAGAAAGAGATCGCATGATGGCGTAGCATTTGCAGAATTTGATCATAATCCCAATTTTGTTGCTGATGATATTTTACCTGATTTTGTTGCACGCTCAAAAAACCATGAAAACTGTAGTTTTTGTCGGATGAATTTCATACGTGATAGAATTGTAGATAGTTTAATGGAACAATAAAAAAAAATTTATATAAAGTATTATTTATTTTAAGATATAATAGCAGTAGTTAAATCTACAATATTTAAATTAAAAACCATCAATATATATATATATATAGTTATTTTATAACCTCAATTTGAAAAGCATTCTTAACCAAACACATTAAACTACTTTTTGTTCAACCTCAATTCCAACCACAATTTTAACCAAACATATATAAATACCAAATCAACCTTAACCAAAAATAATTTTTATAAAATAATTTTTTTCAAACCACAACAAAAAAAGCTATCACAGTACCAAACACACAAAAACATCTCTCAGCCTTCGTTGAGAAGTTTCAAGCTTTTAATGAAGAGACTAATTACTACTTAGAACACCACTCATCATTATTGCAAAGGGATTTCCTCACTTTTTTATGTAACAATTTGCAATTTTCTTCTTAGTTTTTGGTATCATCATGCCATAAAAATAGAAATGTATCTTTTAATTTACATCATCAATTGAATCATTATTTTTTTTTTTGTAAAGAAATGAAGAAATCCTTACCTACAAATGTATTGTCCTAATATCGTCAACAATGTTTTATACAAACATTTCTTGAATTATTATTCATTTGGATAAAAAACCCTTATTCTACCCTGAAACAATTAATATATCCTTTTTATTACTTTCCATCTATTTTCCATGTTAAAACTCACGTGCAATGTACTTAAAAGAGCCTCAAACCTAATTAAAATTATCACTAACCCACCTCACGATGTGACACCCTATCTTTATATTAGTGTAAAAAGCACATAGGACGGAAGAAAAAACTGGGACAATGACGAAGATAGAGAAAATAAAGAGAGAGACTAAAAAGCTGGTAAGTTTTTCTATTGAAATTGGATTCAGGTCATCTACTCCAAGGCTTTTTTTAAGATCAGTTAGCGCGTACAGTCTTTTCAGGCCTCGTCGCGCATAATTTTTTTTTTTTTTTTTTAAATGGCCCTTTAGGTTTTTTTTTCTTTTATCTTAGAATAATGTTTTTTAAGTAAAATTATTAAAACAATATTTCAAAAATTATTCAACTGCCATTGCTTTTAAATAAAATTGGTAATATTAAAAATTCTTTTATGAATAATTATATATGAATTTAATACATAATTAATTGTTGCTCTGATAAAAATAAAATCTTTTTTTTTTACTTCTTATTTTTAATTTTTTACATAATTTTGTAAAACTAATTATTTTTTATTTACCTGAAAATTATCAAGCTTTTCAAGTTTTCAATGATATATTTTTATTTAAAAAATAATGTTTCTAATATAAAATAAAAAAAATTAAAAAAAATACATGAATAAAAAGAATTGATCAAAGAGTCACATTTTTTCTCCTTAATTTAAATTATTGAGAATTTTAACAGATTTATTTTAATTGTCATTGATTATTATTGCTAAGAAAAAAAAAGTTTTATTTCAATTAAAAAAATACAAGAATAAAATAAGTATTTTCTAAAACAAATACATTTTTTTTTCCGGAATTTAAATCATTACTTTAACAAATATCTACTTTAATTTCCATAGAATTAATTTTTTTTAAAAAAAAACTCACTTTTCCACCGAGAATAATGTCCTCTCGTGCAGAAAAACGAGCTGCATTTTTTGTAGTCAATTGAAGCAAGCGTAATGGAAGCTGCAAAATCCAGATTATATTCAAATCGGAAAGCTAAAACCATTTTCCATGCATAAGGAAAGCTGAGGCCATTACATTAGATAAGTATCTATAATAATACAATCTAAACGCAAACTCAAAAGCATTTATGAAGAATGAAAGAAAGCGAAAAGAACAGGCTTAATATGTCCACCATAACACAGAAACCAACCAAAAAGATAATGGCAAACCATGGAAACAAGACCATCTACCAAAATCCATCACTAGAATTATATGAATGCTAAATTGGTTTAACGATACCCCTTCAAAGGGTCAGCTGCATTCCCAGATCTTGCATCAGTCCATGCTTTTGCAATCGTTCGTTTCATGTCTTCATCCCCGTCATCATACATATTCTGCAATTTGTGTTTTACAAAGATAAGTATCCGAACTAATGTTGGCTGTTCCTTTCGGTAGTCACAAGTAGTCTATTCTAGAATTATGTTGTACGTAGATAACTAACCTTCATTAAGTCCATAATTCCAGCCATAGGATCTCGTTTCTCATCCAGATTTGGTTTTAGCTGCAAGGTAACGTGAAAAAATTACAACTTTCATCCGAAAAAGCATTCAAACAAACCATTATTCTACACAAAAGTCATTACCTTATCGTCCTTGAAATGTATGTCTAACCAGTTCCCCTTTGAAGCTTTAAACAATGTGATGATCACTCTTTTAGGCTTAACCACCACTAAGCATTTCTCTGGTACAATCTCCTTGTTCAGTTTTGGTATAGCACATCGATAGTTCTTTCCTTGGACATCATGGAATTTAACATCAAATGACATTGCCTGGAACTCCGACTCAATCTTTTCTCTCCCGACACCCTCTAGAGAGACATATATCTGTATAAGAAGAAAAGAGAGAAGCAAAATCAAAGCAGAGCACCAGCATTAGAAAGAAACTTAAAAAAGCCAAAAATCCATAACAGACTTTGAGCTCGCTACATCCTTCTTGTAAGATTTTGTTCAGGAAACGAGTCTGTTACCTTGACTTTATCATTGTCCTGATCCCAACTGAACGATCCAAGCGTAACATAATTAATTGCAAGGGATGAAGGCAGCTTAACCCCAGATGAGATAGGAGTTTGAATAGGAGTAGAAGTTGCATGTGGATCAGAAACATGTTCCTTTGATAACTGTGTATGAGAAGTAAGAAGAAGATTAGTGGCTAAAAGAAGAAGGGACTACCCTGAAAAACCTCACCAACCTAGGCCGGTATTGAATAACCGATCACCAAAGATGAACCAACCCCAACTTGAAAAAATATAAAAGTTTGCAAAACCAAGTACTATTTCTTTTCAATTAATCAAAATTAAGGGGGGGAAAAGGACTCGTAGGTCACTAATCAATCCACCAGGAATTATGAAATTCCAAGATTAAGATGCACCCCATCATCGGAAAAAAAAAAAAAAAAAAAAACACCTTGATTCAACTAAATCTAAATGTATGGCTACCTAATTGAACAAGGTTCAAACGATTATCATCCTTTCAAGTTGATTACATTTATGTTTAATGTCAATGCGCCTGTGGCTCAATTGGTTCTAGCGTTTGCTTACAAACAAGATGTAACGAGTAAGAGCCTCTCTCCTTTGTTTCAGAAACAAGAAAATAAAAAGAATCCGCACAAAGACACACTTGGGCAATACAAGTAGAGAAGGAACCATGACTAACAGTTTCCTTAAACCAGAAGCACTAACATTTGCAGGACAGTTTTGAGTTATTAACACTACTTTATATACCGTGTTAAGAGAGGATTCCTCTCCTCGGACTGTAATCATTCTATCTACAACATTTCTTTTTCTTTCATTTCATTATGACCCTAAATGAAAACAACTTATCAGAATCGATAAACATATAAATAAAAACCACTAAAACAAGAACATCAAATACCAAGTTATTGTTAATTGCTCTTGTCATCGTCTTTTAGTAAATTAATATTTTAAAAAAAAATTAAATAAAAAATATTACCTTCTCCAAGTGGCTAATCTCAGAGGAGATGAGAGAAACGACACGAGGTCTTTTCGCGATGCTCCCTAACTGCCTCAACTCTTGTAAATCCAACGCCAAATCTTCGGCCATATTTTTTTCTTTTTTCGTGGTTTTTGCACTGGAAAGATCACAAGTATTGCTTCCTGACACCGTTTATTCTTTATTCTCGTATTTTTATATGTGGAACTGGAAGGCAAGTGAAGAGACAACAAAACCCTATGGAAAGTGCTAGAACCTCAAAGTAGTGTAAATTTGGGCTTCCATTTCTCTTTTTCTTGAAGTAGGGCTTTTCGGTGGAGAAGGTTCTAGGACCATGTAGAAATTTTGAGCTAGGTTTTCTTTGATGGGCTACCTAGCCATTTTGGGCTCCGAGAATGTTGTTTGTTGGATGGTCGACCCGTCATCTTGATTGAAAATTACTTGGATGTATTGCATCGTTGCTTAGATAAAAATAATGCCAGTATGGATTAAATCTATTTACAGTTTTCAAGAGTATTTTTTATTTAAAAATATAATAAAATAATTTTCTTATTTTTAATATTAGTATTTTAAAATTATATAAAAAAAAAATTAGTAATTTTTCAAGAGTATTTTTTATTTAAAAATATAATAAAATAATTTTCTTATTTTTAATATTAGTATTTTAAAATTATATAAAAAACCAATTAGTAATTTTATATTCTTTCAAGTAAAATATATTTTTAGAACACACTTAAAAATTATTGAATGATAAATTTAAGTATTTGTGTTTGCACGGAATGTTAAATGGAAGGAATTTAATATTTATTGGATATCGCATTCTCTTAAAACTAGAGGATGTGATTCCCTTTTAAAATAAGAAAATAAGGCATTGTAAAGTAGTATTTTTTTTAATGGCAGTGACTTCTATTAAAACTAAATTATTTTTCAATATTTAACATTGTCATAAAAACTTAAATTAAAAAATATTTTCAGTTGTTAACTATACCATAAAAAATAAGATGAAAAATTATTTATCAATGTTTAGTTTTTTTTTTCAAGTTTATTTAACATACATAGAATATTAAATGTAATTATTTGACCATATACAATAAAAGAAAGAAATATAAAAAGTGTAATAGTGGAAAAAAAAAATTTATTATATCATATATTTATATATAATTTATTTTATAAAATGTAACTAGACATATAATATAAATATTAGACATATAATCATTTTTTATTGTTTGGAGTGAAAATAAATTTCTTTTCTTTGGTATCGTAGTTTTACACATAATTTGTATGATTTAAAATATATGATTATTGTATAATATAATATGTTTTGTATTATGTATTTTCTAGCAATATTATCTAAATTAAAGCATTATATGCACTGATATATGAAATTAATATACCTTTATATTTTATATTAATATATCATAATATATTATTTCCTATATTAATATATTTGTAATTTATATTATTTAATAATATTATATTTTGAAGTATTATATATATAAGAATTATAAGGTATTGTACCACTTTAGTTTTTTAGGTTCTTATGGAAAGTGTTTTTCAATCTTTTAAATTGAAAAATATTTTTCTCCATCTAAAGCTTATATTTTTCTTTAATCGAAAACTGAATTTTGTTTTTGTTTATTAGTTTTCCACATTATAACCAAACATGTGAAAGTTAAGAAACTATTTTCTAAGAAAATACTTTCTAACAAACAAATAAGGCCTAAAAAGAATTTAACATTCTTTAGCAATTGAAAATGTTGGGTTTTTTTTCTTAACTTAGTTGCCTGTATTATTTATTTTATGTTGACTAATTATTGATAACTCAGATAATCTTCCAATCAATATGCTACCAATTAATCCTTTATACCTTCAAAGAAGAACAAATTACTCAACAAGAAATTAATCCCGAGAAGAGGCAAGTAGCAATCTTGCAAGATCAAGCAAAGTGTGAGGATATAAGACGTCAAACCCAAGAAAAGGTGATTTACTCCAAGTTACACCATCAAGAAAAATGATAGGTCGGGGGAGGAGGAATTACATAAATTAAAGTGCGGGAAAACAAAGAAAGCAATTAAATAAATTGTGGAAAGATAAACAGTACTGGAACTGGTAAAAAGATAGTTGAAATTGTATATATAGGGTTAGTCATCTTTCATAGTAATTGGATGACTTATTTATAATAGTACAATATTTAAGTTTTATCTAAATATCTCATTCTAATCCTATATAGATAAAGAGATTACGTTATAAATCATAATACAAGTTGAACTCTATCTTATTGATAAACATGTAAGTCCTAACTAATATTCAATTTTGATCAATTTAATGTATCAGGGACTCTCAATTTGAGTAGGACTAAACCATCCAATTACTTTTATCCACTCAAGCTTTTATGGTCAGTTGTTTTCCTTGGTCGATCATGACTCTTAAACATCTAGTTTACTTCTTCTTAGTTTCTTTAGTCGATTATAACTTTTTTAGCTTGATTAATTTCACTATTCATTATAAAATTCAGCATTTCCTTCCTTGTAAGATAGTAAACAACAAGTGTTTTTATTTGGTTGGCACATGAATGTATAATTCATATATAAACCATGTCCCTCATATATCTTTATTTCTAGACTGAATAAAGGATTATTTTTCATCCTATTAGTACTGAAATCCATTGATCCAATCTACTAAATATGACGTGACAAGTAATATTGATCACCCAAAACTGTTGACTATACTTTTAAGTGTATTGGACATGTCAACTAATTATACCATTTCAAACAAAACATGCTCTCTATTTTCGCGAATAACTTTCTTAATTATTTGAACTTAAATAAACAACTTAATTTTTTTTTTATTGTTGTTGAGAATCAATAGCAAAAAAAATTAGTCATAAATCAATAATAGCCTAGCATTCAAGCCTAAAATACAAACATTATAATTCCTAAGTAATCTCACACTTATGATCTACAAGTCAATCCTTTAGTATTTCTAGAAACCTGGAGAATGTATTGAAAGATCATGAAATAATGTACGAATGGTCCTGCAAATAGGCTTTGATATGTACTCTCAAATTCTTCTATGGATCATGAATACTTGTTTTTATTGAAATCTCTGCTTGTATTTAGCAACAATTTTATCTTCAATGTTTTATGTCTTTGTTTTTTTTTTATCATAGAATATGTACTTTTTTCTCATCATTACACCTTTTTGGTATATCAATAACAACTAAATGATCAGAAATCTTTATATGGATGATGTTATGATTATTGAAGGCCTCTTGTTGAGCCAAGTAATTTGGATCTTTATTATTTAAAATAAAATTAAAAAAACTTTTAGTAAGGTTATGGCCATTGTATGGTATAAAGTTAAGGTAGAGTGTTCACATATATATTCATTAGCTAACTAGTTCATAATAAGCAACAATCTCCTATTAATTGTATAGATATTGCTCCTAAATCTTGAAGTATTTTTAGGCCTATAATAAGGGCTTCATATTTAGCTTGATTGTTTATGCAAGAGAAATCAAGTCAAAATGATAAGGTCACATTATAATCTTTTGTGATTGTTTGTCAAATCATCATCCTTATCACATTAACTTTGATGTCATTCCTTATTAGAAGGTTATTTAAGCCTAAATGGCTTGACCTTTCATCGCATGTCAAATTGTTTAGCTTTCCCTCCTCAAGTTTTCTCCTCTAAATAGAACACTATGGTAAGTAAGGAACTTATATACTTCATATAGAGGTTTTTCATGGCTCTCTTATACTAATTAATTGGTCTTACCATAATCGATAAACATTTTACATGTAACAATGTTAGTGACTAATACCAACATCTGTCATAGTTGACCAAGACTAGTCTTTTGTATTCCATTTTGACTAATAAGTGCTTCTAATTTAGTAGCAACAACTACAATTGTTACATGAAGAAAAGGGTTTGAGTGTCCTTTATTTTCATCAGTCACTTTAAATTTCATGATTGATATCAGTTGCTACTAATCTTCTTTAAACTCCTTATAAGAGTTTGAATTGGCTATTATGACCTTATTTAAATAGTCAACTAGTCATCTTCCCTTTACTTTTTTATCGACAATATAAGAATGTTGAAATTACATTGATGAGAGGTAACCTATAGGGCGCTGATCTTTCCAATTCTAGGTTGAGCTAGCCATAAATAAGGTGGTTGGGTCATGTGATTGACCTAAAATTTCCTATATATTTATGAGGTAGGTGGTACCTCATGAATGATTGTGCTCAAATTAGGTTGAGCTTGTTATGATACATTCTATATAGGCACGTGATATTTTAGGTGAGGTTGAATACTTGCAAACACTTCTATTAAAGTGCTCATTATTGTAGTATATCCCAGGAATTCTCTCCAAGAGTATGAGGTAAAAGGTTGTGTTCAAAAAATACACACACACACTAATGTACCTACCAGCAGTTGATAGAGGCAATCATGTTAGAAAAGAAAAAGGGCATGACTAGTGGTTAATGAAACAAATAATTAATCTGATCCCATTAGACATACCAATATGTTGGCAGTAAAGTGTTTAGTTGGATGATTAATGTAAATCTTATCCTATCGGACATGCTAATAAGTTGATCACTCAAATAATCTTCTAATGCCCTAGGTATTTATTTCTACCTTTTAAGAAACATAAACTAATCAATTAGAACTTAATCCTAAGAGAAGATAAGAAGCAACCTCACAAAATCAAGTGGGGTTTGAGGATCTAAAACCTTGAACCCTAGAAAAGGTGCTTCTAGTTACATCACACAAGAAAAATGACAAGTTTATGAAAAAAGAGATAGTAGAATAACATGAACTAAACTATAGAAAATTAAATAAAGTTAGTAAATAAATTGAAAAGGAAAAGATAAATTGCATTGAAAATAGTAAAAAAGATAATTGAAATTGCATATATAGGGCTAACTTTGTTTCCTAGTAGCTGGTATGACCTATTTATATTGTTATAGGATTAGAGTTCATGTAAATACTTAAATCTAATCATATAGAAACTTATTCATATTAGATAAAGAAATTATATGATAAATCCTAATACTAGTTAAGCTCTATCTCATCTTCTTGTTGATAACCACGTGAGTCCTAACTAATTAACAATATTAATCAAATTTTTATATTGATAATTCTCACTTTGAATAGGACTAAACCTTTGGATTGATTATGTGAACTCTTACTACTATAGTCAATCATATTTTCTTAGTTAATTATGACTCTTGATCGATCATGACCCCTAGTTGATTTTGTTGTTCACGATTGATTTTAGTGTTCCTTTTCCTATTTTGTTATGAACAAATATTTTTTTTTATTTGGACGACATGTGTATGTTTATTTTTTGTATAAACAATGCTCTTCATATTCTTTTATTTCTAGACTAAATAAAGGAATATATTTTCCTATCATAATAATATTGAAATCGATTAAACAAATATATGGTTAATGAACGTTGTTATCTAAAAATATCGACCATATATGATATGTTAGCTAATCAATATTTCAAATGAGGCATGCTTTGGATTTTCTTGAACTTTCTACAATATAGATTTCTTAACTATTTGTACTCAATAAACAACTCATTTTTTGATGTTATTAGAATCTACAACAAAAAAAGGTTATAAATTAATAATAGCCTACTTATCAGGCTCAAAATACAAACATAACATATTTAGAGTGACTTCACGCCTATGATCTCAAGTCAGTACCTTATTTTTCTTATATAAAAATCAAGAGAATGTCTTATTAGATCTTGAAACTATTTGTGAAGGGTTTTATAAACATTCTTTGACTTCTTCTCTTCAATTTTTATATGGATCAAGAAAACTTATTATATCGAAATCCTTTATTTGTATTTATCAGAAAATTTCAACAACAGTTCATTGTTTCGTGTGTTTTCAACCATTTTGACCATATAGTTTGTACTTCTTTGTTCAGCATTACACCTTTGTTACAAATCAATTATAGTTGATTGGTCAATAATCCTTCCAAGGATAATGTTAAGATGATTAAATGTCATTTTATATCATGTTCTTATTTAGCCAAGTAATTGACTTATGATTCTCAAACCAAAAAAACAAAAATTAAACTAAAAAACCTTTTGATAAGCTTGTGATCACTGCATAATCAATATTTAGCTTGCTTGCATATTTTGCCAACACCTTTTCTTATTTAGGTAGTGGTTGACCTTGTTTTAGGTCTAGAAAATGCTGGGGAATGTTTTCTTTTAAACGGTCATATAATTAATACATTGTTCATGTACTAAGATATTTTGGAGACTAAAATAAATTACTGATTAAACAAGAACTTAATAACAAATATTTTTTTTTATTAATCAAACCCAAGCCTAAACTCTTGCCCACAAGTCCACTGTCCAATCTAACAAGTTAATATTTCATATTAAAGTACTCATCCAACATGGTTTTAGCCTAGTGGACCTCACATATAATTTGATCTTAAAAGGTCTACTACATATTTTATAAATCAAATCCAACAATGTAATTGTTGTTTAGAGTGCTTTTTTTGTATGAGAGAAGCTCTAGTATAAAATTATCATTTTCGACTTTATTTTCTTTATCATTTTTCATTTTCCATGTTGTTCTCAATCTTTAAGTTTAATTTGTATAATCATACATAATGCATGTATTAAGTTTAATGTTTTGTAAAAAAATAATGAATACATAATAAATTATTTTTTATTAATTAATATATAAATTATTTTTTTATGGATTAAATAATATATTAATTAATAAATAAAATATCATGATTGCAAGAATATTAATTTGTAAGAATATATCTTTTATTATTGCATTTAATTTGCTCTATTCAATATAATTGCTTACAAGAAACAATTTAAAGGTTGTAATGCTAAACACTGTACACGACAGTAAACAAAGATACCGAGGTGTCTATTTCGAGTGCAATCAAGGTGCATGTTTCCGTTTTAAATACATAAACTAGTTGATGGCCTCCATATTATGGGGTCTGTTTTGATAATATGAACGTTGAATTATTTATAAATTCAAAATGTTAAATGTAAATTGATATATATATATATATATATATCAACATCTGTTGTATTAAAAAAGTTATTTTGTTCATGTTTCTAAATAATTATTGCTAAATTTTCTTTTTTATATATTGAAATATGCAATTTTTTTAAAAAAATACACATGACTTTACATCTTTGAATATTGAAATATTTTTTTATATATATGACAATCAACGGTTGATTTTATATATTAATTTTGTCAATATTAAATATTTATTTTATTATCACAAATTAAGGAAAAAAATATATAAGTAGTTCAGGAGTAGCAAGCTACTAAAATATTTGATTTTGTTATTTATATATATACTTATAGAAATAAATATTTAGCTAACACTATCTGTCATCATCATAAGCACTTGTAACATCAATAGATTAACATCTAACCAAAATTAAATCCATCATTGCTATACCAAAAACATCATCTTATTATTAACTACTTATTTTCACTTTTTTACTAATGAAAAAATTAATTGAAAAAACTTCCAAATTTTTCAACAACTTAAGGAACATTGAAACTGGTTGGCCTGGTTTTTAATACCTTTTCGAAGCTTTTTCATTTATATCATAGTTATCAAACCCACCCCAGAAATTGACATGGCTAAAGGGCCGAATCCCGGGTTTTATGGGTCAACCTAGAAAAATTAAAAAAATATTTAAATTTTTAATATTTAATATGAAAAAATTAAGAAAAAATCTATATGAATATAGCTATACATGTTGTAAATAATGAAGTTTAAAAGAATATTTTAAAAAGATTTTTATCTCACATTGAAAAAATACTATGTTATCATTTCAAGTTAACGTATTTAAACCAAAAAGTTCTTTATCCCACATTGAAAAAACATAACTTTTTTCTTGTGAACATAGAGTATATATACTAAAGGATTTCAAATTCCACATTGAAAAAACCTAATTTTTTCTTGTGAACATAAAGTATATATACTAAAGGGCTTCAAATCCCACATTGAAAAGATACTATGTTATTCTTTTAAGTTGAAGTATTTAAATCAAAAAGTTTTTTATCCCACGTTGAAAAAACATAACTTTTTTTCTTGTGAACATAGAGTATATATACGAAAGAGTTTTAAATCCCACATTTAAAAAATAATTTTTTTCTTGGGAACAAGAATATATATACTAAAAGGTTTCAAATTCCACATTGAAAAAACATAATTTTTTTCTTGTGAATATATAGTATATATATGAAAGGGCTTGAAATTTCACATTGAAAAAATAACTTTTTTCTTAGGAACTTAGAGAATGTACTACTTTAAAATGTATAACATATCCTTAATTTTGTTTTTAAAAATAATTAATAACAAATATATTATGAAAAAAAATATTTCAGTCAAAGTTGTTGGTTAGAAAAAATCCATTACTTTGTATCTGCTAAGATTATATAAAGTCAATGTTTTCAACGTAATATAGAAATAAAATAGTATATTAGCCCGCACCCCACAACAAGTCAATATCATTTTTTTTAAATATAAAAAAATTAAAAGTATAGAGAATGTTTTAAGCGTCATGGGTCTGACAGTCTTGCCACACCCAAGCGCCTTGGGTCTGGTAATGTAACAACCCAGCTTTTTTAAAGCCAAAGATCGGTGGAATTGTTTTTTGGTAGGTTCCTATTGAAAATTTAGTAGAGTTTCCTTTGCATTTATTCTTACCAAGTTGGTAAGTTATCGACATCCTAATTAAAGTCTCATACAACTCACATTAGCAACTTAATCTCAAGAATTCACATCAATAATAATTGTTATTTATCTCATCATCTCCGCATCATAAACAAGTATAAAATGATTCATCATGAAGTAGAAAAATAACAATAAGTAAAATAAAGAAGACTTGACATGTAATAATAACATGAAATTTACTACTACTTATATTATGATCCTCCAAACAAGAGTCTAAGTTATACTAGTTACAAAAAATAACATTACGCAATACTGCAAGAGTTTACGTTATAATTACATGCCAAAAGAGGAAGTCAATACATGCACAAAAGTCTCCCTAATATCTATAGGTCACATAGATGGAGTGATGAACCTACCGGGTATGAGAAGTTCCTGCAGTTAATGAAGTAATACAGTAAAATTTATTATACTAAGATATTCGTGAATATTCCAATAAAAAGATTCTTTCTATGATAATAAATTTTAGCGTAGTTCATCATTCTTTTTTTTAGTTAGATTTTCATGATTCGTTTTGTTCTATGATCATGCTAACATGATGAAATTCAAGATTTGATAACTTTCAACAAAAACTCAAATTTAAACAAGTCATCCCCGTTCTTTTCTTTGTAATAATCTTGGCCGAAACTTAAGGAATAATAATTCTACTTCATTGTCTTCTATTTTGGTACACGTTTTTACTCTAGGCAATCCTCTTATGTTCAATTCAAGCAACCTTATGTATCTCATTCATAAACATCAAATAGGAACATTAAAATCAGCAACAATTTAAATATTGTGCTAAACATTAAAATCATCAATTTATCTAAATAATGTAACTAATTAAACATTGATTATTTGCACATTTGTATTGAAGATAGTCTTTCTTCACTCTTTTCTTCATTTGGCTGAACCCAATGGGCTATCTCCCACCCCAATATCTTCTTCAATCTTGAATAATAATGTCATTTTATTAAACAATTTGTCTTCTAAGTGTAGAATTTATGAGTTTTTCGTCTTTTTCCTTAATTTTTGCTTAAGAACCCTGATAGATAAACTTTGAAAATTAAGGGTTATACTTAAAATTTCAGTTAGGAAGTGCTTAGAATACTTTAGTTTATGCTTTTTGGTCTCCAAAATCCTTCTTCTCGTCCTCTTCTTCTCCTCTTTCCTTCTTCTTCACGTTTTCTTCTATTTATTCAATCAATGTTCTTTTTCTTCTCTTGGTAACACCTTAGTTACTCATTGTGTAAACCCCCGGTTATAATTTTCTGGGTTATTAAAATATGAGAAATTTAACCAATAGTAAAATGGGTTAAATTAAATTAAAGAAACCTAAATCAAGATAAAAATAGTGAAATTAATGAAATGAAAAGTGAATATAGTACTAAATTGTTGAAAAGAAAACATTTGTGGGGATAAAATGAATACGTAAGACCAAGAGAGGTCAATATTCAAATAACAGAAGGTTAGGAGTTTATGTACAAATGATAAAAAAAAAAGAGGTGGGGATAAATGTGCAATTAACAAGATGATAGCACTATAAATATCATTCTATTTTTCTCTTGGAGTGACTTGCAAGAGCAAGAGAGAGTTTAGAGAGAGGCTAGAGAGAGGACATATTGATGGCATAAAATCTGATAGTTATAACTCCACCTTCCACCGTTGGATCAGAACGATATTTCGATATGTTGTTATCCTCCATGTCTTGTACAGTGTCACTGGGGGGATCTTCTATATCAGTCCCCGTTTGAGAGATATCGCGAAAGGAAAATTTCTAGGAAAATACACTTCTGGACAGTCTTCGTCACCGAATAGTTTCTCCTCCAGCCACCGTTGGATCGGGCTATAATTTGGATATGTTGTTCTTCTTGATGCTGTCTAGATTCTGAACGGTGGAAAGCAGAAACAAACACTCTGTATAGAAGTTGTGCATCTCGCACAGTAGGTCTGCAAGTTTAAGGTTAGTTCGGATAAACCCATATTTCTGGAAATTTCACCATTTGATGAAGTTGATATTTGGATATGTTATACTCATAATAATGCATTATAACTTGACCATATGGATTGTTTGGAATATTATTCGTTTGTTATTTATGGTTGATTGAAACTGTTGTCAAAATTGGTTTTGTGTGAATTTAATGAAATTAGCATGAAAAGAGTTAAGGAACTCTTGATTCCTTAAGGCCATGCTTTCGATCAATTATGCATCAAAGAGGGAAGATTGAAATAAATAAGATAAATTGGCTCTTAAAAATATATTTTTGACACTCTTAAACAGTATGTAATATGGCTAGGGGTTGAGATAGAAGAGAAAAAGTTAAATTGTGTGTAAATGGAAAGATTGATGAATTTGGACAGATTCGTCTCCTGAATTTTAGAGAGAATTTGAATAGGAGAATGAGGGAATTAAGATCAAGTTTCTTCATAGTAATTATAGTCTTGGATGTTAGCTAACTAAGGAAGTTGGTCTTGCTCAATTTGGAGCTGTAGAACTCCAGTTATGGGTCACCAACCGAGATTGAGTCATGACTGACTCTATAAGACAGTAGGACTGATTAGTTGATGAGCAATTTTGACTGTCTTAGAGGCAGAACCGGATTCTCCTTCCTTCAGAGAACTTATAGCCTCGTGTCTTAGCTTTCGAATGAGACCAATCTCGCTTGAAGTGGAGTTCTATAACTCTAGATATAGTTACAAATCTAAAGAGAGGTCCGACAGTAACAGTTCGATATCAAGACAGTAACAGTTGGACAGTAACAGTCCAATGTTTGTTGATGAGCAATTTTGACTGTTTTAGAGGTAGAACTGGGTTCTTCTTCCTTTAGAAAACTTGTAGCCTCGTGTCTTAGCTTTCCAACGAGACCAATCTTGCTTGAAATAGAGTTCTATAACTCTAGATATAGTTAAAAATCTGAGGAGAGGTCGGACAGTAACAGTTCGATATCAAGACAATAACAGTCCAATGTTTGTTGATGAGCAATTTTGATTGTCTTAGAGGCAGAACTAGGTTCTCCTTCCTTCAAAGAACTTGTAGCCTCATGTCTTAGCTTTCAAACGAACCAATCTCGCTTGAAATGAAGTTCTATAACTCTAGATATAGTTAAAAATCTGAGGAGAGGTCGGACAGTAACAGTTCGATATCAAGATAGTAACAGTTGGACAATAACAGTCCAATGTTTATTGATGAACAATTTTGACTGTCTTAGAGGCAGAACTGGGTTCTCCTTCCTTCAGAGAACTTGTAGCCTCGTGTCTTAGCTTTCCAACGAGACCAATCTAGCTTGAAATGGAGTTCTATAACTCTAGATATAGTTAAAAATATGAGGAGAGGTCAGACAGTAACAATCCAATGTCTAGACAATAACAGTTCAAATATAAAGAAAGGAATGATAACTATGGTTGTTGGATAAAGGATGACAACATTAATGGGTGTAATGAGAAAAACGTAAAATATAAAGAAAGAAAAGATTGAAAGAAAGATCTATTAGCTGTTGATATGATTATTATAAAACATATCATTGAATGAGAAATATTTATGAGATGAGCTTGTGACTGCATGAGGGTCCACCGGTGTGGTGCAACAGCTGCAACAGGGGAGCAGGAGTAGAGCTTCTACTGCAGGTAGGTGACTTTCACCTTCCTTTTAATAACGTTGAATAATAAAATACTTTATCATGGATGTTACTGTATTGTGTTAATTCAAATATCAAATTGCCAAATGCTTAAATGTTGACAAATGATTGATTAGCTTCGGCTAATGGCATCTGAAGGGATGACCTTGAATAATGAAATACCTTATCATGAATGTTACCATATTGTGTTAATTCAGATATCAGATTGCCAAATGCTTAAATGTTGACAAATGGTTGATTAGCTTCGGCTAATGGTATCTGAGGGGATGACCCTGAATAATGAAATACTTTATCATGAATGTTACCGTATTATGTTAATTCAGATATCAGATTACCAAATGCTTAAATGTTGACAAATGGTTGATTAGCTTCGATTCATGGCATCTGAAGGGATGACCAGGACAAACGATTAATTAGCTTTGGCTAATGGCATTCGAATGGATTACTGGGACAAATGATTGATTAGCTTCGGCTAATGGCATCCGAAGAGATGACCGGGACAAATGATTGATTAGCTTCGGCTAATGGCATTCGAATGGATGACCGGGACAAATGAATGATTAGCTTTGGCTGATGGCATCCGAATGGACAACCGGGACAAACGATTGATTAGTTTTGACTGATGGCATTCAAAGTGGATGGCCGGGGTGAGTGAACGGTTAACCTTGACAAATGATGCCTTAAGAGGATGGCCGGATTTAAGATTATGGTTGATTGCAAGAATTGGTGCATCTATATGTACTACAAGTTGTTTATACCAGAAACATGAAGGAACTACAAATGTCACGCTTCAAATATGAGATAATGTTAATGCTTCATTAAACTGCCAGACCATTTCTTATCATTATTATTATTAAGTAATTGCATTCTTGTAAATGTTTTGTATTGCAGCAGGGACGTCACACCAATAAGGTGCCTAGGAAACCCAATACACGGGAACCTACTTTTGCAAGGAATCATGTAGTTGCATTCTAAATCATGATGTATTTTGTATGAATCAATGTACTGAATTGTATAACTATTATTAGATCCTTTTTGTTTAAATTCGTGATGACTATTTGTAGGATATAATACAAACTCATGTTTATGCATGTATATTCTTAATGTGAACTTATAATCATGCAATCATAATATTATGTGTTTATGTAAGATTCATTTTTAAATGAAATGTTGATTGTTGTTGATGTATGGATTGTATCTTGATGATGTGAGGGAACATGTTCGCCAATTACCGACACGATGTGTGTCAAGTACTAAAAAAAAATCACTGTTGTTTTGGGATTGAAAAGCCGGGTTGTTACACCTTGCATGTTTCTAACTCTCATCTCTCTTTGTTTTTCACACTTTAGGAAGGGTAAATGGTGGCATGTAAGGTTGGTTGGTGATTATCTAGAGGAATGAAAGAGATGGGGGAATGTTTTCCCTTTCCAACTGTTGGCCTCCCTTAAGAGAGGGAGGCTTCTATTTTTTATTATTTAGGTCCTTTAATATTTTAAATTCATGCTATGAAATCCCTTCTCATTCAATTCTTTCAATTTAGCCCTTGGTTAATTTCTTACTCTTTATTTTAACTAAACTAACCTATCTCTCTTTTCTCTTGTTCTCTAATTGTCTTACTTCTTCTTGTTTTTTTTTTTAAAGTATTTTTTACTGGGGTTTTACATGCAACCTTACCAGACTCAATCGACTTGGGTCTAGCAACCATTCCAGACCTAGAGCCTTGAGTCCGACAGCCATGCCTAAAGGCGTTTAGGCTTGGCATGACTGTCAGACCTACGTAGGCAAACATGCCAGACCCACGTTACTTGGGTCTGACACTCTGGCACCCAAGTAATTTGGATCTTGCTTGTTTGTCAAAACCAAGTAAATGTGGGTCCATCGCAGATTTTGAAATTTAAAAATAAAAAAATATCAAAAAACCAAAATGTCCCCATGATTATAGAAAATTACACAAAAAACAGTGTGAAAGAACAAAAATACCCCTATATACAAAGCTTTTTTTTTTTTGTCGTTTCCAAGGCTAAAGATGTATTTTAACTATTTAACAGTTTGTGAAAAGTAAAAAAACCCCTAGTCAACAGGGCTTAATTTTGTTAACCTTGGGGGTAAAATATAATTTTTACTGTGCAAATAATTATGAAAAGATTACCATACCCCCGTTCAAATGTTTAATGACTAATGAGCCTATGAAAAATACTGAAATACCCCCATAATAAGGGCTTCAATTTTTTCAACTAAAGGGTAAGATGATAATTCAACTTTTTTATGAAAATACAACATTAGCCCCATCCCAAGCCTTCAAAGCTTAGAAAATCTACTATGCAAGTCTACAATGGACTGTATCTTGGTCCACAGTACACTTCCACAGTACACTTGCTTGAGTTTGGCAACCCAAGGTGCTTGGGCCTGACGTAGTTGCCAGATTCAAGATGTTTTGGCTGACGTGGTTCCCAAACCCAAGGCGCTTGTGCCTGGCATGGTTGCTAGGCCTAGGCGTGGGTCTGACATATTTTTAGGCCTGGCTTGACATGGGTAAACCCGAGAAAATTAAAAAAAAAATATTTGAGATTTTAATATTTCATATGAAAAAATTGAGAAACAATCCATATGGATATAAGCTAAAAGACTATTTCAAAAGGGTTTTTTTATCTCACATTGAAAAAACACAACTTTTTTCTTGTGAATATAGAGTATATATATTAATGTGCTTCAAATCTCACATTGAAAAAATAAAACATTCTTCTAGTATTTATGTAGTGAACTTTGATATGGGTTAGAAACCAACTGAAAAAGACGAAAAAAAAAGAGGTCTCTGGTTAGGAGAAAAACATATTTAAAAAAAAAAAGGTCTTTATCAGGTTCTGCTGGAAGTCACGAGTTGACCTGTTGTGCTAGGCCGAGTCTAATAACTATACTTAAACAGCAAAAAATAGGCTTGAGAGCGTTAATTATAACTTATTCCCTTCTCCTCTTGTTCAATAAAACTAGTTAATTAATTTTTAAAATTTCAAAATATAGATTTAGGTTCGCTTTTGCAGTGTTATTTTTGAATATTTTTTAATTTTATTTTTGACTAAAAAACCTGGGCCTGACATCCATGTCAAACCCATGCGTCTTTTTTTGAATGCCAGACCCAAGTAGCTTAGTCCTGGCATGGATGTGAAACCCAAGATGTTTTTGCTGGCATGATTCTAGACCCAAACACGAGTCTAGCATTGTTGCCAACACGTCTATAAAATTCACTTAATTTTTTTTATTAATCTCTAATTTTAATGAATAAATCATCTATAAAATTGCATAAATTAAGATAGTCAAAAGAACAATAAGTCTTTTACATATACAATATTTTATTTTCCTACAATATAATGTATCAACTCAAAAGTTCAAAAGTTTTCTTTTATGATCATATATTTCAAATTTTCATATATACTAATAGTGATAATGTAGAATAAACTCTCTTTGTAACAAATTTTGACAATTAGATCATGCAATAACATTTCAAATTTAAAAAGACGTGAACCCTTTAAAAAACCGTACAACACTTAGTTGGAAACATAAAATTAATATTTTCATTCACAATGCATACAAAAAAAAATTATTTTTAAAGACTTGAAATAAATCACTTAGAAGTCAATAAATTTTTTCATTCTTTTCTCTTCGAATATAACAAATTTATAAAATAAGTTGCACAAACAAAAAAGAGTTTGTAGTAAAGTTCTACTGCATATGAATGAAAAATTCTGTTTGAATGAGGCAGTGTTTGTTTTTGCAATTTAATCATACTTTTAAAAAATTTTAAATTTTTTGACCTAGACACTTGGGTCTAGTAGACCCAGACGTGTGAGTCTGGTATGGTTGAAAGACCCAAGGGTGCGGGTGTAGACCCAAGTGACTTAGGTCTAGCAGCCATGCTAGACCCAAGGTATTTGGGTATGACAAATATGCTTGATTTAACAAATAATAAACAAAGAGGATGAGTGTGCACTTTAGTTGTTAGGAGATAGAAGAAAGAAAAAACACAAACAATCGATCATCAGTGGCAATCTAACCATTATCTGTTTACACGCAGCACACCATGTTGAAAAGGGCACGATTGTGCATCTAGTGAGACGACAGATGACTAGATTTGACCACCGGGAATCATCATATATGCCTCCTTAATAGCACGGGCACCACCCTTTCACTGGGCAAGAAACAAAAAGCCAAAGAAACGTCTTGGAAAAGATGAGAAATTAAAAGTGAAATTACCATTACAATTCACAATAAAAAATCTCTTGATCTTCAGTGATTTTTTCATACCATTTAGCTTGTGTTAAAATTTAGCTTGTGTTACAATAAAAATACACATACACATACATATATTGTTTTGTTTAGTTGACAGAAAAAAAATCATTAGCAATCCACGTAGCAATGGAAAGCTAATAAAACATTTTTATCCTTGTGACAAGGTATTTAACCGAAGTAATTATTATTTTAATTAGTTAGCGAGATTTAATATAGAATCCGAATCGACAAAGCCAAAATCTAAGAGACATTACCCTTAAAACTCTAAGATGCTTTTTTATGTGTGTGTATATATATATATATCATTTACGTTTTTTTTTTCATAATTTTTTATAGTACGAAAGATTAAATAATTAGGAAAGAATATAAAACATATATAGATACAAAACAAGCTTCACTCAAAGATGCTTAATGAAATTGTCAAGTACATGTCGTGTCAATTGAAAAAGAGAGATTATATTCGGTGTCTTGTTGTATTACATGGATTTTAAAAGAAACAACTCTTTGTCTGCATAAGGTCATAGGGAGAGTCATGTATGTTTTTCCCCGTATCATTGGTTTTCCCGACACTCTATGGTAACCAACTAGTATCTTGGCCCGTGTTAAGTCACCGGTTGCAGTAAATTTATTTTTTAAAACTCAAATAAAAAAAATAGATATAGCTAACGTGTCTTCTAAAAATAACCATTAATTTAAAATAGGTTATATATTAGATAATATTAAGAAGAAAACATATTAGATCTATCTAGATTATTCCAGATTGAAATGTAAAACTTATAGGGATAATCTTGAAAAAAACAAACAAACTAGAAAGCTAAATCTCCATTAAACTCAATGCTGAAAGATGAAATTGAAAAAATCATAAAACATTCAATTTTTATTTTTTAAAAAACAAATTCAAGTGATCTTGAGTCAACCAACTAAACTCTTGACGCAAGTTATGCTCGCTATCAAATGTTTTTTAAAAATTTATCCCATATATTGTTTTTCATTCAATAGATTTATATGACAATAAAGTGCATGTGATTTTTTTTGAATGAAATATTTTTTAAAACGAAAAAAACATGACATGAGCGTAGGATTGAAATAACAAAAGCAAGTCATTGACTTAACAAAAGGTGAAACTGTAATTTATTTTAATTTTAGGTTAAATAAAAAAATAGATCATTAATAACAAATGATGAAATTTTAATTTTTTTTACAGGGGGACAAAAAATGCACTACAGAGAAAAAAAAACAATAGACTGAATGATGTGGCTTAACTCGTCAAATTTGTGACCTAGGTTATTGACTTAACCGGGTTTAATATTTTGTTTTCATAAATCTATATAAAAAAGGGCACACTGGGCCTTTTTTTCTTATATAAAAGGGCAGATGAACTATCATCAGTTTTTCTGAAGAAAAAAATAGGCACATGACACGTCGGCTGCCAGCCTAGATTCCAGCCACCACTATGGTGGCTAGAAAATTAGGGCTATGAGTTTTTAGCCTAAAAAACCCATTTCCCAACCCGTTAAAAGCCAAAACACCCTAAAAGCAGTCCTAGAACATGCAGAAACCAATATAGCAACCCAAAAAACAGCTCAAATTACAAAATCAAATCGAATAAATTTTATCATTCTCAACTTAGATATGTGTTGTAGACAATATCGACGCTCAAAACAACCACTATAGGAAACCTCTCATTGAATGAAACCCATTGGCATCAATTTTAACCATTTTGGTAGTAGGAATAGGTGTCAACGATGAATTTCTCTCTCTACATGAAATTTAATGGATCTCTCTCCTCTCACGAAAAGGGACTAAGAAATTGAGGGAAATGAAGTTTGGTACCAAAATTAAATTTCTGGCAACTAAAGGAACCGATCATCTATAAACCGAGAAAAATAGGGGGCTAAAATAAAATTTTTGTATGAAATTTGAAGTCGCCACCTATTTTATCCTTTCTTTTCACTTGTGTCCTCTGTCTTTCAATTCAATCATTTCTTCCAAAAAATTATATGCATTTGAGTGCTAATTTAGGCTCAAAATAGCTCAATTTTGCAAAAAAATATTTAAGAATCAAATTGAAAATTTAAGAAAAATTAATTATTTCAATTCACAGTGTTTTGTAATAGAGTGAATGATGCATCTTCAATAGTAAAATCACCATACAACTTAGGTTTTTTTTTTTTAATTCATTTTGTTGCATCAAAAGAGATTTTCTATAATGAAATTTTGTCTTGTACATTTCTATTCCTTTGTCATGGGATTTCATTAGATAAAGCTTTTATTTTTAGAGAGACAAAACAAAAAATAAAATTCAGGACTTTCAATAATCATCACAATAACATTGACACGTTGTCTCTAATTCAACATCAACCTAAGAAATCAGAAAGTTTGGTTTCTGACTTTTAAAATTAAAAAAACCCATTTTTAAATCATTCTACACTTGAAAACACACAAAAAAAAACACATTAGAGACCTAAATACCCCCCCTTTTTTTTTGCTTAAACTAGAAAGAAATTGATTAAAAACAAAAAAAATCAACCTGAATTTAAAAACCTTTCTAAACCCCAATCTACTTTCATCGACAAGATGTTAAAAAAATACATTGATGGAACTCTTCTCGTTGAAAGGAATTCGTTGACATTAAGATTGACCTTTTAGTCACTAGAACCGAGCTAACAAACAACTCGCTCTCTTCTCCCATAATCCAGCAACTTCTTCTCTTCTATTTCAGATTTAAAGACTAAAAGATGAACAAAATAGAATTCTGGACCAAAACAAAATTTTCAAAAACTAAAGGGACTTGAAAGAAATTCAAAGGAAAATAGATGGACCAAAATAAAAATTTAAAAAAACCTTGAGGCATATTTTTCCAAATCTTAATGAATAGTACCTTAAAAAAGGGATGTGATTTTCATCCATTTTCAATTTTGATCCTTTTATGTCAAATTTTATTTAAATAACAAAATCAAAAGTTTAAATCAAATTTTGATCCTCAATGCGGACAAATCCTATAATTTTTATAAAGTTTAAATTTTGGCATTTTTGTTTTGTGCTATAGCTAACAAAAATGAAAGTCATATTTTCAATATTTTTATTCATATTTTTTCTTGTAACTTCATTAATGTTATAACATTTCACACAGAGAAAATTAAAAAGACTTAAGGAGGAAGTTTGCTATTTAATGATCAATAATAACATATTTAATGATTAAAATAAAATCAAAGCTTACCCATGATATTAGTGTATAGTTAGTAAGTTGCCAATAGATTGAACTCATCTTGGCAATTCAGTTATCAACATGCGAATTCTTGTCTTTTGGCAGACTTGTGATCATAGATTAGAATCGAAGACCTATTTTTCGGAATTATCGTTGTCTGAAAGGAATTGGCACTTTATGTAATATGATTCCATCCTTTTGTCTTTAGCCGTCACGTAGCGAAAGATCGACTCTATATATGTGTAGGCATCTATTGTAGCAAATCCATCAAAAGCATTTCACCTCTCTTCGAGTTTCGAATTCTGCAATAGCACTTGCCGGTAATCTAAATTATGTAAGGAAGTCATGAAACTTTTTCAAGTTTGATTTACTTTTCGTACAATGTTTATTGTTTAGTAATTGATACTTCTGTTTTCTATCCCTAAATTGCTGTTCAACTTTTGGAATTAATGATCGTATTGGTCCTGTTATTTATTGAACCTTTAAATTTGTTATTTTCCTTTTCCTATAATACACTTGTTAGTTTTAGTTTCCACGTAAGTGGGTGTACGCCGCACACACAAATACATACATATATACAGGAGGCTTATCTATGCAAAACAAATTCTCTAACATATATATATCTGGTGTATCAAATCGTGAAATTTCAGTAAGGAATTTGAGCTACCATACGTCCGTGGAACAAAAGAAAAGGGATATGTGGAAACTTGAGGTAGCTGATGGTGATGGCCCGTGGTTGTTTAGCACCAATAATTTTGTTGGTAGACAGATATGGAAATTTAAACCGCATGTTGGGACACCGGAAGAACATGCACGAGTTGAGATAGCAAGAGAACAGTTTCGATCTAATCGATCTCGTTGTAAAGCAAGCAGTGATGTTCTTAAGAATTTCCAGGTGAGTAGGGAATAAGACTCTCGTGCATATTTCTTACCATAAACAATTACTAGAGTTTTTCTTAGTTTTCTCTTCTTCTTCTTCTTCTTCTTCTCTTCTTTCCTGGTAATAACATTGCATTTGTTTAAGGAAGAGGTTTGGAATCACAGTCCCATCCTCTTTCTTTGCAAGAGGGACTAGGGAAACACAAGATCGTTATTGATATGACTACGGTGTAACTCAAAAAGCCTTCTCTTAAAATTGAGGATTTTGCAAGTAAACGAACTATAAATGGGCTTGTAGTTTAGTCTTCTTGGCTCTCTTGTGGTGAAGTCTTGTTTTTCATGTTAAATAAATAAACAAATTCAGTGGTTAATAATAATTAATATTCAGAAACTAGTCAACTAGTGGCTTATCCTTAAATATCATTGGGTAAATAAATCCAGGCTTTGATTGAATGAGGTGACTGACTGATCACGAGTTGTCATAAAAAGTTAGCCGAAGGAATTTTTTTAAAACTTTTTTTTTGTTTTTTTTTTTGAGATAGCTTATCCAAGAAAACCAAATTGATCTAAGCATTCCACCAGTGAGGTTAGGAGACGGCGAAGAAATAACAGTTGAAAAGGCTGAAACTGCTTTGAGGAAAGCTCTTCGATTCACTTCAGCAACCCAAGCAAGTGATGGACATTGGCCTGCTGAATTTTCTGGCCCTTTATTTTTAACGCCTCCCTTGGTAAGTCTAAATTAATTTTCAATGATCGGATCCGTTTTCTTAGCTTTTAAAATGTTGTAGTTACCAAGGCATTATTAACAAAGAATAGAAAAGGATTGCAGATCATGGTCGTCTACCTCAGTGGAAGCCTTAATACCGTCCTATCATCAGATCACAAGAAGGAAATTATTCGTTATATCTACAATCATCAAGTAAGTATGTGTGTGTGTGTGTATATATATATATATACCCCTTTTCTCCAAAAAGGGAAGTATATTTATAATGCAACCCACCCAACGATGTCGTTTGTATATAGCAGTAGTATATTTCAATACATGTCTACTGAACGACATGTACACACGTGTGCTATGTAAAGAATGAAGATGGTGGATGGGGATTCCATGTTGAGGGCCATAGCACAATGATGGGCACGGCACTTAATTATGTTGCCCTGCGTCTGCTCGGAGAAGGACCTGAAGGAGGCAGAGATGGGGCTCTCACAGAGGCCCGCAAATGGATACTTGATCACGGGGGAGTCACAATGCTACCTTCCTGGGGGAAGCTTTATCTTTCGGTAATAATATTCAAACACAAATTCTAGCTATAAGCTTTCTTTTATTAGCGTACATTATAAATAGCATATTAATTAGTTGTTCATCAAAAGCAATAATTAGCTGTCACCAAACTTTGGATGAACGATTAAAGAATAAATATATTTTAAATTTCAAGGAGTGACCTAGTGATTAAAGAGATATGCTGATTCAAAATCTTGCGATCAACACCTAGATGTGCTTTTAAAACCCCCTAAGAGAGAAACTTACTCTTTGTTGATACACAAACGAATAAATACGTCTTCTTAAGGCCCTGTTTGTTTGTCTCCTTAATGTTTAAATTTCTTATTGCAAAGGTACTTGGAACGTACGAGTGGTCAGGCTGCAACCCAGTGCCTCCAGAATTTTTGCTATTCCCTTCCTTTCTTCCTTTTAGTCCAGGTAAGTAACTACTTCATGGTCACCAACTTGTATTAAACTTGGTTCTTGTAAAGCTTAGTATAAACTTAATTACTTTGCCATCTTCTTCTAATTTGTCTCTCATATGACATGCAGGGAAGCTGTGGTGTCATTTGCGCACAGTGTACACACCCATGGCTTATTTATATGGCAAGAAATTCGTGGGACCGATAACCGATCTCATCTTGCAACTGAGAGATGAACTTTATAATCAACCTTATGAAGAAGTAGATTGGAATAAAGCACGCCATTTATGCTTAAAGGTTACTGATTGTTCTTATAAATTATTTCATGTAATTATTATAAATAGTTTGGACCATCAATTTTTGGATGGACTAGCTTTTGCAGCATGCATGTCCTTGTAATATATTTTGGTTATGATTGTCTCCCTAAACAACTTGGCTGAAACAAAATTGAACTTATTTCGAGTAACAGTTAATGCAGGATCACCCTTACTGTTTCCGAAATAATACTTCTGAAAGTTGATTACGTGCAACTCTGATAAAATGGTGCAGGAGGATCTTTACACCTCTCCTTCTCTTGCAAAAAATCTGATTTTTGATGGTGTTCATTACTTGAGTGAGAGGGTTCTTAGACATTGGCCCTTCTCCAAGTTACGAGAGCAAGCTCTACAAGAAGCAATGAAGCTTATTCACTATGAAGATGAAAATACTAGATACATGACTCATGCTAGTATTGAAAAGGTATTCCTGTAGAACATAGGTGGATTGAATCATTCAGATACTGAAGTAATGAAGTTTGATTTCTGAGATCAAGATGCTATAAGAATATCGATTGAAAAATTCATACTAGACTAGATTCGTTTGAGTTCTTTTTATGCTACATTATGAATAATGACAGTTGGATACTTTCAGTCCTTGAACATGATGGCTTGCTGGGCAGAAGACCCGACTTCAGATGCGTTCAAATTTCACCTTGCTAGAGTTCCTGATGTTCTATGGCTTGCAGAAGATGGAATGAAAATGCAGGTTTAGTGTTAATAAGCTGTGATTCAGCCGCAGTAATATTATTTTTTTTAAGAAAATATCAGTAACTAAAACGTACGTAAACCTTGGACTTGTTTGCTTTCAACAGAGTATTGGCAGTCAGTTGTGGGATGCAGCTTTTGCTACTCAAGCTGTTATCGCAAGCAAGCTTGTTGATGAATACGGGTCTACTCTGAGAAGAGCACATGAGTTCCTGAAACAGTCACAGGTTTATTCCTTAGTCCAAAAGATATCATATTTATTGGTTCACCGGTCTGGCATCATAGCCGTTATAGCTGTTTTGACATGACTTCACAGCCCTTGTTCAGACTCGGGGCAAGTGGTTGTTCGACAAGCCTGTGTTATATTATCCCCTTATTTGTTTTGTTGTACGATCAAATCCTCAGATTCAAGCAAATGCTTCTGGGGACTTCAGGAGGATGCATCGTCACATTTCCAAAGGAGCATGGACTCTCTCCATCAAAGATCATGGTTGGCAAGTCTCGGATTGCACTGCTGAAGCGCTAAGGGTAAACAGGTTCAATTTGTCTTCGTAAGAGTAATTAATGCCATAAAAGATTACGACGTTTGTAATGAAAAAAATTCCTTCTTTTGCAGGCTTTGCTCTTACTTTCACAAATGCCATCAGAAATTGTCGGTGAAACAATTGACACAGAAAGATTATATAATGCTATAGATTTCCTCCTATCTTTACAAGTATGACTCTGTAATTTATTCTTCCGCATCAACGTAATTTTCCCAGGTTGTGATAAGCTCTTACCATAGCACTTACGTTAGTTGTTTCCTTTGCCAGAGCAAAAATGGTGGTTTTTCTGTTTGGGAGCCAGCAAGAGGGCAGAGATGGTTGGAGGTAATATTTATTTATCGATGTATTCCCAAATCAACTTGAAACTTTTTCCTCTTCTAATGATATTTGTTTTGTGATGCCTTCTTCCTCAGGTGCTAAATCCCACTGAAGCTTTTGGTGATATGATGGTTGAAACCGAGTATGTTCATTCCGCCCTTTCTTTTAAATAAAACTCAAGTGTCTCAAATAAGGTGCAAATTGATAGCACCTATTGGTGTTTAGGTATGTTGAATGCACGGCATCTGCCATCCAGGCTCTTGTATTGTTCAAACGCTTGCATCCAGGATACCGAAGCAAAGAAATAGAAGCGTCTGTGGCCAAGGCATCAAGTTATATTGAAGATGCACAGATGAGCGATGGTTCTTGGTAATTATGTCCTATTAACAGTGAATGGAGAATAACATAAATACTCAAACAAGAAGAAATTGCATTATAGGGAATGCAGAGTAAGAAATTAGTTGGATGGTGTTCTGATTGCAGGTATGGAAATTGGGGGATTTGCTACACATATGGAACATACTTTGCATTAAAAGGGCTAGCTTCTGTTGGAAAGACATGCCGAAACAGCAAGACGGTTCGGAAAGCTTGTGAATTTCTGCTGTCAAAACAACACAACTCAGGAGGATGGGGAGAGAGCTATCTTTCCTGTGCCAACTCGGTAACTACCCTATCCTGTTAAATATCATCTGTTCATACTTAAGCTCCAAGCTATTAACAGAATTCAATTATCCCTATTACTGGTTGAGACACCTGGAAAATTGTTTCAAACAGTTAGTTTCCCATCAGATTGTTTGAGGTTCTAACAGTTGTTTCGGAATGTCTCACCAAACAGGAGTATACAGAGATAGAAAAATCAAATGTGGTACAAACAGCATGGGCAATGATGGGTCTTATTCATGCAGGACAGGCAAGTGGTGATTAAATTTCAAATATTTATGCCCTATTATAAAAAATCATCAGTATAATCAGTCTGTTTTGATGATGAAATTTATTTCCATACTGCCACTCATCCTGCTACAAGGTCTAATATAATATAATGCAAACAATTAAAAAACCCTTAAAAGGATCAAAGTAACTCACTAAACACCAACTGAAAAGCTGAACTAAAACAGAAACTTGGTTTTGTCTCTGTAAACATTGAGTACCACACAAACTAAGACAGATGTATTGTGCACTTTTAGACATCATCTCCTCCTAACTAGAACACTAAAATAGAGTGCTGGTATGAAGAAATTGATTCTGATTTCCTGCTTTCCAAATGTGATTGGCATAATTTTTCCAGGTTAGTATTGGTAAATACTCCTTGGAAAGATTCAATCTAAAAATTATTGCCACATGTCATCTCCCTACTTCCTAACAGCCCTATTGCTGCATGGGTGTCAATTTGTGAACATTTTTCTTCCATTTGGCAAAGAAAAAAGAGGAAAATTCTTTAGCTTTTAACATCAGGAGCAAGGTGCCAGCCATGATAAGTACCTAATTATCATGATGAAACAAGCTCTGAGTATATGAAGTAATGTTGAAAATGTGATCCTGTTCAACCATTATGCAATTCTAGTTTGAAGAGTTTAAGTTATTGCATAATAAAAGGTTTTCCAAAGCATTGTTTTCTCTATTATTTTTTATACTAAGTGCAAGTTTTGACCTTTCTCCCCACTTCCTAACAGGTTGAGAGAGATCCGGCTCCTTTACATCAAGCAGCAAGGCTGCTTATCAACTCACAGATGGAGAATGGTGAATTTCCTCAACAGGTATGGCATACTATCAGATGGTTCTAGCTATCTTCTCTATTATCTTAACATAGGAAAAGAAAGAATTTCTCTACATTTATGATTTTCCATGATATTTTTTACTTTTAACATTCTCTGTAACTCTTTAACTATGAATTCTTTCTCACAGCAAATCACTGGGGCCTCCTTGAAGACTTGCATGCTACATTATGCTTCATTTAAGAATATATTTCCTCTATGGGCTCTTGGAGAATATCGGAAGTGTGTGCCCCTGAGAAAGCTTTAGTAAGCTCCATTTTTATGGGCTCTTGGAATGCTTGGCAGAGGAATACTGTTACATTTAATTAAAGACTTCTGTATGGCAAAGCATTTACTTACACTGTTTCAGAATGTATCTTACATTAAAATTAAATTAAATATGTACTGCATTTTCAAAAAAAAAAAAAAATGTATATCCCAAGCATATACATCGTGTTTAGAATAAATCTTATGTAGAAATAAACTGAATTTCAACAGGAATTAGTTCAAACTAATTATTTGTTTGTATCAAAATTTCAAACATTGAAGTAATAGAATTAAACTAAACCATGTTCTGTATTTTAATCATTGAACTAAATTTAATTATTTTCTTATATTTCCTATTGATTCCACAGTTTCAGACATAAATAAACAATTACACAGCCATTGAAGCGGTTAATTTTGGAATGACACAGGGGTCTCACCTTTTTCTTTTTCATTGGAAGAGTCTGTATTTTAAGCTGCAATTAAATTAAACTCACATGAAATGAAATTTGTTTTGATAAGAAACTAAACTTGTATTCTCGTTAGTAAAGTATAAAACAGAAGCCTGTGTTATTTAAATTGTATTCTCGTTGCAAATGTGGAGTTCAGTTCCATTTGTTCTGTTTCCTTTGCCCTCATCTTCCTCTAGAGTGTCTATTGTATCCAAACAAAATGAGATTTCATGTTTATGTTAGTCTACAGCAAACCACTCAAATGATCTAGGAGACCAAATTGTACAAAAATCAACCAGCTTGTTGTGTAAAGCTTCTTAACATATTTTAAGTTTGGTTAATGAATAAATAAGCCAAGCTTGAGATAGCTTTGTATAATGACTAACAAGAAATGGAAGGAAGGTTCACGTTTTTCAATCCTTCAAATCATTTAAGATGTTAAGTTCTCGTAGACTTTTCATGAAGATCCAGAAGGACCACCACAACACAATATAAGCAGACATCTCCACGACAAACAATAGCAGACTATACAAGCTTCAATATTCCACAACACAATGTGAGCAAACATGTACATGATAAGCAATAGCAGATTATATAAATTTCAAGTATTCAAGTAGCTAATACGCAAAGAAATGAAATTACTGGCCTATACAGTGTAAATTTTAACACATGCAAATACTCAAAATTAGTTTCCTCATTCCTATGAGTGAGAATCACCATGAGCAATACTTAGTATTAACATAAAACATATTTGTAAGAACTCAAGAAAGGATGCGACAGCATCGCTTACATGTTTAAGCTATCTGATTGTTTTACTTGATTGAACCTTCGTCTTCACTGAAACTGGGAAACTTTCCTACTCTTGATTTCTTATGATCAATACATTATCAAGCTCCTTCTGCAAATGTGATGTCAATTTGTAGTTAGAAACCAAACTTGTGTCCAAATCCTCCTTTGCAGCAACAAGTTGCGATTTTGTCATCTCTGCTTCAGCTATCTCAGAATTGCTCAAGAACCCATTGTTCCCTTGAAGTTAAAATGAATGTTGAGTTAAGCTGATAAAAAGAAATGTGAAGTAAAAAAAATCATCAAAATCAAAACAAACATGAAGAGGATTAACTACAATCAAATATTACTTAGAATCCTCAACTCATTCACTTGAATAAGAGATTCCTTAACAAACTAATCCGCAGTTCAATTTTTATATCCCAAAAAAAAAAAAAAAAAAACGGAATTAATATCATCTTTACCTCAATTGTTATGAATCGGCATCGTATTTTGGAAGTTCTGAAATGCAATTTTGTGGTCAAGCACATGGACCGAAGATTTGCCAACTTCGAAGCTAACATCTGAGAATTGCTCGCTTGCGATTTCTATTTGTTTATATTTATTTTCTCGGAAACCAAACAGAGTTAAGATTAAGAGGTGATGGTGGGGACACCAAACCCACACCACAAACTACACGAGTATATGGACGGAGACGACGTAGGATGGTCCAGCCTGTCACGCTTTGGTTGAGAGACTAAACCCATTTGGGCCTATCTCATTGTTATTTTATTTAGCCTATTTGGGTCTGTCTCATTGTTATTTTATTTATTTGGAATTATTTATGTTAAACATTTTGATTTGATGGGCAAAGCCCAATAGCGAGATATTTTAGAGTTTACTATTTATATGTTCCTCTGTTATTTTGTGAGAGAGTTTTGATGATTAATGAAAATATTGCAGACTTTGCATATCTTCAATCCCCTTTCTTCTCTTTCTTTGCTTTCTCTTCTCAGCTTCTTCTCTAAAAGCATCTTTCTTTTCTTGCTTTAATTCTTATTATTTATTGTCCCGCATCAAATTTGGTATCAGAGCATGGCTTTTAATTGTTCTTACAATTAAACGATTCATATGTTTATATTTAACCCTAGATTGATCTAAAAAAAAGAAAAAGAAAAGCGTACTGTTTTGATTAGAAAAAAACTGTTCATCGGCACTATTCATCATCAACGACAGCAATTTTCAGCAGCGGCGCCTCAGCCAATCACAGCGGCAGACCCACCACCGAGAAGACCTGCACATCAGTCCCACAGAGCGATCGACAATTCTAAATCAACACCGATCACAACCAACAATCACAACCAAGACACAAGTACACGCCGATTTACTACCTTCAACAACCCGTAGCCACAACAGGACTTTGTCTTCAGCAACTCAAATCAGTGTTACAAACCATCAGCCGCAACCACCACTGACTCACACCTTCCTGCAGCAGCATCCACAGTGCCCTCGCCTTCAATAACGACAACGGATCAATAGGCCCCCGTCCAGCAACGACACCACAGACACCACAGCCCCTACCCTCGCACCGCCAGGCCCAAGCAGAATCACGAAGCCCCATTTCGTGCGCCATCACCGTCAGCAGCGGCAACAGATCACAGGCGGTAGGGAAGATAGAAACAGAAGCTAGTAAAATAATTAACCTAGCCATGTCAGCACCACGTTAGAGAATCCGCGTCATCAGTTCTTGCCACGTCGTCTGCCATGTTAGCAGATCCTGCCACGTCAGTATATCCTGCCACATCATTTGCCTCGCCAGCATATCCTGCCATGTCAGCTGCCACGTAATCCTTCACTGCCACATCATCCGGTCAGAATTTTTACCCATTGAAAATCATAATTCCTAGTATGCTTTTACACTTGTTAACCAAGATTTAACATTAATATTATTCTTTGTGCTTGCCCATAACTAAATTACATAGCCCGACTTTAAATTGAATTACCTTAATTTTGAGCCATTAAAGATCTGATCCTCTTAATTAATTGTGGAGCTTAGTTAAATTAGTGGGAAAACTAAAACAGTGTGTTTGGATTACTTGTGTGCATTTAGAGGACTTACATTGTTTGCTTGCGCATTTTCCTGGTTTAATCTGTTATTACTTAGTTTCCAAGATAATAATAATAATAAAAAATTATTTATAAAAAAAATTAATTTTTTTTGTTAGCTATAATTTTGTTTTGCGTTTTACTTGCAAGTGTTATTTGTGATCTCAGTCTCAATATTAGTTTTTGCATGCATTTACATAGTGGTCGTCTAGTACACAATCTAGAAGTCATAGCTACCATGAACTCGAACTCTAGTAATGTTCTTAGAGATATTCAAGAACAATTACAACTTATGAGAATGGAAATGAGCAACATGTCCAATCAAATGAACAACCTTTTCGGGGAGGATGGAGTCCATAGAAACTTTGCAAGTAAGATAGTCTAATGAGAGTGAACATTCTAGTGACAACCATGAGAATCCTCAAAGACCAGTTCCTTGTAGGAACTGCCAACGTAACCAACATCAGGGTCACAATGACTTTGATGACCCTAACGATAATGAGCGTTCCAATGATTACTGTCAAAGACCAGTTCATACTAGGAACCGTCAACACAACCGCAATCAAGGCCATCACGACTATGATGACCCTGACAAGTGAGTCATAAGGCATATCAAAGTAGAAGCCCTGACTTTTGAGGGTCAACTTGACCCATGGATCTTTGATAGATGGATCTATGACATGGATCAATTCTTTGACTGGTATAATTTATCTAAGAATAGGAGGGTAAGATTTGCAAAGATGAAACTTAGTGGGACCGCTCAACTCTATTGGGAAAGTGTAGAAGAGTCTTTGGATAGGGGAGGTCAACCTCCTAACACTAATTGGGTTGAAATGAAGACTAAGTTAGAAGAAAAGTGTTTGCCTCGTTCTTATAGAGGAAATCTTTTGGACAAGTGAAACAACTTGAGGCAAGGAGGCAAGTCTGCCAATGAATATGTGGCACAATTTGACGAGTATAGGATGAGGTGTGCAGTTAGGGAGGATGAAGTGATGACCCTAAGTAGATTTCGAAAAGGCTTAAATGTTGACCTTAGAAGAGAAGTTGTGCTTAGAGGTGTGTCCACCCTTGATAATGCTTATACCTTAGTACAAAATTATGACTTAGTCATAAAAAGCCAGTGGACGAGACGTCAGGACACTCGTAGTACCCCTTATAGATCCCAACCTGGTAGTAATAACTCCATATTGGGTGCCCCACCTCATAAACCCAATCCTTTGAGTTCCCAGATACCTAGAGAAGACAAGGGTAAGGGTATTTTTCATGAAGCACCTAAGATAACCTTAAGAATTCAGTGTTTTAAGTGTCAGGGTTTTGATCATATTTTATCTAGTTGCCCTAATAAGGCTCTGTTCATCAAGGGGCAAGAGGATATGGATGAAGAAGATAATTGTGATGATAAGGTATATGAACCCAATCCCAATGATTTTCAAGATCTAAATGATGAGGAGGATGAGTCTAACTTGCTAGGATGTTTTAGGTCTATATCCACTCAAATCAAGACAACCAGGTTAGGTGTGGTTAGATGTGCTTTAACACAACCTAAAGGAACTGAGGATTGGAGAAGAACTGCTATTTTTTACACTTACATTAAATGTGGAGATAAAGGGTGTAAGATCATTATAGACAATGGTAGTTGTATCAATGCAGTTTCCTCGGGTAGTGTTCCCACTTAGGTTTAAAGTCTGTTCCACACCCTAAACCCTATAGTGTGTCTTGGGTTAATGATACATCTATAACGGTCAAAGAGAGATGTCTTTTTCCCATAAAGATCTTGGACTATCATGATGGAATTTGGTGTGATGTCATTCCCATGGATGTAGGGTATGTCATTTTGGGTAGGCCTTGGTTATATGATTTGGACGTTACAATCTTTGGACGATCAAATTCTAGTTCATTCACTTTTCAAGGTAAAAAAATCCAACTTATTGGATTACCTCCAAGGTCTAATGATAATAGTCAGAAGAAGAATAAAGTGAAAAAAGGAGGGCTTAACATAATAAGTCCTAGGGAGTTTGATAAAGAGATTTGTGAGGAGTCTATTGTGTTTGTTGTAGTGGCTAAGGAGATTGTAGAAGACTTTTTAAAGGAGCCACCTGAAGAGGTAAGAGAAGTGTTGAAAGAATTTCTAGATGTTTTCCCTTCTGAACTACCTGATGCTTTACCCCCTATGCGTGATGTTCAACACGCCATAGATTTTGTCCCTGGTGCCATATTACCAAACTTGCCTCACTATAGGATGAACCCGAATGAACATGCTGAATTGCAAAGGCAAGTATGTAAATTGTTACAAAAGGGATTTATACAAGAGAGTTTGAGCCCTTGTGCAGTACCTGCACTGTTAACACCTAAGAAAGATGGATCATGGAGAATATGCGTAGATAGTCGAGCCATCAATAGGATTACAATCAAGTATCGTTTTCCAATTCCTCGATTGGATGACATGCTAGATTTGATGGCAGAAGCCCAGATCTTCTCTAAGATTGACTTGAAGAGTGGGTATCATCAGATTAGGATCCGTTCGGGAGATGAGTGGAAAATGACATTTAAGACTAAGGATGGTTTATATGAATGACTAGTCATGCCTTTTGGCCTTTCCAATGCACCAAGCACTTTTATGAGAGTAATGACACAAGTGCTTAGGCCATTTATGGGAAAGTTCTTGGTGTTATACTTTGATGATATTCTTATTTATAGCAAAACCAAGGAAGAGCATTTTGATCATCTTATTCAAGTTTGTACCACCTTAAGAAAGGTAAGTTTGTTTGCAAATGTCAAAAAGTGTTCATTCTTTACAAATCAAGTGGTCTTTTTAGGGTTTATAGTGTCATGGAAAGGAGTCTCTGTTGACCCCCAGAAAGTCCAAGCGATAGTAGATTGGCCTGAACCTAAGACTATTCATGAGGTTCGTAGTTGATGCAACCATATTATTCGATAGTTTCACCCATATTTAACTAGTGTTTTGCCTATGTTTTATATATAAAATGCCTTGATATTCTTTGTTTTATGTTTTGAAGGCACTTTTGGATTAAAGAAGCAAAAATGAGGTAATTGGAGGTAATTGGCAGATTTGACCTTCGGTCGATGTTTTGTGCAGAGCGTGAGCTCTAGAGGTTGAAATGAAGTAATTCTAGTGGCATTAAAAAGCTAACATCCATACCTTTCTGGAAATATAAGGCAAGAAAATAAAATAAGATAAAATAAGGAAGAGCATGGAAATTGCAGCCTTCAAAGTCAAATCTCACAATCTGCCAGTGTTGACCTTCGTCCATTCCGACTTGAATATCTGGAGCTACAGAAGTTCAATTGATGCAAATTCAATTTTGTTGGATTCTTGACTCAAATTCCTATCAGCTCTCCAAATTTTAGCAAAACAAGATGTCATATAAGGGAGATAGGCTTTTTCAAAGATGACAACTGAATTCTGCCAGCAAACACGTTTCGTGAAGAAACGAGTCCAAATTACGTTCTAAATCATCTAAACTGATATCCAAGTTTTTATTTCAGCAATTTAGCTCCTCTAAGCCAAAGCTTGAAGATTTCATGCAAGGTTATTTCTCCTTTTTTAGGAAAATAGTTATTGAAGTACTTAAATGTAAACTGTCTACTTAAGGGAGGACTATTTTGTAAAATAGAGACTAGAGTTTCCTAGGATATAAAAAGAATGAGAAAAGAGAATGGGGGCAGCCAACCAATAGGATAAAAACGCCCCCTTCCTCTAAGAAACCCTAAATCATGCATTCTTCATTCTTTTTGATTAGTTGTTCAACAAACATGCAAGGCTAAACTAGTTTTCTTGGTTGCAAGGACACGGAAACCTTTGGATTTCAAGAACTGTGAGATTTATTTAATATTTTCATTTTAGTTTATATGATGAATATGTTTGTTCTCCTATGCTTATTTTTCCTATGATTGTTTATTTTAATTACTAGAGCGGACTCTAAGTTATTATTGTAGACAATCTATTGCTAAGTTTGATATCAAAACCGGAGTTGTGTATATGAATTCGTGAAGCAACTAAGTTTAATAATTTTGGTGGATCTATGTTATTAATCTTAGGGAGAACATTCAATCAAATCAAACATAGACTGCGGACAGTTATGTTTTCTTGATTAATCAACTTATCTAGTTCTTAAGGCTGCCATTGAATTAAATTACTAGTGCGGACATTGTGGTTGTTTGATGGTTAGAGTTAGTTATACGGCGGATCCGTTAACTAACCAATGTTAAGAAGAGATAAATATTCAGAATATAAATTGATGTTTCGTTTCCATGATCAGTTCTGATTTTTGTAGGTGGATGTTTACTTGCAACCAAGGTTTGTTCTCTTGATAATTTTCTGATTTTATTAAATTTTTTTGATAGTTTTCTGTTTTCTTTTGCTTTAGCCTAGATTACATCCAAACCCCCCCCAAATTGCATATCATCAAGCATAAAAATCTGACTTGAATCTTCCTCGTGGGATCGACCCCTTGCTTGCTCTATACTATCTTGTGTGTTGTGTTTTAAGCTAGGGTAATTAATTTGTGCGACCGAGACATCGCAACAAATTTTGGCACTGTTGCCGGGGAAGTAATTTTAGTTGATTCTTGTGTTATTATTTTTATTTGCTGTGATTGTTATTTCTTTTTCTAAAAAAAAAGAAATATAATTTTTGTTTGCTGCGGTACTGTTCATTACGGTAACAGTACTGTTCAAAACAGATTTTTTGGTGGAATTAGGTATCGGCCTTTTGTTTCCTAAAGGAAAACGATATTCTTAACAGGACTAGTCATAAATTACTAGCCCCACCCTATCGAGGCCAAATTGCATTGTTTTCTAGGGTTTTTAGGCAGTTTTAGTTTTCTAGCGTAGGATTTTCGTACAATTTGCATTGTTTTCGATCTCTTTTGTGGTTGGTTTCTTTTGAGTTTTCTTGATGATTTATGCCAGTAACCTGTTCTACTAATCAAAGTCAAGTGCAGTTGGATCTCGAAATAGAAAAAACTTTACGTAGGTTATGAAAGGAAGCTCGCCTCAACACTATGGCTGTTGCACGACAACAAACACTCAAGGAGCTTGCTGCTCCTAACGTGGAAAATCAGCCATTGTGCATAAATATCGACAATAATGTAAACTTTGAGCTCAAATATGGTTTTATACATTTGCTACCAACATTTAATGGTCTTACAGGAGAAGATCCTCATACTCATCTCAAGGAGTTCCATATGGTTTGTGTTGGCATGAAACTGAACAGAGTTAATGAAGAACAGGTTAAGTTGAAAGCTTTCCCTTTCTCTTTAAAAGGGGCAGCAAAGGCATGGCTTTTCTCCATTCTTCCAGGTTCAATTGGAACATGGAATGGCATGAAAAAGATCTTCCTTGAGAAGTATTTCCTAGCATCTCGAGTTGCCAACATAAGGAAAGAAATATGTGGGATTCGGCAATCTCATGGAGAGACACTTTCCGAGTATTGGGAAAGATTTGAGCAACTATGTATTCAATGCCCTTATCATCAAATACCTGATCAGCTGCTCATTCAATATTTCTATGAAGGATTGATGCCTACTGACCGTAGTATCATTGATGCTACAAGTGGAGGGGCATTGGTAGATAAGACACCCGAGGCTGCACGCCAATTGATCTCAAACATGGCAGCCAACTCGAAACAGTTTGGCACCCGTGGAGACTTCGCAAACAAATGAGTAAATGAGGTAAGTATTTCTAACCTTGAGAATAAAGTTAATGATCTTACTTCTCTTATGCGTTATTTGGTTTGTGGCAATGTACAACAGGTGAAAGTTTGTAGCATATGCTCCTTACAAGGACATGCTTCAGATATGTGCCCAACAATGCAAGAAGATTACATTGAACAAGCTAATGCAGTTGATGGAGCATTCAATGGACAACTTCAGCGTAAGTATGATCCTTTTTCCCACATGTACAATCCTAGATGGAGAGATCATCCCAACCTACGGTATGGGAACCAACCTCAACAAGGCAATCAAGGCCGACAATTCCATTCCCATGGATTTCAGCCCCAACAGAATTATCAAGCAAGACAACCCCTTCCATTCACAAACTCCAATGTTATGGGTTGTCATCTAGTGATGATCTTCGTGAGATGATGAAAACTTTGGCTTCTAACACTGTGACCTTGCAACAAAATGTCATGTCTTTTCAACAGGAAACAATGTCAAGTATTCACAACTTGGAGAAGCAAATGGGGCATGTAGCTTCAAATGTGGGGAAATTGGAAAAGCAAATGAATGGAAAATTGCCCTCCCAGACATTGAATCCAAAAGAGAATGTTAGTGCGATCATGTTGCGAAGTGGGAAAGAACTTGAAGAGAAAAGGTCGAAACAAATTGAGATGGAGGAAGAATAAGAGATAGAAACTGAATTGAGTACAAAGAAGGAACATCCTCCACAAACTGAAACAAAGACCAACACTCCAAAGGTAACTCCTCAATCAATGAATTCCAGTTTTAAAACAATTCCACCCTTTCCTGTGAGTTCTTCTAGGTCAAAGAAAGAGGACAAAAAAAAGAGATTTTAGAGGTTTTCAAGAAAGTAGAACTCAACATTCCTTCGCTTGATGCTATCAAGCAAATTCTCAAGTATGCCAAATTTTTGAAGGAGTTGTGTACTACCAAAAGAGCTTTCAAACTGAAAGGTCATGAAATGGTAAGTATAGGTGAAGTTGTATTTGTTGTTGTTCAAAAGAATATGTCTTTGAAGCAAAAAGACCCAGGTGCGTTTACTTATCCCATGTGTTATTAGTAATGCTAATTTCAAAAGGGCATTGTGCGATTTAGGTGCATCCATTAGTGTTATGCCCAAACATGTTTATGATTCTCTTAGTCTTGAGCCTTTGAATAAAACTAGCATTGTAATACAACTTG
>Ga0307517_10001365_pt1 | contig 41007 bp, 46 predicted proteins | sample 23_EM_MG_FD_194515 | JGI IMG/M metagenome (GOLD analysis project Ga0307517, IMG submission 194515) | Populus trichocarpa ectomycorrhiza microbial communities from riparian zone in the Pacific Northwest, United States - 23_EM | ecosystem: Host-associated > Plants > Roots > Unclassified | place...
CTACAAACGGGCCATTGTCAAAAGATCGACAAAGAAAAACAACGGTGAACAATTATCCGGTCCGTCGCGAAAATCTTGAAAAATCCGATCGTGTACAAATTCTCAATAGCAACGGATCAATCGATCAAACTGAATGATGAGTTGATCTCGGAGTAGGATGTGCCGTACACGTATCTAATGTTGTTCAGAGCAGGTGCGTCGCGATTCTGTATCAATTCTGAATGGGGTACAAAGTTGAACGTCCGAAGATAAAAATGACAAGATTTTCAGAAGCATTTTTCGAGTTTACAGTTGAAAACAATCATCATTCGATTCTGATTCGATCATTGCGATACAAGTCACGCAGTCCGGTACACTAAATGCCGAGGCAACTACACCTAAAGCAAAAAACGCGGATGTGTCTATCCAGCTTAATCTATCTTCACGGGGTACCTCAAGTGTGATGGTGCATGATTATGAAGTACACAAGAGAAGTGTTAAAAAGAAAGCGTTACTAATCCCCAATTGTCCCGAGGTGTCCCCAAAAGATTCACAAAAAAATTGAGACTCTTACATTTGAGACCATCTAAGGCCAACATTTGTAGCGAGTGCGAGGAACAACACGCCACATAAGACAGTCGGGCCGTACTTGTCATAGTACAACCCTTCCGCATCTCGCTCTCTGAGTTTGTAAGAGCGAAAGACAAAAATACCGGCGGAGTAGGCAATTGCCAAGAGAGCAGAAAGGGTGAACAAAGCTGCACTGATAAGTCCCCCTGTGTCATCGGGAGGAATGAAATTGAGAAGCGTTGTCGCGATAGTGCCGATGAATACAGCATAATTAAGCCATTTCTATTCAAAAGTGGGTCAGATCTCGTGGGTGTATAGACAAGGGAAGAACACAGAATTCCTTTACGGTGGTGGGTACATACCAAAAAGGTTCTTTCTGCAGCAAAATAGACCTTGGGTTCGATTCTGACTGGAACAGCAATCTTCTTCCCTTCCGGAGCTCTCCAATTCCGCTCAACAATCCTATCATCAACGTTTTGCCGCCGACTGGGTCCGCTCAAGCCATTCTCCACGTCTGCGTCGTCTGCCCTTTCTTCCTTGTCCTCAACAAGGTCAATTCGCCTGCCATAATTCCTCGAGTGCTGCCTGGAAGAAGAATGTTGCTTCTTTCTTCGCGACCGAAGGGTCTCTACACTTTCTTGAGCTCCAGCGAGTTTTGTCTTCAGCGTTTCATCAAAAGCAGAAGATGGGGCCAGAGGATTGATATCTAAAGTACTGGTTTGCAGCTTTCTTGATATCGTTGACATTACTTTGAAGAATTGAGGTTGTTTCCCGTTTTTTCCGACAGAAGCCTCTCCCATATCATCGATAGCATAGGCGGTCTCTGAGGCAGACAATGTACCGTCAACTGCTCCTGGGTCCCTATCCTTTCCTGCCCTCTTCTCCTTTTTCTTTGCTTCTTCCTCTTCCTCTCTCCTCTCCTTCAACATATTCTCACGATATGCAATCGCGGCCTTAACATCTTCAGCACCCAAACCAGTGCGTTTCGTTTCGTCTGCTTCACCTTTCGCAGCAAACATCTCGTCTTCGTCCTCTTCTCCTTCGGAGAGTGGTTCATTATAAGGGGCGACCGGAATGATGGGGGTGGTGGTTCCACCGGAACCAGTCGATGAGGTTGCTGTGGGTGTTTTAGCAGGCGTGGGTCCTGCATGTGTCGAAAACTTCGAAGAAGGGTGAGAAGACGGCCGTTCGATGACGGAGAGGTAGCCTGTGTCAGGTTTCTGAATATCGACGTCCACTACAAGAAAAGTCAGCAGGTGCATCCTATGCTCTCGGATGTGGAGGCGTACTCTGAGGCAACCAAAATGGCACAAGGTCCACACGATTCGGGAGAAGAGTAGCGCATCCATGGATGAATTTACTGGTGAAGGAATATGAGCTTAGCGTTGGCAAATCTCCAACCAACGTACCTGAATTTAGGGACTGCTTCCACGAGATGCGACTGGACAAGATCCGCCACCCACGACGGAGGTTCTTGGCCAAACTGCGTTTGCAACTTGACTTCCAGGACGCCATATCTAATACATAGATTATCACTTGACAAACAGTTTTTTAAAAAAGTAAAGACAAACTTGAATAGCTCCTTATCCTCGATTGGCACTTGATCGAACGGGAAATCAATGCCTATATCAGATCGCCTCCAATTGTCGCCAGACTTAGGTCGTCCGTCCCAATTATCTTCACGAATGAGGGTTAACTCCGTATCCAACGAAATACGAACTCGCGCATCCCCTGGTAGTTGAAATGCGGTACGGTTGTAAAACGACCTCATTACTATTGGAAGGGAGAGATTTTAATTAAAAAACTCTCATGATAACATGATCCAACAAACCTGGAACCAACTTCTTGGTGAGGATTGCATATTGGACTTCATTTGCGAGCTGAATCATGCTGTCAACTTCTTGTTGAGTCTTTTTACCCCTTTTTACTAGTTGTTGGAAATCTGCATCAACAGTATATTTGCCCTTTAGGAAAGGAACAACGAGGTGCTCTTTGAGGGGAAACCGCGCTTTGACCGATTTTTCTCCAGTCCAATCTTCTCGATGTGTCTTGCGCTCAACAAATATCTGATGGCAGGTGAGTGCCTGTATCTGTGCACTGATTTGAGAACAGAAAGGCTAACCGTTTTATTGTCAACATCGCCATACCATCGAAGCCTTACCGCTTCTGCACCTTCGGTTTTTTCAAGGCGTCCAAGGTATAGGTCAAGATCCTCATTGTCGAAGTAGATTGACGTGATTGCTAAGAACATAAGTATCAGACGTAATCGTATAAGGTCAGCATACCGGCGTCCTTCGTTTCAAACTCTTTATCAGGATTGAAGACTAGAAGGGTCAAGTTCAGCGTCGGCAATGGGCTCTTCACATGTTGACACATTACCCAATACAGGAAGATTACGCAGAATGGCCAGCTTAAGGGGGAGAAGGTAGTCCGGATGGACCCAGTACTTGGTCGTTTGACGGACAAAAGCACTTTGATTACCTCCGGCACTGGAATCACCTTGAACCGGATGGCCACGGGTACGAACAAGGTCATAGAGCTTGGAAAGTTTAACGATGAGCGCGTCCCAATTATATTTGTAGAAAGGGCGTTTCTCGAGATATTGTTGTATGAACGTGGATTTAAGCTGAAGTTTAGTTTGTTTCTGGAGGCACAAGGCATTATTAGAAAGGCCAACGGGAGAAAGCAAGAGAACTTTACATCATGTTTCTGATTGAAAAGTAAGTTAGTTGCTGGGGTGAGGTAGAGTAGAATCGACCTTAAGAATCTTCATGAAACCAGTGACATTCAACTTGGTATAAAGTGCGAGATCGTGGACGTCGGCAACCAAAATCGCAACTTCTTCCTCGAGACCATGAAAACGTGCCTCTAAGGCATCGTAAGACTCGTCCGAGTCTTCTCCCTCGCCATCAGAAATCTCATCGTCCGAACCACCATCATGACCATATGCATCGTGTGTATCCTGCTGGCGCTCAGGGTCGACATCTAACGACGAAGAACTGTGCTTCGGAGGCCGTTGCTGGTCGTCTGATAACTCCTCTTGGACTAGACGCTGCACATCCTTCTCAGCTTCGCGGATTCGGCGGGATAACTCTGAAGTCTGAAAGGTGTTTTGCATAGGTCATGTAGGAAGAGAAGGGCAAAATACCTTAGACTTTTGGAAGTCGTGTATCTTGTCAAGCTCCTTTGTTAACATACGCGTAAATGATTCTTCATCCGCTGCGGTCCATCCTTCAGCGGAAATGGTACGAGACTGAGATCGAGAGTCAGTTCAAGTTCGGGGATGCATATCCCAATACATACCTTTAATTCGCGCTTGAGCAGATTATAATCCAAATAGAATGGCCTCCATTCGTTGTATAAATCTGTCTGTCAAGGAGTTAAAGGGCGAGGTGGCATCAAGGATGGCACAGACTCACACTAATCTTCCTACCGAATTTCATGGGTGCTGGTTGGGAAAACAAAGTCTTAGAGCGAGACAGGACCCGAAATAGGGATTAAAACATACACCCACGTTCTCAACAACGAACGTGCGAGAACCGTGAACAGTACAGTGAGGTCTGGAAACCGGACTTTACCGCAGACAAGCAATATAAATACCACGTGAGCTCCCCAGGTCATTTGGTGCAAGACCTATCTCCCAGCTGCCCAGCATGGCGACGCCGAATTATTCCTCCACCGCGTCTTCTGTACCAATATCTGGTAGGCCTCGTCTCAACACCAGCATGGGTTCAGAGCAGGTCACCCACTCAAAGATTCTTCTCCTTGGTTTACGCAGGTTCGGGACCAAGTCGCGCTCTGATGATGCTAGAATGTGATCGTTCCTTTCAGGGCAGGGAAAACTTCAATTCAACAGGTCCTATTCAAGAATTTGCCTCCTAAGGAAACTTTCTACCTTGAGACCACAATGCGCATTATAAAACATCAAATAGAGTTCGTGTTTCGCACAGTTTTTTCTCTCATTTCCATCTTGACCATTTTGCTTAGCACCGTAATCCCTCTTGAAGTTTGGGATTGTCCAGGAAATACTACAGTTGCGTCGCTTGGTGTCTCTTTATCACAGTTTGCAACCATCATCTTCGTCATCGACATCCGGGTAAGTTCCAGTAGTCCAGCGCCAACATCCGGCGTTTCGCTCAATCGCCAATTTAGGACCTGTATAATCAGCCGATTTCAAAACTTGTTGAAGTTATTACTGCTGCATATGCAGAAAATCCTGAAATTAGTGTCGAGGTCTTCGTCCACAAAGCTGAAAAACTGCAGGAGGACGACAAGATCGGTATGCCAGTCGACAATAATCTGACGAGGTGCTAATCTCATCTTATACAGAGAATTTCCGACAAATACACGAGCGTGTTACCGATCGTCTTTCAGACCTTTCTCCGAAATACGAACAAATGCACCTCAATTTCCACCTCACTTCCGTATACGACCACTCGTTACACGACGCCTTCTCTAAGGTGTTACACAAGCTTATAGATTCTCTACCTTACCTTGAAGAACTCCTGAATGTCTTTTGTGCGGTCTGTGTCTTCTTGGTCATGTTATTTGTCTTTCTTATTTCCGTTATAACCAGAATTCACAGTGTCCGAAGGCATTCTTGTTTGACATTCGGTCAAGACTTTACGTTGCAACAGACGCATCACCAGTTGATGCTGCGTCCCACAATTTGTGCTGCGATTACCTATTGATGCTCAATTCCTTTGGGCCCCTGTACCGGTAAGTAATTTTTTTAGACAAATCGCGGAATCTCTCAGTATCCGTAGATCGATAACTGTTAGTCCAGAACGTCATCGAATACTAACAGGCACTAGCGCCGCTCCACTGTTAAACAATGCATTCACACCTCTATCGTCACAAACCACCTCGCACACCAACGACATTCACACCATTAATGGTGCGAATCGCCAAAATGAGTTTACATCACTAAATCCATCTGTTTCTCTTTCAACATCCTCGCCTTCAACCCCAAGACCTCCCTATGTGAATGGTATCTCCTCGCATCATGAAGGGACGGGTCCTCGTACGCCAACCCAGCCATCCTCCTCCCCTCAATCCGCCGGCACGCCTCCATCTGTTCCCAATCAACCTTTACAACCCGGACCCCTCGAGAACCAGAGGAAGCAACTTTTCTACCCGTCGGCTTCCACAACGCTCTCTGCACCGATGTCGATTTCTACTGGCAGCACGACGTTAACTTATCATTTAATTACACAAAATCTAGCCCTTTTGGCCTTAATCCCAACGGGAGTGTACGAGGACAGAAGGGGTCTGGTAGAATATAACGTGGTGTTTTTCAGAGAAGGTGTACAGGAGGTGTGCAATATTGAAGAAGAGATGCGTGGTGTGGGAGGTGGTGGATGATCTCTCCAATTTGCGTCATCCGCTTACTTTTATTACTACAGCATTTCTTGAATCTTTCCGATACCTACACTGTATACCTCACGCTGAAAAGAAGGGTGCTAATGACTCATTTTCTCGATGATGTTATCGTGGCGGCTCTTTTCGAGGCTGGACAATCGAAGGTGAAAATGTGTGGTTTGTGTACTCCTTAGTTCAAAGAATGTCCTTGCCTGACTTCCACGGGTCTGGAGACGGCTTTGCACAGAGGAAAGTGCGGAATGCATTCCGCCTAGTAAACATCTTCACGAATGAAATTGAGAACGTCTTGCTTTGATCTTCGGCCCAGGTGGATAAGAATCACTCGTGGCTATTTGAATCAGATCGTTCAAAAATCGCCTTCTTGTCTATCTCGGTGAATTTTGCTATCAGCTTCAAGACTAGGCTTAGAAAGTCGAGGCCAACTAATAGTCTAGACCTGGTTACTGGATCTCGGAGGATCCTTGCAGGCAAGAGATGTGGTAATTGACATTCGCCTCACCGGCAAAGAAGGCGCCAGAAGCTTAGAATGAGATGAAGAGGTGCGTTGAGAAAGTCGGTGAATTGTAGGGCATCCGTTCGAGTTCCTTTTATGAAGTTTGGCATCTTCATGTTCAACCTTCAGAAGTCGGGATACAAGTCACCGAGGAGGAACGCGATCATGGAAGGTACGGAGAGTCCACTGTCCACATCAAAAGTGGGAACGATTCCTGTCATTGCCTACAAATTACAATTGCGTGGAACGATTACTGTAACGATGACATGATTCCCAGGTATTAACGATCACATGACCTCTCAAGGCAGAAAAATTCCGTTGGGGATGGGGTCAGAAAGCTTTATAATTTCAACTGGCACCAGGTTTTTTTCTTCCATCGCCTCCAAGGGTATTTCACACTCGTCGTTGTCTCGCACAGCGACAAAGTACCTTTACCATGGCAATTCCAAACGGCAATGCCATCCATGCGACTACCATTTCCACACGCCCTCTAATCGTTACATGTGGTAAAATTAGAGTGAGTCGCCCTCTTACGTGTCTGACCAGTATTGATTAGTTTCTTTCTTCGACTAGCTTTCAATCCCAGTTTCTACAAAATCCGACGAATGGATTGTCGCTGAAATCCTTCGTGACGAGTTTACCCACATTCAATCTCAATTAGATGCCGTCGACACTACGGTTGTCTTAGAAAACGACGCAGAAGCAAGTATAGAGCTCTCTGCCCGCTTCCTTGCCTATATAGCAGGGAACATCGACAACGATTTTCAGTCTGCGGACGCGAGAGTCGCTCTGCTTCAGAATGTGTTCAAACATTTCACGGGTACCTACCTTTCCAAGGAGGATATACACACCCTTGCCTCTACTTTCGACACGGCAACGCGTAAGACCGTACTTACCGCCTACTACAAGGCTGTCGCATACTTGAAGCAAAAAGGCATTCCAGTTCCTTCTCAACCCAAGTCCGCACTTCTCGAGGATGCCACTTCCGGCAAAGCTTCCATTTTCGCGTTGTTTGGAGGTCAGGGGACTAACGAGGTGTACTTCGACGAACTCCAGAATCTCTATGACATCTACGGCCCTTTTGTCGCTCCATTCGTGGAAACCCTTACATCCGACATCCTTGTTCCCCTCGCCGACGAGGAGGATGATACCACGTTCTACACTTACGGTCTTGATGTTGCCTCTTGGCTCTCAGGTGCGACCAAGCGTCCCGATATCGCCTATTTCGCTTCAATCCCTATTTCGTTCCCTCTTATCGGGTTGACCCAGCTCGTGCAGTATATGGTCGCGTGCCACGTTTTGAACCTTACTCCGGGTGAACTGCGTCGCAACCTCGCTGGGGCGACGGGACATTCTCAAGGCATTGTTTCTGCAGTTGCAGTCGCTACCTCTTCAACGTTCGAGGAACTCACTGAAAACACTCGCAAGGCCCTTAAATGGCTTTTCTATTCTGGCCTTCGCGGTCAACAGGCATTTCCTGTAACGGCACTGGAACCTGGTATTGTCCAGGACTCGTTGGAAGGAGGGGAGGGTTCCCCAACCCCCATGCTTTCTGTTACCGGGCTGAGCTTGAAGGAACTTGAATCTCACGTTGTCGGAACAAACGAGCACCTCCCTGACGGCTCGAGACTTCAAGTCTCTCTTCACAACGGACCCAAGGCGTTTGTTATCACCGGTCCCCCCAAGTCCCTTTTTGGGCTCGTGACGAGCCTGAGAAAGGTCAAAGCCTCCAGTGGGCTTGACCAAAGCAAGGTTCCTTTTTCGCAGCGAAAACCAGTCTTCTCTACCCGTTTTTTGGTAGTCGAGGTCCCATACCACAGTGATTATATTGCTGGAGCGACTGAGAAAGTTGTGGAGGAGGACCTTGAGAGTGAGGAACTATGGAATCCCGAAGACCTCAAGATACCTGTTTACAACACTGAGGACGGTAATTTCCTCCTTGTTGCTTCTCTGTTACACAAATTGACATGTTTTCAGGTTCCGATATGCGCGATTTAGAGTCGTCCTTCACACGATCGCTTTGCGAACAAATTTTTACTTTGCCTATACATTGGGCCAAAGCAACTGATTTTGCTGAATCCGCAACTCACGCAATTGATTTCGGACCCGGGGGGTTGAGTGGCATTGGGCCCCTGACTGCTAGAAATTTCGATGGGCGGGGTATTCGCGTCATCGTTGTCGGAGACAAAGGAAAAGGTGATGCCGAGCTGTATAGTTCTGTCGGGGCCAACTACGAGGAGTGGTGGAGTAAGCGCTGGTCGCCAAATTTAATCCGGTCAAGGTATTTTTTTCTTTGTAGAAAGTAACGAACTGAACTGAGTTTAAATGTTACAGCGATAATACCCTTCATCTCGATACACCATTTTCTCGTCTTCTTGGCAAGCCCCCCATCATGGTTGCTGGCATGACACCGTCGACTGTGAAAGCCGGGTTCGTCAGTGCCGTATTGGATGCTGGGTTTCACATAGAGTTGGCGGGTGGTGGCCATTACAACGCTGCCGCCCTCAGAACCAAGGTTACCGAAATCCAAAAGCAAATTCCGGCAGGAGTTGGACTGACCCTCAACTCACTTTATATAAACCCACGTCAATTCACTTTTCAACTTCCTCTTTGGCAGGAGATGAGGAAGGAGGGTCTTCCCATTGAAGGCTTTTGTGTTGCTGCAGGCATCCCCACCACCGAGAAAGCGGTCGAGATCATCGAGGGTCTGAAGATCGTTGGAATCAAGCATGTCTCATTTAAGCCGGGCTCCGTAGACGGTATTCGTCAAGTCATCAATATTGCCGCTGCAAATCCGGACTATCCTATTATCTTGCAATGGACTGGTGGTCGGGCTGGTGGTCACCACTCTTTCGAAGATTTCCATCAACCTGTGTTAACCACTTATCGCTCCATTCGCCAGCACTCTAATATCATCCTCGTTGGTGGATCAGGATTCGGTTCCGCCGATGACGTTTGGGAATACCTTACTGGCGATTGGTCCGTCGTTCGTTTTGGTCTCCAGCCGATGCCTTTCGATGGCTTCCTATTTGCCAGTCGTGTAATGGTAGCGAAGGAGGCCCACACAAGTTCCTCAGTCAAAGACCTCATCATCGCTGCATCTGGTGTCGAAGATAAAAATTGGGAGGGTACATACTCTAAGCCGACGGGTGGAATCTTGACAGTACGCTCTGAGTTAGGAGAGCCTATCCACAAGGTCGCTACTCGTGGAGTCAAACTGTGGAAGGAATTTGATGATACCGTTTTCAAGTTACCCAAGGAGAAACGACAGGCGTGGTTGACCGAGCAGAGGGCAGAAATCATTGAAAAACTGAACAGAGACTTCGCCAAGCCCTGGTTTGGTTGGAAGAAAGACGGAAGCGTCGCCTTGAGTCTTGGCGACATGACTTACGAAGAGACAGTTCTCAGAATGGTCCGCTTGATGTTTGTGTCTCATCAGAAGCGATGGATCGACATTTCTCTTCGTAACCTGACGGGTGACTGGCTCCGACGAGTGGAAGAGCGCTTCGCTGGCGTAAACGGCACAGGGAAAAAGCCTTCACTTCTTCAAAATTTTTCCTCTCTTGACGACCCTCTTCCCTTTGTCAACACCTTCTTCCAGAAATACCCTCTTGCCACTGAGCAACTTCTCGCTGCTGAGGACACTGCTTATTTCTTGGCTATCTCACAAAGGCCAGGCCAGAAGCCCGTCCCCTTCATTCCCGTTTTAGATGCAAATTTTGAGGTGTGGTTTAAGAAAGTAAGTTTCAAGCGATTAATTCCTTGACTTCGGATCTATATTGAATGCGATCCAGGACTCCCTCTGGGCTGCCGAAGACATTGACGCTGTATTTGATCAAGACCCTCAACGCGTGTGTATTCTCCAAGGGCCTGTTGCCGCTCAGTGGTCCATGAAGAAAGATGAACCTGTGAAGGAACTGTTGGGAACCATCAACGAAGCCCTTATCCAGCGTCTCCTTGAGAGAAAGTATGGCGGGGACGCCTCCAATGTTCCAGTCGCTGCTTACCTTGCTGCTCTCCCAAAATCAATACCAGCAGAACCTCCCGGAGTCATCCAATCAGAAACTGGTGGCACCACCGTATTTGAGTTTTCATCCGAACTTCCCGACACTTCGGAATGGTTGGAGACTCTCGCTGGTCGCGAGTTGACCTGGTTGCGTGCCCTCATTGCTTCGAAAATCATAGTCCAGGGTACCTCATATATTGACAATCCTCTTCGCCGCGTGCTTTCTCCTCGCCGCGGCCAAAAAGTCGTCGTCAGGTTGAACGGCTCTCAGCCTTCAGTCATTGTCCACGGGGCTGCAAGATCTTACGGTGAACACCTTCCTGGCTTCAAGGCACTTGAAATCATATTTAATCCGAAGACGAGTATGATCAACGTAACCATTTTCGAGGAACGGCGCGAGAGCAGCATCCCTCTTACCCTTCAATTCCGGTACAATCCGAAACAGGGCTTCGCACCTATTCACGAGATTTCTGCAGGTCGCAACAATCGTATTAAACAATTCTACTGGAAGCTTTGGTACGGCGATAACGAAGTCCTGCCAGAGATCGACATCAGGGAGAAATTTGTTGGACCAGAAGTTACGATTTCCGCTGACGATATTGAGCGCTTCTGCGCTGTCGTCGGGAATAGAGAAGAGTCGTTTAAGACAGCGAGGAATGGACGGGTGCAGGCCCCTATGGACTTTGCAATTGTTACAGGCTGGCAGGTTTGTCTTTTCTTGATAATGATTTGACGAGTTTTAATTATTATTCAGGCAATCATGAAGTCCATTTTCCCCAAAGCAATCAATGGCGACCTTCTTCGACTTGTTCACCTTTCAAACGGATTCCGTATGGTCGATGGTGCCCGACCTCTTCGGGCTGGGGATGTTTGTCGATCTGAAGCTCGAATCATCTCGGTAGTAAACTCGAATGAAGGCAAAGTTGTTAAAGTCAAGGGATGTGTCCACCGGCTCGACCAGCCTGTCATTGAAGTTGTCTCGTCCTTCCTGTATCGCGGTCAATTTACGGATTACGTCAACACATTCGAGATCACCGAGGAACCTGATTATTTGGTGCCTATAGAAACAGATGCCGCAGTAGGTGTACTGCAATCCAAAGAGTGGTTTGAATGGGAAAGCAAATCGGCTCTTCTCGCTGGCACTCCCTTGATCTTCCGCATTCAATCCCAGGTGTCGTTCAAGGATAAGGCCGTCTATAGCAGTGTTGCAGTTTCAGGCGACATTTTCGTACGTAACCAGCTGAAGGTCCTTGTGAAGGTTGGGTCGGTGGACTTCCAGCAAGACAACTCGCAGGGCAATCCTGTTCTTGCATACCTTCAGCGTCATGGCACTCCTCAAGGACTGAATATTCCCCTTTCTGATGGTGGATACACCGTAACGACACCGGACATGATCACATCATTCAAAGCTCCTTTCACCAATGAGCCTTATTCTAAAATCTCTGGCGATTTCAACCCGATCCACGTGAATCCCTACTTTTCTGATTTTGCCTCCCTTCCTGCCACGATCACTCATGGAATGTGGTCAAGCGCGGCTACCCGTCGTTTCGTTGAAAGTGTGGTCGCCAAAGGACACCCCGACCGTGTCATCGCGTACGTTTTTTTTCTGGTTATCAGCGCTTTGCTCAATTATTGTCCTATTCTTAGGTATAACGTCAACTTTGTGGGCATGGTGCTTCCGGGGGATGATCTCACAGTCAAACTTCGTCATGTCGGCATGCGCGAAGGCAACATTGTCGTCAATGTCGAGACCACCAACAATCGCGGAGAGAAAGTAATTCAGGGGTCTGCTGAAGTTGCACAGCCCACAACTGCCTATGTCTTCACTGGTCAGGGCTCGCAAGAGCAAGGGATGGGTATGGACCTCTACAACAATTCTCCTGCTGCTCGTGCCGTTTGGGATGGTGCAGACGCACATCTCCTGGCCGTTTACGGTTTCTCGATCATCGAAATCGTCAAAGACAACCCGAAGGAGAAGACAGTACACTTTGGCGGAATTAAGGGACAGGCCATCCGACAACGTTATATGGACATGACCTACGACGCCATGGACAGAGATGGGAATGTGAAAACCCTGCCTCTATTCGCAGACATCGATGTTCGTACCCCAAAGTATACCTTCAGCCATCCACATGGCCTTCTTTTCGCGACACAATTCGCTCAAATCGCTCTCGTTGTTACTGAGAAAGCAGCCTTTGAAGACATGCGCATGAAAGGCTTCGTCCAAAAAGATTGTGCCTTTGCTGGCCACTCTCTTGGCGAATATTCAGCCCTGGCATCAATTGCGGACGTCCTTCATATCTCTGCTCTCGTTGACGTCGTTTTCTATCGAGGCATTACAATGCAGCGCGCTGTCGAACGTGACTCGGAGAATAGATCGAACTATGCAATGTGTGCTGTGAATCCAAGTAGAATTTCACCTTCGTTCAGCGATTCTGCTCTTCGAGAAGTGGTCGACACCATCGCAACCTTGAGCAACTCCTTACTCGAAATTGTGAACTATAACGTGGAGGTATGTTTTATTCCAAGGGCTATTGCTTGCTGATATTCATTGATCCTATGTCAGGGTCAACAATATGTCTGTGCTGGCGAGCTTCTCACTCTTCAGACCATGTCCAACGTCCTCAATTATCTTAAAGTCCAGAAAATCGATATTGAGAAGGTAATTTTTTAAAAAGCGGTATCGCACAGATGCTGATGTACTGTCCCAGTTAACACAAACATTCACTGTTGAGAAGGTGAAGGAAATGCTTGCAGACATCGTGAAGTCCTGCCTTGAAAAGGCACGCGAACAGCAGAGGACGGAAGGGTATTTAAAGTTGGAACGAGGATTCGCAACTCTTCCATTGCCAGGAATTGACGTTCCTTTCCATTCACGTTATCTCTGGGCTGGTGTTATGCCCTTCCGAGCCTGTGAGTGCCATTTGGTGTCTTCGAATATCTTACTTATTCCTCTCAGATTTGTCGAAGAAAATCAATCCTGCTGACATCAACCCTGACATGCTTATCGGGAAATACATTCCGAATCTCATCGCGAAGCCCTTCGATACTTCCCGCGATTATACACAGATCATCTACGATCAAACATCATCTCCTAAACTTGGAAAAGTTCTGTCCAACTGGGACAAAGAGAACTGGGGTAGCTCTGACAATCGCCAACAGCTCGCCTATATAATTCTCGTCGAACTCTTGGCGTACCAATTCGCCTCCCCTGTCCGTTGGATTCAAACGCAGGATCTCCTTTTCATGCACTATAATTTCAACCGTCTCATCGAGATTGGTCCATCACCCACGCTAACTGGCATGGCAATGCGAACGCTCAAGTCCAAATATGAAAGGATAGACGGGTCTCTAAGCAAAATTCGTGCCATCTTGTGTCATTCGAAGAACGGGAAGGAGATATATTATCAATACGAGGATGCTGTTGAAGCACCGATAGTCGACGACTCTCCTGATGTCTCTATTGCTCCTGCCCATGTTCCCGTTGCTACTCTCATTCCCCCTTCCGCCACATCTGGGCCAGCGGTCAGCATTGAAGACGTTTCCATACCGGCAATTGATATTCTTCTTGTCATCATTGCTCAGAAACTCAAGAAGAAAGTCGACGAAATTCCCATCTCCAAGACTATCAAGGATCTTGTTGGAGGGAAGTCGACAATGCAGAACGAGATATTGGGTGATCTCCAACAAGAGTTCGCGTCTGCTCCAGAGAAAGCGGAGGAACTCCCACTCGAGGAACTTGGTTCTGCTTTGGGTAGTGGGTTCAGTGGCAGCCTTGGTAAATATTCAACAGGCTTGGTGTCTCGACTCGTAGGTGGCAAGATGCCTGGTGGATTCAACGCTTCGGCCATCAAGGCATATCTTGCGAAGAGATGGGGCTTAGGTTCGCTGCGTTCAGATGCTGTCCTCTTACTTGCGACCACTGTCGAACCTCCGAAGCGCCTTGCATCTGAGGCTGAAGCCAAATCATGGTTAGACAATGTCGTATCCATTTACTCTCAACGTGCAGGAATTCAGCTTTCGTCTGGTGGTCCTGCTGGAACCAGCGGTTCTGGGTCGAGCGGCGGTGTGATTAATAGCGAAGAATTCCTGCAGTTCCAGACTGATCAAAACAAGTTCGCTGCCCAGCAAATTGAAGTATACATGCGCTATCTGGGTCGCGATTCTCGTGCCGGCGAACTTGCTTTCGACAAGGAAAGGAGTAACAACTTGGCACTGCAGGCCAGACTGGATAGTATTACTCGCGAGCATGGTGATGCCTATCTTGATGGTATACAACCTCGTTTCGATCCCCTGAAAGCTCGACACTTCGATTCGTCCTGGAACTGGGCCCGACAAGATGCGCTCTTGATGTACTATGACATTATCCATGGGAACTTGAAAACGATTGATCGAGAAATTACTGCGCGGTGTATCGCCATCCTCAATCGTGCAGACCCCGATCTTCTTCGTTACATGCAATATCATATCGACCGCTGCGACCCTTCCAAAGGAGAAACATACAAACTGGCGAAAGAATTTGGTCGGGAACTCATCAAGAACACCCAGGAAGTCATCGGCAACCCTCCGATGTACAAAGATGGTAAGTTTCAAATCGAATTGTTCTTTATCTTTGTTCATGTTTCACTACAGTGACATTCCCCACTGCTCCCCGGACTGTCGTTACGGATAAGGGTGAGATCAAGTATTCAGAAGTAGTGCGTGAGAACGTTCGCAAACTTGAGGCATATGTGCAGGAAATGGCTAGCGGGGACAGTGTGTCAGGCAATGTCAACATTCAGAAGCTGCAGGATGACGTGTTGAGGTTATGGACGGTAGTCAAATCCTTGCCGGAAATCAGCAACGACCAAAAGAATCGTATCAAGGCCTTGTACGATGGCGTCGCAAAATCACTTCAGGCTCCTCCCGAACCACAACCCCCTCACCCTGGAACCCGCAGCCGCCGCTCCTCATCCCAATTCCTTCGGCCACAAATCACGGGTGTCACTCCTTTCACTTCCATTACCCAGGATAAAACCCCTCTCCTACATCTCAAACGTAAGGTCGGTACAACTTGGGAGTACAGCAGTAATCTGACTGGAGCGTACCTTGACATTCTGCACGAAATTGCGACTTCCGGCACGTCTTTCAAGGACAAAAATGCCCTCCTAACTGGTGTCGGGAAAGGCTCTATTGGAGTTGAGATTGTCAAGGGCCTCTTGGCTGGAGGAGCTCGTGTAGTCATCACGACCTCGAGCTATAGCCGCAAAACTGTTGAATATTACCAATCAATCTACCACACAGTCGGCAGCCGAGGCTCATCTCTCACCGTTGTTCCCTTTAATCAAGGCTCAAAGCAAGACGTTGAAGCACTGGTCGAATTCATTTACACAACCCTCGGCATGGATTTAGACTACATTCTTCCCTTCGCCGGTATCCCTGAAAACGGCCGTGAAATTGACGGTTTGGACGACCGGTCTGAACTGGCACATCGCATGATGTTAGTGAATCTTCTCCGTATTCTCGGGGCCGTCAAGAACAAGAAGGCCAGTCGTCACTTCGTCACACGTCCTACACAGGTTATTCTTCCATTGTCTCCTAACCACGGTCTTTTCGGTAACGACGGCCTTTATTCTGAATCGAAAATTTCTTTGGAAACACTATTCCAACGCTGGGCATCAGAGAGTTGGGGTGAATATCTTTGTTTGGCAGGTGCTGTGATTGGGTATGTTTTGTCGTTTTTCACCTGTTGATTATTCTAACGTCGAATTTCAGTTGGACTCGTGGTACTGGGCTTATGGCACCGACTAACATTGTTGCGGACAAACTAGAAGGCTACGGTGTCCGAACATTTTCAGCGAAAGAAATGGCGTTCAACATCCTTGGACTCATGCATCCTCTCTTATTCAGCATCACTCAGGTTGAACCCATCTGGGCTGATTTAAACGGCGGTATGGACCGTTTAACGGACTTGGCGGAAATTACCACAAATATCCGGTCAGAGCTGCTTAAGATGGCCGATTTGCGTCGCGCTGTCGCCCGTGATAATGCCGCTGACTACAAGGTCATACATGGAGTTGAGGCCGAACGCTTGTTGCAATCCGTGGACGTTCTGCCTCGCGCAAACTTCCGGTTCGATTTCCCCAGCCTTGAATCCGCAAGTTCCCTTCAGGAGCTGTCGCAATTACATGGTCTGATCGACCTTGAGAAGGTGGTTGTAATTACTGGTTTCGCCGAAGTTGGACCTTGGGGAAGTTCACGCACTCGTTGGGAGATGGAAGCTCGCGGAGAATTTTCAATTGAAGGTGCCATTGAGATGGCATGGATCATGGGCTTCATCAAACACTTCGATGGTCGCTTGAAGGATGGCTCTCTATATGTCGGCTGGGTGGACAGCAAGTCAGCCGAACCCATTGACGACAAAGACATCCGGGCTAGATATGAGAAGGACATCCTGGCACATGCCGGTGTTCGTTTAATAGGTGAACATATTGCGAATCTTCCCTGCTAACGAGCTGATCATTTCGCAGAACCCGAGCTTTTCCGTGGCTATGATCCTGATAAAAAGGTATTCAACCAGGAAGTCCAACTTCTCCACGATCTTGAGCCGATTGAAGTTTCTGAGGCAGAAGCCCAGAGGTTTAAATTACAACACGGAGAGAAGTGCGATGTCTGGGCTGGCGAAGGTGGTCAGTGGTTCGCTAAGTTGAAGAAGGGTGCCATTGTTTTCGTCCCGAAAGCCTTCAAGTTCAGCCGCACAGTTGCAGGTCAAATCCCGACAGGATGGGATGCTGGGCGTTACGGTATCCCTGACGATATCATTGCCCAGACCGATCGCGCAACACTCTGGGCATTGGTATGTACTGCCGAAGCCCTGAACTCCTCGGGGATTACAGATCCGTACGAGTTGTACAAATACATGCACCCTTCAGAAGTTGGTACTTCTCTTGGAAGTGGAATGGGCGGTGTGACAAGTATGGCGAAGATGTTCAAGGACCGTCGCGACGAAAAAGATGTTCAGAATGACGTTCTCCAAGAAACGTGAGTACCTAAAACTGTCTCAGGCATTGACTGATTGAATCTTGCAGATTCATCAACACTACTGCTGGTTGGATTAATCTGTTGTTGTTATCGTCAAGCGGTCCGGTGAAAATCCCAGTTGGTGCATGGTACGATCTCTTGTATTCTCTGCCGAACTATTTTTCTCAACCAGCCAATAGTGCTACCGCGCTGCAGTCCTTGGAGATTGCTTCAGACACAATCCTGTCCGGAAGGGCCAAGGTCATGATAGCTGGTGGCTTTGATGACATCAGCGAGGAAGGATCGTATGAATTTGCCAACATGAAAGCAACGAGCAACGCGGAAACCGAATTTGCGATGGGTCGTGAGCCAACAGAAATGTCTCGACCTGCAACAACATCTCGCGCTGGGGTGAGTTCCTACGAAATGACAATCCCAATTTTTCTAACGATATCTCTAGTTCATGGAATCTCAAGTATGTGCAATTATCTCACGAAAAAGACCCCCCTCTCATCTCTTTGGTAGGGCACAGGTATCCACATTGTGATGAATGCAAAGACAGCCCTGGAGTTAGGAGTTCCAATTCGTGGTATTTTGGCGTTTACTTCGACCTCCACGTTCGTTTCTTATCGACTTCAAATGGTTGTTGGATGCTCATTTTCCTTATCAGTGACAAAGCAGGACGTTCTATTCCTGCTCCCGGTAAAGGAGCGCTGACGGTTGCACGTGAAGTACCATCGAAACATCCCCTTCCTATCCTCGATATCTCTTATCGCTCCCGGCAATTGACTTTCCGACGAACTCAAATTTCGCAGTGGCTGCTTCATGAAGAGGCCCAGCTCCAAGAAGAAATTCAGTACCGAAAGAACCAGAAGGAGACCATTAACGAGGAGTACATCGCGTCTCGCATTGCAGATCTAGAAAAAGAAGCCGGACGACAGGAAAAGGAAGCTCTTGCCGTGTATGGAATGTTGGAAGGTTTCGATCCTCGCATTGCCCCTCTCCGAAGAGCCCTTGCTGTTTGGGGCCTCACTGCTGATGACATTGGTGTCCTTTCCATCCACGGCACCAGTACGGTTGCAAATGTACGTGATTACCCTCTTTGGCGATCTATCTGACAGAGTTTTCTTTAGGAGGAAAATGAGACGCTCATCTGGAATGATATTTTCACAACAATCGGCCGAACGCCTGGAAATGCTGTCCCTGTTGTGGCACAAAAAAGTCTCCTTGGTCATGCAAAAGGTGGAGCTGCTGGTTGGCAGATGGCAGGCGTATTGCAGAGCGTGATCACTGGCATCGTTCCTGGAAACCGCAATAGCGAGTAAGAATTCGCTATTATAACGCAGTTCCATCATCTGACTGTCTATACCCACAAAGCAATATTGACTCGCACTTCCAAGATCGACAATTCTTATTGTTCCCTTCGAAGTCAATCCACACGGATGGTATTCGAGCTGGCGTTCTGGTGTGTCTTATACACGTCCCAACTCGGGATTTCCCTCTGACACTGCTTTTCAGTCATCCTTCGGCTTCGGCCAAGTAGGAGGAACCGCAATGGCTATCCATCCACGCTACATCTTTGGAGCTCTTGACCCAGAATACTACGACGGATACAAGCGACGGAACCGTGTCAGAGCGCTGCAATCATACAAGGCGATGAGTGACATGATGATCAAGAACTCGTTGGTGAAGATCAAGGAGCACCCTCCATACACTGGGGACATGGAAGGCAAGGTTCTTCTGAACTCAATGGCCCGAGCCACGTTCGATCCCAAGACTGGAGAGTACTCTTTCAAAGGGAAACTCTCTTCAACAGCCCCCATGGACACCTCAAATGTTCAGACAGTGTCTACCATCTTATCTATGAATAATATCTTTGATGGTAGCTCTGTGGCTGGCGTCGGTGTTGACCAAGGTATGTTAAATTTTGACTCCCCGAATTCAACTGACACCCATGGTTTCGATGCAGAACTCATCTCCTCAGTGCCATCACATAACCCTACCTTTGTTGCCCGGAATTTTACAGAGAATGAGATCACTTATTGCCGAGCTCAACCTTCTCCTTCAGCATCATTCGCCGCTCGTTGGGTGGGTAAAGAGGCCGTCTTCAAATCTTTAGGTATTAAATCGAAGGGAGCTGCGGCACCCATGAAAGACATCGAAATCATTAATGATGAATCTGGTGTCCCAACCGTTCATCTGCATGGGGATGCCAGAGCCAAGGCTGAAGAAAAGGGAATCACGAACGTCCTAATCTCTTTAAGTCACTCAGAGGTACGAAATACTTTTCTTTGTCCCAATCCCATTTCTGAATTTGCACTTAGAATGTTGCCATTGCCTTCGCCCAAGCCACTACGTAATTTGTTTGCATCGCACTTCAATGTATATATCACGGATTTGACCTTTAATTCAAATACTTTTTAATGCTCTGTCGTCTTCAACTAAAATTTTGTTATGTAAATGGAATTTGTGCAATAAGTATTATTTCAGAGCCTGCTTCATTTTCTGCAACAGATTAGAATAATTTAGTATTAGAGTGTGAATACTTACCTCTTCCATTTCATCGAGATCATGGGTCTCTATCCGCATGATTTTCTTGCCGAGAGCTTTCTCAATTTGTTCCATTTGCAACCAAGTCTTCTTGTCGTGTACGAAGTTGATCGAAATGCCCTTTCGACCAAAACGACCGGTTCGTCCTAATTTTCGTCGTCGTCGTCAATGCAAAAATAATATTGTCTCACTCACCGATGCGGTGGATGTAGGTCTCAATGTCAGGTCGTTCATCCGCGCCTTTGACACGTTCATTCATGAGGGGAAGATCGTAGTTGACCACCATGTTGACTTGGAGAATATCAATTCCTCGAGCGATGACATTGGTAGTAATCAAAACCTAGATATGAATGTTCACTGGATGAAAGGAAGATGGAGGCAAAGAAATTACTTTCTCTCGACCTTCTCGAAAACGATCGATGATGGCATCACGCTCTGCAGCGTCTTTAGCCCCATGAAGCGATGCGACTTTGTGGCCTTCAGCTGTCATCCTCTGCGATATCCTATCCGCTGTATGTCGATGCTGGTCATAGTTGAGGTCATAGGGTGATAAAAAGTGAAGCCGAATGAATCACCTGGCAAAAGATAATGCTCTGGCCAATTGTCAAGAGTTGGTAGAGGGAAACGAGGATATCATATTTGTGGTCTTCGTTCCTGCAGTCCATATAAAACTGTCTGATATTGTCAACACTAAGCTCCTCCTTCTGCAACTCGATTTTGTTTGGGTTGGGCGCAAATTTAGAAGCGAACGTTCGGACGTGGTCAGGGAAAGTGGCAGAGAAGAGGATGATTTGAAAGCCTTTGCGAGGAAGGAGGCTTAGAAAGGCGTGGATGAGAAAAAATCGCAGCGAATCGAAGAGGATGCATACTTCTTGACTCGGAGCGTCTGGTCACCTAACCCATCTTGATCGAGCATGTTATCAGCTTCGTCTAATACAAATACTTTGACATGAGTGACGTCGAGAACCTTTTTACAATACTGATTGAGAAAAAAAAACCAAGAAACAACGATTTTCACACACACACCTTCCGCCTGATTAAGTCCATCATAGTGCCCGGTGTACCAATTATGATTTGAGCAGTGATATTTGTCGCGTCCTTTGGCAGGTTTTCCTTGATTGCGTACTCAGTTTGAACGTTCGTGTATTTACCCATGGCTGTGACGACAGACATGATTTGGCGAGCCAGTTCTCGAGAAGGGGCAAGGCAGAGGGCCTATGATAATAAGAAGATAATTGGAAAATGTGCGGCTGTATAAGATACATTAGCGACTTGTACCTGAGGTTTATGAAGCTCATAATCAACGCGACTCAGCATGGTCAAAACGAAGGCTGCAGTTTTCCCCGTTCCAGACTGAGATTGACCAATCATGTTCGTAGGCCTGCCAATTTTCTTTGTCAGTAGATGCTTCCTGTGATGCTTTAATGCGTCTCACGGATCGGTAAGTAGGAGAGGTAATGCCTTTTCCTGGATCTTGGACGGTTTGTCAAAACCCATGGAGAAAATCCCCTTTAAGAGATCAGGATGCCTAAAAGAATTCCTTGCATCATAGATACTTCAGCCAGTCGTAAGAAAACGTACAATCCAAGTTCCTGAAATGTCTTGACGCTGTAAAGAGGGGAATTTGGATTTCCCTGCTGATCAGCGAGTGTGACCTGAACCAACAATGTGAACATGCGACGAAACACGGAGACAACGCAGAAACACAGTACCGTCACTTCAAAAGTAGAAGCGAGGAGATCGCTGTTTGCATCTGGTATTGGATATTCAATATTTATCTGCAAGAAGGCGACTCCAATCCAACTCACTCGGTTTTGCCACTGCACTCGGACTTGCTTCATCTGAGGGTTCTGTAGACGTTGTTGGACCTGCAAATACAGGGGGTTAAAATCCTGTAATCGATCCAATTTCGCCTTTACCTGGAGTGATGAAACCATCATCGTCCTTACTGAGTGCGACAGACATAATTGGCACTACGAGGGGAACGTTGAACGGATGATCACTATCGTGACTCAATCAATGTGATCTTCGGCATTACCCGATTGTTTATCTGCTAACATGCTCGGCGTTCGTAAAATCGCGCCGCGTCTACTGCAATGTCTACTGAATAGTTCCTCGTATCCTCGTACAGAACTCGTATACGAATCCCACCCCGATTGGCCGCTCGGTTTGTCAAAGACCACTCGAAAATCATGGCGAATCTCTGTTCTCGACTCGTCGTTCAATCCTCCAACCTTGGCTCATCTTGCTCTGGCAAATACCCATTTTCCTTCGGAGTGGGCCAAAGAAGCCAATGCAGAATCACAAGAATGCATTGACTACGACTCCAAATTACTTCTCTTGTCTGTCAAAAACGCAGATAAAGTGTTGAAGCCTGGCGACGCAAGCTATCTACAGCGTCTAGAAATGATGTCCTTATTGACTCAAAAGATGTCCACGACAAATGTGGCTATAGCAATCACAAATGAACCAACTTTCGTGGGGAAATCGGAGACACTATTGGCTTTTCTCAAACAAAAACTCGCTTCATCGTCGACCCAACCGCTACCAACTTTCGAGCTCACCTTTGTTGTTGGGTTGGATACGTTGAACCGCCTTTTCTCCCCACATTATTATCCTTCCGAAGCTAATATGAGGGCGTCGTTGCAGAAATTTCTGTCCTCGACTCCTGACGGAGATAATTCACGCATAGTATGTGCCAGTCGAAAGTTTATTCCTATCACCTCGCAATCTACGATGGAAACTCAAAAGCCTTCGGCTTTGGCGAACCATTATTTCGACTCAGGCAGGATCGCGATCGTAGATATTGGCGAAGAGTTGAGCACATACAGCTCCAGTGACGTTCGCAGCGCCATTTCTCAGGACGGACCTACCCCTGGGGATGAAACAAAATCACTTTGGCACAATTGCGTCACAACGGAAATTGCAAAGTACATCATAGAGGAGCAACTCTACGCGATTCATTCATGACTGTAATTTGCAGAACGGCTCTCGCCCTTTTACCTTATGCAACGCGTCTTTACCCTTCCCCCCAGTGCCAATGGAAGATAACGCAGTCTACCAATTTGGCTTGTATCAATGCTCTCCCTCTTGCTATGTCCACGGACTCTTCCGACATTTGTGTCTCATGGTGCAGGGCATTTTTTGCTTGCATCAATGTTACTCCAAATGAACCGTTACCGATTCATGATATCCAGATAACATCGACAGTCGCCATTGACGTGCTTGATCGTGCTACTACCCCCTTTTCCCAATGGTCAAACCTCGTTTCTTTCCACATTATCTGCCCTGCTCCTGCGTAGAGACACACCCTTCGCGTACAATTCACTTTCCGTCTGTTCCATTAGTCTTCCGAAGTAGGTTGGTCCTTCTTATCTGCCTCAGGCTGCGATTTTCGTCACTGACTCCTTCTTGGAGTATAATAACTCTGTGATAACCAACCAATCGAATTTTTTTTTACTACTTCATTTTCCAATCCGTGGTTTTCCAGATCGGAGGGTCAAGCAAATTTGTTGATGGATATTCTGTGCATTTGGGTTTTCCTCCGACTACGAGTCCGTGGATGATCGGTAAACGTGTTCAACTAAGCGGTGTCTTCAGCCATTGGAAGCCCGTTTGTCAGGCAGCTTTTCTCGCAGTATTACCATCGTACTTTCCTAAATCCAGTCAAGGAGCCATCACTGGCAGCTGTCAAAAAACCAATTATCCTGAGCAGAATTTTACATAATTGACGTCAGGCATTTCTTCGAGTCTGGGATGAGGGCACGAACGCTGGTAAAGTTGCATTATAAGTTTATTCATTGAATTCTATGGACAAATCATCCTATCTACGCGGGATTGGTTCTATTCACATGGTTTGGCCAAACTCCGGATTCATCTGAGATGGCGGAACCGATTATTGCATGTAGCACCTATACGCTCGCAATTAGCGCTTCTGACAACAACACCCTTGAACCAAACTCTTGGACGGATTATTTGTCCATGCCTCGACTTGGAGGTTGACAGAAAGCATGAACCCCTCCAGCTTCTGGATTCGCAATCGGTGGAATGGGGTTCTCGAGCCGTTGACTACTAACGCAAAGGGGCAGGACAAAGGGCTGTCATATCAATTGGATGAACAGGGACCAAGACAAAAGGTTGCGAACTGAGGTCGGTCGGACGGGCCCTCCTTCGTGAATGTTACGTGTTGAGTTTATAACAACCTGGCTGTCAGCAAAATTCATATCTCAAAATCTCCGAAAGCGGCGAGCCAATGGGAGACGTCAGGTACAAAAGGGACTGGGCCGAAATTGGATTTTAGTACAGAAGGGTTTTGCACCACAAACCTAGAATTGGTCGTATATGGATTTCTGACTCCTGAGGTTAAGAAAACTTTTTTCTTTCTCGAGTTCGCCGGTTTTGTATTAGGGATATTCAAAAATGGGCAGATCGCCGCCTGGCGCCTGGTATGCCGATGAGATGAAAGTCTCGAACGGGGGTTAGAAGCCAGGGACATGCTTATAGCCCTGTTATCAAAAAAATAAATTGGGGTGCACCACGATTATTGGCTGGAGCTCAGAAGAAATTTTTCAGTGGATAGTATGACCTGACCAGGGTAAGGGGCAGTAGAGTCGGTAGGCGCAGGGATAATAGAAGGACCGGTACGAGTAGATAGTACGATGTTCAGATAGCGGCTTCCGGCCCGATTCTGATTGGCTGGTAATTGTTTCCAACCCTTTTTTAGTTGTGGTACCACTCTTCGGTCAGACTTGTAATAGCGACCCGAGGCTCGTCAATTAGCACCAAGTTTGGTTACAGCTGGGCCTCGCCCACTGGACTGGCCACTGATTTCCAAAGGGATTCAATGCCTCTTCAGTTTTTCTTGAAACTCTTTCCGATAAATTCAAAGACGCAATGCGACGAACACGAGGCAGGTTTGAATGCTGATAGACAACTCGCATGGCGGCCTCATTATGACCTTCCGAAGTTCCTCCGGCTCTCTGCCACCGATCCATTAAACTAGGGATCTCTATTTCTTCTGATCTCTGCGATCACAATTTACTGCAAGTTTACTGCGCCAACGGCCTGGTTTCGGTCAAGACTAAAATACGGCTGTCACCGTGTATAAATGGGCCTCTCGCGGAATAACTTCTACATTAATGTTTTCTTTACTCCGTGTCTATGGATTGAATAGTGAACGTTTTCTCCCTGCCATGCCTTTGATGTCTCCCGAAGATGCGTTTCAAGTTTTGAATCTCTCTGGGAAGGCTACTCCCGATGAAATCATGCACGCCTATAGGATAATGGTAACAATATTTCCCATAGACCCTAAATTCTAGCTAGGGACGTGTTAATTAACTAGTAGGCTTTGAGATGGCATCCAGACCGATATTACGATCTTTACGACAAAGAACGGGCGAGGGTGCTTTTTTCGCAGGTATTTCGACTCCGATCGTTCTGTCCTTTTACATTCTGAAATGACATCAATTAGACTGCAGATGCATATAGGTCACTGGTTTCAGCAGGGTATATCTTTCCCCTGCCGTCTCATCCAGAAGCATCATCAGCGTTGTATCGATCACCTTCAATGTTGAGCAACGAATCCTCGGGGACGGTAGACTCCTTTGTCCACTTCAGCACTTCAAGCTATGACTCCCATATCACGACAGTATCCCCGAATACGAATCAGGGTACGGCACGGAAACAGGGTAGACGCTCACCGGTCGAAACCTCCGTGCACCACCCGTATAACCGAGCTCAGCCTTTTGGTTCAGAACCCCGGTCATCAAAGAGAAACCGACCAACGGCGTGGAAGGCATTTACCACTTTCCTCCCACAGCAGCGCCTTGGCTCACTAGATAATGATGCTGGACGTCATGCCCATCTCCACCTTTCTTCTCCCAACCACAGCGACAATCGAACAGAGTGAGAGTTCATATCATTGCTGGTGGTCAGGTGTACTAAAGCCTCTTGTCTAGAATCCCTTCAACTTCACCTCTTCCGTCTTCCCTACCAAGCTCGAATCCTCCTTATACACTACCACTTCAATCCATCGGTCTCGGCATAGGCGGAGAATGGACTTATTCGCTCTCTTTAAGTCTTGAAGAACTCTTCTTTGGACAGCGCTGTCGCTTTAAAATCACCCGTTCCTACCTCTCCAAGAAAACCAAAAGTGTCATCATCGAAATCGAGGTTCCTCCTGGCTGCCGACCAGGCACAAGGATAGTTTGTCGCCATATCGGGCACGAGTGTCGACCTGGTGTCTTTCAAGACATTGCATTCGTCGTCGAAGAAGCCAATCATAATCGTTTCGTTAGACTTTTCGATGATCTCATCGTCGATCTTCGTTTGTCTAGCGTACGAAAGGGAGGTGGTAATTTATCTTTCGCAGGCATCGATGGCGCCAACTTGGCTGTTCATATTGATTATCCGAGAGACAAGCAGATGAAAGGCAGGAGCATCATCGCAGGTGCTGGAATGCCGATTAGGGAACGTGGTCGCGTTGTTGGGCGAGGAAACCTCGTCGTACAGTAAGTCATTCAATTTTTTTTTTTTCGTACATTGAGCCAGGACAACTGCTTATTTATCCCTCCTTTCCAACTTGTAGATGGGAGATTCTCCCTCATCAAACGAAAATCCTTCATTTTTTAAAACGCCTTATCGGTAGAAACTGATCTTGCAGAGCGCAACCTCTGAACCAAATATGCACCATGCAATTTAACAGGAATCCTTTAGATATATATATATAATATTTACAAGCAAAAAATATTCATGTATCATATTATGTATGTTCAATTACTCCCTTATCGCCATACATGCTTCTGCCTCCCCTCGGCGGTATGAATCCAATTACGATTCCTTGATGGATACTCGGAAGACAAGGGGGCATTGATTCATAGAATCACATCCTCTCATCCTACGGATGTGAATGCAAAAGGCGCGGTTATGTTCTAAATGACCGACGGAAGAATGTTGATCCATTGCCTCATGAAAGTATAAAGTGTGATCGAACACCTCCGTCTGTTCACCGAATAAAGGTTTCCTTATCGTAATCAAAGTTAAACTCGACATGAATGCTTGCCAAAGAGGCTTCCTAGGCTTTTTTTTAACGACCCTGAGGCACGGAGGTGAGATAAATCCGCTCACATCGGTGAATTTTTAAATGGGAGAGGTGCATTCAGGCCGGAAATCGAGAAGGGATCACATGTGGTTTGTTGTCCTTCTCCATTTAGTAAGATCCCCCTCGTTTGGAAAGTGATCATACACATCGATCAACCCCGAGAAAGCACATCACAAAATACATTTCTACAGACATGACAACTAGCAATAAATAAGCAACACGTCACAGACATAGCAATTCATTTCTAAATCTCATCCTCAAGTATATCTTAACGGCTCTACCTTCGCTGGCGAAGGACACTTGCAATGGGGCGACCCCTCGTCGGTGTACTAGGTTGGTGCCTAGGGGTACTTCCGCTTTGCTGTTGATCTTTGGCGTGGGGCGGAGGAGGCAGACCAATGAGCCTGGCGACAGTGTAAGGTAGCTCATATCCTGCTCGAACGGCATGGTTTATGTATCGAGCCAATTCCAAATGGAGAGTTGGGTAATAAACTGTAGATGCTTTGCGTGATATCTGCCCTCGCTTTAAGCTGTAGTCGGTTGAGATTGTGTAAAAGGAACATACCAGGATAACTCGCTCTAAGCCAGAAAGGAAGAGGTCCATGTGGAACCTGTATGCCGAATGTTCATGTTCTTTTGGCATATTAAGCGCCTCGACGCACTTGGCCATCGAGTTAATGAACCTCATATGAGTAGTCTGCAGATAATGTTGAGAACGAAAAGAGTAGCTCAAAAAAAAAAGCAAACACACAAAGTATTGTATAGCCTCAAACTCCACGCCGCCAGTCATTCCGCCGGGTGCCCTTGGCTTCTCAGCATTGCCTTCATTAGTTTCTGAAAGGGTCCAAATCGTATTATTCGGGTGGCAAAATATCCAGAAGTAATCCCTGCACACATCCGAGAGCTCTTGAAGATACGTCTTATACACCCTCGAGATATGCAGTGACTGGATAAATTCATGAGGAGAAACTGGCACGCCAGGCGCCTCTGTTTTTGGAGGAGCTGGGGTTAACAAGAGATATCGGATGAATGCAAATAACGTCTTGTGTGGGACGGGAAGTGTAATGAGGTTTGATGTGACTAGAGAGCTTTGACTCTCCCAGGGCGCGGGTTGGCGAGGGCTATTGGAAGCGGATGAACCTGCTCTGTTTGTAAAGGAAGATGGAAGGGAAGATGGTGGGTATAATTCGAAGAGTAACTGAAGAAGTTCGATAATAAGTTGACGAGTGGCCACGTCTCCTGGTTTCTTGTCCGAATAAAGAAGGGAAACAAGCTGCATGAAGGGGGTTGGACAAGAACTTCGCAGAGCGAAACAGCCAATGGAGGATGTTGAAAGGGCTTTAAAGCAGCGAAGCAGTTCGTATAGTATTTTGTCGTCATGTTGTTCCTCTCTTCAGAGTACTGTCAGCTATTGCAGAAAAGAAGATTTCAGTATTTACCTCCATTCCACTTCAAGAACTTCGTTTAACCTTGTCAGAAGAGCGGAATAGCCACCCAACCTTAGGAACTCTTCTGACCAACTGCAATATGGCACGTAAGTAACCGAGTAGAAATTGAGCGAATGGAGACTAACGAAGCTGACTCGTTCCTCAATAGGAGCCTTAGTTTCTTGACGTCTTCTAATTCCAGATGCAGGCTGGATGTACCGGTAAGTAGGCTGCAGAACCGCATGGGAGACAGATTCTTAGTGGTTCCTTTGTCCTTCAATTTCTCTTTGGTGATTTTGTGATTAGTAAGATCCAATGTCGAAGATGATGCGGTCAGGTTAACTTGACTCTTTGAGAATATCCGTGGTGCATCGAAAGACAATCCCCTGGAATGGCCGCTGGCTTTCCGTTGGGGAGAAGACAAGTAGGGGGAGTGGTGCGCCGATACCGGTACGACGGACAATGATGGCGGATAAGACAGTTTCTTACTTTCTTCTGCTGCCAAAGAGGCTAGTGTTGGCTGACGAGGGCTATCGAGGGTGTCCGAACTGTGAGCCCGGCGCAAGCCTTTCTTGGGTAATGGGGTAACTGGACGCACTGGCTCGATCGTTGTCGGTGAGGGTATCAAAGTATAAGATGATTTTAGCATTTCTGCTTTTACTGAAGCGTCCATGGCATACAACTTGGGCCTTAGGTTCGAGGGTATCTGCAAGTCGTCCTAATGTAATTGAGTCAAATAATTTTGGCTCTATAATCGTATGACCTTACCAGCAGCTTATCGAATGCTTGAGGGGATACCAAGGAGGGTTCAACAGTGTTTAAATCTTTTGTCTTCTTGAGCTCAAGCTTCTTTTTCTTTTCTGTCTGGATGAACCCCTTGGGACCTGTTCGACCCTTTGTGGCAACTGAAACTTGGGAAGCAGGCATATTTTCCTTGCCAAGGCCATCTCCCGCAAGCGGTGTTACAAAAGTAAATTCGCCTGAAGGAATCCGTTTGCTTGGAAGGATACTCTTGAACATGGCGGTTGTGAGCTGAAGTTGAACTTTGAACACTTCCAAAATTAGACTGGTTCGAATTTACGCGTTCGGGTCACGTGAAGGTTAGGGCTGTCGGCCCGAAAGCATTTTAACCAATTTATTATTAAGCTTCAGTGGCAGGTCACTGTTTTTCCAAATGTTCAAGCGAGTAGAAAAGCACCGCCAAAAGAAGGAAGACAAGTTGGAATTGGATGAACGGTGGCAAGAAATCCTGGGGTTTCATGACACGGATTCAGATGAGTCTGCTTCAGAAAACTGTTCGGACGACGACGAGGATGAGGTGCAGACAAGCGACAGTGGAGGAGGAGCCGACTATTTCGAAGAAGACGACGAAAGCGAAGAACAACTAGTAACCGTCAGTCGTGCATTAACCGATCCGCTTTATGTCGCGTCCTCCCTCCAGCCTGAGGTCAAGGCCTGCATCATATGTCCAGGGAAAGTCCTCAATGGACTCAAAATGGAGGAATTACACCTTGTATCGAATGCATGTATGCTTTTGCTTGCGATTCGTGGTTTTCATCACACTCATTCGATGTTTTGTTTTCAATAGGCTCACATACGACGGTTCAAGCACTTCAGCCGTCTAGCAACAGATGCTACACCTACGGAGAGTGCTCGGAAGTTATTCAGATCCTTCACAGAAAAGAACTTGAACGAAAGTTCAAGGAAACCCATATCTAAGAGGGCAGAAAAACGAGTGGGTTACATTCAGAATGTTTCTTGGTTCATTGTAAAGCTCTTCCCAGAAAATTTATCATGAACGTCAAAGACACCGTCGGGAAAAGATGGCAAAGAAAGACGAACAGGCAATTATTTCTGAATCCGAGCCAGTTGAGACGAAGCTCTCGACGCCGAATGAGAAAAAGCGGCCGAGCAAGTCCAGACCGTTCGAAAAAATTGAAGTAGAAAAAACCTCCCCAATAAAGAAGAAGCGGAAAATCAATGAACCTGGTAAGTAACCATCTAAGAATATGATCGGTCGAGTTGAACAAGTGATAGCCACCCCATCCGAGTTGTCTTCACAGAAGATAGTGGTCAAAGAAAGAGAATCCCAAGAGTCAGATGCAAAATGGACTATGGTAACCAGAATAGTCAGATCGACGGCCGAAAGGGCAAAAAAAGCCCGGCACAAAGCTACGAGTTCGTCGAAGGTAAGCATTGGCAAGCTTTCGAAGCCTTCGAACCATTTCTTATAGATGCATTTTTTGACATCATCAGTAATCCGAGGGTGCATACATTCTGTCCATCGCGAAGATAAGAAGACAATAAGTAAAAAGTTCCGTGGAAATAAGGATATCATTGAAGGTTTTGCAATACACTGTCTGTCATTGCGATCACCTATGAGAGGAGTGTCAACGTGCCTAGAGCTGCAAGCAATGGCATACCTACCTCATTTATGTCTGGACGCTCCGCAGGATTCACTTTCAACATACCGTCAATCAATTTCCGAACCCCTTGCGAATATGCCGATTGAGGGTGCTTGTAATGGGCGTTGAGAACAGCCATGGCGATAGAACCACCCTGTTCCGTGGTTTGGGCATTTTCGAATGGCGAATGTGAGTATGCGAGGGCAAATAGTGTGCACCCCAGTGACTGGAGGATCTAGAATCAGCAAAAAATGACAACAAAGAAGTAATCGGGGAACGCACCCAGATGTCGACTTTCTCATCAAGAGTTTGATCAGTTTTTACATCAAACAATTCGGGTGCTCTATACGACATGGTGCTCTGCTCTGCCGCAATATCCTATAGCACAAAGGACTTAGACATAAACCTTGAAGTGGGGAAGAATTTTCGAACCTGGTGCAAAAGAGCTTGTGAACGATTCTCGATGTGTATCCTAGCTTTCACCGTGCTTCCAAAGTCCATAAGAATAGGTGTCTTCCCGTCATCAGCAATCATGATATTTCTGCAACATGAAATTAGTTCTCAACCCAGAGATAGGGGTGCAACCAACGCTCACCCAGGTTTCAAGTCCCTATGTGCATATGGTACAATCTCTGATCCGAACTTAGCATGTTCTGTCGCCTGTTCAAGCTCCTCATCTCCATCGAAAACTACGTCGACTTCATCCACTTTTTGTCTTGTCATGAGTGGCACACTCGATCTATCATACGAGTACCCTCCTTCTGCGTCTCCTTCAGCTTGAGGAAAACGATCATCCTCTTCATCGTCGTGCTGTTGGGGAGCTTTCCCATTGGGTCCAGAAGCCCCACTCCCCGATGCCGCCTCTGCTGCCGATCTTGGAGTAGCAGGACGATACTCATGCATGGCTCGAACGGCAAGACAGGTCCCGCGGAAGAGGCGGAGCATTTCTTGTTCTGGAAAGTGTCGACTATTCACAACATTGGCGTTAATGGCGTCCTGAAGGTTTCCTCGCTGTTGAACGACTTTAGCAAAATAAAATAAAAGTCTTTGAGACCAGGACGACCTTATATACGGGGAGGAAAAGGTATACGATTTTCCCATCTCCCTCTGGGTCCTGCACGACGGCAGAATCCTAAGAACATATCAGCCTACAAAACAAATGGAAAAGGGGATGACGTTATGCACTAATATTCGAATAATATTTGGATGTCTGAAAAGAAGGGCCATTAAATGTCTGCAGTTTAGCAAAACAAAAGTATCCAAAACGTACTTGAACCTCCTGTAGGCTTCTACCTCCCTCATTGCCTCTTTCACCCCTTGCGAACCAGTCGGGCACCGTATCTTTTTGAGTGCGAATTGCCTCTGCCAAATGACAAATAGAATGAGCACAGACTATTGACTGTACAGTACAATGGAAACGCACACCGCTGTGCTCATCTTGGGCTAGATACACGAATGAGAAGCCACCTTCTCCAAGGACTTTTACGATTTGGACTAGAGTAGAATACATCAGCATGGCAGCTCTCCATTGAAACACAGAATTTCAAAGTGCGCTGAACGGATACAACAAATATTAATTCTAGGTGTGAACTCACAAGTCCGGCCATTAATCTTGATCTTTGGGGTCTGCTGGCAGAGACAAGACGACAGTGCCCATACTGCATCCTTTGCCTGGTCGCGAAATGTCTCCAGTTTGCGGAAAAATTGTGGTGGAAGCGACATTGTTACTAATTTATGGATATGTTACGCTGAAGGAAGTTGAAATGCCGTGCGCTTATGTAAGGTCAATTCAGTATTCGCCTTTTTGGGATTCAGTATTTCAATAATCCAGTAAACATCCTAAATGTGATAAACCAAGTAATCCGGGCTACAAGTGCGTCCTTAATCATCGTAACCGCCCATCTCCATGTCGATCTTAGCTCGTCTCATTTCCTTTCTTTCTGAATCCTCCATAGAAGCCCAGACGTCGATACCTACGGTTTCCACTAATTCCTCCTCCCACTTCTCTTCCCTTTCTATTTCTTTTTTAGTCTTCTTTTTTAGTGGTGGCGCAGGCGCAGGCGGGGGAGGCGTTCTTCTATTCAGATGAAGGGGAGCAATTTTGGACAAAGCTCGCCGTGACATTTTCAAATAAGGGGAATAGGTCGTCAAGGATTGAGGAATATCAGATGCGGCGTCAACATCCGAACCAGGTTTTTTACCCTTACTTCGGTCCTTGTGAGAAGGTGTGAAGGATGCTGAAAAAGGCGATCCCGGCTTGATGCTAGCTCGTCGGATGAGTTCGCTCATAGGTAAGCTACTTCGGCGAGGTGCAACCTCGTATCGTGCATATAGCGGTGTCGAACTGTCCGGGTTGATGCTAGCCGTCCGACCCGCTAGCGGCCTTGCAACAGATGGGGCTGAAGGACCTGATGACATATTCTCCTACGCAAAATATGAATGATTCGGACGTCGAGTAGAATGCTCCTAATTTCCCAACCTTTTGGATCCTTGTTCGTTGGCAGACATCGGAATCTTTCATTTGCATGGTTTCATCTTGGTTCGCACCAGCTGAGCCTGGGGTCTTCGGGACTTCAGGCTCATCCTTGCCACTGCGAACGCTTTCCTGAGATTTTCTTTTTTTGTCCACTTGTTCCTGTTCGACTCCGTCATATACAGGAGCGCCAGAGGCGGACTTTCGCCTCTTCACAACTATACAGTCCTTGTCTTGGATATCGTTTCCCTTTTCGGACCCTTCTTCGTTCGATTCCACGATCGACTTACGTTTCTTGCCCTTTGACTTCGTCTTTTCCTTCGAAACTGCAGAGGCAGAGGTACTCGAATTTGGTTCGTCAATCTTTGATCTGGGGGACTTGTCACTAGCTGAAGAAAGACCACCCTGATTTAAATCCGATACTCTTAGTGAAGACGTGCCATCCGTTGTTGAAGGCAAAGGCATCCTATTGTCTACCTGCATGCCTCCTACGAGCAGCAGGGGATCAGTATCGTCGTCCGAATCGTCAATGACCTCTCGGCTCTTGAAGACCTCCTTCTCTATGGGTTTCCCCTTGGTCTTGGTCCTCTTTGCTAAGACGACACCGTCCAGCTGCTGTTTCTTCTTCTCCTTCTTTTCCTTGGGCTTATTCTCTTTCTGGTCAACCACTGGTTCTTTTCCTTTTCCTTTCCTCTTCTTTACTGCCTTTTTGCCAGAGGGTTTGAAATCGCTATCTCCTTCGTCTCCACGCAGCCCCTCAGTCGGGATTACTTCATTATTAACCATTTGTTTTTTTATTTTATTGGGTTTACTCGGTTTCATTGTAGGTGGGAGGTCTGTCAGGTCAATAACTTCTGCCTGCGGGTTGGGAAAGGGAGTCGGGTCACGTTCTCCATTATCTCGAACAGACGAAGATGAGCCAGCAAAGAAAGTTGGAGGCGGTCCATGAGTGTATGCGTCCACAGCGACGTGAGGAGTTGGTTCACGACAATGGGGAGACGATGGTATGAGTTGGTCGACCTCATGTTCTTTGTCCTGAATGTTCAATGCTACTCCTCTGTTCCTCTTCTTCGCCTTCGACCTAGAACCTTTGTCGCTGAACAATGAGCTGGGTGATAAGAGACGGCTATCTCCGTCACGCTCAGATTCGCCATCTTGAAGAATTTCAATTGGTGGCAATGGGCTATCCTCAGGTCGTGAGGATTTCCCTCCAATCCCCGTCGTATTGGTTGAATTCGGAGGATCCGAAGGCGGTAGTTGAGATACCACGCCATGGCCCATTGTATGATTTATGGAAGCTGGGGACGTGGCTATTGGTAGATCGGGTTGTCTTCGATAGAATGCGGTTGTTAGCATTGGAGGCAGTGGGATGGCGGGGGGGTCATAAACGAGAGAGTCACTGGCAAATGGGTATTGATGAAGAGGCAGAGAATCCAACTTCGGCTGCACTCGTTTGACGATAGGCTTTGGGCGTGGTCGTACTCGCGGACGAGAACCACTGGAGTCGTTGTGAGATTTTGAAGCCTCCAGTAAGGGTTTATCCACCATCTTTGCCTTGAGCTTCGGTTTAATCGACCGTGCACTGGACTTTGTGCTCTTCTCAACGGCGTCGTCTTCTGAAGTGAGTTCTATTATGTCGTCTTGGACTACGGGCAGTTTCTTCGTTCCCTGTGTCCTTTGCCGTGTCCTTGTTCTATCCGATACGATCTCGTCACTGCAGGGGTGTGGAATGGTCGTAAAGTCAGAGATGGACGACACAGCGTTAGTGTGTAATGTGGTGAGTGCTGACAAACAGAACTGGTCAAAATTGGAATGCAGACAGAAGCACTTAAGGCCACACACCAGAAAAACTTCTCGCGTATTCTAACTCTTCCTCGCTGTCTGCAATAACCTCGTCGCGATTGGGATGGCTGGGTGGACCCCCGATGTCCATGACACGAATAATTCGAAGTGCTTATTAGTGCACTGCTCTGAGTGTGACCAGTCGCGTTTGTGATATGTGACGTTGGTGATCTCCATACTATGATACTTTACATTCACCTACAATACTTATATTACAGTTCGTCCTAATCTTTTTGACTTTATAACTTGCATTTTCTTGACACACTCATTTCAGGCTTTTATTTAGGATGATATCCTGAGAAACTCTCTACCTCAGCTGTGGTCAACTTGAAAGATTGCACCCCTAACTACCACAATCTCCTTGGCGAGTCCGCAGGATCCCTTGTCGAAGCGCATAAACTGAGAAGCGCGGAAGACACCTCCCACTAGTTTTTTAGGTAGCTGGTATGTACTCTGATGTCCCCTTCGGTGTACGAGATTGATTCTGATCCTCGTGGTCTTGGGCGCTTGTTAGAATTCATCTTGAGCTTCGTCGCTAAATCCCCTATATCAAGCCCCAAATTTCTTCGGCCTTGCCGAGCATGGATATCTTTATGAAAAGTATTGATTTCTCTTTATCCAAGACCCAAGTGGTGGCAGAGCTGGCCCAAGTCCTCCATCGTGGCCCTTATCAATCTTCACCCGAGGACGAACCCATCAATTTTAATGTTCAACTTCATCGACCAAAAAATCCGCTCCATAACAACAAAGGCACTGGGATTCTAACCTTGCCCACCGTTGAGATTGGTCAACTATTCCTCACCCTACACGGTTCCGACTGGCCCAGGAATCCAGTCATGATGGGGAGCAGAGCAACAAAATTTCTGCTTAGTACTCGACCCTTGAATCCTGAAATTGTGGAGAAAATCAACCGTCTCCCTTTCGCCAATCCTCCGATACGAGGGCGGCCACAAGTGCCAGCAACCCCTAAAGTACGATTTACCGTTGTCCAGTTTGGTTGGATCTGCAGAGACTATTCTTTTTCCGTTGAATGCGAGAAAATATTAAGCGATCCCGGCAACGTAACATTCGAAAACGACAGAAGGGAAATCCATATCAACTTTCGCCTGGAAGAGAAACAATATCTCATCGTCATCGCATTTTCTTCCATCGACTCTATCTCGGCATCGACAAATATGGACAGGGAACACGCTCTTTTTTTCGATCTCAACACACCACCTTCTTATGAGAAAGAACAAGAAAGTGCGTCCCATGATCCAAGCCCCGGACGTGCACCCCTGCGGCTTAAGCGACCATATCTTCCAATTCCCGAACACGACCGAGTTGCACCGTTTGCATCCCTGTCAATCAGGGTAGTATGTACTAGCGATAAAGACCTCTCGGACTTCCATGACTTTTGCAAGAAAGCTCAACTACGTAAAGTCGATGATTATGATTATCTGGTTGTTCGTCGGAACCTTTTTTCTCTCCCCGTCATGACAAGGATCCGAGCTCATCTCAAGGAACTCGATTGGGCGGTCGCATTCCAGATGGAATCACTCCTGCGCAGCATGGCCATTGATTTTCAAGAAGCAGATGCTCTCTTTCCTGCGATCGTGCAAACCGTTGCCCAGCAGGGTAATCAATTCGCTGCTGCGGCGATTCGGAGCTTTAGGAACAAAGCTTTTCTTGAAAATGAAGTCGATTTCAATATCGTCGAGTCGTTTCGCGAGGCTGTTGCAGACTTGACCTTTCGAGGTGACATTATGGCTCCGCTTCCAACCGATGGCAGTTTGTACGAATCATTCCATGTCGAGGTGACGCCGACTACCTTTCATCTTGAGGGTCCTTTCACAGAACAATCAAATCGCGTGATTCGCGGCTACGATGCAAAATACCACACATGCTTCCTTCGAGTCAGCTTTCTGGATGAAGCTCATCTCCACTATCGCTTTGATAGAGAAGTAGATGGTCGCGAATTCATTCAATCTCGTCTTGGACCTCTCTTGTATGATGGATTAAACGTGGCTGGCCAAAGATTTGAATTTCTTGCGTACTCACAGTCCGCTCTTAAGGATCATGCAGTGTGGTGAGTTCTTCGAATTTTTTTAAAGAGGATTACCCAAATTGTCATGCCAGGTTCGTAAAACCTTTTCGAAACCACGCAGACGACAATACCCTTGTAACAGCAGAAAGCATCATCAGCAGTCTTGGCACTTTTCATGGGCTTAACTTTGATAAAAATCTCATTTATTGTCCCGCTCGATATGCTGCGCGAATATCGCAAGCTTTTACCGCGACTGACGCAGTAAAAGTGGAAGTAGGAGAAGTTATCCCAATACCCGATATCTCTACGCACGACGGAAAGTACCATTTTACAGATGGTGTCGGTACCCTTTCGAAGGAGTTAAGCCGAAGTGTTTGGACGCAACTGAAGATGGCCAGGCGAAGGGGTCTACCAAGAGCTGCGCCCAGTGCATACCAAATTCGTTTCATGGGTTCAAAGGGCATGCTTTCCGTTGACCATGCCTTACGTGGTTCTATCATTTGCTTACGCCCGTCAATGGTGAAGTTTCTCACATCAGAGACTGTTCGAGATATCGAAGTTGCTCGCGCCTTCGATCGACCAACCGCATATTATCTTAATCGGCCGCTTATCATGCTTTTGGAGGGCCTTGGTGTTCCATTTGAGGTCTTCAAGAGATTTCAAGACGAAGCAGTTGCGACCGCAAGGAGAGCTGGCAGGTCTCTGAAAGATGCCGCTACTCTCCTTGAAGCTCACGGTCTCGGGGCATCTTTTCGCCTTCCTTCCACCTTGCTTCACTTGGAGAAATTAGGTATCAACAGCCTTCCTGACGAGGACTTCTACAAAAAAATGTTAGAATTTGGCATCAATCATGTTTTGCGAGATCTCAAGAACCGTGCACGTATTCCTGTCCCTGGTGCATGGACACTCGTCGGTGTTGCCGATGTTCATCGATTTCTCAAGCCAAAGCAGATTTTTGCATGCATCAAACCTATCAATGGTGGAAAGAGATATTTGAGAGGGCGAGTACTTGTCTCGAGATCCCCAACCATACACCCTGGCGATGTTGCGATCGTTGAAGCGATCGGGGAACCTCCCACTGGGTCTTGTTTCGCAGAAGAGCCACTCATGAATACAGTTGTTTTCAGTGTCTTAGGTAAATTTACTTCATCTCGTAAAATCTCTCTTAAACCCTTACTTCGAACTAGGTGACAGACCACTTCCCTCTTGTCTAGGAGGCGGAGACTTGGATGGCGATATCTACAATCTGATTCCTCTTGATGATCCCGATCTCCGTCATCTCCACGATTTTAACCCAACGAAATCTCACATGCCTGCAAATTATGAACCTGCAAAGAGAAAAGAGCTAGGTCGTCCGAGCACGATGAGAGACGTCGCCGACTTTGTAATGGAATACATCAGTTCTGATGTATGTATTCCCAAAAATTTCCCCATCTCAGCAGTTTGATAACTATCTTGCAGGTCGTTGGAATCATTGCAATAAACTGGCTTATCACAGCAGACCAAAGCACTCTGGGCATTTTCGACCCAAATTGTCTCAAGCTGTCGGAATTGCACAGCAAAGCGGTTGATTACCCAAAGTCTGGCCAGCCAGTTCCCTTGAATGACCTTCCCAAACTCAGAGATAAACGTAAACCGGACTGGAACGCTCCGGAAACAGTTCCTTCCAACAACCAGAATTTTTATCGCAGCGAAAGGGCAATAGGGATGCTCTTTCGTGCGATCGACCTCCCCATTGAACAGCAAGCCGATTTAGGTCGTCGACGTCGCAGGCGACGAGATGGTCGAACCGGACTCGAAGAAGGGATGGGTAATCTCGGCTTTACAGACCCGAGACAGACCTATCTTTTCGAAGTGGTTCAGGACAAGGTCAATGAAATGATGTACACAGATGCTGAACCCAACGAAGAACATGTGCTTGTCATCGAACGCCTTTTTGCACGCTACGTAGAAGAACTTCAGGCTATTTGCATTGCAAATACACTTTCGCATTTGCAGAGTACCCATCTTTCGGAGGCTGAGGCTGTCATCGGAACTATTGCACAGAAAACATCTCAGCCACGCAAACGAATAGAAATGATGTCGAAAGTTCGCGAGGGCACTGATCGGCTGGTTCGTGGTATTCGAGAAGCATTAACAGGCGACGATAATATCAGTGCCGAGGACAGTCTCATGATGGCTTGGATGGCTTGGGACTTTTCAATCTCTAAAGGAAATATTTTTGGTGCGAAGAGTTTCGGGTGGGTCGCACTGGGTGCCATTTTTGAGGCGATCAAGGAGATTGAAGACGAGTGGAGAAGTCGGAGGACGTAGAATGGATATGTCTTCGCTAGCCTTTCTTTTTATGTTAATCTCTTATATTTATCAGAACAGATTGTAAATAACGTTACCATAGTGTACATTACATCCTAACCTTTGTATTGAGATATTGGCTCGCAATTTGAATGACGGTTCGACTTCTCTCGCAGTCACCCATTATGTAAACAACTAGTACTTAAACGTTACGGTTTAAACTCTTAATCAAGGTCATACCCACGAGCCACAGGGTCAAATTCTTCATCAACAATCTCACGGGTGGTGAGCTTCTTCCACACTGAGACCTTTGATGAGGAGCCACTTCCAGCCGTGCAAGTAGGGCCAGCGTTAACCGTGACGGTCGTGACATTGTCAGCACCAACGGTAGTCTTGCTCGCAGACAGGAGCTTGTCGGATTTCCTGGTCTTCTTCTTCGACTTGTCGAGGTTCTTCCCGGACTTCTTGGAAGCTTTGACGCTTTGCAAGTACTTGCTGGCGGCTTTGAATTTAGCAGAGGACATACTCCTGCTGAGAGTAGAATCGCATTTGGGTCCGCCTTTGCACGACAAGTCAGCAGTGCGGCACTTCCTGGCAGTTCGCTTCGCAGCCCTAGCCCTCCTGCTCCTGACCCGACGAAGGTACTTCCTTGCTCCCCTGACTTGCTGTTTATCTTTCCTGGACATGCTCTTCTTGCCTTTGGCAGTGCGCAGGACAGCGAGGGCTTTGTTGACCTTATTTTGCTCTTTTTGGGTCTTGAGTTCCTTCTTTGTGCAAGAGGTAGGCGTAGGCGTGGCGGTGATGGTTACGGTTTTAGAAGGATCACGAGCTTCGAGTTCCTCTTCCTCGAAATCGCGGGCGTCAAGTTCTCCGGCTTCATATTCCCTGGCCTCGATGTCATCAAAGAATTCGGGTTCAGGTTCACGGGAATCAATATCCTCGAAGAAGACTTCGGGTTCCCGAGCATCGAGGTCGACGATATCTTCGAGATCGTCACGAGCCTGAGGTCATCTACGACATGCTCTCGTAGTCCGAGGTCGTTGTTGAGTTCACGGGCCTCAAGTTGGGAGGAAGTCCTAGGGGGATTCAATGTCTACACGTATTTTGAAGGAGAGCTGACACTCACTCGGGGGCTTGAGCAATGACGGCGGCGGCACCCAAAGCGACAACGGCAAAGGCGACAGTAACACGAACCATGATGGATAGTTAATGAAAGACGAAGGGGAGAACAAGAGATAGAGAGTTATTTGTTTGAGAGACTTTGGCGACCTGCACCTGAGTTCGAAGAGGGGAGCACAGCTGAAGGAATTGTAAGATTTGGTGAAGTATATATATACTATGTGTGGCTGATCTGATGCCATCAATCTGATTCAACACCCGATACAGTATGAACAATTTAAGTCCCGACTCCCAATTATGTCTATTTTTAACGCTTTAGGACTCGGAACCAATCGATTCTATTTT
>Ga0307517_10001366_pt1 | contig 41001 bp, 56 predicted proteins | sample 23_EM_MG_FD_194515 | JGI IMG/M metagenome (GOLD analysis project Ga0307517, IMG submission 194515) | Populus trichocarpa ectomycorrhiza microbial communities from riparian zone in the Pacific Northwest, United States - 23_EM | ecosystem: Host-associated > Plants > Roots > Unclassified | place...
GGGAGAGGGAGAATCCACTGGTATGGAGAGCTAGGCTATATCAGGCAAGTACTCCATCTTGAGGTCATTTCCGACGACGTACGGTGGGGTATTTTGGGTTGAAACGGACCTGGTTGAGTGAGTCATCCACTTTTTGACATTCTCGAAAGGGAATCTGCGGCTGAGGTGAAGTACTTATTTCAAGTGTGCGTGGTGGTAAGTCACAGTAAGAACGCAAAAAGAAAAAGACTCAAAAACGATGAATCCAGTTACACAACTTGCGTTTTACAAAATCGGCACACTGCCTTGTTGATGATCAGCGACATGGGCCCTATCGAGTTGGGCTCAGCACACGGACTTTCGGCTCTACAAGGTAAGTGAGAGCCAAATTTCCAGATACAGATAGAATAAGTGTCTTGCAATTCAGTTTTTTTTTTTTGGGAAGTCTGAGTTGCGTTTTTACGAAAGAGTAAGAAGGCCGGAACAATGTCCGGGCCGATGCATCATCAAATGCACTGCATCCGATCAAAAAAACTCTGTTGGACAAACTTGAAGCCTGGATTTTCCTTTCTTTTTCCTTTTCTCTTAATATCGTTTCGACGGGAGACTACTGAAACGACCTCGAGGCGAATCGGCGCCGCGTTCTAATCCCATTTTACTTTTTTTGATTTTGATGAAATGGAGGTATATATTAAAAAAAAGTAACTTGATAGATTACCCAAGCGCTAATTTGACCGTACTCGCTTTTTATAGGAATAGAACGGTGTACAGCACAAATTGACTTGAAATTCGATTCAAATTTCAAAAGAAGTAATCAATGGAATTTCAAAATGACTAATACCGCTTCCGTGTCTTTTCGGACGCCGTTGAACTTGGGGATGATTATTTCCGGCAACGGCGAAGAGCCCGCGGTATGCTCAAAAAAAAAGACCCCATCTGCAGTGAAATGAGAGCTCAGCTAAGGATCGGTACAGGAGAGGGAATCAGGAAAAGCCTGAGTCACGGTGTAAGCGGATAAGATGGGATTCACCGTCGCTCCGAGTCTATAATATATCTCCATCTGGATCATATTCATTGGCATCCAATGGTGATCAGTTCGGCAAAAAAAAAAAAAAAATATGCTTGTAAGCGAAGTGTCCGATTCTCCTAGACTTATTTCTTTTTCCTTGGTCTTTGTCTAATAACAAGGCTAGTAGAAGCTTATCACTATATCACTATCACTGGCGAGACCCCAATTAATGATATAACGTTAACGATTAATCGATTATGCCCAAAGGAGGCAAGATAAGGAACAATACATCCCCAGATGAATAGGCAGTTGGAATGTTAGCACTCGGAAAAAATACTACTACTCCGCCTGCCTGAAAGTTACCTCTTGAGCGACTACCCTCAGATCGACCTCGTAAGTATTGGCAAAGCAGCTCAATACTGTGACTAAACCGTTGAAGCCGCGGTTGAACGTACATGGATAACAAATGTCCAGCACAAAAGGAACTCTAAAACTTACACAAAGGTCTCGATCAGTAATTTCGGAATCAATTCTATGGGGTCCATTTGCGACTACTTCATAGATAGCACTTGAGCCCTATCGTCGAAATTCTCTCTCTCTCTCTCTCGATATAAAGTGATTGACAGGTTTGTACATTTCTTTCGACTTTCGAACCCTTTATTTTTTTTTGGCATGAGACCCTTTGTACTTTTTACCCAGAATGGAACCAAAGGAACCTTTCATCGGCCTAGTACTGATTTCATTTCGCCAACTCAAGAGTCTTTTGAGATAACGCAGGACATGGTACATGTACAGAGGCAAGGGAAATGGGGAAAACGAAGAGGTATCAAGTTAATTTATTCGCTGATACGAAAAAGCAGCGAAACGGGAAGCGATAGCAAGAAGTTCTGAGGAAACAAGGGACGACGTAAGGTGGGAACATTAACGGTGACCCAGGTTTGTCGCTTCCCGCAACGCGGGGTACTTTTGTTCAAAAGAGGGACCACGATTTAACAAGATATTTTCGTTTTGTACCTGCCACCTATCACAAGTTCAGCTGTCGACGTTTGAATAACAAGTCACGTAAGATGTTCCGGGCAACCGCGTTGCATGATTTGCGTGTGCACATGAATCTGTTGTATGCAGGGGAACATAAGCGCTGGTCGGGACTCGGTAAGATTGCTGTCTTAATACATAGCCACTGCCGGGAGCGGGAGAGAGAAGAGTAACCTGAGACCGTCGCAAAGTGTTCGGGAGGGGTAATACAAACAATACTCCAAACAAATAAATAAGGCAGTGGTGTCCGGAGAACCCGGGTTTACTAAACACGAGGAACCGGTAACTTCTGGATTGGTTATATGGCCCAAAACGAACAAATGCGGAAGATCAGTAGGTGAAGATCGAGTGGAGTGAAGGGGGTTTTAGACTTTTGAGAGCTTTGAATAGAGCAAAGAAGGGGACCAGTTGTGAAGTAAGAACATTCTTGAAAAAGATGTTGGATTTCAAAAGTGGCTTCTGTTTATTTGAGAAGTGAGAGTCTGTGAAAAAAAGTTGAACCGAGGTGTGTAAATGAAGGGTAGGGGCATTTTTACATTCCAATGTCCGAACCTTTTCCTGGGAGTGTCATCCGGCAGGAACCAAAATAGTTGCTCCGTTTCGTAATACAGTCTGTATAGGAACCAAACTTCTGGGATGTCTAGATAAGTCCATTAGCCGACTTGGCAAAGATGCACGTTGCAAGTAAAGTTGAATACCTTTTTTATATTGAAATGAACGGAATTCGTGCTGTGCCCCGTTGACAGGAAAAAGGTCGAGAGGTTCGTTTTGGAAATGAAAACGCGCCCAGACCGCTAACGATGTGGTGTGTCGTCGAGATTAAATGACTGGAAATGATTGACGGGCTTGCGGATTGCGGGGAAAAGACCAAAAGGCTAGATGGATCCAAGAAAAGTACTGAATCAGTTTCTCGGAGGAGAATGCAAGACGGACCGGTGACCGTGAATGAAGAAATTGTAGTTCCGTTTGCATAGGAATTATCCTGTTTAATGAAGGCAGGTGGACAGTCATCCCTGACTGTCGCTAGCCATAGGAGGAAAGAAAATAAACAGAGGGGGGAGAGCAGCAGCAATCTAGACGATTTGCAAATTTCATAGAGCTGAAACCATTAAGTGAGGGGGGGACCCTGCCTTCTGAGACGAGAATAAATGAATAGTCGACACACGGCAGAGGTGTAAGAGGTTAATTCAAATGGTGTTATGTGTCAATGGTTTAGCCTTCCATAGAGCTCTAACGGTTGAGAAAAAGAACGCCTGTGAAAGAGGAGACTGGGGTCGGGGCTAGAAGGCATCGACAGGGGTTTCAAGTGAAGCACAGTCATTTTTGAAAGGAGGAGAGTAACGACACTGATCAGTCACATGGCAGGAGAGCCAAGTCACGATGATGCGTGTCACGCTTGGGCAACCCATCCGTAACCACAACTTGCACAGGAGCTGGAAATCTGGATACTCAAGTCTCTCGTTAATTATCAAGACCTGCGATATCTATTTCGATCCAATGTGGTGCGTAGCATCGATTAACTTTTGCCCCACAAAAAAATTCTGGAATAGACTCCGATTGCTAATGATATCTCTCTTTATCGTTCATCCCCAGGTGTGACAATTGCTTGCTGCTGTTGCCTCTTGTGAGACTCTGCGGCAGGACTAGTTTCGGGAGCAGTGAACTGATGATCCGTATTTTACTTCGCAGAGAGGTGGTGCGATTGCCTGGGCTGTTGTGATCGTTGTAAGAGATCAATTACGTCTCTCACATGGTTCTGGAAAAACCTATTGGCACTTGCTTTTACGTATTTCAGGCTTACAGCATGGGAGGTGGTATTTATCTGCTCCTCAGAGGACAATATTTGTTTTTCTTTCAGCCTGAATGGTGGGTTTAAATTATAGTGAAGTCGGGGTACTGAAAGGCGGATAGGCAAATCTATGGCGGGATTTCGCTTGGGATCGCAGCGATGGCAGGGATTAGCATGCTTGCGCTGTCGAATGTGAGTGGAAAAGGAGATTGAGAGACGGAATACTGAGAGTGTGTTGCAGCGATCGTACATCTGGATACGAGCATCGAAATTCTTGTGGCCTTTCGTGATTGTGATTTCTGCGATTCGAGCGATCATAATGATTGTGCAACTCCAACGCGGGTAAGCTCCCATCGGACACCGGGGGATCCGAAAAGGCTAATTCGATCGCACTGTAGGAAGGACAAGATTCTCTGGGAATGCGCGAATGGTGGACAGCTTTGGACCGAGTCTGTGACGGCAGGGGTGGCGGATCCGGGGAGCATACCGAGCGGATTCTGCGGAGCTGGGTTTAACAGCTTGAATATTGCGTTTATAATATCGCTTCTTGTGGACGTGGTATTCCAGGTAAATTCATTTAATGGGAGGGATGTGCTGATGCTGACGGACTGTTGTCAGCTGTATATGTTCTTCCTTGTTTGGCGGTACTCGAAACGGCTGGAACACTATTCGAGGATGAAAGGGCCGTACTCTGGGGGGTACTACGCATGAACTGATTATTTATGTTGCTACGACTTACCTTACGACCTTACGAAGTTATGAGAAATGATGATTTGAGCAAATAGTACAGGGCAGTGGGCATGAGATCTGAAAGTGCCTCGTGTCGTCTCATTTCCGTCCATCGCAGTCGAGCCCCAGTTGGAAGTCGGGTTTGTATAAAATACAATTCCTTTCTTCCCAAGTCCCCATTCTTCTCTTGTCCTCTCCGCCTTTTGCAGTTACCGCTCCTAGGTAACCTCCCTTTTGTCCTCCTGTCCCGCCTTGTACTCACCCACCCTTCCAGCCCCTTATTTTAACGTCTCCTCTTCCCCCTCTTCCTTGCCACAATGTCTTCCCAGCTCATCTCCATGGATTTCGACCACAAAACACATCACTTTGAAGCCTACGACTCTTCGTTCGCTTACATGGAGAACGAATTCCTCTATCCGTCCAACTCCCCCGCCGATCTTGGCGTGCCCATTGGTCGTGAGTCCCATCCACCCTCCTCTTATCCATCTCATCATCGTTGCCATTCAGTGCCCCAGACCATGTCGCCAATGGACATCTCGTCTGTGAACCTGCCTGAGTACTCTTTTTCCTCCCCCGCCTTCGCTGCTCCCCCATCGCCGCCCAACGAGATCGGCAACATCTCCCCTCCGATGTTGTCCTACAATCTCAGTGGCGCTGAACTCTCGTCCGATGCTCTCCCATCGGGCCGTCTCAGCCGGAGCAGCGGTGGCTCCCCTCCCAGCTACGCCGCTGTGCCCCGATCTCAACGCTACAACCCCATCGCCGTGCCCTCCAACAGGCCCGCCACCCGCGCGGCCCACAGGCGCAAGGCATCGAGATCTACTCAGGAAGACTCAGAAGACGAAGACGACGAGGAATTCAAGCCCGGAGGTTCCATTGCCGCTACCGATGCTTCTCGTGACTCCCGCCGCGAAACAGTCCGCAAGCAGCGCATCGAGTCCGAGCAGCGAAGACGCGACGAGCTCAGGGAAGGGTATGCCCGTCTCAAGGAAACCCTCCCTGCCTCCAACCAGAAGGCAAGCAAAGTTTCCATCCTTGACCGCGGTATGTATCCTCTGTTCTCTTTTTTCTTTATACTCATCCTTCTGCATACAGCCGTCAGCCATATCAAGTACCTCGAGGCCGTCAAGGAACAACTGGAAGTCAGACTTAAGGGTGCCGATCATGAAGTACACCGGCTCCGCAACGTCAACGAGGCCCTCATGCTGAACCGTGCTGGTGCAGCAACCCTCGCCTCCTCGGCGTTCTCCAACTGAGTGCCTCACTCTGGACCCCGTCTGACAGCACCTTTTAAAAATACTCGTGATCAGGTTGTCAGACGGTTGCGACACGAGCTCGTGCCTGCTAGGACAGGTTCTCTCTATCATCCCCATTTTCCCCCCGACAACTGCAATTAATTATGACCCAACGGACTACCCACATTTTTTTTTATCTATCTCTGCATCCATCAACATCATCATCCCTCGCATTATATTTCTCAAAACATCGGTCTATCGCAAACGGGGACACCACTGCTTATGGCTTGTGTCTCGACGACACAATTATTCCATGTTTCCGACCATCCACTCTGCGCTTACTCCTTCACAGCGGCAGCCGCGCTGCCCATTTCAGTTGCCCGCCACCAGTTGTCGGTCGCAACGAAATGAAGGTGGAGCACTGACTCGATCGACGACGACGATGGGTATCCAGGATTTCCGGTCGATAGCGGTGAATCGGTCACGACTCTTACGCAAGACCCAAGGCAGTGCTTGAGGCGCAACATCTCCCCGCTCCGTTGAGCGCTGTGTGAGTGCGTGCTTCGCCTGTTCCTTGTGGCGCATTCTTGCCTACAATCATTATCCCAACATTTAAAACCTCTTGTCCTTTGACCACCACCGTTTCCCGATCCTTATCAACCCCATCAACAACGGGCTGGAGGCGTTCGACCACTTCATTGTGGTTCCGGGCCTCGCTCGCTTGTGCCAACACACCGGCGTCACTCCTCGTCTTTCAAGTCGCGCTCTCCCTCAGGATAAAGCAGACAATAGCAACATGGAACTCAATTCCTTGCCTCACGTTCGAAGCAAATCATCCCCCAAACGAATTTCCGACGTATTCAGCTTATTTTATTTTCTGTGATTTTTTCCCATTACCATTCTCATCACACTCCTCTACCCCTCGGTTTCGGTTAAAGGGCGTCTGATCAACGCTCGCATCCATCAAGACCCTCTTTCTATCCGCCCCATTTTTCCTACCAGTATTTTTTTAAACCCAGCGCCTACGTTGCCTCCTGCGACTTTTGCGCCAAGAATGGGCAAACCGACCAACTTGTTTTCACTGCCATCACGCTGGACTTTGCACCTAGAAGACTTGTCACGCCCTGCAGTTTCCATTCTCCTCGATTTCCTCCTGTAATTTGCCCCGCGGACGGCAGAATGGTGGTCTGCTTGCTTGCCTTGATTGGGTTATTGCCTTTTGTACTTTTCGCCTCACTTTCATCCTTTGTTGCAAGTTGCGGCCAGTCCGTATGTGACAAGGGTTGATACAGAGCCGCTGGATTGTTCATTGGCTTCCGACCTGACCTTGGAGAATAAGCATGATCACCGCTATGTCGAAAGTAAAAGCAGGTTGCAGAGTTTTTGGGGGGTTGTTGCAGCATCAAGATGGCGTGTATTCATATGTTGGGCTCGACGCTTGACTACGTCTTCCTTCCTTTGGTCCGAAGTTGGCTGCGCCCCCGTAGTGTGCTAGCTTTGCAGTGACCCTTGTCCTTGCCCCTTTTTTTTGTGTTCGCTTATCATTGATCCTCCTCCGCCTTTCGTAGGTACATACATCACCTTTTACATACATATATAACACTATCACGTCCCGCCCCCCCTGTCTTACGACCTTTAACTTCACGATCTGAGATTGTGGTCTCACATACCTTCGTTGTAGTACGATTTCTGTGTGATCTTACGATGCAATGAACAAACGCCATTTCATTATGTAACCTTTTTGCGTGAAAAAAAAAAAAATTCCGACTACAAATCCTTTGAACCAGGCTGGCCCCAGCCGCTTATAGGCCGTTCATTTTTTGTGGCTATATTTCGTCATTAGTCCTCTACTCCACATTTTCTTAGGTACTTGATCGCTTCGCTTCATCGGGTTGATCCTCAACGTTCAACTCCATCACGGCCCTCTGTCCTCTACTTTCACGTTCAAAATGACCGACCTCTCCACAAGCCGACGAGAACTCAAGATCAAATCTGGAGTCGTCAACAGGTGATGAAAAAAGCACATCTACGAAAAATAAAACATTTATTTTTTTTAAAAAAAAAAGGCTCTTCAACGATGCCAACGAATATCGCAAAGAAATCGAATCGCTTGAAAATGAAAAATCCAAATTGGTAGCCGCAGGTGAAGACCCTGGAGAGTGGGCATTAAAAAACAAGGTGAGCTGACGGACAGTCAGTTCTTCTGTTGGATGTATTTATTCATATCGAGGGGATAAACCAGTCGAGGATGATTGACGAATCCAAAAAGATGGTAGATGACGCAATGAAGAGATTGGAAAAAGCAGTAGATGCGCTTGGAGCTGTGATTGTACGTGTATTATCCTACAACACTGCCGTCTTTGTCAATGCTAAGGTTTTCGTCAAGGCTAAAGCAAAGGAAATGAGTGAGATGAGCGAAGACGAGGAGCTTCTCAAGGCGGAAAAGATCCTGCGAAAAGCAAAGGGAGACGAGCAAAAGGCAAAGGGAGACGAGGACTCGTCGGGGAGTGACATCGAAGGAAAACTTGAAAGCACATTAACTCTCTAATACCCACCTGGAACCCTTTTGTATAGGCTAGCAGACGCTTATCATTCCTTCTGTGGGTCTTTGCCTTTTGCCTCCTTGATACGTGTGAGAGCGGTGAGAATCCCTTGCCAGGCGTCGCGTTCTATCCTTTCCTCTTGTAAGCCTCGGTTCTTTCGGGAAGAATTTCCATCAGCTGGTAGTCCAACCCCAAGCGATGGGGGTATGAAACCCGAGGGAGGTGCGCTAATCGCAGACGGCGCAATACGAGAATGCCTTATATGTGCCAGTGAAGACCTGATTGCAACTTGGATGGACTAGTGGGAGCATTGGGAAGACGAATTTGGAAACTTTGCCAGGAGTACGCACATCCAACCGTTCAAAGTATTCGCTGACCTCGAGGACGAATTGTTCGGACCTTTCTTCACCTTGCGGAAGATTATCGTCAGGACCGTCCATCTGGGGAAGAGTCAATAGTGAGATGGATGAAGCAGCCAGCTCCAGAAGTCGGGTTATATCCTAAATGCAAATGAGTCGAAAATGTAATACGATAACCATTCATCCTTGCCTTATCTACCTCGCCGAGGGCATATATTTGTCTGGCAGTGCGGCTGGTTGTCCAAATTGGATCGATCTCTGATCCTTCTGTTTCTGTTGTGGGTGCCATTGACATGCTTGACGTTGGTGGTCAAAAGTCAAGACGGAAACAATTTCAAGTACATTCTTTACAAAGTTATAATACAATCAATACATTTACAATATAATGCGATCCATTCGATCGTGTAGAATCTCAGTCACGGTATCCATATCCTCCTTGATGCTGCTTGTGGTGCTTCCTTTCATTGTCATCATCGGAGTCACGTCTTCCTCCGATGTTCAAACGCTCAGCACCATAAGTATCGTCCTTGCCTCCGTAGCTCGGTGCGTAACCGGAGGGAGATCCATAGCTAGCCTGAGTATATCCTTGCTGGGTGTGTCCTTGCTTCGCGTTATCGCTGCGATCACGACTTGGATTCCTGTGCTTGCCATGCTTTCGGTTTTCGTCGTCTGAATCATCTCGCTTTTTTCGAGCAATACCATGGTTGTCGTCGTCACTGTCCTGTTTGTGGCCAGGATGTCGATATTTCTTTTTGTTCTCCCCGTCAGAGTCGTCATCGCGAACAGACTTTTGGTATCCAGTGCCACCACCACGATTGTCGTCGCGGCCTTCTTGCCTTCCCGTGCTCGAATACCCTGACTGGCCATACGTTGGCGCATAACCAGGCTGGACACGACTTTGTTGTTCCGTGCGTCCGCTGTAGCTAGAACCAAGGTTGTTATCCTCGTCTTTGCGTCTTCCTCCATAATTGCTGTCGTATCCGCCCCCGTAGGATGGGGTGTCATCACGTCTGGGGTTACTACCGGTATAAGCAGTGGCATCGTCACGTCGCTGACCACCTTTGCCGGTATTACTGCTCCCGTAAGCTGAACTCTCGTCACGTCGCTGGCCGCCATAGCCCGCATTACTACTCCCGTAAGGTGAACTCTCGTCACGTCCACCATAGGCGTGGGAAGGAGTATCGTGTCTTTGGGTACCATAATCCGATGAAGTATTTTCGTTTCGCCTTCGATTGTGGTCTCCTGAGACTCCCTGATTCTCTCCACCGTAAGTGTGCGTGGACCCATATTTTTGTTTGTCATCATCACGGCGCTGGGAACCCTGTCCCGTTCCACCATACCCCCCGGATTGACCATATTGAGTCTGAGAGCCTTGGTAGTTCGAGGAACCTATAAGTACCATAATAAAATGAGAAAAAATTAATCGTCGATTGGTTCACAATTTCATCCTTGCTTACTTTTATAACCCCCAGATACCTTAGGTTTGTTGTTATGACCACAACCGCCGTATCCTGGCTCCATGGTATCCTCAAGACCCTTTCGCTTGTTTCTGTGGTCTCTCACGGCATCCTGAAGGGAAGAATATCAACATCGTCCAAACCAAGGTGGGGTAGAAATAACCTTGGTCAATGATTGAATGACCTCACGACTTTCCTCTCCCAATCCTCCGAACCACTTTTCCATTTCATCAAACATCCTATTCTGTATCTCCGATCTGCCATTGGCATAATAGGGATGATGGAATGCCTCCAGAATCTTCACGGGGGTAGAATTAGATACTAATACCGAGAAAGACGACATGAATCCTTACCCGATTAATGGCATCATCCGGATTGCTGTTGTCACTCCAAGCACGTACAATGAGGTTGACGGAGTGTTGAACGACGACCCTGGCAATTTTTCCAGCCGGCTCGTTCAAGATGAGACCAAAGTGATCCTAATGTGTGGGTTAACGACTGCCATGATTGCTGAAAAGGATCAAAAACAGACCTTTGAGAGGAGACTATGTGAAGGATCGTGAGCGTTAGGATTGTTGAAGACTTCAAACTGGTCATCATTATCAATTACGATCTTGCTTCCTTCGTCAAGTGCTCCGGTTGTGGCGGTTAAGATGGGCTGTTACTGTGTTTTAGGAGTACTGCATTATTTCATTGGAGGAGCATACCGCAATGTAAGGGGCAATGACAGTGTAGATGTCTGTAATAGAGATAATCAATGGTGGTCACAGGTTCAAATGAGTTTACATACACTCATTGAGAGCGTTTGAGAATTCTTCAAGCAGGTTGGACAGGCCCGGTACCATCTCAATCTTCTTGGTAATTTCTCGCATTACGTCGTCATGCCACTTGAGGACCTCCAGGAGCCGTTCCTTAACTTCAGGGGGAGCCATATTGTCCGGGTCAAAGTTGTAAGCTTGTGACTTTTGTTGCAATTCGTTTCCTTGGTCAAGCTTTTGGTCATTCCCCCCACCAAATTTACTGAAGATGTCTTTGATAATGCCAATGTCTGCTGGAGTCTTACCACCCTGTAAATTTTTCGGTCAAGACAATCTTAGTGACTGCGTGGGCGACTTACATTATCTAGTTTTGCGGAGAGGTCTGTCACACTTGCTTGACTTAATTTGCTATACCTTGTGTTAGAATGAAGATAGCTGCATCATAAGAATAGGACGCACTCGCCAGCCTCCCCAAGAAGCGAGTGTAAGAAGTCGGCGCCTATAATGATTTTGTCGGCTGACATGAATCGAGACCTCAGAGAAAGACTAACTTCCGAAGGTACCAGTCACAAGTGGAGGGGCGCGACCATTGGGTGTATTGATGGAGACTGCATCCCATTAATCGATGTGAATTATGGGTCACGTCAGTCACTTACCGTTGTCACCAACATGGCAGAAGACTTCCTTATGACCCATCTTACGCAGAGCAATTTCACACCAATTACTATGCGCGAGAAGATCTTCCATAGTATGCAGTCCTGTGCCCAGGAGGCGGTATGCCTCCCAGAGGTCTGGACCTTCATTACCCTGCGCGCGACGACCATGTTCAATACAGGAACGGAAAATTCGACGGATGAAAGCGGTAGATGTATCCCATCCCTGATTTTCGGTGGCCATGTATTTCTAGAGAGCATATGAAAACAGAGATATATCCGTTTTAAAAGTCTTTACCTTCATACCAGTTCTCTGGTCAATCTCTAACTCCTCATTCTGGACAGGGGGTCTGAGTTTTGGGTGAAATCTGCGGGCATCTCCTTCCTTTTCAGCGTAGCCTCTAGTTGGGACTGTTGGTTATCAGTTTCAGAACGGGATGTTATGGTTCTTACTTGGGATTGTCGATGTGTTCCTGCATGAGAAGAATTAATCATAAGTCAGAGAGGACTTGTCCAAGACCTACCACTGGCAAATATACACCGAGACGATCAGCGGTTACCTCAAACTCTAGGGTAGAAAAGCCAAATGTCTTAATCCGTTTGCTTTAGCTTATGAAAGCGCAGAATTATGTCGATCGACACACCATAAAACCTAGAACTGCCACGACAAGCACCAGAGTATCTCCAGTGAGCTTGCTGAGTCCAGCTATGTCCATGGCCTAGGCGATGATGAATACAATGACATGACATCAGCCGAAACTCTACCTGAGAATAATCCCTCAACCAGTTTCCCTTGTGATGACAGTCAGGAATTAAGTAGTTGAAGAAATATTATACGCTTACAAAATAAACTTTCTTGATGTCACTCTTCGAGAATTTGGAGCCACCTGCGACTTGGTGCAAAACGGAGGACGCTATGTTCATAATACCCCCACCCAGGGCGATGCCACCAGCACTCTTGACAAGTTCTCCAAGAATATTCTCGATATCGCCATGGCGGAATGCCTTGTCTACACAGTGATTTGTTCAGGACTAGAGCATCAGCCGAGCATAGAAATTTTCAAACCGTTGAGATAAGCGAAGTCAGGGATATCTCCAGCACCAAAGGCAAGTGTTTCCACAGGAAGCAAAACTAGTACTACGGTCAAGAAAAGAAGCTTGCTTATGAGGTTTGGCAAAAATGACATGATATCTGTGAGAGACTGAAGAGAGATCGATGATGGATCATATTGCATGCTTTTCTACTCCATCATTTCCACGATAAGGCATGTGATCATATGAGGATTCTACAGTTTCTTAACACCTTGCACTCTATTTCCTAGTATTCTCTGTTGTTCCTTGAGCTCTATGCCGAACTGTTGTTTCATGGTCTTCCTCTCTGTTCGCCTGGCTTGTTTCCCTTGTTTTACGGCAGTCTTGCGCTGTTTTTTGTCCTCTTTCGACTCGTTTCGAGGTCTCGTGGGAGGGGCTAAACATAGGAATTTAGATAATGCGACACAACTGAGCGTAGCCAAACCTGTTTTTTCTTTGTCATCTGATTTCGCAAATGTATGAGCGAACTTTCCTCGATCAGTGTTCTGATTTGACATGGTGACAGAGAGGACAGAGGGAAGCCCAGTTTTGTGATCAAGTTGAAACTTTGGAACTGGTTTTGAGTCCCTAGCACGTATAAGACGCGGGTGATTTCCAAGATTTGTATAGGTTGCTAAATCGAAGGAAGATGAGCTTGCGCGCAAAATGGATGGGTAAACATACTTAGGACTGTTTCGCAATCCCATTTTGCTTTCTCGTCTTCTTGGTCGGACAGGAAGATATCCTCATCTTCTTCAATTTCCACGCCCACGATCTGACCTTGTTCGTCGTGCCCCATGGACCGGCGTAGATTGTCCAATTTCTCTGGACCGGTTCCCCCTGCAAGCTTCAATCCCATTTTTCGCCCAAGAATTTCGTAGTTATTCAGGAAGTCATCAACCATGGAATCAAAATCACTTCGAGATGTAATCAATTCAGGGGCCTCGTCAGAATGTTCTCCATCTTTGGAAATATCATCTTGATCATCGGGGGTATCCTGGTATTCCTTCAGCATGATCTATAGGCAATGGTTGTGAAGGAGTTGAAAACATTCTACAATGAAATACCTGATCGAAACGTTCGTCCAGGGTCTGCAGTGCCTCATTCCGGCACATCGATGAGCTGCTCATACTGTAACCTGAAGCCTCGCTAGATCCCTTCCGTCTTTTTTTCCCCCCCAGGACTGATATTGCCGGCAGCTCACGAACTGTATCGCCATCAGAATAGTCACTATCGGTGTCCAGATTCTTTTTCTGTCTTTGTTTGAAGTCTGAAAATCTCTTCTCCCAGCTTTCTTCCTCGACACCGTTTACATTGTCTTCACCTTCGGTGACACCTCCAGTCATAAACTCAAAATCGATGTCTTTGTCACTCCCTCGTTCCCCGTCACCGACGAGCTTCGAAAAAAAGTCATCGTCCAAACTATCGTCTACAAAATCATCGTCGTCTAGGGCTTCAAGGGTTTGCCGAAGGTGAGGGTCCATATCAGGCTGAAATCCAGCTATGCTATCTGGGATAGCTTGCTGCGTTTCAAAATTTCGGGGCATTTCAGATGTTGATGCCAATACACCATCTGGTAGCTGAGGAGTATCCAAAACTTTCTTCGCATTTCTTTTTGACGTTACGGGAGCCTCGATGAGAATACTCTCAATGCCGTCTTCTTGCGCTCCAACCGTACGAAGATGTTGCATGTAGTCATAATCCGTGTCATCGAAATGGACACCGTAAAGACTTGCTTCACCAATGCTTCCATGGGTGGAGATCTCATCCAAGGTAAGAATGGACTCCAAATCTGCTCTCGATTTTCCCTAGATTTGAAATCAGTTATCGCGACTTTCCATAGTAAAAATTAACTTTTTTGGAACTTTCTCTTTCTATCAGTTTGAGAACATGGGTGCTTGCATCTGGATCGTTTATCAAGGGGTCTCTTTGCGACCGATGTACGAGCTGAAAGTGCTTTGCGCCTGGCTGTCGAAAAATGGATTTTGACGGCATGAGGGTAGTCCAAATCCAGAAGGGTCAATTATGTAATCAGACGCTGGTCGAGAGTGACCATCATCTGAAGTCTTGGACTCCGTTGCGGCTGGACACACCTTTCCTCCTAAACTTCTCCTTTTGCCAATAGATATCTGAAATAACCGCCTTTTTGACCCTGGAACGCGCAATGGATGCAAGAGTCAGTCTGCAGCGCGAGAATGTTCGGCGTGGTTTCTCTATATAAGTCCACTCCCTGTTGCAACATTTCCAGCACATTCTGACAATGATTTCGTATCTACTAGTCACCAAAAGGTCGTTGTTGAAATAGACTTCTCCGGAGCTCTTTGGGTATGTTTCGTCCTGAAAGCTTATGTGGCATCCATTCATCTTCAAAAAGGGTTATACAGAGATCACAATTGTGCCAACGAGCAGCGAACTCAGGACATTGCACCTTCACTCAAGACAGTGCAGTAAGTCTCAGCAAGCGATTCTGTGCATGCTTTCAACAGTTATCTTCAGCTATCCATAACGTAACCGTTGGGGGTTACCCTTCAACATTCTCGCATCATGACCCTCTTGCAAACATTTCAATGGGAGGACATGCTGAAGTACAGGATTGCCACCGTCACCCGGAGCTCAAGCGGAAGATCTATTCAGCTCTGCAGGAAAGTGATGAAGGAGAGTTGTCCATCGCGATTCCAACCGAGGTGCCTCTCAAGCAATCGGCCCATCTGTCGTCTGGCTTGCTTTACGGACGTGATGGTGCGTTTCTGATTTAGGAATTTTCTTGGCCTCCATTTTCCTTATCACCTTTATTCCAGTGTCTACACCAGAGCCTCAGACCCCTGGTTCATCTCCGTCCGCGCTGGAGTTCGCTCCCATCGTTGTACACATAGCATACAGCCTCCGTGATCCCATCGATGGTCTTGAGTTCGTTTTCCCGAATGACTCATATCCATTCGTGAGTTTTCACTCAAGTTATTTTACTTCTTTCCGACGGACTTCCAGCGTGTTCCTCATGCATATACGACACCGTCATCTCCTGATTCTGCACGATGTTGGGTTCCTTGTCTGGATAACCTTTGGGAAAAATCTACATGGGAATTTGAGTTTGTCGTACCGCGATATCTTGAAGAGCATGATATACGTCAGGATGAAGATGATACCTGTGACGCTATACCTACCATTGTTGTATGCAGTGGTGACCTTATTGAACAGGTACCACAACTTTATTAACTTTTTTAGATCCGTGCTGACTCCATGTAGGTTGCGCATCCCAACAATTCCAACAAAACCATTTTCCTATTTTCATTGACCGTGCTAACGTCAGCACAGCATATAGCATTCGCTGCTGGTCCATTTCATCTGTTATCCGTTGCACAAGATAACAGCGTAGAAGAGCCTTCAGGTTCATCCCGTCCCCTGATATACGCATTCTGTCTGCCAGGTCAAGAACATTATTTGGGGCCATCGACTTCCTGTGCGCGGGCAGCCATGACATTTTACACATCAGAATATGGATCCTATCCCTTTGGTTCATACAAGATGGTTTTTGTGGACCAATTACCCTTTCAACGATTTGATGGTGCTTCTATTTCCTTGTTAACGGCGGATCTCCTCCATGGTGTCGATGCTATTGAGCAAGCCATCGAAACACGACATGCAGTTGGCCATGCACTTGCTTGTCAATGGACTGGAATTAACGTCATTCCGAAAATGTGGTCAGATTTGTGGCTTGTCAACGGGTTGGCTTTGTACATCACTGGCCTGTTCATGCGCAAATTATTTGGCAACAACGACTATCGTTTCCGGTTGAAAAAGGATATGCAACGGGTTCTGGAATGGGATATCGGTTCCATGCCGCCAATATGCCAACCTCAGGTGTTGGATCCACCTGATGCGGCTGTTCTGCCGTTTATCAACCTCAAAGCCCCTTTGGTCCTCTACATACTGGATCGGAAGTTGGGCAAATCTGGCACTTCTCTGGGACTCAGTCGAGTCTTACCGAAGCTCTTTTTGTCGGCGCTCAGCGGAGAGCTACAAAACAATTCTCTTTCAACACACGCATTTCTTCGCATGTGTAGGAAGGTCAGTGGCATTGACGTGCGAACTTTTGCTGAACAATGGATATACGGAAGTGGATGCCCATCTTTCATTTTTTCTGCATCGTTTAATAGGAAAAAGATGGCTGTCGAGATAACAATGCGTCAGGATTGCCCTGCACACTCGGCTTTGGAAAGTAATGAAATTTCAAAAGTTTTGAACAAGCCGGTTTCTTTTTTTGAGGTAAACACCCCTCATTTGTGATTGTTGCAGGCTCATTAAACCTTTGCAGGGACAAATGACGATTCGCATACACGAAGCTGATGGAACACCATACGAACATGTATTGGACATACGCAGCCCTTTCAAGCGATACGAGGTTCCTTTCAACACGAAGTACAAGCGTGTACGACGTAACACTAAGCGTTACCTTGCTCGTCAAGCAGCGGCACAAGCAGCAGCAGAAGGTGACGCTGAAGCTGCCGAGGCAATCGGAATGATCGATATTGGGTTTGGACTCGAAATTTGGGAAAAGGAACAGGAACGAGAAAATTGGAAAGTGGCCGATTGGACAGAAGAAGACGAAGCCGTCATGAGCGGCGCCACTTACGAGTGGATCCGTATGGATGCTGATTTCGAATGGATTGCTCAGATAAAATTTGAGCAACCGGACTTCATGTGGGTTTCTCAGCTGCAACGGGATAGAGATGTTGTCGCCCAGCTTGAAGTACGTTAGCCACCATGCTCCGTTATTTTCATTTCTGAGTATCTCTAGGCTGTCTATGCGCTTGCTGAAAAACCGACAGCAATTGTTTCTAGCACACTCACAAAGACCGTCCTGGTCTCAAATTATTACTATCGAATTCGCTGTGAAGCGGCTGCTGCTTTGGTGAATGTATGTTCGAATATCTGTCGCTTGGTGTTCTGAATTAATTGCTTGTTACAGTGTGCAATTCATAAGCTTAATTTCCTGGGCCTCTTCCATCTTTTCAAGCTTTTCCTACGATATTGCTATGACCCAGAAGACCCCAACCAAGATCTTTTCACACATAAATATGTTCCTAAGCCTAACGACTTTTCTGACTTAGCGGAATATTTTGTCCGAAAGGTTTTATTTTTTCTTCCCACTGGGAGATTACGTTCCTTTTTTGATTAACTTTTTGTTAGACTTTAGTCAGTGCCATTTCCCGGGTTCGCTTTGAGAGCGGCAAGACCCCAGCGGTCGTACGACAATTCTTTATTGACCAACTACGCTATAACGATAATACATCTAATCTTGTGAGCTATCAAATGCTAAATTGATTCAGTACTAATCAAGGCCCTCAGTATTCGGATGGTTTCTACATCAGTGCCATTATCTCTGCTGCAGCTCACGCTGACGTGTCCACCTCCCCTCCAGAAAGGGGGGAGCTCCTGCCTACCGAGAGTAGGAATGAGTACACACCGGAAGACATGGATCTCGTGAAGCAGACCCGTACGGAGGTCGACCGGTATCGTAGTATGGATAGGCTGATTCCCTCTCCACACAATATCGTTACAATTGCTGCGTTGGAGGTTAGTGGCCAGGTCTTCGTCAGTGATATACTGATAACTTTGTCCTTAGTTTCATATGATTCTTGGTGTTGCAAATCTCGTGTCCAGTCATCCAAGAGTGTTTTTTCCCTTCACACGGTACGACCCAGCTTTTTCGTGTCTAAAGCAGAAAGGTGACCAAATCAATAGGGAGGGCAATTACACACAAGTCCGCATTGCAGCCTTCGATGGTTTGTTCCTCACAAAATGGTATTCGCCACAAATCATGAAGTATATTTTTGCTGTTATGTTGCATGATTCCTCGCGATTAATTCGCCGTCATGTCGCTCGAAATTGCTGTTATAGCTTGGCGCTGTTAGCACAAATGGGCGAAATGAAGGCTTCTGCAAAGGAGTCTGAAACTCTGCTTATTGAAGAGGATGGGAATTCCCACGAGAAACTAAAAGAGGCGAAGAAGAGTGAGATGGAAACGATGATCAAGGTTCTCCGAAAGGATCGCGAAGTTGGGAAGAATGAGGTTTTGAGAGAGTTCCTCATGCCTATTGCTTTGTGAGTTCTGCCCTTTATTTTCATCCTTTGATTGTTCTTGATCGTTTCAGTAGGAATTCGGAAATCGACCATGAAGTGCGATGGTGCATCTTGAAAATTGCTGACCTCCTTATCCGCCCCGTTGAGGAAACCCCAGCTTCAGTCAAGATTCATATTCCAAGTACACCGATCACTGAGGCCCCTCCTGTATTCCCTGTTGTCAGAGTGCAGCCCCCGAAATTAACACGAAGCATTAAGTATGGCGGTCCTCCGATTAAGAAGCCTAGCCTCACGCTCAACCCGTCAACGAAATTGAAATTGCCCGCGAGCCCTGCCCCCGATGTGGTTCCTCCTAAAGCCGTGGCTACCCCCGTTACAGTGGCCGCAAAGAAAGCCGTTACTTTTGTGACACCTAACATCCCAACCAAGGTAAAGGTTCCGAAAGCCTCTAAACCATTGGCAACCAAGAACAAGAATGGTGCGAAACCTGCTCTCGTACCCAAACCCCAGTCAGGTGGCATGACGTTAAATGATCTCCGGGCCTCACGAAATGCTTTAAAGAAGTTGCAATCGAATAAGCATTGTCGTATCTTCTTGCAACCAGTCGATCCTATTCGTGACCATGCCCCAAAGTATGTTGCTACTTCTCTCTTCTTGACCTCACATTTACTCTCAACTGTAGTTACTTCGATATTATAAAAGACCCCATGGATGTCTGCACTATGGGAGCGAAATTAGGAGATGGGATGTACAAGGACCGTTTTGCATTCCAAGAGGATTTCCGTCTCATGATATCAAATGCCAAGCGATACAATATTCCTGGGAGTTTTGCCCATAACGAAGCCATTGCTTTAGAAATGTTCTTCGAGAAACGTCCGTATATTATTTTCTTCTTGCTGAACCGTAACCAAAATTTCAGCAGAATGGGCTGTTATCAACAAGACACTTGAAGCTGCCGACAAAGCGCGCCCAATCCCTCTTCCTGAAGCGCCGAGACCGGTTATCGACCCTGTTGTTCATCGCGTATTGACTGTTCCATCGCCTAAGCCTGCTGCTGGGTCTTCCACATCATCCTCAACAATCTTCTGCAAACCCAGGAAATTGGAGCCTCCCACAGCCCCCTCACCTTTAGCACAGCCCAGTCCTGCTCGCGCAGTCATCAAGCTGAAAGTTGGTTCTCAGACTAAGGCAGGGTCGTCTTCTCAGTCTTCGGCCAAGTCCAAAAAGTTGAAAGGTACAGAGTCGTCTTCCAGTTTGCTGATCAATGTCCCGTCTGGACCTCCGCCCCCTTACGTGGATGATGGTTCGCATGACATTCTCCAGGAGGTCCTTGCAATCGAGAGAGAAAAAGAGCTGAGACAACGTGCTCAGCTTGACAAAGAGCGATCTGTTATCAACACAGTTACTGGCAAAAGGAAGAAAGACGCCATCGTCGATGAGGACGAAATTCTCCAACTGGCAACTCCGGCAAAGAAAGAACGTGCAACTCCACCTGGTGCTTCTACCAACAAACCACAAGCCGTTTCAAACTCACGACCATCGACGAAGATAAAGAAAGAGAAGCCATCCGAATCATCACGATCATCAAATAACCACTCCCCAGCTCCTTCTGCAAAAGGCAAAGAGAAGGAAATTATTTCCGAGAACGCACAGAGCAATATGCGTCGCAAAGCGACTGCGGTGCCAATAAATGAAAAGAAATGCAAAGACTTGCTCAAGACGCTGTTGAAACTTCCGGAATCCCTATTTTTCAGACAACCAGTAGACCCCCTACGTGATGGTTGCCCAACGTGAGTTCGAAAAGAATTCATACAATAGTCCTGCTGAATAGTAGCACAGGTACTACGAAGAGATAGAGAACCCCATGGATCTTGGCACAATGTCTATAAAATTGGACCAAGGTCAATATGAGACCATGGAAGATTTTAAGAGGGATGTGGGACTTATCGTCGGCAACTGTCGCAAATTCAACCGAGCAGAGGACTACCCCACTCTTTGTGCCAATATTTTTGAGAAGGCATTCAAGAAGGAGTGGCCGAAAGCGATGGAGCGCAAATTGACGTGGCAGGAAAAACGTGGTCTGCAAGGCATCATGACGACACTCGTCAAAGAACCAGTGTAAGGACTCGGTCTTTTTTTCCAGATCTTGTGTCACTTAGAAATCTCGAAAATTAGGTCTTGGGTATTTCGCGAACCTGTCGATCCGATCGCTCTCGGCATTCCACAGTACCACGAAATTATTCCTAAGAAGGATGCACGGGACCTGAAAATGATTCGCTCAAAATTGGATAACGACAGATATGAATCGGTGGACACTTTTGAAGCTGATCTGGATCTCATGGTAGACAATGCGATCACTTTCAATGGGGAGGAATCAGAAGTCGGTCTTGTCGCTGCGCAAACGCGCGATCTCTACCGTAGGCTTACTTCTGAATGGAGGTCCAATCTTTCCAAAAAAAGGAAAGACAGTGAACAAGGAACTCCTCAGCCTGCTAAAAGGGTCAAAACGAGCTGACATTATTCAACTGTACAGCTGTGTAAATGCTAATAAATCAAGTTGCCACCGTCAACCGTAGTAAAGTGACACGTAAAGAAGAGAACATTCGTGCTTGTGGTAGAAGAGTTGAAAAGATAGTCTCGATCGGATTATCGTTTGCTGTTTACAAGCTGGACAATCCACCTGAGCCTCAGCTCGTATTCGACTGGTCCAGCAATGTTACTGCTGCAACATCTTGAGATAAAATGGTGCAAGTTACATGAGATGACGAGCACTACACGCACGGCAGGAGGTTTGCATTCGGTTGTAACTTCGGCTGACATTGGTAATGACTGCATTCTAAAACCAGCGATACTGAATCCGAGTCATATACAAATCCGAATCCGTCTTGAATCAACCCCAGGAAATTGAATTATGTACTACATGCTGTAAATCTACGGTAAATCAGCTCGATTAACTGTACTTACCGTCGTAACGAGTTCGATAGATACTTTATTTTTTGTCGACTTGGGATGTCCATCGTTATGGTTTTGAGTTTCGAAATCATTCCTCCTTGCCACGGGTACGAGGGTCCAAAAAGTTAGCAGTGGTACATTAATCACGCAATTTAATCAATCTGCTGACTATAATTTCTTATCAAAAATGCTTCCTGGATATATTATGTTCCTGTCGCTCGTTTCTTACAACATTTGTTCTTTCGACGATTGTCGTCATCTGTTGGCGGGAGGATTCTCCAAGTCATTACACATCACAAAGCCCGAACCCCCTCGAACTCGACACGATAGGAGGTGTCAAAATCTTCCGAATACTCTGGTTGGTGGGAGCAATGATTGGGAGATGCCATTCCCTTCTTGTTTTTGAAAATTTCTGTACTGTATATCGAAATCCGTACCACTAAAAAAGTATGTAATAAATTAAAGAGCCATCAATTTCAATGTGACCAAGCTGTACTTCACCTAAAACGAGAGGTGGGCGTTGATGCTTGCCGGCCCTATTGTTATTCTATACTACCAATCTGGCCAGTGGTCCCCTAGAATTGGGTCTTCTTCTGGTGCATCGGCTTGCTTCATCCATCTGTCGGGAACCTGAATGCCTGTTAGGAAGTTAATAAGCGATCGAAAAAAAATACTGACCAAAGAGAAGTAACGTTCCATCGCACTCAAAAAACGCTGTCTGTATTGACGGGGAGTGACAATTGTTGGTTCTCCACGCCCTGCACCTCCCAAGTCCTTCACCCAACTTTCCAGTTTCTTATCCCATGTATAGGTGCGAATATAATCTTGATCAAATAAGCGTATATATTTCTTTTCTACAATGCAAAACTCCTTACCAACAATGCCGATGACTAGCTCGTTTTTAGTGCTGTCAACCTAAATTTGTTACTCAGCGCCATTTCCGAAAGAGAGTAGTCCAAGTACCCCGCAGACAAGAGAATAGTCCATAACGTTGATATCCGCTAGGAATTTGCTGTCGCTGCACAATGCCCCGCGTAATATGCGTTTCGAATGCTCGCGGATGTAGTAGGGCTTGCGATTAGCCGCTGTGACCAATACGTGAATTGAATTGCAAATGTAGATAAGTGCTCACTTTCAACCAGATTTTCATCTAGAAGCACCTCATTTTCTCGACCAGTGGATTGGACATGTCGGTTTCGGGTGGAACCTTTGAGATCGTAAATCTACGAGAGTATTTAAGTGATTTCATGTCCCCAGTTCAAATGGTTTCACGGACTCTGCTAAACCGGCGATCATAGAAAAGGTTTTCCATGACCAATAAATTCATTTGCGTCGATTTCGATTTCCCTGGTGCTTTGTCCTTGCCCATCTTTTTGAAGGTCACTTTATAGCACCCAAACACCTTTGCCAAGAGGGTCGGACGCTAACGGGGGAATAAGACTAGTCATGACAATAGATACAAAAACGCACATTGGAGTGAACAGAGGAAGACATGTAGTCGAAGTAGGCAGGTGCAAAGGTTTCCATGGCTTGGAGCTCTGCTTTGGATAGCTCCTTGGCAATGAACCGATCATCTATGGTAGAATAAGCACCACATGTCATTATGAACTGACTGCCAACCTCTTGTCTTAAGAAACGCAGAACCTGACTTCCCTCCACTCGCATTCCACTTGAGACATCGCGACAAAGATTCAACCATACTCTTTTCGCAGTCATATGTACGCCGGAGGGCATCAAATTGTTCAGGATAAAGAACAGTGCAGCTGATGGTCAATCCACCACTTTCAATAGCTGGAAAGAATCTTAAGGACGCAATTGCTTGATAGGTTAGACAACGTACTAATTGCCCAGGGAAGTTTGGAAGAAGGCACTCGCAAATCCTCTGTCGGATCAGCCGAATCAACGGAGTCGATATTAACCACGCCCCACGTAGAAGTAGACTCTGCCATGGATCGGTCATCGGGCATGAACACTTCTCCCCCTTCTAGTTTCGCCTCGCGAGCAGTCCTTTTTTCTGCTCTTGATTTGGCGAGCATGTCGCGGTATTGCGGGGAACTGCACATTCTGAGACTAGAGCAGAGAAGAGGACCTTTTCACTCACTTTAATGCCAAAGCAATTATTGAGGTGGGTTCGTCCAACCTAACTACCATGGATGAATCGCGGAAGATGTGTTCTGGGTCGTTCATGGGATCATCCACTTCGATGGAACTACGAGCTGGCTGTTGCCAAAAACCTGATAAAGCCTTCAAAATGGAGTTCCTCTCCGTGCTATCGATCTCAGATGTCGGGGGTGTGAGTGGAGAATCGTGTTTCGCCTTGACGGCCTTGAGAAAAGGGGAGGGTGGAAGCGAGATCTGTCCTGGAGGTGCAAGACGGGTAACATCCTTGTTATCGTGGGCCTCAGGAGTACTCGAAACATGAGGCGGGCTGAGAAGAACTTCAAGAACAGTACTTTGAGGTTGTAGTGGTGTGACACCCGAAGAACCAGGTTGTTCTTGTTGTTCTTGTAAGACGGGTGGCGCACGATGTTCTTCATCGTTACCCTCATCCTCATCATCAGCTTCACTTGAAGGGTCAGAACTCTCGGAATCATCGGCGATGGCGTCTTTAACAGAGTCAAGAACCTCTACTTTTGCACGTGCAAAAACGACAGGACGAGCTGGCTTTGATCGAATCACGGCATATCTACTTCGAGAGCGTTCAGCTTCCCGTCCCAGACGTTCAAAGTGTCTTGCAATAGTGGAGACTTTATTTCCTGTACTCGTCGCAGGTCGTCGGAATGTTGCTTTCCCTGGGGTAGTAGGAACCCGTGATGAGGGTTTATCTCTAGATCGGCTGATTCCAAAACGTTGCTTGGTTGATTTCAGGCTCGGGGGGACAGGCCTATCCGCGTAAGGAGAAGAGGGCCGACTCAGATGGCTATCTCTCGAGACATAAGGACGCTTTTCTGGTGATGGCAATCGTGATGATTCGTGCGATTCCGGTGCTGCCGCGACTGGAGCGGGGATGCGACTAACGTTCGAATGGTTGCCAGATTTTCGGCGGCTAACATAACGTGGTGCCACATTGGCAGCATAACCTTGCTCAAAATCAGATGTCGAGGGTTTACGGGGTGGAAGTCGGTGTCGGGTACGAGTGCGGCTCATGCCGGATCGCAATATAATGTGAGGAGGGTACTCTTGTTCGCTCTCCGAAACCACAGGACGAGGTGACAGTGCCGTGTGTGCCAGATCATGAACACCTTGAGCAGGTAGGTAATCTTGATATTTTTTGACAAGTTCTGCCACTGTCATATTATGTGCTGTGCCTCTTGGTAGCCGAGATTTTCGTGGCACGTTGCGTGCGATTTCCTGACAAAGTAGTCTTGAGCCCAAGATCTTGTGAAATGAAAAAAGCATACCACCGAAGATGCTGGCATCGACTCCTCGCGTAATACGTCATCTCGCACGGCACCGATCGTCGAATCACTGTCCGGATCTGACCTTGGTTGACCTGCGCTGGTGAGTTGATCTTCGCTGGTGGTCGCTTCTGGTGTGCCAACTTTGACCGAAGAGTCGGCATGTTCTGGAAGATTATCATCTTTTTTATTTATTTCATTAGTACCATTATCTGGACCAGTCTCTGGTTCGGACGCTTCTGAGGAAGTCAAGGAATCCCCTGTGGGAATTCTGCCAGCTTTGGCATGAGTTTCTTCGGTCTCAGAGACACCTGCAGAAGGAAGGTGACGTGTATCAAGCAAGTCATATCGCCGGGGCCACATTTGTCGAACCGATCCAAACGCTGAAGTCCGCTTACTGTCCCTATTTGCGGGCAGCTGCAAAGGACGCGGCTTGGGCAACCTGTCAAAATCTTGCTGCCATCCCACAATCTTGTCCTGCCTGTAGGCGTGGACTTGATTTAAGGCAAGAGTGTCTGTAGGTGCAGATTCCCCATAGATTTGGTTGATTAAGCGGCTGATATCTTCCCTCTCTAATTCTGCTCTCGCAATAAGAGCGTTAATGTCAGCTAATAGAAGTGCATCGGCGTCTTCATCCCCAGTTGCTGCCTCTATGCTGATGAGTTTCAAGTCATCGATGAGGCCTGTGTACCAAAGAAGATTTCGATAGAATAGTCGCTCGAACTCTGCATTCTTGATTTCAAGTTGAGCTTCTGGCCGAACTCGAATACGGAAGGGAGGGAAAACGAATTCGTGACATTGGATGGGCTCCGTCTGAAAGCGAAGTGTCATGCCCTTGAATGCAAAATACCGGACATGATGCTCATAGATATTGTGTTGGCAGCCTGCACCTTGAACCAATAACACGTCGGCAGGATAAAAATGGAGTTCCAAGAACTTCGCAAAGGAATACCTCTGCATTTCCTCCGAAACTAGAATGAAGGGTGTAGCAGACCCACATACGCGGCAAGCACCCCAAGTCGTCACAAGATCTGGGGCTGGATAGAAGCCGGTCAGGCCAACAATATGACCCTCCCATTTCTCGACTGCGACGAAGAGTTTTGTCTCATTATGTGTGAAAACCTTGCCATGTCGAAAAAGGGGCTGCTCGCAACCTTTGCCCGTGCAAACGGCTTTGGGGTCCAGATACTGTACAATATACTCGTTGATGGATTTTTCGATAAATTGTCCCAGAGTCATGTCATTTTCGCCATAGAACTTGATGTATCGCAAGCGCGGTGGAATGCAGGGCTGCTGGTTTAAAAAATCTGGCCCCAAAACCGTGCACTCTCGAAGGTGGAGGCACTGGTACTTCTCTACAACGAAGTCATCCGAATTTTTTCGAAGATACCACTCCCATATACGACGGAACTCGTCGTGTTCCCATTTCAGGAGGGTGTAATGGCTTTGGTGATAGACATCACCAGAAGTTTTGAGGCTTTCTGGCTCGGTGGGCGGGGCAAGCACATTTAGTGGTGTGACCCTGTGAGGAACTTGGTCAAGTGTAAAATAGGAAGACCCGTCGTCGGACGCGTTGGGAGACGGTAACCCGTCGGTCAGAGGCAGAGGAAAAACATTGTTGACCAGCAGAGCATCTATCTGCGCGACGATTTCATCTCGCTCATTAGTCTGTGTCGACCCAGGTGACGGAGAAGAGTCGGGCACTGTCCTGGGGGTTATTGTTTCTTCACGCTTGTGCATTGATTGGGTGTGCTCCTCTCGCCGAACAATTTCATCTTCCCAGGCCCTCTTTGCCTGGAGAAGCATGTTGTCCAGTTCCTTCATACGGCGAATGGGATAGGGAGGATGGAAACGAAGAGTGGCTGACACAGAAATGAATGTCTTGAGGTAGGGTTCCAGTGATACTTCGATCCTCCGAGTAAGCCGAAGTTGATCCGCTTCTTCGTTGGACAAGTCTTCATGTCCATCTCCATCTTGTGTGGGTGCTGCCTCGGGGTCTTTAGTATCCGGGCCAAACAGTCGACTAGCTGAAAAGCTGACAGAAATCGCAAGAGGTGCTGTCGGTACCCCAAATTGCTGGCAAAGAGAAGGTGGCACCGCTAGAGGGTTGAAAGAAGGTAAACTAATCACTGAATCCTTCCAAAGATGTGTTTCCAGCTTGAGATTGCGAACCACGAATGTCAGAAAACGGGTCACTTTTTTTATGCGTCTCAGGGTATCGGGATCACCTCCACGAAGAACAAGAGTGCAACCTAAATCACGACTGCAGCCTTCAAACCTCATGTAAGTTTTTCGGCGACCAGGGATCAGAGGATGGTCGTATGTCTGGATGCAATATCTTGAACAATGACCGAGACGGGGTTCCAAAGCTAGCTTATCCATTGAAGAAAAGACGTCGCCTTGGGTCATTCTCGCAATCGTTTGAATAGCAGAAGGCTTGAGACCTCGTGCAACAGCAATACTGTGCTTCGCGAGTGCATCGAGGGCGAGTCTGGAAACAGATTTCTCAACGAGGACAACGTGTGGACGCAATGCCGCAATGCGACTGGCAAGATTTCCAAGATACTCTTTTTCTTGTCGTACGATTTGGCCGAAATGCATGTATTGTCCTTCGACTCGGGAGAACTCCAGTGGAAACGTTACAAGCATGACTCGAGGATTGACTTGTAATCTCGACATTTGCTTGTGTGCGACGTTCTTTGTGATAACAACGCCGGCCACGTATTCAGAGTCCTTCGGCGTTCCGCCCGGGATTTTCTTGATCTTGACATACCGTCGAACATCCATGTCTTGGCCTTGCCGGTGAGGGGATGCTGTGAAAGTCATTTCTCGAGCAATGCGAAGTGCCAAACCCAACAAAGTTTCCTCCCACTCTCTGATGTTTGGAATGTTCTCAAGAGTCAACATTTGGCGAAGCATGATCTTGAGATGGAGCATAGACGCGAGATTGAGCTCTTGTGCGTAGCTACAATGACCATTAGTGAAAAAGGAATCAAATTCAAGGTATATAACTGACGCGGTACTTTCCCGCCGGGTTCGCCAGCCAGGCTCTGCCTCAAAGGTTGGATCCAATTTACTCTGCACTCTACTTCGTATGAAGGGTGTAGCGACCTCAAAGTCTCCGTAAGGTGTATTGGGGGCTCTAGACCTATTGAGCATCCTTGTTGGGCTTGCTAGATTGTCAGGAGAGCCTATCGGAAATTGAATATAGCTTGTCGAAGTGTCGATGGAAACAGGCTTGGTGGTAGGGAATTCGATCTTGTTCATAGCGTCGGATGCTCCAGGGGAAGATTCTGAAATATACAAGGCTGAAGGTGGCACAGAGGGATCTTTTTCTTCGTCCAGTAATGTGCGGCGGAATGGGGCGGGATTGACCCGCACCGAATCCCACAAACCAATCGATCCTTCTCGATTCTGCGATGGTGTCTCTGGGCGAGAAAATCCTTCTTCCGTACCGAAGAAAGGTCTTCGAGTTTCCGTTATGGAGTACAAATTAAATGGCTCGTCTGCCTTTCCGAAGAATGGAGATGCAGTAAAAGGCGATTGACGGAATGAATCGAGTCCAAGTTGATGGGCAGGGAAAGTCGTGGAAGACGAAATGATCGAGCGACGGTCATCATCATCGTCTTCTTCGCCTTTCCTCTCAAGACAGAAGTTACATGTACGAATCATCCCTTCAGCTCCAAACCTGGCCCCCTTGATAATGTTGGAAGCACATCGAGAGCAGAATATTTGACCTGGATTATGCTTAGAATTTGCAGCCCCAAGACTGAAAAAAAGAAATTTACCGCATATACGGCAATGATGCTTGCGCCTCCAAGCCGTGAATACACTCTTACAATCGTAACACTCCCTACAATTCTCATCGTCCATCCAATAATCTCGGGACAAACCTGTAACACGTATGAATGGGAATTTTACATGAAATGGCCAGCCCACCCACCCTCTCCCCTTAGACGTCTCATTACTTTTGATACTGAATTAGAAGTCCGATGAAGACTCGTGGATGTCTTAATACTGCGAGCGTCGTCTGGTATCGGGAAGCCGGGTATTGATGTACCGTATTCTGGGCCGTCCACTCCCACTGGATACTGTCTATGAGAGGGCGTGTCTAACTCGGCGGCATATGTAGGCAGTTCTGATTGGGCTGGGGTCAAAGACATAAGAGGGGGCGCTGTAGAAGCAGGTGCCGTGAATAATGGATTAGGTCTATCAGGACCTGAAGTCCTAGTCGTAGAATTGGACGCTCCAGAGGGTATTGTCGAACTTGAAGGGCGTCGAGCATCAGTTACTGTGGAACTTGAGGCTGCATTGTTGGGTAATGCTGCACTAGACGAAACAGCGACTGCGGATGCCAGAGGTGCAGCAAGAGTGTTCCTCATTCGGGAAAATAGGGATGAAACGAGAGTATACGAAGTCTGGTCATGTTCATCTTCTTCAGAGAATGGGTTGAAGGATGTGAGGCTTTTGACATCGGAATCAACCAATTTCGTACTGCTCCTAGAGCGTGAAGGTTGGGTACTCGTAGAACCAAGTATGGGAGACGAAGGAGATTCCATAGCGGCGCTGCTGCAAGTGTATTAGTACTACTATTAGTAGTACACCCATGGTGGTGACGTCAGTCACCACGACCCAAAGTCACACTTTGAGTCTGTCACATCAGATCAACTGTGTCGATTCTTCCGTTCTGTCTCACTGTCGTGAAAATCTACAATGGATGACGATGATGCCGATTACATGCAGGGAAGCGAAGGCGATGTGCGAATATTTGAGCTTGTCGACGTGCTTCTCATTTTACTTAGGACTATGGATTCGATTACTCGTCCGGTAATGATGATCAAGAGGAGGAGGAGAATGTTGATGTCGAAAATATGTACTACAGTGCGAAAGGTAACTTTGCCCTGCTCCCCTTTAAACCACACTTAGAATCTTCGTACAGGCAAGAAAGAGGACAATCCAGAAGACGCATTGAAAGAGTTTCGGGCAATTATTACACAAGAAGCAGAAAAAGGCGATTGGTGTGTTCTCTCCAGTGTTTTTGAGTAGAATTGAAGAATATTGGTTAATTTAGGGGATTTAAGGCTCTCAAGCAGATGACAAAATTGAACTTCCTTGTATTGCATCGACCGAATGACGCATTAAAGACCTACACAGAGCTGCTGACATATACGAAATCAGCCGTAACAAGAAACTATTCCGAAAAGACGATCAATGGCATCTTGGATTATGTTGGCGGCGGGAAAGGAGGTCATGTTGAAGTCGAAATTCTAGAGAAGTTCTATCAAGCGACCAGAAAGGCATTACAAGAGGCCAAGAATGAGCGATTGTCCGTGAAAACAAACCTCAAACTGGCCAAGCTATGGCTCGACCGTCAAGAGTACACACGGCTTGCCAAAGTCAGTGATTTTTCCCTCTCTGCCGTTTCAGCAGTAACAATTCATATTGTAGCTTATCCGCGAGCTGCATGCCGCTACTGGTCCCACAGATGATGACGATCAATCTCAGCGTGGAACTCAACTCTTAGAAATATATGCCTTGGAAATACAGATGTACAATGAAACAAGGAATTTCAAGAAACTCAAGGTTGTTTATGTGACTAAACATTTATATTTTCACTGACACCGCCCAGGAAATATACAATGCCAGTAACGCCGTACGATCGGCCATTCCTCATCCTAGGATAATGGGTGTCATTAAAGAATGCGGCGGTAAAATGTGGATGGGTGAAAGTCGGTAACAAATCTTCCACTTTTTTATTTGTGTTCTCAGACATAAACTAGGACAATGGAATCGAGCCAGTGAAGATTTCTTCGAGTCTTTCCGCAACTATGATGAAGCAGGATCTCCGCAAAGAATTCAAGTCTTGAAATATCTGGTCCTGGCGAACATGCTTACTGGCAGCGAGGTCAATCCATTTGACAGCCAGGAAACGAAACCGTAAGGCCAATACTCTCCAGTGGATGAACGATGATGATAATAGCTCCTGTAAGATATAAGAACGACCCCCAGATAAAGGCCATGACCGATCTGGTAGACGCGTATCAACGTCGAGAGGTACACACCGCAGAGAAAATTCTGAAAGGTAAGTATCTAGTCATACATAGACAACCTCACTTACAAATGGACCAGACAACCGAACGACCATTATGGATGACAATTTTATTCGGTCGTACATTGGTGAATTGCTTCGCAGTTTGCGTACCCAATACTTGATAGACCTGATCAAGCCGTACACTCGACTGGAGTTATCTTTCCTGGCCAAGGTCAGCTTCTTTAACACTTTCCTTTTTTTCCTCGATTAAGCCTTGTGTATAGCAACTAAATGTTGATGCCGTAGAAGTTGAGGAGCTTCTCATTGGACTAATTCTGGAAGGCAAAGTTGAGGGCAAGATTGACCAAGTTGGGATGCGATTAGAGTTGGACAAAAAGTCAGTGATTCTGCTTGTTCGTCAACACAACCTTTTCACGTAAGATTTTCAGGCAAAGTTTGGAAAAAAAGAGGTATGCAGCACTTGGAAAATGGGCTGAAACCCTGGAGGCGGTACATGGTGCTGTAATTGGGAAGACGGCCAGCGTTTCGAATCGACAGGATACCCTCCTAGTTGGTGAAAGCTGGTAGCCTTGTTTACGTTCAATGGTGCATTGTTGTAATACTACCAAATTATTCAAAACATTGGAAAGAGAAACCTTGAATCTTGGTAAGTCATAAAAACCAAAGTCATCCAATTATGGAACACACATGTATAATTATATGGGTCTTTTGAAGGCTTTCCACTCATACTTCCATCCTGTTCTCGATGGGGTATCGACTGGAAGGCGTAGTTCGCGAGGGAAGAGCCCACGAATCCGAGATTCCATGGCACGAATCTCAGAGGCCCTCATAGTTTTCAGCATCTGTACCTCCTCTGGCGTCCGCACTCGCGGGTCGTCTTTCTTGTTTGCCTCCATGTATAAACGGGGGTCGACCTGCCGCAGAACATCCATAGCCTTCTTCATGGACTCAAATTTCCTCTCCATCTCTGCCTCCCTCTTCTGCCGGAGCTGTCGCTGGCACAGAAGCCATGCACGTTCAATCGTCTCGTGAGCTTGTTTAGAGGGGATAGCGCGTTGGAGTGCGCGTCCTACGTCAGGACGCCAGGTCCCAGTAGGGGTCGACCGGCTTCGAAGGTTACTTGGGTACAGGGCGCGTCTAATAATTGATTGTTTTGGATCACCGGCTTGGTCACTGGGAGAGGCGTATGTCCTTGCTGTGGCATGGAGGACCTTGAGTTGCACCCTAGGTCGAGTGGAACAAACTAATGTTGTGGACATGGCCGAGAGCAACGAATCCTGAATATCCCACGGTTGCTCAACACTCTTCTAATGTTCAGTCTCGTTCCGAGCTGCAGACAATGGCCCAGCATTTGTCAGAAAAACATATTTCCAGCCATGTTTAGCACCACTGCTGCTCTGAGCATTAATCGGAAACCCGAGTCAAAAATTAGAACACCTTCTAAGAAGGCGCTGGCAGCAAAGGCTCGCAGGAGGGCTACACTCGCCGCAAAGTCAGATGCGCGTCTCCTCAAGCTACCTCTCAAAGAGGCCATTGGAGTCTTACGTGTGAGTACTAGCAACTGCCGGCAATCTATTCTAACAATATTCAGGCCGTGGAAGTTGCTTCCCAAAACTCGCTCTATGAACTTGTCATCAAAACTGAAATCGGTAATGGGACAGCAGTCCCGAGGGGGCGTGTAAACCTACCGAGAGAAGCCAAACCCAGAGCAGAGGACAAAATTCTCGTTTTTGCCGAAGGTAGATCGGCAGATGAAGCAAAGAAAGCTGGTGCGCATATTGTCGGAGGACCCGAACTGATTGAAGGAGTATGAATTTGGAAACATATACCCTACTCTTGCTGACTTTTTATTCATGTAGATCCTCAACAACCGCCATCGAGCCACGACTATCCTCTGTACCCCTCAACTTATCAGAGCCATTACCCCAAAACTCGGCCGTTTCCTTGGTCCACTTGGCCTTATGCCCTCTGAACGTCGTGGCACAGTGACGGAAGATATTGCGGGCTACATTCAACGTCTACGTGGAACAAGTGAGTGGAGAGCCGACAGAGCAGGAAATATTCGTACCCCAATCGCTCAGGTAGGGGTCTTTATTATTTGGGACGCAACTCCTCATAATTTGCTAGATGACATTTCCAATTACCGATGTTGAGACTAACGTTCGTGCGTTTGTGGATTCTGTCAAACGCGCAACTGGCAATGCGAAGAGCCTCGATTCCTCAGAACGCAAGGTGAAGGCTTCGGGAGGTTCTCGTCCTGGTCAGCATTGTTTCCACCAGTGGTCACACCATATACTTACTTTATTTCAGTGACACCAATAAGCAAAGTAATTCTAAGCTCTAGGCAAGGGCCGGGAATTCGGATAGCAGATCTCTAGAGTGGCATTAGAGAATAAGTAGTCAATAAATTTTATAATAAGCAGTCAATATTCAATATCCAATGGTTGCAGAAGGTCTGAGCAATCACCGATCCGACATCTCATTCCAAACCTTGGCATGGCGAATCCTGGCATAATCCTTTTTTGAAAGCTTTTTCATTTCCTTTAGACTGTCGGCTAGATCGGGGTAACTTGCGCGGTTCCTTCTCCTGTGCAATTCCTTTCGTTTCCCGATATCGTCACCAGAAGGCGCAGATTCATTGTCTGATGCAGGTTGGTGGCGCTCCTGTGGTACATTTTTAGGAGGGTGTGGAAAAATGTCGCCCCAACTGGACTTCCTTGCATCATAATATGGCTGTTTCCCTTGTGACTTCGGTATGGTCATCCTCATGATTTTGCCTGCAAGAAATCGTAAGTTTAGGTCGCGATTATAAAGTGTGTTGAATACCATCTGCAGTGCACGCATCCAAAATGATATGCCCGCTTTTCTTAAGAGGGGGGAACACCAGCCGAGGCCATCGGTATGCCTCCTTTCGCAGTTGAGCTTGAAGTTCCGAACCTGTCACATTGTCTTGGTTTACTGCAGGCAAATCCTGAGAGATGGGGGTCGTGGAAGTTGGTTTGCCTTCGTCATGAATTTCAAGCACTTTCAGAGGTAAATCATACTTCGCCTTCTCCAGAAGTCGCCTTCCAATCCCACCTATTCTGCCAACACTGGTATTGACAGGGTCAGGCCGAGGTCCCCGTCGAAGCACGACATAGGAATAGTGAATGTCTTCGTGGCCGACTCCTGAATGTTTGGTACGTCGGAGAAAACTCGGTCGTTGTAACCGTTGCGAAAATCCGCAGATGAGTTGTGGTCCTCCAGAACGGAACAGGGGGCACGCTTGATCATGGGGACACTTCGTTACTACTATTAGTTTACAAATTCGCAGCTTTCTTCACCAAAACTCACAGGGGCAAGCACATGACAACCACTGGAATTAATCTCAGAATCCTCAGTCTCTAATCTGCTCATCTCAAGAATGTGTTCTCTAGCATGAGCAATAGCGTTGAATCCTTCTGTCGTGTCATGATCGATGAGAATGAGAGTATGAGCACCACTGGCCCACATTTCTTCCACCAGCGCTCTTTGGGCGATTGGACTCGGCAACGTGGTGAGCGTGAAAGCAGAAAGAGCAACCGTCTTTTCAGCCTCTTTTCGAAGCAATTTGTCGTCTTCTCTGAAACTCTTTTGCCAACGCACATCAAGGTTTTCAGTAGAAATGTCTAGTACGGCATTCAATACTGGATTAGTCAAATAGAAAAGGTGCATACGATTAACGAGTTTCTTTCCGATACCAACGAGGCCTTCACGCTTGTCGATAGCAAGGTACGACTTGATGGAAGAAGACGTAGCACGAGGCTCAATTTCGGCATCAGGGTTTTCTTGAAAAGTGTACAACGAGGCCCTGAGATAATTCAGCCAATTCAGATGTTTTAAAGTAATGAGATATACCAAAGTCCACTTCCTGTTCCAGCACCCCAATCTATGATACGATCTATGTTCCAAGAAGGTCCAATTCTCAGTCTAACGTGATGAAGGACCGCCGCAACAGCAGAATAGTGGGCAGGTAAAGCAACACTAGCAAAAGCGGTCCCATCTCTGATGGCATGACGAGCAGTTTGACTTCTTGTCCTATAGACCGTATCATAATGTGCATCCCACCCACCCTCTTCGCCACTCTCAGCGGATGAAAAGAGCCTTTTGGCGTCACTTCGTAGCAAAGATTTCTGGCTCTCTGGGAATAACATGATTGGTCAATCCTTGGGGGTCTTGGAAAGATGGGATTACCAGAGATAATTGCATCAACAGCAGACCGAAGTTCTTGTGGAAGAATTACTGAACCAATTTGATTTGATCCAAAACTTGCTGCAGGAGACTTTCGCGACTCCCGTTCTTCATCGTCCAAATCAGCTTTTTTCTCCATTGAAGACCATTCTGTCGGAGAGAGCCCGTTAAGAAGACCTGAGTCCACTCCAGTGACGATCTCCAACTCCTTGTGCTTTGGTGAACCTCTCATGTGGTTTTTCAGTGATATATCAACATCACAAAGAAGTGCTTCAAGGACTGGATCAAGATTCAAGGGAGGGTTTTGGGGAGACAAAAGCTTAGGCGTTGAAGAAAAACGAGAATACTGAAGGATATGTGGATATGTGCGACGAGCAACGCTGAGTGTCGCGTTCCACATCGAAAGTAGGTCGGAAAGTTGGTCACACCTGGTGGTCACCAGCTCTGTCCAATTGGATTTATTATGTAAGTATTCCTCTCTCGTCTTTCGATCCATGCTAGTCCCTGTATCCGCCAAGCGACCTGAAGGGAATGCTGCAGCTAGTGGCGTAGATAGACCAGTTAAACGAGCTAAACTCAACGCCGGCTTTTCCGAGGAGGACAAGACACTGACTAGGTCCGATGTCCGTGAATACTCTGAGGGAGATGCAGGACCTTCAGACCTCTATCTGGATACGGTTGGTCCTACCTATCGGTTACATGGATCGAATGTCCTCACTATCGTATTCTAGATTAACCGAGCTATCCTTGATTTCGATTTCGAGAAAGTCTGCTCGGTTTCCCTCTCAAACATAAATATCTATGGCTGTTTAGTCTGCGGTAAATACTTTCAGGGAAGAGGGCGTAACTCGTACGCGTACTCTCATTCGATTCACGATGATCATCACGTATTCATCAATCTGGAAACCACCAAGGTGAATCATTTTACTTCATTCTCTGGCCCCATAACTGAAAAAATTTGAGGTAGGTATACGTATTACCTGATGGTTATCCCGTCTCGGATCCATCCCTGGAAGACATCGCCTGCGTTCTGGCACCTAGGTTCAAGCCAACTGCCATCTCCAAACTTTACTCAGCCAACGAACTGTCCAAACCATCTTACGATCTTAATCATCAGCATTATATTCCAGGCTACGTCGGCTTGAACAATATCAAGAGGAATGATCACATGAATGTCATAATACACGCCCTCCTCCATGTGCCACCGTTGCGCGACTATCTCCTCCTTTCCGACCTTCGTGGGAAGGAACCAGAATTGCTGAAGCGTTTTGCTGGTCTCGCAAAAAAGCTATGGAATCCACGCTTATTTAAAGCCCAAGTTAGTCCACACGAATTCCTCCAGGAAGTTAACCGGGCTAGCACTGGTAAATTCCATTTAGAACAACAAGGGGATCCTGTGGAATTCTTAGGGTGGTTGCTTAACCGACTCCACAGGGACCTAGGTGGGACAAAGAAGAAGGATTCTAGTTTGTCAACATAATTTTTGGTTCAGCTCAAAGAGATGACGAATTTTCAAGGTATCATCTTCAAGACCTTTCAGGGCGAGCTAACGTTAGAGACACAGCAAGTTATGGTCCGGTCGGATTCCAAACAAAATGAGAAGCCCAAGTTTGACATCGATCGCGGTACGCCTTTTCTTAACTCGTTCTGAAAAGCTAATAAAATCTGTTTAGATTCCAAGACCTCGGTGTCACCGTTTCTATTTCTCGCAATTGATTTACCGCCACCTCCCTTGTTCCAAGATGCAGTTGAAAAGAACATTATCCCACAAGTTACCATCCATTCACTCCTAGCTAAATTCGATGGGAGAACCACCCAGGTATTTGAAACTTTTAAGTATTCATGGATATGACCACATATTGTCCAGGAATCTGCAGGTCAATTGAAGCGTTACAAATGCCAGCAGTTACCACCGTATATCATTCTGCATATCAAGCGATTCACAAAAAACATGTTCGTTGAAGAAAAGAACCCAACGATTGTCAATTTCCCTCTCCGTGGATTGGATTTTCGAGAGTGTGAGTTTTCCAGCTATTATCTGCGTCGACGCTGACTTTTCTACTTTGCAGATATAGATACTCCGTCAAGCAATGGAACAATGTTGTATGATCTGATTGCAAATGTAACCCTCGACTCGGTCGCGGGAACAACGCGGGATAAAGAGAGTACAGTGTGGAAAGTTCACCTAGCCGCCGGAGCTGGTAGTATCGATGAAAAATGGTTTATGATCCAAGACCTGATTGTTGAAGAAACACGGAAGGAAATGATATTCCTTGGAGAGACAATTTTACAGGTATGGATTTCACACATTCACGAGGCTGCATAAGAATGTGTCTCATATGATCCTCAGATCTGGCAACGCAGAACTCATTCTTAACGAACCAGGGCACCGACAAAGGTGGAAACTCTGATTATTAAGTATTAATCCCCCCATCATTCTGCTGGCTTGTATTTCTGATAGAGCGATCTTCTTCCTTCGGGATATGTGATTTTCTAAGTAAACAATGTCAATGCAGATGCTCACTACATCTTTGATTTACGAACACGTCATCCATCTGGCTTTCGACCAAGGGTTTAAAAATATAGACGCCAGAAGCAATTCCTGAATACTTAGTTGCATTTGGACGTCGGTGATTTGAACTTCTAAACGCACCCGTTGCTGCAGCGACAAGGAAAGGAGTGGCACGACGTAACACAGACATCCTAGAGGTTGCTTCACAACATCAATTTTGAAAGTCCGAAAATATTGCTTCATAACACACTTCCAAAAATGGGAATTCATCAGGCTTGCCTTATAATTAGATCCCAGAACTTTTGCCAACTATTAGATGTAGTATCCATGAGAAGGAGAAGACTGTTTCTTCCACCTCAAATTAGCACTGTAATTTTTGCGCCATTCTAAACCATTTCTCGCCGAAAGAAATCTAAATTTAAAACCGGTATCTAATATATATAAACGGGTCCGTTCGACATTAAATATTAAATATATCAGGAGCACAGAAGTCTAATAGAATAAGTGTGATACACGCCAAAACGAAAAAAAAGTAACTGAAAAAGGATTTAAAGCAAGTTGATCACGACTCTGGGTTGTTCAACCAAGTCCATGCTTGGTCTGCTGCCGCGTCTTTTGCTTCGTGTTTCTTGGCCGCCGTGCCCTTTCCACGAGGCTCTCCATCGACTGAAATAATAGAGGTTAGGAGGAGATACCCAGACGATTCCAAAAAAAGTCACACTTTTACAAATGCACGTCCAACTTCTATCACCGGTTCCTGCCTGTGATGCTTCCCAGGTTAGAGAACTGAGTCGTCCTCTGCCCTGAAGGTCTGCCAACGGATAAGAATAGAGCAAAGATTTTGATACAAGGCCACTGACAATTGTTTAGCCGAGAAGTACCTGACAACAATGAATGAGCCAAAGACAAAACGCAACCAGCACTACATACCAGTATCCCCTGCCATGTTTGCATTTCTACCACCTCCTCCACGAATACACACATGTTTTATAGTGTTACTGGCCTGCGACGAAGACCAGTTGCGAAACGCAGATCAAAGTCATAAAATGAAGTTCAGCCTCATTTCGAATTCACATCTTGATGTTCGGGGAGATATACTGAGTACATGGTGAGGCGGGAAGAGAGGTTAGCAGAAATTCGGGACGAAAATCCGGCGCCAATTGTCGCATGGCTGCGCAGACACTCCGGATAAGGTCAATATTTCCTTGATCTCGTCTATTTCTCGAACCACATGCAGGAGCAGCAGTGAGTATCAAACTTCAAAGAAAGTGAATCCTGCTGCGGCTGAGCATGCTCAGGGCCATCCCGAATACTACCAGCAACGAGGAGTACACGAAGTGCATGGAGGTCCAGCTCAACAAGCCGTGTCGTCGTGGAAGATTAAAATCACGCGAAGAGTATTATGACCGGAAAGGAAGCTGGACCATGCCTTTGGCGCTAAATTGCTGGGTCCAAACAATCCTGAGAAATAAATCAGATTTCGTTCAGACAAAGAATGTGAATGGCAACTACAGCATGGCTAGACGAAAAAAAAAAAAGTTTGGGAAATTATCGAAATATCGTTCAAAGGTGGATGACGGCATCATACATCTTGATATTTAATAAGAGCCGAGGTTTCAGGAGATAATTTCGCATACCGAAAGTGACGACAAACATGTAATTCAACTGCGGCGGTTGTTGACCCCATAAAATCATCAAAAATTGTTCTAGACAAAGGAAGCACCTTGTTTCATGGATTGTGTTACAGTAAAGACCCAGGGGTTAATGAGAAACAGTTCAACTGTACGACCAAGTCGGACAATGCGAATTCTGGCAATCAGAAAGGCTCCTTATGCCAAGTTTGAGCGGAGAGGCAAGGCACGGCAATTTGCGGTACCTCAACAAGCACACCTCCGTACACTGCAATCTGTCTTCTTCCATATAGTCGTCCTCAACGTCCACCACGACCAGCGTTCGTAGATTTCCTTTTTGAACTGGATATCCTCTGCAGCTCTTCGTGACAGTTGCGGAGCAACCTTTCAGACTTGATTAGTGCCACGGAACTCCTCTTTCTCACCGTCTTTCTCTTTTCTTTTTCCCATCACCTTTAAGTTGGACTCCCCGTTTCTCCTCATAACATGTCGCAAAGTCAAGGAGATATCCAAGAGCGTATCGCCGCAGCACGCAGGGAGGCAGAGGGCTTGAAGGAGAAAATTAGGGCAAAGCGGGAATCATCAGCTGACACAAGTTGTACGTCTTCTGTCTTCCAGGTGTTCTTCGTAAAATTATATGATCATTAGTGCGTGCAATGGCGGCAGAGGTTGACGCTCTACCACGTATAGTGATGCGCCCCAGGCGCGCACTTAGGGGCCACTTGGCAAAGATTTACGCTATGCACTGGGCTGCTGACCGTCGTCATCTCGTATCGGCCTCTCAAGACGGCAAGCTCATCGTTTGGGATGCTTATACCACCAACAAAGTCCATGCTATCCCTCTCCGTTCCAGTTGGGTGATGACCTGCGCTTATTCACCTTCGGGTAATTTCGTTGCTTGTGGCGGCCTCGACAATATCTGCTCCATATACAGCTTAAACAACAAAGACGGTATCGGTGCGAGAGGTGCCCGGGAATTAAGTGCTCACTCCGGCTATCTCAGTTGCTGTCGGTTCATCAATGATCGTCAGATTGTCACCAGCTCTGGTGATATGACTTGTATGCTCTGGGATATCGAAGCTGGTGCTCGAGTTGTTGAATTCAGTGATCACACTGGAGATGTCATGAGGTATTTTCCCTCTTTTTTCCCTCTTTCTACATTTCTCACCTAATATCCTAAGCCTTTCCCTTGGGCCGAATCAGAACGTGTTTGTTTCTGGAGCATGTGATACTTCAGCTAAGCTCTGGGATATTAGAAGTGGTCGGGCCACACAGACTTTCAGTGGCCATGAATCCGACATTAATGCTGTTTGGTATGAGGGAATCATTGGAATCATCACTTTGCTCACTTATCGTTTCCCTTAGTTTCTTCCCAAACGGCGATGCGTTCGCAACCGGCTCTGACGATGCTTCCTGCCGCCTATTCGATATCCGGGCTGATCGTGAGTTGAACACCTTCACGCACGACAATATTCTTTGCGGTATCACGTCTGTCGCTTTCTCTATTTCTGGCCGTATTCTATTTGGAGGCTATGACGACTGGACATGT